>ENA-OQDA01000013-OQDA01000013.1-human-gut-metagenome-genome-assembly--contig:-NODE-13-length-93378-cov-5.059463_pt1 | contig 93378 bp, 79 predicted proteins | sample MGYA00242771_ERZ504603 | MGnify/ENA primary metagenome ERZ504603 (study PRJEB26092, sample SAMD00036328) | human gut metagenome | host: Homo sapiens | study: EMG produced TPA metagenomics assembly of...
TCAACCTCAACTGGATCGCGCTCGTCGCCGGCGGAACCTGCGCCGGCGCGTTCATGGCAGCCTACCAGCTGGCATGGGGCGCTGCGTACTGCCACGACGGCGAGCGGAGCGCGACGCCCTACGTGGCCGGCGGCTTCGCCTGCGCCATCGTCGTCGACGCGCCGCTTCTGTTCATGATACCCGAGGCCGCCGCCGTGTTCTCGGCGCTGCTGCCCCTCGTCTCGGGCGCGTTGTTCGCGAGCATCGACCCCCAGTTGCGCACGTACCGCCGCACCGCCCCCGTCGACCCGCTGCCGAAGCGGAGCGTCCGCTCGCGCCTGAAAGCGCACCTCGGAACCTCGATGATGCTGTTGTGCGCCGTGGCCCTCGTCATGACCGGGTTCGGCTACCTGCAGCACCTCGTTTCGTTCTCGCCTATCGCCAGCGACGGCTATCCCAACGGCATCCTCGTGCAAGTCGCGCGCGGCGTCACGGCGGTGCTCGTGTTCGCCATCGTCGTGCTGGGACGCGCCGGGCAAGCGCGGTGTACCGCGTGGGGCTCCTGGCCATGATCGCCGGCTTCATGCTGATGGCGTTTCTGTTCGGCACGAACCTGTTCTGGGTGTCGGGCGCCATCATCATCAGCGGCTACACGATCCTCGACCTGCTCATCTGGGTCGCCTTCTCGCAAATCGCCTACGCGCAGTCGCGCGACCCGCTGAAAACCATCGCGCTCATGCGGCTGCTGGCCGTGCTGTGCTACCCGGTGGGCGCCGTCGCGGGCATCATGCTGGTAGGCAACGGCGAGACGATGCACGGCAACGTGGCGGCCGAGACCACCGTGGTTGGCTACCTCGTGGTCATCGCCACCGTGCTGCTGCTCAGCAGCGAGGACATGTGGATGCTGACGGGGCGCCAGCAGCCGAGCCTTTCCGGCGACGACCGCGCCACCCAGGAAGAGCGCATCGACGCCTGGTTCGACAGCATCGGCCTCACTGCGCGCGAGCGCGAGATCGGCCTGCTGCTGGCGTACGGCCGCACGCAGCCCTGGATCGCCGAGCGCCTCAGCATATCGGAGAACACTGTGGGCACCCACGTGCGCCACATCTACCAGAAGGCGGACGTGCACGATCGCCAGCAATTCATAGATTCGGTTCTTTCACCTGATCAGACGGCATCACCCGAACCACGTGATCAAGCCCGCTAGATCACGGGACCTGCCTGATATTCGCAAATAAGGTCATTTGCGCGTTGTGCGGCCGCGCGTCTTCCCGCACCCTGCTTTCAGCGCAACGCACCGTTGCGCAGCCCGCCCCGCGGGCGCAAGGAGACCGCGAAGGGTCCCGAGGGAAGGGGTATCTGGATGGATATCAACCGCAGGAATTTCTTGAAGGGCGCGCTCGTCACCGGCGCCGCCGCAGCCGCCGCCGTCGCGCTTCCGGCATGCAGCCCGGCTGCGCCGTCCGACGCATCCGACGCCAAGAGCTCGTCGAAGGGCGGCGAGACGACCGGCGCGAAGCACACGTGGGAAGTCGCGCCCGAGCCCATCGCCGACATCGCCGAGACGCAGGACTTCGACGTGGTGGTCGTAGGCGCGGGTCTGGCGGGCATCAACGCCGCCGAAGCCGCCGCCCGCAACGGCGCGAAGACGGTGGTCATCGAGCGCAACACCACGTTCTCCGTGCGCGGCGTGGACGTGGGGCACATCGGCAGCAAGTACCACAAATCGAACGGTTTCGACCTCGACCCGCGCGTGGCTGCGCGATTCCTGCACCAGGCGTCGCACCAGACCACGAACTACGACCTCATCTACGTGTGGGCGTCGCGCTCCGGCGGGGTGTTCGACTACATCGAGGATCTGGGATCCAAGAACGGCGTGAGCATGGTGCCCGCGCTGTCCGGCACCGCGAAGTACGGCAACTGGTCCACGTTGTCCGACCGTTGGCGCGTCTATCCCGATGCCGTCTCCTTCGTGCGCGGCGGCGAGACGTACGACATGCGCGATGACGGCCAGCCGGTCAACGTGACGCTGGGCGAGCTCGTGTACAACTCCGCCGTGGACAACGGCGCCGAGTTCGTGTTCGAGGCGCGCGCCGAGCAGCTGGTGGGCGACGCGGCAAGCGGCATCACCGGCGTCGTCGCCACCACGAAGGACGGCAAGCACGTGCAGTACAACGCCAAGAAAGGCGTGATCCTGGCCACGGGCGACATCGGCGGCAACCAGGAGATGATCGACGCGTTCTGCCCCATCTCGAACCGCTCGGACTCCAACTGCTACGCGCCGGCCGGGTTCAACAACGGCGACGGCCTGCTCATGGGCATGTGGGCCGGCGCGGCCATGTCGAAGAGCGAAGCCGCCCCGATGATCCACCAGTTCACGCTGGACACGCTCGAGTTCAACCTGACCTCGTTCATCATGAGCTGGCTTGCCGTGAACGCCAACGGCGAGCGCTACGGCGCCGAGATGCCCTTCGAGCCCATGCTGACGAACGCCCGCATGAACACCCCGGGCAACGTGGCCTGGTCCATCTTCGACTCGGACTACGAGACCTACATCATGCAGCAGCAGCCCGAGCGCTACGATCGCTTCACCGACGGGCTGGACGCCGTCATGGAGAAGTGGCTGGGCAACGGCAAGCTGATCAAGGCCGACACGCTGGAAGACCTGGCCAAGCAGCTGGACATCCCGGCCGACACGTTCAAGGCCACCGTCGAGCGCTACAACAGCATGGCCGAGGCCGGCGAGGACGTCGACTTCGACGTGCCCGCGCAGTGGCTCGCGCCCGTGAAGACCGCGCCGTTCTACGCCACGAAGAACGTGTGCTCCACGCTGACCATCCCCTTCGGCCTCCACGTGAACGCCGACTCCCCAGGTGCTCACCGCCGAGGACGAGCCGATTCCCGGCCTGTTCGCCATCGGCAACGTGCAGGGCGACTTCTTCGGCAAGGACTACCCGGTGCACTGCCCCCGGCGTCAGCCACGGCCGCTGCGTGACGTTCGGCCAGCTGGTCGGCGAAGCGTGCGCCAAGGACACGACCATCGGCGAGCTCGACTTCGCCTAATCGCAACCGACCGACCCACGAAGGCGGGACCCCTCCCTCTTCCGCCTTCTTCTCGACGCGGCCGCCCTCCGGGGCGGCCGCGGTCGTTTCGCGGCCCGCCGGGTTTCCGCCGATACCGGAGGCCCTCGTCAGCCGATCGCCGCCAGCTCCAGCCGGAAGCACAGCCAGCGCTCCCCTTCGCGCTGTTCCAAGCGCGCGTCCAGCGTGCCGCCCATCTGCCCGACCAGCGAGCGCGCGATGGCCAGTCCCAGGCCCGACCGCTCGCCCGAGCGCGCCGCGTCAGCGGTGTAGAAGGGCTCGAACAGCCGTTCGACCTCGCAGGAGAACGCCGCGTCGACATCGTTCGCGAACGTCGCCGTCACGCGGCCGCCGAGGGCCTCCCCCACCTCCACGTCGAAGGTCGAGCGCGCGTACTTGCCGGCGTTGTGCACGAGGTTCTCCACCACCCGCTCCAGCGCGCCCTCGTCGCCCCGCACGCGAACCGGCCGGTCGGGCACGCGCAGGCGCACTTCCAAACCGCGCTCCTCGAACAGCCTGTAGCGCCCCGCCACCGACTCGCGCACCAAACGGCCCGCCTCCACCGGCTCGCACGCCAGCGGCGCATCCTCGTTGCGTGCCTGTGACAGCTCGTAGAACTGCGCGATCAGCCGCTGCAGCGCGTCGGCTTTGCGGCGCACCGTGGCAAGCGACGCGCGCGTATCGGCGTCCATGCCCTCTTCATCCAGAAGCGCCAAGTACCCCACGATAGCCGTCAGCGGCGTGCGGAGGTCGTGGCTGATGGATTCCACCTGGGCCTTCAGCTCGGCCTCGTGGCGCGCGTACGCAACCCCCTGTTCGCGCACGGCCGCAAGCGCATGGTTCACGGTGCCCAGCAGCGCCTCCAAGTCTTTGTCGGGCTGCGGCAGCTTCACGATGCGGTTGTCCTCGAGGCCGCGCACGATTTCGGCCAGCTCGCCGTTCGCCCGCCGAAGCGAGCGCTTGAGCAGCGCACAGCGCACAGCGAAGAACACCGCCGATCCCAGCGCCAGAACCGCCACCGCCCCGAGGACTGCCGTCATTGCCGCATCCCTTCCCGTCGCGCCCCTACAGCTCCGTCTTGCTTGCGCGCCACAGACCCGCGATGCCGAACACCGCTACGCCTGCGAACCCCGCGATCAGGCACTTCGCCAAACCCGCCGGCGTGTCCCACAGAAACTCGGCCAGGCCGCTCTGGTTGATGGCCACCTCGTTGGAGAAGAAGTTGTACGGCAACCAGCTGGCCAGCGCGCCCACCGGCTCCACGACCATTCCCACCGCATGCAGCGCCGAAGGCACGATGGCCACGATGGCCAACCACACCAGAAACGCAGCGCTCGTCTTCGGCAGCACGGAGCACACCGCAACGCCCAGCACAACGCAGGCGACGGTGAACGGCAGCGCCGCCGCCACGCCCTTGAGCAGGATGGACACCGCGTCCGCGGGCCCCTCCAGCAGCAGCACGGCGCTGCCCACGTACACCGCCAGGATCACCGTCATGCTGGCCAGCCCCAGCCCCGTGGACACAAGGCACTTGCCCACGAACAGATCGCGTCGCGAGCAGCCGTCCGCGACGGCGTTCTTGAACGTGCCGTCCTTCCTATCGTCGGCGAACAGCACCCAGACGAGCAGCCCCGCCAGCAGAAACAGCGAGGGCAGCATCGAGATCAGATTGCTGAGCGAGAACCGCACGGTGGCGTAGGGGAAGTCGGGCGTGCTCGCCATCGCCCACAGCAATACGCTCGATGCCAGCACGATGGCGCACGGCACGCCGGTGAACAGGTACAGCTCCCGGCCGTGCACGATGCGGTAGAGTTCGCTCTTCGTGTAGTTCAGCATCATGCGACCCCCTTCTCCTTCAGCTCGAGATAGTACTGCTCGAGCGACATCTTCCTGCGCTCCAGCTTGGACACGTCCATGCCCGCTCGGACTGCCAGGCCGCTATACGCCTCGATGCCCGCCGCCGGGTCGAAGATGCGCACGGTGCCGTCCAGCAGCACCAGGTAGCGCTCATGACGCAGCTCCTTCTCCAGCAGCGCGGTGAAGCGCGCGGCATCCGACACGGCGATGTCCACGTAGTCGGCGCACCGCTCTTGCAGCGTGCGCGCGCTCACCTGCTCCACCACGCAACCCCGTTTCAGGAACGCGTAGGTCGTGGCCATCTGCTCGAGCTCCGCCAAGTGGTGGCTCGATATCACGATGGTAATGCCCTTGTCGCGGTTGAGCCCTTGGAGGAACGCGCGCATCTCCACGATGCCGCTGGGGTCGAGGCCGTTCGTGGGCTCGTCGAGGATCAGCACCTCCGGCTCGCCCAAAAGAGCCATCGCCAAACCAAGACGCTGCTTCATGCCCAGGGACAGCGTGCGGCAGCGCCGATCCTTCGCATACGCCAGCCCCACGGTGTCCAGCACGCGCGCCACCGCGTCCTTGCCCGGCACGCCCTTGCGTATGCGGCAGCATTCCAGGTTCTTCTCCACGCTCAAACCCGGATAGAAGCCGGGGCTCTCGATGATGGAGCCGATGCGCGTGCGCTGGCGCTCCAACTCGCGCGGCTCGTGCGCGCCGAACAGGCGCACCTCGCCCTCCGTGGGAAACGCCAGCCCGCACAGCAGCTTGAACAGCGTCGTCTTGCCCGCGCCGTTGTCGCCCACCACGCCGAATATGTCGCCGCGGCGGACGCTCACGTCCGCGTCGTACAGCGCGCAGACGTCCCCGCCGTAGCGTTTCGTCAGCCCCCTCGTCTCGATCACCGTGTCCATGGAATCGTTTCTCCCTTTCTTCCGCTTGCCTTGTCGTCTTGGGGAAACGATACGATGCAGCCTGGAAATAAGTCCTCAAGAAAGGTTAAGGAAAGCGTAAAGGCCCGCATCATGCCAGCTTGAAGCCGATGCCCCACACGGTTTTGATGTAGTCGCCCGCCCCTCCGGCCGCCGCCAGCTTCTTGCGGATGTTGCTGACATGCACGTTGACGGCGTTCTGCTCGCCGTAATAGCCGTTTTTCCACACCAGCTCGTACAGCAGCTCGCGCGAGAACACCTTGTCGGGCGAGCGCATGAGCACGTGCAGGATGTCGAACTCGTGCGCGGTCAGCGCCACCTCGGCATCCCCGAGCGTCACGCGGCGGCGCGCGACGTCCAGCCGCAGGTCGCGATGGACAAGCGCCTCGTCGTCGGGGCAGACGCCGCCCGCGCCCGCAGCCGCGCTCGCTCCCGCAGCGCGGCGCAGCACCGCATGAATGCGCGCGGCCACCTCGTCGGGGTCGAAGGGCTTCGTCACGTAGTCGTCCGCGCCGGCCGCGAGCATGCCCACCTTGTCGGCCGAGCCCGCCTTCGCCGACACCACGATCACCGGCACGCGCGAGGCCAGCTCGTCGCGCATGCACGCCATCAACGTCGGCCCATCCATGCCCGGCAGCATCATGTCGAGCAGAACCAGATCGAACGCCGCGCGTTCCATCTGCAGCAGCGCTTCGGTGCCCGAATACGCCTGCACGCAGCCGAATCCCTCGCGCGCGACGATCTTCGCCAGCAGCGCGTTGATGTCCGCGTCGTCCTCCACGATGAGAATGGTGCGCTCGCCCACAGCCCGCTCCTTCCGGCGCCGCTCTTCCGTAACCGTTTCAGGATACCCGAAAGGAAACCGCACGACCACGGAGAGCCGGCGACGCGCTATCATAGCTGCGACCGAACGAAAGGACCGATCCATGACCATCGAAGACCCCCGCACGCGCAACCCCTTCGACCGCGAGGCGCTCGCCCGCCGCGCGCTGGAGCTGCACGGCATGAAGTACAACTGCGCCCAGGCGGTCGCCTGCACGCTCGCCCCGCTGATCGGCGCCGACGAGGAGCTGTGCTTCCGCGCTGCCGAGGGACTGGGCGGCGGCATGGGCGGCCTCACCGAAACCTGCGGAGCCGTATCGGGCGCCGCCATGGCCATCGGCCTGGCGAACAGCAACGGACAAGACGACCGCACCAGCAAACAGGCGACGTACCGCATCGTGCGGAAGCTCGTGAACGATTTCCGCGAGCAAAACGGCTCCACCCTGTGCCCTGAGCTCAAGGGGATCAAGACCAAGCAGCCCCTGCGCAGCTGCGACGGCTGCATCGTCGACGCGCTCCAGCTGGCTGCGGACGCCCTGGCCGGCCTCCCCGCCGACAAACCACTCGACGCGTAGCCGGACGATGCACGCGGTTCGCGTCGTCCGACGAAACGGCGCGCTCGGCGAACGGGCCATCCGGTATCATGGAGGAGATCGAGACGAAACGCACGCGGAAAGAAGGCGGTCCACATGTCCCCCATCGCTTCCAACGTCAAGCTGACTAAGACCCTCAGGACGGTCGCGCTCCTCGCCGCCATCGCGCTCGCAGCTGCCCTCGGCGCCTGCTCTGCTCCGTCCGCGCAAGAAAAGGCGCAGCAAGCGCAGCGGAGCCGCTCGTCGTGAACGACACGCCGGCGCCCCCGGTGCCCGACCCCGAGTACATCCTCGTCATCGGCGACGACTCCTGGGAAGAGTACACGCCGGGCCACGCCGACCTCATGATGCTCATGCGCCTCGATTTCGAGAAGCACCTGATCACGCTCGTCAGCGTGCCTCGCGATACCGCCTACGTTTTCCCTGACGGCAACACCGCGAAGCTCAACCAGATGCTGACCAACGCCGGTCCCGAAGCGCAGTGCCAAGCCGTGTCCGACGTCGTCGGCGTGGACGTCTCGCAGTACGTGGTGGTCGGCTTCGACGGGCTGCAGAGCATCGTGGAGCACTTCGGCGGCCTCGACGTGGACCTGCCCTACGGGCTGACGTACAACTTCTACACGAAGGACCATCCCGACGAGGTGTACGAAGCCGGGCCGCAGACGCTCACGCCGTGGCGCGCCATGGCGCTGTCACGTGCGCGCACCGGCTACGGCGACACCGGCTACCAGCAGGAGATGATCCGCCAGGTGGTGGATCGCCAGATGATGACGCGGTTCATCGAGCTGGCGTACGACGACCCTGCGCAGACCGGCGCCCTGCTGACGCTTCTGCAGGGCTTCGTGGAAACGAACGTGCCGCTCGACGACCAGCTGGCCTGGGCGGACGAGCTGGCAAGTGGCGACGAGATCACCGTGCACAGCACCACCGGCCCCTACTACGGCGATTTCCTGGAGGAAGCCGGCGGCCTATGGCTCGTGCCCGAAAGCCGCGAGGAATGGAAAGCCGTCATGAAGGCCGTCGACGCTGGCGAGGATCCGGCCCCCGCCGTGAGCGTCTGGAGCGCCGAGACGGAATCCCCGGAAGCCCCCGTCAGCGTCACCACGGTGATCGACCTGGGGTAAATCTCCTCTCGACAAGATAAAAACATCTGCCCGATACCTGGATGAGCCTTGCGTAACGCCCTGCTCGGCAGGGTTCGCTTATGCTACGATGAGGTTCAGAGAAAGGACGGCATGCATGCCCATCAACAAGGCGGTTCTTGCCGCGTTCAAGGCGGCAACACGGCTTCGGCCCGACATCAGGGAGTTCTACAAAACGCAGCGCCTCGCCGAGGACGTCAGCGCCAAGCTCGTGCTGCCCAACCCCCGCTGCCGCATCGACGAGGCTTTCGCCACGATGCCCGACGGCTTCGAGGTGCCGCTGCGCGTGTTCACGCCGCTTGACTTCGATTTCTCGCTGGCCGAGGGGCTGAAGGTATCCGAGGACTCGCGCGGCACCGTCCTGTTCTTCCACGGCGGCGGCTGGGTGAACGGCACGGTTGACTTCTACATCGACGCGTGCACCACCATGGCCATCCAACTGGAGCGACGCGTAGTGTCGGTCGACTACCGGCGCGCACCCGAACACCGCTTCCCTCAGGCGGCCGAGGACTGCTACGAGGTGGCGCGCCAGCTGTACGCGGGCACGCTGCTGGAGGATGTCGACCCCGAGAACGTGGTGCTGTTCGGCGACAGCGCGGGCGGCAACCTGGCGGCAGTGCTGTCGCTCATGGCGCGCGACCGCGGCGACTTCCAGCCGCGCACGCAGATGCTGCTGTACCCCGTCACGTACAACGACCACGACCCGTTCACGTCGTGGTTCGACTCGGTGCGCGAGAACGGCGAGGACTACCTGCTCACCTGGCGCGACATCGAGGGCTACATGGACCTGTACCGCTCGGCGCCGCCGATTTCGACGACCCCTACTTCGCGCCGCTGCTCGACCCCGACCTGTCGCGGCAACCGCGCACGCTGGTCATCAGCGCCGAGTACTGCCCGTTGCGCGACGAGGGAGAAGCGTACGCGGCGCGGTTGGAGCTGGAAGGCGACCAGGAGGTGCAGTGCTACCGCATGCTCGACGCCGTGCACGGCTACCTTCTGTATCCGTCGGTGCTCAGCCTGGTCAAGGACACGTACCGCATCATCAAGCATTTCTTGGACGGCGACGATCTCACGCAGGAGGGTGAACCCGCATGGCTCGGGATACTTGGTACCGACTAGACAACGTCGGCAAGTTCTACTCGTCCCAGGCGGGCAGCTCGGCCCAGACGGTGTTCCGCTACGCAGCCACCATGCAAGACGACGTGGATCCCGCTGCGCTGCAGCATGCCCTCGAGAAGACGGCAGGCGTCTTCCCCAACTTCAACGTCTGCCTGCGCAGCGGCATGTTCTGGCACTACCTTGAACAGTCCGCCCAGGTCCCCGTCGTGCAGCAGGAGAACCTCCCCATCTGCTACGGACTGCACGTCCACGCGAAAAGCGTGCTGTTCCGCGTCAGCTACCACGCCGCGCGCATCAACCTCGAGGTGTCGCACATCGTGTCCGACGGGCGGGGCTCGCTCAGCTTCTTCAAGGCGCTGCTGCACGCCTACATCGAGGAGCGCTACGGCGTGGAGGGCGTGCCCGCAGAATACGACGGCTCAGACCACCAGAAGTCCGAGAACAGCTTCGACAAATACTTCGAACGCGACAAAGCCGCCGCAACGCGGGCACCGAAGGTATACCGGCTGAAAGGCTGGCGCGACGAGGCCGATCCCACGTTCTTCGAGTACCACCTCCCCGCGAAGCGCGTGCTCGCCCTGGCGCGCAGCTGGGACGTAGGCGTGACCGCGCTCGTGATCGCCGTCATCATGTGCGCCATCCGTGCCGAGATGCCGCGCCGCGACCGCAGCCGCGCCATCCGCATGGACGTGCCGGTCGACCTGCGCCAGTTCTTCAAATCCACCACCGTCAAGAACTTCTTCGGGCTGGCGTTCGTATCCTACGTGCCCGGCGACGAGGACGAGCCGGTGGAGACGGTCGCCCGCATCGTGCAGGATCAGCTGAAAACCGCCACGCAGGCCGAAGAGCTCAAGAGCCGCATGAACCGCATGATCGCGCTGGAGAAGAACCCGCTTCTGCGCCTGGCGCCGCTGTTCGCGAAGGACTTCATCCTAGGGCTGGCGAACCGCCTGGCCGCGCGCGACGTGACCACCACCATGTCGAACCTCGGCCCCATCCGCATCGACGAACGCCTGGCCCCCTATATCCGCGACGTCAACATCCTGACCTCGACCACCAGCCTGAACTTCCTGATGTGCGCGTTCGGCGACGATCTGAGCATCGGCATCTCCACGGTGTACTCGAACCCGGACGTCATCAAGAACATCTGCAGGTTCTTCTCCTGCCAAGGCATCGAGGGGCGCATCAACATCAACAAGACAAAAGAAGAGGTGGCGGAAGACCGTCTTGAAGCCAAGATCGAGGCCTCGGTGAAGCGCTGGGGAGGGCAAACCCCCGCACGCGAAGGCGCGAGCGCGAAGAGCGAGCGCCGGCGCACAACGAGACGGACGCGAGGGAGGACGACGGCCGATGAAACGATGCGAGAAATGCGGCGTGCAGTTCTCGGGCGACCTCGACCGGTGCCCGTTGTGCCAAGCCGAGCTTTCGGGCGACGCGTCGCCCGCGGTGTTCCCGCGCAACGAGGTGCGCAAGTCGGGCGCCATCGCGCTGGCGGTGCTGGCGTTCGCCACGGGGGCGTGCTTGCTGGTGATGCTGTTCTTGGGTCATCTGCTCCAGCTTCCGGGCGACATCGTGGTCACAGTCTGCGTCGGCCTCGTGGTGAACTACCTGTTCGTGCGCAACATCCTCACGCACACGCCCGACTTCCTGCGCGTCGTGGCGCGCTACTTCCTCGTGCTGCTGGCCATCGCCGCCATCTGGTTCCTCGTTTCGCGCAACCCGGTGGTCACCACCTTCGTCATACCCGGCATCTGCCTGGTGGCGCTCGTGTTCGACGGCGTGCTGCTGGCGGTGTTCCGCGGCACGTTCGTCTCGGGCTACGCGAAGTACCTGCTGTTCGACGTGGGGCTGGGCCTCATCCCGCTGGCGCTGCAGGCGCTGGGGCTCACTACGTGGGACGTCCCTTCGCTCGTGAGCGCGCTCACCGCCAGCGTGTTCCTGCTAGGGCTGGTGGTATTCGCGCGCAAGCAGCTGACAGCCGAAATCCGCAAGCTGTTCTCGGCGTAGGGACGCTAGCGCGAAAACGCCCGACCCCCGCAGGGGATCGGGCGCCGATCGGTTCCGCTCGAGCAATGATGCGCGGCCGATGCAGGCTTACAGCTTGCCCACCAGGTCGATGCCCGGATGGAGCACCTCGGAGCCCGGCACCCAGCGCGCGGGGCACACGGAGTCGCCGTGCTCGGCCACGAACTGGCTGGCCTGCACGCGGCGCAGCAACTCGGCGGCGTTACGGCCGATGTTGCCGGCGTTCACCTCGTAGCACACGATCTTGCCCTCAGGATTCACGATGAAGCTGCCGCGCTCGGCCACACCCTCCTCCTCGATGTACACGTCGAAGATGTCGGCCAGCTTGTGCGTGGGGTCGGCCAGCATCGGATACGGCAGGTTTTTGATGTTCTCGGACGCGTCGTGCCAGGCCTTGTGCGCGAAATGCGTATCGCACGACACCGCGTAGATCTCGCAGTTCGCCTCCTGGAACTTGTCGTACAGCGCGCCGAGGTCTTCCAGCTCCGTCGGGCACACGAACGTGAAGTCGGCCGGGTAGAAGAAGAACACGCTCCACTTCCCCAGCACGTCGTCCTTCGTCACCGTTTCGAAGTCGTCGTTATGGAACGCCTGGACGGTGAAGTCGTCGATTTCCTTGTTGATCATGGACATGGTTGCTGCTCCTATCTCTTGAAGACGCTTCCGGCGGGATCCGTCTTCGCCAAGTTGTTATCCAAAGCGAACTTTCTCATAATTGCTACTCACAAGCTATCGTATTCTAACGTCTCCGGACAATCTCCAAAAGCACGCCGGCTCTCCGAGGCCGTCCGATGGAAGGTTTGTCATATTCTCGACAAGTTTCGCCCGCCCGAAGCGCGGCGATGGCATACTAAGCCGGCTTCGCGAGAAACCCGCGCGGCAAAGAGCGCTCCTCTCGCCGCAATCCGATACTCCCCGTCCCGAAGGAACCATCCATCCTATGAATAAAAGCCTGCTCGCCCTTGCCACCGGATCGTTCGCGCTCGGGTTCGCCGAATTCGTGATGATGGGCATCCTGCCCGCGACGGCTACGGGGTTGCGCGTCAGCGTGCCCGACGCCGGCGATTTCATCTCCGCCTACGCGTTGGGCGTGTGCGCGGGCACTCTGTTCCTCGTGTTCGGACGGCGCGTGCCGCCGAAACGGCTGCTGCTGGGGTTCGTCGCGCTCGTGGCCGTCGGCAACGCCGCGGCTGCCTGCGCGCCGAGCGCCGAAGCGCTGGTTGCGGCGCGCTTCGTGTCGGGACTGCCGCACGGCGCGTTCTTCGGCACCGCCACCATCGTGGCGCGCGAGCTGGCCGACCCCGGCCGCGAAGGCCAAGCCGTGTCCATCATGGTGCTGGGACAGACCGTGGCGAACATGGTCGGCGTGCCCGGCGGCACGCTGCTGGCAGCCCTTTTGTCGTGGCGCGCGACGTTTTTGTTCGTCGCCGTATGGGCCGTCGGCTCGCTTTTGCTGATCGCGCGCTTCGTGCCCGCCGTACGCCCCATCCCCGACGCGGGTTGGCCGGCCAGTTCCGCTTCCTGAAGAAGCCGGGTCCGTGGCTGGTCATCGGCGCGGTGTTATTGGGCAACACCGGCATCTTCTGCTGGTGGAGCTACGTCTCGCCGTGGCTGACGGACATCGGCGGCTTCCCGTCCGACGCGCTGCCGGCGCTGCTCGCGCTGGCGGGCTTCGGCATGGTGGTCGCTCGCTCGTGGCGGCCGGCTGCGACCGACCGCACGTCGCCCGGCAAGCAGTGGCGGCGGCCGGCAGCCATCGGCTGCGCTGCGCTGCTGCTCATCTTCCTGTTCTCGGGCACGCCGGCCACCGCGGCGGCGCTCATGTTCCTGTGCGCGTTCGGCATGTTCTTCGTGTCCAGCCCCCAGCAGCTGCTCATGGTGAAGGTAGGCCGCGGCGGCGGCGAGATGATCGGCTCGGCCTGCGTGCAGGTGGCCTTCAATCTGGGCAATGCGTTCGGCGCCATGATCGGCCAAACCGTGCTCAACGCGGGCGCGTCCTATGCCTGGCCGAGCCTGGCGGGCGTCCCCTGCTCGCTCGCCGCCGTCGTGTTGCTTGCCGTGTTCTTCACCAGGTTCGAACGCCGCTACCGCCCTTCGACCCGATGACGCCGATCGGATGCTTCGCCAAGGAGGGTGCTTCCCGAAGACAGCCATAACGCTTGCTTATCCGGGCATAAGCAAGCGGACGGTTACCGCGCCCCGCGAGCAGGACTACAATAGCGGCGAAAGACGATCTTCGAAAGGAACGCCATGAAAGAGTACGACATCGTCATCGTAGGCGCCGGCCCTGCCGGCGTGAGCGCAGGCATCTACGCCGCAAGCCGCGGGCTCGAAACCCTCATCCTGGAGCAAAAGGCCGTGGGCGGCATCATCGGCGGCGTGTCCACCGTCACCCACTACGCCGGCATCCTCGACGACGAGACGGGCGCCACCTTCGCCCGCCGCCTCGAAGCCCAGGCGTTGGAAGCCGGCATCGAGATCGTCTACGACCAGGTGGAGCGCGCCGCCCTTGCCGGAGAGACTAAGACGGTGTTCACCGGCACGGAATCTTACCGAGCTCCACGCGTCGTCCTCGCGAACGGCAGCACGCCGCGCAAGCTGGGCGTGCCCGGCGAGGCCGAGCTGCAGGGCAAGGGCTGCGGGCTGAACGCGGCACGCGATGCGACGACGTACGAAGGCAAAAGCGTTTACGTGATCGGCGGAGCCGACGGAGCCGTGAAGGAAGCTCTCTACCTGGCCCGGTTCGCCCGACAGGTGTCCATCGTCTGCGTGGAAGACGAACTCGCCTGCATCGCGGAATTCCGCCGCAAGACGGCGGCAACGCCGAACATCCAAGTGGTTCCGGCCACGCGCGTGGGAGCGCTGCACGGCGCGGACCGCGTGGAAGCGCTCGACCTCGTGTCGTTGGCGGACGGCCGAACGCGCACGGTAGAGGACGACGGCTGCGGCGTGTTCGTCTATGCCGGGTCGGAGCCCAACACCGCCCTCTACGCCGGAGAGCTGCGCCTCGAGAACGGTTTCATTCCCACGAACGAACGCATGGAGACGAGCATCTCGGGCGTGTACGCGGCGGGCGATATCCGCGCGAAGCAGCTGCGCCAGGTAGCCACCGCCGTTTCCGACGGCGCCATCGCCGCCGTCAACGCCGCAACCCTCTAGCGCACGCTCGCCTCCGAAGGCTCCTCGGGTTCCGGCGTGCCTTCGAAGGCACGGTCGACAGGCGCCTCCGGCATGGCGCCGCAGCCCGCGCAGCCGTCGCACGACCCGCCGCACCCCGACACCGCACCGCCTTCGCGCCGCTTGCGCGCTATGCGCCGAACCGCGAGCGCCACGAGGACCGCGACGGCCGCGCCCAGCGCGAGCGTGCCCGCGCCCGCCACGCCGTCCTCCAGCGCAAGGCCCACGCCGCGCACCGCGAACGCCGCCGCCCAGGCCACGGCCAGCTGCCCGAACACCATGCCCAGCGCCCATCTCCCGCCCAGCTCGCGCCTCACCGACGCGATGGCCGCCACGCACGGCGTGTACAGCAGGCAGAACACCAGCAAACCCAGCGCCGCCAGCGGCGTGATGGCCGCCACCAGGCTGGCCGTGCTGCCGAACAGCACCGACAACGTGGACACGACGCTCTCCTTCGCCATCACGCCCGTCACGAGCGCCGTCGAGATGCGCCAGTCGTCGAAGCCCAGCGGCGCGAACACGGGCGCGATCCAGCCGGCCACCACGGCCAGCATGCTGTCCTGCGAGTCCGCCACCACGTTCAGCCCGAAGTCGAACGTCTGCAAGAACCAGATGACGATCGTTGCCAAGAAGATGATGGTGAACGCCCGCTCCAGGAAGTCCTCGCCTTCTCCCACAGCATCTGCGCCACGTTGCGCGCGCTGGGCATGCGGTAGTTCGGCAGCTCCATGACGAACGGCACCGCCTCGCCCGAGAACATCGTCGACCGCATGAGCAGCGCCGCCAGCACACCTACCGCGATGCCGCCGAAGTACAGCCCCACCATCACCGCCGCGCCATTGGCCGGGAAGAACGCCGCCGTGAAGAACGCGTAGATGGGAAGCTTCGCCGAGCAGCTCATGAACGGCGTCAACATGATGGTCATCTTGCGGTCGCGCTCGGACGGCAGCGTGCGGCTGGCCATGACCGCCGGCACCGTGCAGCCGAAGCCCACCAGCATGGGAACGATGCTGCGTCCCGACAACCCGATGCGCCGCAGCAGCTTGTCCATCACGAACGCCACGCGCGCCATGTAGCCGGAGTCCTCCAAAAGCGACAGGAAGAAGAACAGGGTGACGATGGTGGGCAGGAAGCTGAGCACGCTGCCCACGCCGTTGAACACACCGTCGATGACGAGCGACTGCAGCACCTCGTTCACGTGCGCCGCCGCAAGCCCCGACGCCACCACGTCCGTGAGCGCGGAGATGCCCGCGTCCAGCAGCTCGGACAGCCACGCCCCCACCACGTTGAACGTGAGCCAGAACACCAGCGCCATGATGGCGACGAACGCGGGGATGGCCGTGAACGGGCCGGTCAGCAGCTTGTCGATGGCCGTGCTGCGCGCATGCTCGCGACTCTCGCCGGGCTTCACCACCGTCCGCTCGCACACCCGCCCGATGAAGCCGAACCGCATGTCGGCGATGGCCGCCGAACGGTCGAGCCCGCGCTCGGCCTCCATCTGGCTGATGATGTGCTCGAGCGCGTCCTTCTCGTTCTGGTCGAGGTCGAGCCGCTCCAGCACCAATCGGTCGCCCTCGGCCAGCTTGCTCGCGGCGAACCGCGGCGGGATTCCCGCGCGCTCGGCATGGTCCTCGATGAGCGCCATGATGCCGTGCAGGCACCGGTGCACGGCGCCGTCGTGCTCATCGGGTGCGCAGAAGTCCTGGCGCACGGGCGGCTCCTGGAACCGCGCCACGTGCAGCGCGTGGTCCACCAGCTCGCCGATGCCCTCGTTCTTGGACGCCGAGATGGGAACGACGGGGATGCCCAGCAGCTTCTCCATCTCGTTCACGTCGATGGTGCCGCCGTTGCCCTCCACCTCGTCCATCATGTTGAGCGCCAGCACCATGGGCATTCCCAGCTCCATGAGCTGCATCGTCAGGTACAGGTTGCGCTCCACGTTCGTGGCGTCCACGATGTTGATGATGCCGCGCGGCTTCTCGTCCAGCAGGAAGCGGCGGGTGACCACCTCTTCGCTGGAGTACGGCGACATGGAGTAGATGCCCGGCAAGTCGGTGACGCATGCCTCGGGATGCCCCTTGATGCAGCCGTCCTTGCGGTCCACCGTGACGCCGGGGAAGTTGCCCACGTGCTGGTTCGACCCGGTCAGCTGGTTGAACAGCGTGGTCTTGCCGCAGTTCTGGTTGCCCACGAGCGCGAACGCGAGCGGCGTGCCCTCGGGCAGGGGGGTTCTCCTCGGAGCGGTCATGGAACTTGCCGCCCTCGCCGAGGCCGGGATGCGGGACGGGCTTGCCGAGCGGGCGGCTCTCCTGCGCGTCGGCCGCGTCGCGCATGTCGACGATCTCGATCTTGCGCGCATCGTCGCGCCTGAGCGTTAGCTCGTAGCTATGGATGCGCACCTCCAGCGGGTCGCCCATAGGGGCATGCTTCACCATGGTCACGTCGACCAGCGGGATGATGCCCATGTCCAGGAAGTGCTGTCGAAGCGACCCCTCGCCGCCCACGGCGGCCACGGTCGCGGTTTTCCCGATGGGAAGATCGTTCAGAGTTGTCAACGCCCGTCTCCTCGCAACGGCCGGGCAACCCCCTCGCCCTGCCGCTTTGCTCGCTTACAGTCCGAAGCACATGGTACCGCGAAACAACCCGTGACGCACGAAAAAGTTTCCCATGGTGAACGATTGACGCACCGAACCGCCGGGCACGTGCAGCTTCCCGGCGATATTTCAGGTAGAACATTCGCGTTGGATCGACCGGCAGCATGCTCTTCGCCATCTTGAGCGCACGTCGAAGCCGTCTCGGCGCCCCACTGCCCGACCGCTTCGGCGAAGTTCCCGACTTATGCGCACCTCTGCCATGAAAAGGGGGCAAAACGACAATGTAGGCGAGTTATGCGCACATGGCAGGAAGCCTGGATTCGCCGCTGCGGACGCTTAGAAAACCGTGCAGCCCTCTGAACAGGCGTTTCTCCACCCCTTCATCCCGCGTGGCCAAACTCGGCCCCGCAAAAGCGCGCGAAACGCGGGAATAGGTGTGGCAGAAGTGCGCATAAGTCGGGGACTTGATGGTTTTCGGGCCTTTTCGATGGCAGAAGCCTTGCAGCGGAGACGCGCAGCTGGCGCCGGCAGGAAAACCCTCCGGCTGACGCCGCACGGGATCCTTCGACTCCGGCCTACGGCCTGCGCTCAGGATGACAACCTGAACCCTACATCCTGCGGGCGGGACGACAGGACGGGCCGGTGCTCGCCGAGACTGGCTGAGGGGGGGCTCGCTCGCAGCGCTTCTTCGCGCCAAATGAAAAAGCGGAGGGAAAGGGGGTTCCCTCCGCTTGCAAGCGCGACGGATAGCCAGACGAGAGGAGCTTCCGCCGCCGGGTAAGCAGAATCGTGATCGAAAGCCTTGCAATGATCGAGGAACCACAGCTTATCCGCTTGGGATCCGCTCGCTCGATCGCTTCGCTTTCGATGGAAGTTATATTAAGCTAACAATCGTCACGACGCAATACGAGTTAGCCAAGGCATACATTTCCTTCACATCTCAGCCGACCGCGCCCTCCGCCGCCGAACGCCGCCCCGCCCCACGGGGCCGCCCGGCGCGCACGAAAAAAGGGCCGCGCCCCTCTCGGACGCGGCCCTTCCCTGTCGTCACCTGGATCGACGACTTGCAACCTGCGGCGCGGCACAGCGCGACACGGCGCGGCGCCGACAGCGACTACTCGGCCCAGTCGTGAATGACGGCCTCGATGTTGTTGCCTTCGGGGTCGTGCACGAACGCCGCGTAGTAGCCCGGATGGTAATCGCGCGGGCCGGGCGCCCCGTTGATCCGTGCCGCCGGCGGCCAGCGCCGCCTCGTAGAACGCATCCACGGCAGCGGCATCGGCGGCGCGCAGCGCGACATGCGTCGGGACGGCCTCGGCGCCCTCGGGCAGCGGCGCCACCCACACGTCGCCCGGCTCGCCCTCCACCAGAAGCTGCATGCCGCCGGGATACTCGATGCCGCGCGCATACCCCAGCGGGGCGAGCGCGGCCTCGTAAAACGCCTTCGCCTGCTCGACGTCCTTCACCTTGATGCTCACGTGGTCGATCATAGCATGCTCCTTTTCTCTAGCCGTTCTGCGTGCTCAGCTCTTCGAGATTGCCCTCCAACGGCAACGGGCCGTCCATCTCCTCGTCTTCCGCAGCCTCCATGCCGGCAACGTCCTCGTGGCCGGGCAGGATCATGTTCAGCACGATGCCCACCACCGAGCCCACCGCCAGACCCGACAGAGAGATGACGATGCCGCCCACCGGCACCACGATGGCCCCGGCAGCGCTATAGGCGATGCCCAGCGACAGCACCAGGATCAGCGCGGTGATCAGCACGTTGCGGCTCTTCATGAAGTCGACGTGGTTCTCCACGAGGTTGCGGATGCCCACGGCCGAAATCATGCCGTACAGCACGAGCGACACGCCGCCGATGACGCAGGCCGGCATGGCCGCGATGACGGCCGCGAACTTCGGGCAGAACGAGAACGCGATGGCGAAGCAGGCCGCGATGCGGATGACGCGCGGATCGAACACCCTGGTCAGCGCCAGCACACCCGTGTTCTCGCCGTAGGTGGTGTTGGCAGGGGCGCCGAACAGCGACGCGAGGATGGTGGCCAGGCCGTCGCCCAGCAGCGTGCGATGCAGGCCGGGTTCGGCGATGTAGTTGCGGTTGCAGGTCGAGCTGATGGCCGACACGTCGCCGATATGCTCGATCATCGTGGCGAACGCCAGCGGCATGATGGTGATGACGGCCGTGATGGCCAGCCCTGCATCGAAGTTCGCACCGACGATCGAAAACACCGTCTGATCCCAGGCGAACGGCAAGCCGATCCACGCCGCCTCGGCCACGCCCGTAAAGTCCACCTGTCCCGAGACCGCAGCCACGAGGTACGCTCCGATCACGCCCAAGAGGATGGGAATGATCTTGACCATGCCCTTGCCCCAGATGTTGGCGATGACGATGATGGCGATGGCCACCAATGCGATGGGCCAGTTCGTGGACGCGTTCGTGATGGCCGAGCTGGCCAGGATGAGCCCGATGGAGATGACGATGGGCCCGGTGACCACGGGCGGAAAGAAACGCATGACCCGCGTGGCGCCGAACACTTTGAACAGCGCCGACAACACGAGGTACAGAAGGCCCGCGCACGCCACGCCCAGGCAGGCGTACGGCAGCAGATCGGCCTCGCCGTTCGGCGCGATGGCCGCATAGCCCGCGATGAACGCGAACGACGAGCCCAGGAACGCGGGCACTTTGCCCTTCGAGACGAAATGGAACAGCAGCGTGCCCAGGCCCGCGAACAACAGCGTCGCGGAAACGGACAGGCCGGTCAGCGTCGGCACCAGGATGGTGGCGCCGAACATGGCGAACATGTGCTGCAGCCCGAACACCGCCATCTTCGGCTTGCCGAGCTTTCGTGCGTCGTAGATCGCTTCCGGGCTGTCTTGAGCCCCCATCGTCGGCGTCGATTTGCTCTCGCTCACGTGATACCCCTTGTCTGTCGAGCCTTCGGCTGATGGCCCGTCCGACCCCTGGAGCACGCGGACCGACCGGTAGTATTTTGCCACAACACGGCCCGCCGTGCGGCATCAATGCCGACGAGTCCCCTTACTTTCCGGGACGGCGTTCCCCCGCCGACTTGCCCGACCGCCCTCCGCCTTGCGAGGAGGTCTTTCCGGTCGAAGGCTTCGGCTTCGGCCGAGCCTTTCCCGGCCCGCTCGGCCGCGCTTTCGACGGCGCCTTGCCCGAGTCGTTCGGCTTCGACTGCGCCTTCGCGCGCACGTCGGCTCTCGTGCGGCGCCCTTGCCGCTTGCCGCCGGCTTGCGCTCCTTGCCGCCGCCCTCGCCTTGGGGTCTCAGCAGGCATTTCGGGCCATAACCCACCAGATCCATGCGCCCGGCGCGGCGTAGCGCCTCCAGCACCAGATCGCGGTTCTTCGGATCGCGATATTGGATGAGCGCGCGCTGCAGCGCCTTCTCGTGCGGGCTCTTCGGCACGTACACCGGCTGCATGGTGCGCGGATCCACGCCCGTGTAGTACATGGCCGTGGACATCGTGGAGGGCGTGGGATAGAAGTCCTGCACCTGCTCGGGCATGTAGCCGAGATCGCGGCAGTACTCAGCCAGCTCGACGGCCTCGTCCAGCGTGGAGCCCGGATGCGACGACATGAGGTACGGCACCAGGAACTGCTTCATGCCCAGCTGGCGGTTGACCTGCTCGTAGCGCTGCGCGAAGCGCTGGTACACCAGGTTGCGCGGCTTGCCCATCACCGACAGCACGGCATCCGACACGTGCTCGGGCGCCACCTTCAGCTGGCCGCTGACGTGGTGGGCGCACAGCTCGTTCAAGAACGCGTCGCCGTGCTCGCGATCGGCCAGCACGTAGTCGAACCGGATGCCCGAGCGCACGAACACCTTCTTCACGCCCGGCAGCTTGCGCAGCCGGCGCAGCAGACCCAGGTAGTCGGAGTGGTCGGCCCTCAGCTGCTTGCAGGGCTCGGGGTACAGGCAGCGCTTGTGCGGGCACGCGCCCGCCTTCAGCTGCTTGGCGCAGGCGGGCGCGCGGAAGTTCGCCGTGGGGCCGCCCACGTCGTGGATGTAGCCCTTGAAGTCGGGCTCCTCGACGATGGCCCGCGCCTCGTCCACCAGCGAGTCGTGGCTGCGCGTCTGCACGATGCGACCCTGGTGGAACGTGAGCGCGCAGAACGAGCACTCCCCGAAGCAGCCGCGGTTGCTGGTCAGGCTGAACTTCACCTCGCTGATGGCGGGCACGCCGCCGGCCGCCTCGTACATCGGGTGGTACGTGCGCGCGTACGGCAGTCGGTACACGGCGTCCATCTCGCTTTGCGTAAGCGGCGCGGCGGGAGGGTTCTGCACGACGAACTCGTGGTCGGAATACGGCTCCACGAGGCGCTTGCCAGTGAAGGGATCGCTGTTCTCGTACTGCACGGCGAAGCTGCGCGCGTACTCCAGCTTGTCATCCTGCATGGCGGGAAACGACGGCAACGTCACCGCGTCGTACACGTGCTCGAGCGACGCGGCGCGGTACACCGTGCCGTCGATGAACGTGAGGTCCTCGATGGCCAGCCCCGCGTTCAACGCGTCGGCGATCTCGATGATGGAATGCTCCCCCATGCCGTACGACACGAGGTCGGCCCCCGAATCCAGCAGGATGGAGCGCTTCAGCTTGTCCGACCAGTAGTCGTAGTGCGAAAGCCGCCGCAGGCTGGCCTCGATGCCGCCCAGAATGAGCGGAGTCTTCTTGAACGTGCGCCTGATCAGGTTGCCGTACACCACGGCAGCGTGGTTCGGACGCCGGCCCGCCTCACCGCCCGGCGAGTACGCGTCGCTGCGTCGACGCTTCTTCGCCACCGTGTAGTGGTTCACCATCGAGTCCATGTTGCCGGCCGATACGAGGAAGGCCAACCGCGGCTCGCCGAACACGGCGACGCTTTCCGGATCGTTCCAATCGGGCTGCGCGATGACGCCCACCTTGTAGCCGTTCGCCTCCAGCAGACGCGTGATGATGGCCATGCCGAACGAAGGATGATCGACGTAGGCGTCGCCCGACACGTATACGAAATCGACCCGATCCCAGCCGCGTTCGAGCATCTCCTCGCGCGTTACCGGCAGAAACGCCGCTTTCATGGCACCAACCCTCCCGTTTAGTATGCGATTCGAGTCTACCTTAAACGAACGGGCCGTCGAAGCACAACGCTTCGACGGCCCAAAATCGCACAACAACGAGAGGGATTCAGCCCTGCATGGGCGGTTGACCGGCGGGCGGCACATGCGGCGGCTGCTGAGAAGGCGGGCAGCCCGCCGCTCCCGCCAGCTCGAACGGCATGGGGTCGTCCTGGCCGCGCCAAGCCGGCACGTCGAACTGACGCGTCCAGTACCCCAGCGCACGCACGATCATCATCTCAACGAACACGTACATGCCCGCGCTCAGAACACCGCACAGGACTGCGAGCACGAGAACGACGCCGCCCGTGGCGAACACGATGGCCCAGACGGCGGCACCGGGATGCGCCGATTGGATGTTCAGGTTGCCGCCAGTCATCGCGAAGCCGACGAACAGTCCGATAAACACGAGAACGAATATGAGGACGGATGCGACGATGCCGATGGCGATGGCCAGCAGGAGGGCCATGCCGAGAATGCGCAGCAAGCCGCCGAAATCGTGACGGATCATGGCCCAGATCTTACCGAACTGGAACCCCGCGGCCAGGCGGCCGTATATGCTCATGCGCATGGAACCCACCCATGAGAACAGCGTCGCGAAAAACGCCGCCGCAATGATGAGCAGCGAGAATACCATCGTCGACAGTCCGACGAACAGAAACACGCCGCCGTGCCTGCCGCCCGACCATGCGGTACCCAGGCCCATGACGCCGCCCCATACCGCTTCCAGCACCCACGGAGCCAGCATGAACACGAAGCCGATGACCATCGCGAAGAAGCCGCGGCTGTACAGCTTGCCGTCCTCGTTGCCGAAGATGCGCTTCGGCATGGGACCGTGCACGTCCCATGCGATGTCGCGCGCCCATCCGTACAGGTAACCCAGCACGACCAGCCAGCCGAAGATGGGCACGAAGCTGAGCAACGACAGCAGAATGAGCTTGCCGAACCACCCCGGCGTGTTCTTGATATCCTGCCAAGCAGCGTTGAAGTAACCGGTTTGCATTAGCGACCTTCTTTTCCGTTTGCGTTTGCCACCACTATAAGCGCGCGTATTCCCCAGAATCCGTTTCGTTGCCATTCCGTCAGTAAGACGAAACCCGCTCTCGAATGCCGTCAGACGTTAAGAGACCCCCAGGATCTGGGGGTCTCTTCTACAAGCATGTTCGACGGTCGTAAGACCAACGAAGCGGAAGTTACTTGAGGGTGACGGCCGCGCCGGCTTCCTCGAGCTTGGCCTTGATCTCCTCGGCCTTCTCCTTGTTCACACCCTCCTGGATGGCCTTCGGAGCGCCCTCGACGGCCTCCTTGGCTTCCTTCAGGCCCAGGCCCGTGATCTCACGGACGACCTTGATGACGGCGATCTTGTTGTCGCCGAAGCCCTCGAGCACGACGTCGAAGTCGGTCTTCTCCTCGGCGGCAGCGCCACCCTCGGCCGGAGCGGCAGCGGCCACGGCCACGGGAGCGGCGGCGGAAACGCCAAACGTCTCCTCGATGTCCTTCACCAGTTCGGACGCCTCGAGCAGGGACATCTCCTTGAGGGCCTCGATGATCTCTTCGCGAGTAACAGCCATGTTAGTTTCCTTTCAAAGTGGCCGGGTCTCCCCGACCGGTATGTGTAACGTTCGGTTTAGGCAGCGTTCATCACGCTGCCAGCACTGCGTTTAAGCAGCTTCCTTCTGATCGGCCACGGCCTTCGTGACCTGAGCGAGACCGCTGGGAACGCCGTTGAGGGCAACAGCGAGGCCGCGGGCGACACCGGAAATGGCGCCGGCGATCTGGGCCAGCAGCTCTTCGCGGGACGGCAGCGACGCGATGGCCTCCACCTGAGCGGCGGACACCTGCTCGCCTTCCATCAGGCCACCCTTGATCTCAAGGTTCTTGTTGGCCTTGGCGAACGTCTTCACGGCCTTGGCGGCCGCGGCGACGTCGTTGCCGGCGAACACGAACGCGCTCGGGCCGGCAAGCATGTCGTCGAGCGTGGGCAGGTTCGACTCCTCCAGGGCGATGTGCATGAGCGTGTTCTTGTACACCTTCAGGCTCGCACCGGATTCGCGAATAGCCGTGCGCAGGGCCTGGATGTCCTTCACGGTAAGACCGCAGTAGTCCACGACCCACATGGCGGAAACGCCATCGAGATCTTCCTTGATCTTGACCAGCGTCTCTTGATTCTTCACGTTGGGCATGTAGTACACCTCCTTCTTTTCAAACTCGGGTTCCGCCCCTCGCGGGTGGGAATCGTCGCTTGAAAACAAGAAACGACCCCCGCCGTCTCGTGACAGCAGGGGTCGTCAAAGCGCGAAACTTATCAGAACCACCTCGGCGGGCCGCATCTCTGCGATTAAACCTTGCGGTGCCAGCTGTCTTGGGCAGCGGAACGAACTAAACAACTTGCTTATTGTACCCCGCCCAAAACGAATGTCAAGCGTTTTCCTTACGCCGCGTCGCCCTTGGCGTCGGCCGTATCCTCGGCCTGCTTCGTGGTTTCCTCGGCCGCCTTCTCGCCGATGTTCGTCTTCGTGTTGCCGATGATCTCCTCGACGGGGCTCGTCGGCTCGGCTTCCACGTACTTGAACGCGATGGCGTCGCCTTCCTTGTACCCGACGATCTCGATGAGGCCGGGCAACGCGAAGTCGTAGATGCCCTTGTCGCCCTCGAGCGTCACGTAGAAGTGCGAGTTGCCTTCCACCACCGCCTGCGCGATGTGGCTGATCGTGCCTTGCGCCTCAAGCGAGCCGGTGCCCACGTTCGAATCGGCCAGCACGCCGTTCGTGGCCAGCAGCGCCTGGTAGGCTTTCTGGCACTCGGCCACCGTGTTGCCCACGGCCACGTTCTGGTAGCGTTGGATGTCCAGCATGGCGAACTGCTTCACCAGTCCCGCGTCGTCCTTGAGCGCCATGAAGTACGTCGGCTGTCCGGACACGTTGATCAACAGCGGGAACGTGGCGCGGTAGCGCAGGTTCTGCACCTGGCCCTCGGCCGACTGCATCGCCGAGTCCTCGGTCGCGCCCGACACCGAGTAGAAGTGCGACTCGGCCGTGCGCTGGTTGATCAGCACGAAGCCCACGATGGAGTTGTCCGCCGTGGCCGAGGTGACGCCCGTGTACACCCACACGTCGTCGTCCTTGGCGATGTAGTTGTACCCCAGGTTGCCGTCGGTGCCCGGCGTGGTCTGCACGACGTTGCGCTGGCCCAGCACGGAGTTCAGCCAGCCGTCCTTGTACTTGCCCGACCAGTTGTACTGCTCAAGCAGCAGGTCGGTGGGATAGGCGTGGTCGACCCATTGCGGCACGTCTTCGATAGCCAGGTCCTGCGTCTCGCCCGTAGTGGCGTCCACCATGACCACGCGCTTGATGGTGGTGCCGCCGAACAGGCCGATGGTGCGCGTCTGCACCGGGCATATCCACCACGGATGGCCGTCGTCGTCGATCTCGAACGACTTCTGGTCGAACATGTAGAACGGATAGCTCAGCTGCACGTGACGGTCGATGTTGCGCACGAGCGGCTCGGACTCCGAGTAGTAGATGGGGCTGTCGCCCAGCTTGACGATCTCGGCGTCCTGCGTGGTCATGTTCACCAGGGCGTACGCCGGGATGCCGCCCTCGCGGTTCGTGAACCACTTAAACAGGTCGGCGTAGCCCAGCGGACTCACGCGCACCGGCGCGCTCTGATAGTTGATCTGGCTGTACAAAGGCGAGATCTCGAACTGGCTGACGTACTCGGGGATGGAGCCCATCTCGCGGTTGCCCAGCAAAATGGCCGAGCTGCGGTCGATGACGGGGATCTCCGAGTAGTTCACCTCTTTGATGTCGTCGGCGAACGTCTCCTCCACCGTCTGCAACACGTTGGCGTACTTCGCCGCGTTGCCCGGGAAGATCGACAGCGACGCCACGGCGCCCAGCACGCCGACGACGGCCACCAGCACCGGCAGGCACGACGCCCACTTGAAGGCCTTCGCCTTGCCCTCGTTCGGCTCGACCTTGCCCGTGCCGTTCTTGTAGCTGTGCGACTTGCTCCAGAACAGCAGGAACAACGGCAGCAGGATGAACACGGCCACGAACATCCACGTGTCGGTCGAGTGGATGTTGATGGGCGGATGGAACCACCAGTAGGCCGCGAGACCCACGAGGATGATGACGATGGCGGCCACGATGAGCGCGCGCTTGCCCCACGAGGCCATGCGGTCGGCGAACGGGATCTCCACGTTCACGTGCGGCGGCTGAGCGCCGCCTCCCCGCCTCCGGCGCGTCCTGCCCCGCCCGACGGCGCTTCATGGTCGGCATCGAACCGACCGTCCACGTTTACCCCTGATTGTTTGAGCGCTTCGATCAGCGCATCGAATCCGGATGTCTGTTTCACGGCATCCCTTCCCAAGCGTACCGATAGTTAAAGTATCCAGTATACGACAAAGCGCCCGACCGCTCTTCGCAATCGGGCGCCGACGTTACCTCTTCTTTACAAAAGGCTGCGCAGCACGAACGGCAGGATGCCGCCGTGCTGGTAGTAGCGGCCCTCGGTGGGCGTGTCCACGCGGACGGTCGCCCGGAACGTCGTCGTCTGGCCGTCCGCGCGCTCGGCGGTCACGTCCACCACGCGCGGCTCGGGCAGCCCCTGCGAGAAGTCGATGGGCGCCACCGTGTACAGCTCCGAACCGTCCAGTCCCAGGCTCTCGGCGCTCTCGCCCTCTTGGAACTGCAGCGGCAGGATGCCCATGCCGATGAGGTTCGACCGATGGATACGCTCGAAGCTCTCGGCGAACGCGGCGCGGATGCCCAGAAGCGCCGGGCCCTTCGCCGCCCAGTCGCGCGACGAGCCGCTGCCGTACATCTTGCCGGCCACCACCACGAGCGGCGTTTCCGCAGCCTCGTAGTCCATGGCCGCGTCGAACAGCGGGCGCACCTCGCCGGTGGCGAAGTCGCGCGTCCAGCCGCCCTTCTTCCCCTCGGCCAGCTTGTTCTGCAGCTTCACGTTGGCGAAGGTGCCGCGCATCATCACCTCGTGGTTGCCGCGGCGCGCGCCGTAGGTGTTGAAGTCGGCCGGAGCCACGCCGCGCTCCTCCAGGTAGCGGGCCGCGGGCGAGTCGGCGGCAATGGAACCCGCCGGCGAGATGTGGTCGGTGGTGATGAAGTCGCCCAGCAGCGCCAGCGCGCGAGCGGCCTCAACGGGCTTCGGCGCGGAGGGCTCGCGCTCCATGCCGTCGAAGTACGGGGCGCGGCGCACGTAGGTGGACGCGTCGTCCCAGCTGAACGTGTCGCTGGGTTCGCTGCCCAGCGCGGCCCAGGCCGCATCGCCGTCGTACAGGCCGCGCGTGCCCTCCTCGTACAGGGAGCAGTCCACATGCTGGGCCACCAGCGCGGCGATCTCCTCGTCGCTGGGCCAGATGTCGGCCAAGAGCACCGGGGTGCCGTCGGGACGCGTTCCCAGCGCGTCGTGCTCGAGGTCCGCGTCCATGGTGCCCGCCAGCGCGTAGGCGATGACCGCGGCGGGAGCCGCCAGGTAGTTCTGCGACACGTCGGGCGAGATGCGACCCTCGAAGTTGCGGTTGCCCGACAGCACGCTGGCCAGCTCGATGTCCTCGGCCACCTCGTGCAGCTCGTCCAGGATGGGACCCGAGTTGCCGATGCAGCTCATGCAGCCGAAGCCGCACGTGTAGAAGCCCAGCGCCCGCAGCCCGTCCAGCAGCCCGGCCGCGCTCCAGCAGAAGCTCGGTGGCCTTGCTGCCCGGAGCCAGCACGCACTTCACCCAAGGCTGGGGCTTGAGGCCGGCGTCGGCAGCCTTCTTCGCAACGAGGCCCGCGGCCAGCATCATCGAGGGGTCGGTAGCCGTCGTGCAGCTGGTCACCGCCGCGATGGCCAGCGCGCCGTGGGTCAGCTCGCACGCTTCGCCGTCGAGATCGACCGCCACGTGCTTGGACAGGTCGAGGCCGCGCTCGTCGCACACGGCGCGGAAGCGCTCCTGCGCCTCGGCCAGCGGGATGCGGTCGTGCGGGCGCGACGGGCCGGCCAGCGAGCGCTCCACGGAGCCCAGGTCGAACTCGATCACCTCGGCGTAGGTGCGCGCGGGCGCGTCCGCGTCGTTCCAGAAGCCCTGCGCCTTGGCGTAGGCTTCCACGAGCGCCACCTGCTGCTCGCTGCGGCCGGTCAGACGCAGGTACGTCAGCGTCTGCTCGTCCACCGGGAACAGCGTGCAGGTGCTGCCGTACTCGGGCGTCATGTTGGAGATGCACGTGCGCTGCGTGGCGCTGAGCGCGTCGAGGCCCGGGCCGAAGCACTCCACGAAGCAGCCCACCACGCCCTTCGCGCGCAGCATCTGCGCGAACGACAGCGCCACGTCCATGGCTGCCACGCCCTCGCCCAGCTCGCCCGTCAGGCGCACGCCCACCACCTTCGGCACGAGCGTGGTGATGGGCTGGCCGAGCGCGGCCGCTTCGGCCTCGATGCCGCCCACGCCCCAGCCCAGCACGCCGATGCCGTTGGCCGTGGGCGTGTGGCTGTCGGTGCCCACCAGCGTGTCGAAGTACGCCGTCGGCGGCTCGCCGGGCGCGCCGTCGGCGGTCATGGTCACGTGGGCGAACTGCTCGATGTTCAGCTGGTGGCAGATGCCCGCTCCGGGGGGCACGATGCGCACGTTCTCGAACGATTCCTGCGACCACTTCAAGAAGTCGTAGCGCTCCTTGTTGCGCGAGAACTCCAGCTCCATGTTCTGCGCGAGCGCGCCCGCGCAGCCGGCGACGTCGGCGATGACCGAATGGTCGATCACGAGGTCGCAGGGAATCTGCGGGTTGATCTTCGTCGGGTCGCCGCCCAGCTGAGCGCAGGCCTCGCGCATCACGGCGAAGTCCACGAACACGGGCACGCCCGTGAAATCCTGGAACAGCACGCGCGCCGGCGAGAACTCGATCTCGCTGCCCACGACGCCCGCGCGCCCCGCTTCCACGATGCGCGCGGCCAGCTCCTCGGCCGCCTCCGGCGTTTCGGCGTTGCGCAGCACGTTCTCCAGCAGCACCGTCAGCGAGTACGGCAGCTGCTCCGAGCCGGCGACGGCCGAGACCGGATAGTAGGCGTACGTCGTGCCGTTCACGTTCAGCGTCGAAGCGAATCGGCTGTTCTCTTGGCTCATAGGTTCTCCTTACTCCAACGTTTTAGAATGCCGCGATCAGGGCATCGGTGAATTCCGTGCAGCTTGCCGCCGGCTTGGACGAGCCGGTGGCCTTGCGAATGTCGGCGGTCAGGTGCGCGCCCTCCGCGTACACGGCGCGCACCGCGCGGCGGATGCGCTCGGCCGCCTCCGCTTCGCCCAGATGGTCGAGCATCATGGCCGCCGACAGTATCTGGGCGGTGGGGTTGGCCTTGTCTTGCCCCGCGATGTCGGGCGCCGAGCCGTGCACCGCTTCGAACACGGCGTACTCGTCGCCGATGTTCGCGCCCGGCGCGATGCCGAGGCCTCCCACGAGACCTGCGGCCAGGTCGCTGGCGATATCTCCGTAGAGGTTCGGGAACACGACCACGTCGAACAGCGCAGGATCCATAACCATGTTCATGCAGAACGCGTCGACGATGCGCTCTTCGAACGCCGCATCTTCGGCGCGCTCTGCGGCAACCTCGCGCGCCGCGCGCAAAAACAAGCCGTCGGTATGCTTCATGATGTTCGCCTTGTGCACGGCGGTCACCTTGCGGCGTCCGTGCCTGCGCGCGTAGTCGAACGCGAAACGCACGATCCGTTCGGACGCCGCCTTCGAGATCGGCTTGACGGAGATGCCGGAATCGGGACGGATAGCGCCCGCGCCCTCTTCCTCGCACAGCGCGATCAGCTTGCGGGCGCCCTCGGAGCCCTCTTCAAACTCGATGCCCGCGTACAGGTCTTCGGAGTTCTCGCGCACGATGACGATATCCACGCCGTCGTAGCGGCCGCCCGCCCCCGGAATGGACAGGACGGGGCGCAGGCACGCGTACAGACCGAGTTCCCGGCGCAACGCCACGTTCACGCTGCGGAATCCCGTGCCCACCGGCGTGGCGACGGGTCCCTTGATGGCCACCTTGTTCCGCTTGACCGCTTCGATGGTAGAAGCAGGCAGCGGCGTGCCGTGCTCCTCCACGAGATGCGCCCCCGCCTCGGCCACATCCCAAACGATATCGGCGCCGCTGGCCTCCACCACCCGTTGCATGGCGGCCGACGTCTCCGGGCCGATGCCGTCACCGGGTACGAGGGCCACGGTATGCGATGCCATGTTCTCTCCTTCTGCAATTGTTCGAACGATGCCCCTTTGCGCCGCCTTCTGGGCCGACGCGACGAAACGAGCCCGGAAGGCTCGTCGGAATGCCGTGCGCTAGTTCTGCACGTTGTCGATGATTTGCTGCGCACGGCGCTTGAGCGGCCCTTTGCCGTTGGAGGCGTCGAAGGCCATGCGCGCGCCCAGCTCTTTCTTTACGGAAGGTGCCAGCTTGCCCGCCGAGAAGTCGATAACCGACACCAGCATATCCTGGAACTCCAGGTCGCCATGGTAGCACTGGATAGCCTCGTCGATGAGAGGCCACACACGCTCAGAACGGTTCTCCGTCGTAGCGCCCAGCTTGCAGAGGAACCGCATGGCTGCCAAACGCACCGGCCCGCTCTCCTCGTCGAACAACGCGGTTTCGGCTCCGGGAACCGCTTTGTCGCACGTGCGGGAATCGTGGTCGACCATCGTGGTGAGGATATCGAGGCACTCCCAGCGCGTCTGGGCTTCGGGGCGATTCAGCGCGTCGATGACGGCAGCGCCGAACGGGATCATCAAATCGGGATGATCCTTGGCAAAGAAGGAGAGCGCCGCTGCTGCGTTCTGGCGCTCGCGCCTCGACGGACCCGACAGCGCACCCACCAGCTGCTTGAACTTGCGTTCGTTTCCGAATGCCTCTTCGGCGATGTTCCTGGCTCCCTGTGTCTTTTCGCTCACCGCTCGCTCCTCGTCCTCATGTGGGAAAATGTATAGTATTCTCCCTTTCCATTATACCCTCGGCCACCAAGCGCCCCCGCAGCAAGCGCAGAATTAACATGAGCGAAACCGATAGGCGGCAGCCGAAAACCCGGCAATACGACTGAGCGGACGCAAGCGTGGTCGAATGCGAAAGCGGCAGCCCGAAAGGGCCGCCGCTCAAAGCAGTGTGCGTGTCAGTCGAGGTTATTCCGGCAGCTCGCTGGCCTTGTTGTCGCCCGACTGGAGCTTGCCGATGCCCTCGTCGTACTTCGACTTGATATCCTGGATGCGCTGATCGTACGTGGAATAGTCGAAGGGCTGTTCCTCGGTGGCGCTGTCGATTTCCGTATACAGGTCGATATAGGAGTTCAGCGCGTCCTTGAGATCGGCCGTGCCGTCGACGTACTCCTTCTGGATATCCTTGAGGGCGTCGGGGACGTTGAGGTTGTTCAGGTCGTCGATAGCCTTGAACGCGTTGTCGGCCTGCGTGCGCATGCCCACCACGTCGCCGCGCGATACCGCATCGGTAAAGCTCTCCAGACGGCTCTTCAGGTCGTCCATAGTTTGGTTGACCTGAGTCATGTACTGACGGTTCTCGGATTGCTGTTGCGCGGCCGCCGTATCCTGCTGCGCGCATCCGCCCAGAGCCGCCACCATCAAGACGCCTGCGAACATGGCGACCAGCACCTTGGCGAATCTCGTATGTTTCATGTCGTACCTGCTCTCTTGCATCGAATCATCGTTGAACTATCGTAGCGGTTCGCCCGCCGTCGCGCCGGGGATGCGACGCGTTCGTATCGGAACGGTTTCCGGGTCCGCAACCTAGCTTGCCGGCTTGTCCGTCGTGCCTCCGGGGTCGGGCGTCGGCGTGGGAGTGGGCGTCGGATCGGGATCCGGCTTCGGCGTCGGATCGGGGGTTGGAGTAGGAGTCGGATCGGGCGTGGGCGTCGGCGTGGGAGTAGGCGTCGGCGTCGGCGTCGGCGCAGGATCGTCCTTGCCCTTGTCGGCGTCCTTGTCCTCGGCGTCCTTCTTCTTCTCGTCATCCTTCTCGTCGTCGGTGTTCGACGAGCTAGCGGACCCTCCCACATGGTAGGTCGGATCGGAGAAGTTCTTGTACGTGGGATCGGCCGCCTGTGGGAACTGCTCGGTCGGCTGGCCGTCGAGCACCGCGCTCATGAAGCGGCTGAAGACGTCGTCCGCGCCCGTGCTGGTAGGAATGGTCACCTGGTTGCTGGGATCGCCGAACCAAATGGCGGTGGCCAGCTGCGGCGTGATGCCGCAGAACGTGATGTCCTTGTAGCTTTCGCTCGTACCCGTCTTCGCGGCGACCACCTGGCCGTTCGGCAGAGCGGCCTTCTGTCCGGTGCCCTCGGAGGTGTTCACCACGCTCTTCATGACCTCGGTGGCCGCGTGGGCGACTTCAGGCGATATGACCTGTTCGCGATGCGTCTTCGAAAGCGAGGTGTCGGGCGTAGTGTTGTCGACGATCACCTCGCCCTTCGAGTTGGTGATGGTGAGGACGGGCGTTGGATCAATGCGCACGCCGCCGTTCGCAATGACAGCGTAGGCGCTGGCCATGTCGAGCATCGTGACGTTCGACTGGCCCAGCGTGAGCGACGGGTTCGCGCTGAGCGCGGAGGTGATGCCCATGTCCTTGGCGACCTTGATCACCTTGTCGATGCCCACGGCCATCTCAAGGCGAACGAAGCCCGTGTTGGACGACACGGCGAACGCGCGCTGAATGGAACGGGTGCCGTAGTTGTAGTTGTTGATGTTCTCCAGCGGAGGGATGGTGGAGCCGTACTCGGTATTGGGAATAGTGGCCGGCGACGAGCAGTCCACCATCGTCTGCGGGCTGATGCCCGCTTCGAGCGCTGCGATGAGCGTGAACACCTTGAACGAGGAGCCGGACGGACGGCCCGGATTGGGAACGCCGCGCTCGCCCGTGGCCAGGTTCAGCTTCTGAGTAGCCCACTCGTCGTCCTCGCCGCCCACCATGGCCTTGATGTAGCCCGTTTCGGGCTCGATGGCCACAAGCGCGCCGTAGATCGCCGGATCGAGACTCTCCCGCTTCTCCTTGATGGCGGCCTCAGCGGCCTCCTGGGAGTCGACGTCCAGCGTGGTCTGGATGGTCAGGCCGCCTTTGAACAGCTCATCGTCGGAATAACGATAGTCGCCGTCGGGATCCATGAGCAGGTCGCGCACGTAGCTGCTGAAGTAAGGATACTTCTCCAGGCCATCCACCGTGGTCTCGGTCGTGTTGAGCACGATGCCCTCCGCCTGGGCAGCATCGTGCTCTTCCTGGGTGATGTAGCCGTTCGTCAGCATGCGATCCAGCACGAGGTTGCGACGCGCGAGGCAGTTGTCCTCATGGTCGATGGGATTGTTGTACGTCGGCGACTGCGGAATGCCGATGAGCGCGGCCGCTTCGGCCAGCGTAAGCTCGCTTGCATGCTTCGAGAAGTAGCGCTGCGACGCGGCTTCGATGCCGTAGGCGCCGGAACCGTAGTTGATGGTATTGAGGTACATGAGCAGGATCTCGTCTTTGGAGTACTGTTCCTCCAACTTGACGGAGAGATACATCTCGCGCACCTTGCGCTTGAACGAGATATCGTTCATCTCGTCGGCCAGGATAGTGTTGCGCACGAGCTGCTGCGTGATGGTGGACGCGCCCTCCTTGCCGGAACCGGTGAGGTTCACGTACACCGCGCGCGCGATGCCCGCGAGGTCGAAACCGCCGTGTTCGTAGAAGCGCTCGTCCTCGGTAGCCACGGTGCCCTCGCGCACGTACTCGCTGATCTGGTCGAGCTCGACGGGGTCGCGGTACTCGACCTGGAAGCGGGCGAGCTCCGTACCGTCCGACGCCAGCATGATCGACGGCAGCGACGAGTTGAGCTGGCCGGCATCGGACACGTCGTAGTCCTCAAGGTCGCCGATCCACGACGAACCGAGGGCGTAGACGCCTGAGAAGCCGGCGACGATCACGGCCAAAAAGACCGTGAACACCGCAAGGAAGCCGATGGAAGGATGCTTTTTCTTGATCCCCGGCCTATTCTTTATAGAACGTGAAGCCACGTGTCACCTCCAAAAAACTCCGCCCATTGTAACATCGGGGCACAGGCCCCCATGAATCAACACAAGTTCGTTGGAAAAAGGTCACACGGGAAAACGCCCGGTCGGGAGCTCAAAACGTGGTTGATGCAAGCAGGGTGCAGCGCTTTTTTCTCGGGCGCGGGAGCCCGCTTGCGGTCCGTTGCGCGTGTGCCGCGCCGATTCGAGACGCTCGCAGCGTGCGATCGGCGCGGCGAAGGACGCTCGGACCTCAGGCGGTGCCCCCGCGCCAAAAGGCGCTGCGCTTATCCCGCAAGCACCGCCTCGTCGGCCGCAAGGGCGTCTTTCGCAAGCGCCAGCTGCGCGCGCACGGCCGCGTCGCCCGGTGGTGCCGCCCTCGGTGGTGCGGCCGCCACGATGCTCTCCAGATCGAGCGAGGCCGTGATGTCCTCCTCGAACAGGTCGCTTTCGGCTTTGAAGTCGGCCAGCGTCAAGTCGTCCAAGTCGCAGCCGCGCTGCTCGCATACCAGCACGAGGTGCCCCACCACCTCGTGGGCGCGCCTGAACGGCATCCCCTTCTTAGCCAGGTAGTCGGCCACGTCGGTGGCCGCCAGGTAGCCCTTCTTCGCCTGCGCCGTCATGGCCTCGGGCACCACGCGCATCGTCTCGATCATGCCGGCCGCGCACACGAGGCAATCCTCCAGCGTCTTGGCCGCGTCGATGGCACCTTCCTTGTCCTCTTGCAAATCCTTGTTGTAAGCCAGCGGCAGCGCTTTCATGGTGATCAGCAGCGCCACGAGGTCGCCTACCACGCGGCCCGTCTTGCCGCGGATAAGTTCGGCGAAATCGGGGTTCTTCTTCTGCGGCATGATGGACGATCCCGTGGAGAACGCGTCGGACAGCTCGATGAACCCGAACTCCGAGCTGGACCACAGCACGATCTCCTCGCACAGGCGCGACAGATGCATGCACGACACGCTGCACGCGTACGACAGGTCCAGCAGGAAGTCGCGGTCGGACACGGCGTCCAGCGAGTTCGGGATCACCCGCGAGAAGCCCAGCTCGGCCGCCGTCATCTGCCGATCGAGCGGGTACGTGGTGCCGCGAGCGCCGCCGAACCCAGCGGGCTCGCGTCGGCAGCCGTGCGCGCGGCCGCCAGGCGCTCGAAGTCGCGCGCGAGCATCCACACGTAGGCCAGCATATGGTGCGAGAACAGCACCGGCTGGGCGTGCTGCATGTGCGTGTAGCCGGGCAGGACGACGTCGAAGTGCGCCTCGGCCTGCCGGACGAGCGCCTGGCGCAGCGCCACGTTCGCCGCCATGAGGTCCTCGCAGCGCTGCTTGGCGAACAGGCGCGTGTCGGTGGCCACCTGGTCGTTGCGACTGCGGCCGGTGTGCAGGCGCGCTCCCGCGTCGCCGATGTCGGCGATGAGCGCGCGCTCCACCGACATGTGGATGTCCTCGTCGTTGATGTCGAACGCGAAGTCGCCCGCCTCGATGCGCGCCTTCACGCGGTCGAGCCCCTCGACGATGGCCTCCGCATCGGCGGGCTCGATGACGCCCGCCGACGCCAGCATGCGCGCGTGCGCCTGCGACCCGGCTATGTCCTGCGCATACAGCGCCTTGTCAACCGGCAGCGATGCGCCGAAGCGTTGGGTGAACTCGCTCACGTTCTCGGTGAATCTGCCCGACCACAAAGCCATAGCATCCCCCTTAAGCCTTCTCGGCAGCGCCCTGCAGGGCCGCTTCCGCTTCTTCGACGACCGCCGCGTTCTCAGCCTCGGCCACCTGCTTCCACACCGGCGTCACGTCCTCGTACGCACCCTTCGTCAACGGGCCGACCTTCTTCTGCGCGTCGAACAGCTCGGCCGGTGCGCCCTCCTGCCGACGGTTCGAGGCCCACGTCTTGGCCGACAGCGTCTGCAGCTGGATGAAGCCCTTGGCCGCCGCGTGGTCGAACGAGTCGTCCTTGTCGTAGGTGGCCAGCGCGTAATCGTACAGCGAGTAGGCGCTCTTGCGGCCCACCACGGTGCAGGATCCCTTGTAGAACTTGAGCTTCACGGTGCCGGCCACGCAGCGCTGCGTGGAGGCGAGGAACGCGTCGACGGCTTCCTTGAGCGGCGAGAACCACTGGCCGTTGTACACGCACTTCGCCCACTCCTGCTCCATGCCCAGCTTGAAGTGCAGCACCTCGCGCTCCAGCACCAGGTCTTCCAGCGCCTTGTGAGCCTGAATGAGCGACAGCGCGCCCGGCACCTCGTAGCACTCGCGGCTCTTCACGCCCACCAGCCGGTTCTCGATCATGTCGATGCGGCCGTAGCCGTGCTTGCCGGCGATCTCGTTCAGCGCGTAGATGATACCGAGGAAGCTCTTCTGGCTCCCGTCGATGGCGTACGGCAGACCGCGCGCGAACTCGAGCTCCACGTACTGCGGCTCGTCGGGAGCTTCGGTGGGATCGACCGTCATCGTGTAGATGTCCGTCGGCGGCTCCATCCAGGGATCCTCCAGGACGCCGCACTCGATGGCCCGGCCCCACAGGTTATCGTCGATGGAGTACGGCGACTTCTTCGTGGTGGGAACCTCGATGCCGTGCGCCTGAGCCCATTCCATCTCCTCGGAGCGGGTGTGCAGATCCCATTCGCGCACCGGGGCGATAATCTCGATGTCCGGATCAAGCATGAGGATGCTCGCCTCGAAGCGCACCTGGTCGTTGCCCTTGCCCGTGCAGCCGTGCGCGATGTACTTCGCGCCGAACTTGTGCGCCGCGTCCACAAGGTGCTTGGAGATCAGCGGCCGGGACAGCGCGGACACGAGCGGGTACTTGTTCTCGTACAGGGCGTTGGCGGCCCAGCGCCTTGGACAGGAAGTCCTGGGCGAACACGTCGCGCATGTCCACGACCAGGCATTCCACGGCGCCGGTTTTCAACGCCTTCTGCTTGATCTTCTCAAGGCCCTCATGCTCCTGTCCCACGTCGCCGACCACGGCGATAACGTCGAGGTTCTTCTCCTCCTGGAGCCACTTGATGCACACGGACGTATCCAGTCCGCCGGAATACGCCAGTACCGCTTTGTCCTTCTGCTGGGTTTGCTGAGTCTGCTGCTGAGCCATGGTAGGGTCCTTCCCCCGTGTTCGGTTGTCGTCGGGATGCCCGGTCATGGTGCGGCTGCGAAGGCGCCTCCCCCAGCGCTCGCCGGACGGTAGGGGTATGCGCGCGCCCATCGCGGTTCTCACCGCGCAAGGCTGTCGTCGTGCGCACCACGGCTTTTCGTGGTGACAGGCATCAGAGCCGGGCGGCTCGGACGCTGTTGCTTGTACTAAGCGTGGGGATGAGTGCAGGGAGAAAAGCGTCCCCGCCAAGAAATATAGTCGACGACTAGCGTCGTCGCAGTCGGTCGATGGCGCGCTCGACTTCGACGGCAGCCTCAGGGCTCTCCGCCGCGATCATGATCGTGTTGTCGCCGGCCACCGTGCCGAGTGCTCCGCGCAGGCTGGCCTTGTCGAGCGCAGCAGAGACGCCGGCTGCTCCGCCGGAGAACGTCTTCACTACGACCATGTTGCCTGCCACGTGCACCTCTTCAACCAATTCGGATACCATGCGCTGGAGCCGCATTTCCTCAGGGAGAACGTAATAGCCCTCACGAGACTTCACCAGGCCCATGTCCATGATGTCGCGGGAGATCGTGGCTTGAGTGCATTCGTAACCAGCGGCCTGCAGCTGATTGGCGAGATCGCGCTGCGTCTTGACATTATGTTCGCGAATGATGTCGCGAATGATGTCGTGCCGTTGTTGACGTTTTCTCATGCCCTCGATACTCTCTGTTCCCGTTCAAGAACGATCACATACGGTTCCGATCACAAGTACCTTCGCGGGGTATGCAGAATTGCGCAAGACCCGACGAAAATATGCATTAAATAGTACCCTATCCGTGAGCGTTCCGACCCCAGAATTTCAAAAAGTGCAGAAAGATTTTCGACGAACGTCCTTGCAGTCGTTATCCTAAACGAGCGCAGCGGCCCTGTCATCCTGAGCAAGTCGAAGGATCCGCAAGGTGCCAACCGTGAGACTTCCTGCTGTCGCCGCTCGGGATCCTTCGACTCCGCGCTTCGCGCCTCGCTCAGAATGACAGTCTATGGCGCCTCGCTCAGGATGACAGCTGCCCTTTCAGGACAACAGCGCCGCAAGCTTCTGCACCAGCACGTCCACGTCCTCCTTCGAACACACCAGCGGAGGCAGGAAGCGCAGCGTGCGCGGGCCGGTGAAGTTGAGCAGGAGGCCCTCGTCCAGGCCGGCCAGCACCACGTCGGGGGCGCTCACGCCCTCGGCGAGGTCGCAGGCCACCATGAGCCCTAGGCCGCGCACCTCTTCCACTTGCGGCAGCGCCGCCAGCTTCTCGCGCAGGTACGCGCCCGTGCGCTCGGCGTTGCCGGCGGCGTCCTCGGCCGCCAGCGCCCGCACGGTGGCCTCGGCCGCCGCGACGGCCAGGCAGCTGCCCCCGAAGGTGGAGCCGTGGTCGCCCGGATCGAACGACGCCGCCACCTGGGCGCGCGCAGCGCACATGCCCATGGGGAAGCCCGAGGCGATGCCCTTGGCAATGGTCACCACGTCAGGCGCGATGCCGAAGTGCTGGAACCCGAAGGGATACGTGCCGCAGCGGTACATGCCGCATTGGATCTCGTCGCACATGAACAGCGCGCCGCGCTCGGCGGTAAGGCGACGCACCGCGGCCAGGAACTCGGGCTCGCACGGATGCACGCCGCTCTCGCCCTGCACGCACTCCACCATGACGGCGCAGATGCCGTCGCCCTGGGAGGCGAACAGCGACTCGAGCGCCTTGATATCGTTGATGGGCGTGCGGACGAAGCCGTCGGGCAGGGGCTGGAACGCCTCCTGCTTGGCGGGCTGCGCCGTGGCGGCCAGCGTGGCCAGCGTGCGGCCGTGGAAGCTGGCGTCGAGCGTGACGATGAGGCGCGGCGCGGCGGCTGCGGCGGCGCGCACTCCGTCCTCGTCGGCGCCGGCGGCCTCGGCCGCAGCCATCGCGCGCTTCTTGGCGTGCAGTCGCGCCAGCTTGAAGGCGCATTCGTTCGCCTCGGCACCCGAGTTCGCGAAGAAGCTCTGCCACGGCTCGCGCTCGGCCTCGTCGACGCACTCGTTCAGCAAGTCGGATACGAGGTGCGCCACCTCGCCGCGATGCTCGATGTAGTAGTAGTTGCTCACATGGACCAGCGTGCTCGCCTGCTCCTCGATAGCCGACACGAGCGCCGGATGGCAGTGGCCCAGGCTCACGGCGCCCACGCCCGACACGAAGTCGAGGTACGTGCGGCCTTCCGCATCCTCCACCCGCATGCCGCGCCCGCGCACGAGCTCCACCGGCTTGCGGGCGTACGTGCCCATCACGTATGCGGATTCAAGCTGCTGTTCCTCGATAAAGCCCATGGTCGTCCTTCTTTCGCTCGCTTAGAAAATCTTGTTGTTCGGCGTCGCGCTGGCAGCATGCTGGCGATTCTCCAGCAACTTGGAGGCGAAGTTGCCCAAAGGATGGGTGTCGAACGTGCACGACTCCTCCGTGGAGTGCATCGTGGTGCCCACGCCGGTGCTGGTCAGAAGCTCCAGCAGCAGCGAGTGCGGGGTGATGCCGTTGATGATGTGCGCGCGGAACACGCCCGAATCCAGCGCGTGGATGCACGACTTCAGCTTCGGGATCATGCCGGTAGACACGATGTTGTTCTCCACCATGTACTGCGCCTCGAACAGCGTGAGGTTCGAGATGAGCGAGTCCTTGTTCTCGAAGTTCTCGTACAGGCCGTCCACGTCGGTGAGGAACACCACCTTGTGCGCGCCGATGGCGGCCGCGATGTGGCCCGCCACCATGTCGGCGTTCACGTTGTAGAAGCCGCCGTCCTCGCCCAGCGCCACCGAAGCCACGACGGGGATGTAGTCGCCGGCAACGAGGTCGTCCAGAAGCGGGCTGTTGATGCGCGTGATGCGGCCCACGCGTCCCAGCTCCGGGCTGGCCTGTTCGGCCACGATGACGCCCGCGTCGGCGCCGCTGACGCCCACGGCGAAGTTGCCGTGCTCGTTGAGAGCCTCCACCAGCTCCTGGTTCACTTTGCCCATCAGCACGGTGCGCACGAGGTCCATGGCCTCGGGCGTGGTGACGCGCTGACCGTCCTTGAACTCCACGGGAAGCTGCAGGAAATCCATGGCCTCGGTGATGGCCTTGCCGCCGCCATGCACGATGACGGGATTCACGCCGACGATCTTCAGCAGCACGATGTCGTTCATCACGTCGGCGCGCAGCTGCTCGTCCACCATGGCCGAGCCGCCGTACTTGATGACGACGGTCTTGCCGGTGATGTTCTTGATCCAGGGAAGCGCTTCGACCAGCACCTCCGCCGCTTTGTTCGCTACGCCCTTCGGGCGGGTGTCCTTCGCGTACTTCATGAGCGATAGTCTCCGTTGATCGTGATGTACTCGTGTGTGAAATCGCATGTCCAAACCGTGGTCCTCGCCTCGCCTGCGCCGAGGTCGACGTCGATGACGATCTCGGGCTGCTCGAAACGGCGCAGCGCCTCGTCCTCGTCGAACGCTTGCGCAAGCCCGCCGCGGCACACCGGCAGGCCCATGATGTCGATGGACGCATCCTCCTGGCGGAAGACCGCGCCCGACTTGCCGATGGCCGCCGCGATGCGGCCCCAGTTCGCGTCGCGGCCGCAGACGGCCGTCTTCACGAGCGGCGAGTTCGCCACGGTGCGCGCGGCCAGGTCGGCGTCGGTGTCGTTGGCAGCACCGGTCACATGCACGGTGACCAGGCGCGTGGCCCTCCCTCTCAGCCGCCATCATGCGGGCCAGCGTCTCGCACACCTCGACGAGCGCCGCCTGGAAGCGGGCGAAGGCCGGGCCGTCCGGATCGAACGCGCTTGCGCCCGCAGGTGCTGCGGCGCCGCTGGCGAAGAGGAAGCAGGAATCGTTCGTCGACGTGTCGGAATCCACCGTCACCTTGTTGAAGCTGCGATTCACGGCGTGCACGAGCGCCCTGTGCAAGGCGGGCGCGGACACCGGCGCGTCGGTGGTGAGGACGGCGATCATCGTGGCCATGTTCGGCATGATCATGCCCGAGCCCTTCGACATGCCGCCCACCGTGAACGTGCAGCCGTCGTAGCCGATTCCGTCGCCCGAGAACGTGACGGCGGCCTCCTTCGGACGCGTGTCGGTGGTCATGATGGCGCGCGCCGCATCCGCGCCGCCGCCGGCAGACAGCAGCGACGCCGCCGCAGGCAGGCCGATCCCGAACGGCGCCAGGGGCAGCTGCACGCCGATGACGCCCGTGGACGCCACCAGCACCTCGGATGCGGGGCAGCCCACGGCATCGCCCGCGATGCGCGCCGTCTCGCGCGCGGCCTCCAAGCCGGGCTCGCCCGTTGCCGCGTTCGCATTGCCCGAGTTCACCACCACGGCGCGCGCCGTGCCGTAGGCGGGCTCGCCCGGCTGGTCGGCGCCCAGCTGCGCGCGCGATACGATGACCGGCGCCGAGCAGAACACGTTCTTGGTGAACACGGCCGCGCACGCGCAGGGTTCGTCGGCGACCACGAGCGCGAGGTCGAGGCGCTCGGGATCCTTACGGAAGCCCGCGTGCACGCCGGACGCGCGGAACCCGCGCGCCGCCGTCACGCCGCCTTGGGCGGGATGCGTTGCAGCGATCGGTTGGTCGGTCATAGCGGCTTCTTTCTGTTGCGGCTTGCGGCTAGTGCGTGGCGCGCGCGGTTCGCGTCACACGGGAACGGAGATCGGTTCGAGCCCGCGGGTCTGGGGCAAGCCCAGCACCGCGTTCGCGCACTGCACGGCCTGGCTGGCCGCGCCCTTGCCCAGGTTGTCGATGGCGCCCACGGCCACCAGCATGCGCGCCGCCTGGTTGACAGCGAGCCCCACGTGCGCGTAGTTCGTGCCCGCCACCGAGGAGGTCTTCGGCATGGCGCCGGCGTCCAGCACGTGGACGAAGGGGTCGTCGGCGTAGAAGTTCCGGTACAGCTCCACGATCTCGCCCGCGTCGGCGGGCGCGTCGGGCGCGAGCGGCAGGTTCACGGTGGACAGCAGACCGCGATTGAGCGGCGCGAGATGCGGCGTGAACACGAGGCGGCCTTCCAAGCCCAGGATCTGCTCGATCTCGGGCGTGTGGCGGTGCGTGGCCACGCCGTACGCTTCGAGGTTCTCGTCGGCGAAGCAGAAATGAGTGCGCGCCGAGGCCTTCTTGCCCGCGCCCGTGACGCCGGAGATGGCGTCGACCACCACGACGGCGTCGGGCCGCACGAGCCCGGCGCGGACGGCGGGTGCCGCCGCGAGCGACGTGGCCGTGGGATAGCAGCCCGCGCAGGCCACGAGCACGCCCTCGCCCGCCGCATGGGCGGCCGCGACGCGCGCGAGATCGTCGGGGAATAGCTCGGGCAGGCCGAAGGCGGCGCGTTGCAGCAGGTCGGTCGCCGTGTGAGGCGTGGCGTACCAGCGCTCGTAGACGGCGGGGTCCTTCAGCCGGAAGTCGGCCGACAGGTCGACCACCGTCACGCCGCGCGCGACGAGTTGCGGCGCCATCTTGAGCGCCGCGGTGTGCGGCACGGCCAGGAACACGAGGTCGCACGCGTCGAGCGCTGGGTCGTCGTGCGTGGCGAAGGCGAGATCGGTGGCACCGGTGAAGCCGGGGTATTCCGCGGCCACGGGCGTGCCCGCCAACTCGTTGGACGTGACCACGCGCAGATCGAGGTCGGGATGACGCAACGCGAGCCTGGTCAACTCGATGCCGGCGAAGCCGGCCGCTCCAACGATGCCTGTCGTGATCGCCATGTCGATCCCCTTCGTACCCGTCGTCCGATGCGCGGACGCGACGCTCAAGCCGTTGCGTCGCCTGTAATTTGTGCGCATGCACAAAATTGAGGCGTTTCGAATGCTGTTGTCCATCCTATGAAAGAACGGCGCGTTTGACAAGATTCGGGCGCAAATTGACGGCTCCCCCATACACATTATCGGCCGAAAAACACGGATTTATGCGCAAAACCGTGTTTTTCGGCCGATAATGCGGCGGACGAGCTCGAGGCGCGGAAACGGCAACCGTGCCTCACGGAAGCATTTTCGTCAAATCGCGCGCGCCGTACAGGAACCGGCGTACCTCCATCACGTCGTCGAGCACGACGTAGAACACCATGTAGTTCCCCACCTCGAACCAGTAGTACGGAAGAGGTCTGGGCTTCGCCGTCTTGTACGTCGTCGCAAGCGTGGGATTTCGGGAATGAGCCAAGATGCCCGCTTCGGTTGCGTCGATCAAGCGCTCGGCAGCTTCCGGAGCCTTGAGCACATCGGCAATATAGGAGACGGCCTCGTTGAGGTCGTCCCAGAAAAGAGGTAGGTACTCAAGTCTATAGCGCCGCGGCTTCTCGTCCATTGCGAAGCCCTTCCCGAATGGAACCGAACACTTCTTCATGCGTGTAGCGCAGAGACGTCGTCGCAGCTTGCCGATCGGCCGCATCGAGAGCGAACTCGACACCGCCGTTGATATGCTCGAATTGCTCTACGCTCATGACCACCATCGAGCCGTACCCGTTCTTCGTCAGGAAAACGGGACCGCCCTCGATGACATCCCGCTCGACGTCCGCGTAGCGGTTTCTAAGATCCGATATCGGCCTGATGTTCATAGGCACCTCCTTCATGATAAAATTTTATCGTAATTATATCATGATCGCGTCTTGGCGCGAACCAACCGCTTATGCATTGTCGCCCGAAAAACACGCTTGGAGGCCGTTTTCCGTGTTTTTCGGGCGACAATGCAGCGGGCACGCGACGCGTCCATGTCCGAACGCGCCTCGAGGCGCGCCTCTTCAGGATACCTTGTTGGGGGTGTGGCGATAGGTGCAGACGGTTTTCTCCAGCACGTGGACGGCTTCCTCGTCGGTGAGGGTGAGTGCGGCTTCCAGCTCGTCCAGTTTCTCAGCCACTTCGGTGTAGCTGATCTCCTGGCCGGTGGAGATGAGGATGGAGTGGTTGTCGGTGGGCAGCGTGCTCTCTTCGTCCATGAGCAGCTCCTCGTACATCTTCTCGCCCTCGCGCAGGCCCGTGAACACGATTTTGACGTCCACGTCGGGCGTGAGGCCCTGCAGCTGGATGAGGCCCTTCGCCAAGTCGACGATCTTCACCGGCTCGCCCATGTCGAGAATGAAGATCTCGCCACCCTTCGCCATGCCGCCTGCTTGGATGACCAGGCGCGACGCCTCGGGGATGGTCATGAAGAAGCGCTCGATGTCGGGATGGGTGACGGTGAGGGGGCCTCCCGCGGCGATCTGGCGCTGGAACACGGGGATGACGCTGCCGTTCGAGCCCAGCACGTTGCCGAAGCGCACGGCGGAGAAAATGGTCTTCGACGTGCGCGCGTAGTACTGCATGACCATCTCGCCCATGCGCTTCGTGGCGCCCATGACGCTGGTGGGGTTCACGGCCTTGTCGGTGGAGATGAAGATGAAGCGCGCGGCGCCGTAGGCGTCGGCGGCGCGCACGGCGTTGAGCGTGCCGAACACGTTGTTGTGCAGCGCCTCGCGCGGGCATTGCTCCATGAGGGGCACGTGCTTGTGGGCGGCCGCGTGGAACACGGCGCCGGGGCGGTACTTCGCGAACACCTCGTTCAGGCGCGCCTCGTCGCAGACGTTGCCGATCTCGATGACGAGGTCGATGTCGTCGTATTCGGCCAAAAGCTCGTTGCGCAGCATGTAGGCGTCGTTCTCGTACATGTCGAAGATGACGATGCGGGCGGGCGCCACCTTGCACAGCTGGCGGCACAGCTCGCTGCCGATGGAGCCGCCGCCGCCCGTGACCAGCACGGTCTCGCCGGCGATGTAGCCCGACACCGCGCGCGTGTTGAGGATGATCTCCTCGCGGCCCAGAAGGTCGGCCACGTCCACGTCGCGCAGGCGCACGTCGCCGATCTCGTCGAGCGACAGCTCGCGCACGTTCGGCAGGGTGCGCAGCTTGCAGTCGGTCTTCGTGCATTCGCCGTAGATGCGCTTGCGCTCCTCGGGCGTGGAGGACGGGATGGCCACGACGATCTGGTCGATGTTGTGCTTGTCCACGAGGTCGACGATGTCGTCCGTGGAACCGGCCACCCTTACGCCGTGGATGCGCGAGCCGCGCTTGGTGGGGTCGTCGTCGGTGGCCACGATGGGGATGCCCGGCATGAGCGGGTCCTTCGAGGCCATGCGCCCGATGGCCAGCGAGCCCGTCTCCCCCGCGCCCACCACCAGCGTGCGCGGCCGGTCGCACGCGCGCTGCGTGGAGACGAGCGCGCGCCTTTTCTGGCGCATGACGCGGAAGATCAGGCGGATACCGCCCATGAAGAATATGAGCATGAAACACGAGACGAAGAACACGCGGATGGGCAGCCGCACGTCGATGATCCAGAGGAACACGGCGCCCACCAGGGTTGACAGCACCACGGCCAGCACGATCTGGATGGCTTCGTCGACGCTGGCGTATTCCCAGAGGTTGTTGTACAGATGGAACAGCCCCAGCACGGCAACGTTGATGAGTGCGAGGATGCCCAGCATGAAGTAGATCTCGTTGTTGACGAACACTTCGCCCTCGACGTCGGTGAGCAGCGATGCGAGCCAGTACGCGGCGTACGTCGCGACGATATCCAGCAGCAGCAGGATCGCTGTGCGTTTTGTGATATGAGCGTCCAAACCGGGCCTCGTCTTCGAGTAGGGCAGCGAAACAATATGGATTTGCCGACATGTCGACATGCTCGGCGACCAAAGCGGTATTGTATACAAAGTAACGCACGATTGCATAGGACACGCGAAGTTCAGGAGCTTGCTACATGAATAAAACAGCCGCAACCGGGCAGGAGCAGCCCGCACGCGAAAGCAACATCAACGCCATCGTCAGCTACTTCGAAAGCGGCATCAAAGCCTTCGGCGGCCCGGGCGAGCTGGGCATCGAGCTAGAGCAGATCATCGTGCACGACGACCTGAGCCCCGTCTCGTACAGCGGCGAGCACGGCGTGGCGTGGGTGCTGCGCCAGCTCGCGGCCGACTACCCGCGCACCACCACCGACGAGCACGGCGACCTCTTGGGCGTCGCCCGCCCAAGCGAGGCGGTCACCATCGAGCCCGCGGCGCAGATCGAGCTGTCCGCCGGCCCCTTCGCCGATCTCGCGACCGCGCGAGACACGTTCGAAGGGTTCGCGCAGCGCCTTTCCGACGTGCTGGAGCCCGCGGGAGAGAAGGCGCTGGCGATCGGCTACCATCCCTCCGCCACGGCGCGCTCGCTGGAGCTCATCCCGAAGCGCCGTTACCAGTTCATGGACCTCTATCTGGGCGAACGCGACATCTACGGCCCCTGCATGATGCGCGGCAGCGCCTCGACGCAGGTGTCCATCGACTACACCAGCACGGCCGACTGCCTGCGCAAGCTGCGGCTGGCGTTCGCGCTGGTGCCGATGCTCTCGCTTATGTGCGACAACGCACCCGTGTTCGAAGGCAAGCCGCGCGAGCATCAGCTGGTGCGCACGGACATCTGGCAGCATGTGGACAACGATCGATGCGGCCTCGTGCCCGACGTGCTGGATCCCTCGTTCGACCTGCGCCGTTACGCTGAGTACATCCTGGACACCGTGGCCATCCTCATCCCCTGCCAGCAGCAGCGGTGGTGCTACTCCGACCGCACGTTCGGCGATATCTACGCCGCGCGCACGATGACGCGCGCCGAGGTGGAGCACGCGGTGTCCATGTTCTTCACCGACGTGCGCCTCAAGACCTACATCGAGATCCGCCCCGCCGACGCCATGCCCATCCCCTACGTCATCGCCTACGCGGCGCTGATCAAGGGGCTGTTCTACGCGCCGACGAGCCTCGACGCGATGGACGGGCTGTTCGCCGACGTGCGGCGCGACGACTACCTGGCGGCGCAGGACGCGCTCATGGAGCGCGGCTACGAAGCCGAGGTATACGGACGACCCGTCGCCGAGCTGTGCGACCGCATCGTGAAGATCGCGCGCGACGGCCTTGCCGACGAGGAGCAGGGCTTCCTGGAGCCGCTCGCCGACCTCGTCGCGCGCCGCGTGACGCTGGCCGACCTCGCGGAACGGAGCGAACGGGCGTGAGCAACGAGGATCGCATGGTGAAGGTGGCCTACCGCGGCTACTTCGACGACGGCGCCACCTTCATCGATCAGACGAGGCAGCCCATCGAGTTCCCCTGCGCAGACGGGTGGATGCCGCCCGCGTTCGTCGACGCGGTGCGCGACATGGCCGTGGGCGAAACGAAGCGCGTCCGCGTAGGAGCCGACGAGGCGTACGAGAAGCGCACCGAAGAGCGCGTCATCGAAGTGGAGCGCGCGAAGATCCCCGCCAATATCAAGCTCGCCGTGGGCGATGTGATGAGCCTCGAACGGCCGGACGGGCAGACGTATCCGGCACGACTCGTGGAGCTGGACGAGGAGCGCGCCGTGTTCGACCTCAACCACGACGCCATCGCCAAGGCGCTGAACTTCGAGATCACGCTGCTCGACGTGCGCGATCTCCCGAAACGGTAGCACCGCGGGAGACTGGAGCTGGGGCGAGTTGTCATCCTGAGCGCAGCGGCGAAGGGAGCAGGGGCCTCGCAACCTCCTTCCAGGAAGGCAGGAGGCTCGGTTACGGACTTGTGGCGACTTGGAGCAAGTTTCGCGCCGCGAACGGGAAAGCTCGAACGGCTCGGGTAGACTGATGGGCATTGCATTCTCTCGAAAGGAGCTCTTGATGAGCAACGAAGGCAAGAAGGTCAAGGTCCACTACACGGGCACCCTCGACGACGGCTCGAAGTTCGACTCCTCCGTCGATCGCGGCGAGCCCATCGAGTTCACCTGCATGGCCGGCCAGATGATCCCCGGGTTCGACTCCGCAGTGAAGGACATGGCGCAGGGCGACACGAAGAACGTGCACATCCCCGCCGCCGAGGCGTACGGCGAGCGCGACGAGGCCATGGTGCAGCAAGTTCCGGTCGACCAGATCCCGAACGGCGACCAGCTTCCCGTAGGCCAGACCGTGTACATGATGGGTCCGGGCGGCCAGCCCTTCCCCGTGTTCGTGCGCTCCATCGAAGACGGCATCGCCACCTTCGACATGAACCACGAGCTGGCGGGCAAGGACCTCAACTTCGAGATCACGCTCGTCGAGGTTGCCGACTAGCACGTCGACGGCATCGGCTTCGTTCGGGAACAGGCGCCTGCGGGCGCCTGTTCCCGTTCTCGCTCCGCTTCCCTCCTCTCCGGCGAACGCTTCGACGAGCCCCTGCCGCTCAGGCCTTGCCCAGACGGCACGCCACGTCGAGCAGCAGCAGCCAAAGGGCTTTGCGGCTGTCGTCGTTGAGCTGCGCGACTCGCACGATCATGCTATCGCGGTAGTCGAGCTCGAAGCGGTCGGGCTCCACGAGCCCGAACCCCTCCGCCTGTCGGCGCCGCTCGTCGGACACGGTGCGCGGAGGCTCCGAGGGACGCTCGCCAGGCACGTCCTTCCCCACCAGACGGCGCGCCTTCTCCTCTGCACGGCGCGCGCAGACGCGCTCGTACTCGAACCCGAAGTACGTCATCTCCCAGAACGCCGACGCCAGCACGAGGTAGCGCTCGCGGCAGCACCGAGAACCGCCCAGCCACACGCGGCTCGCAAGCGTCCGCTCCCACGGATCGAGCGTGTAGGGACGCGGCTGCGGCCTCTCGGCTTCTCCGGGCGGCGCGGCGTCGGAGCGCTGGACGGCCCTGCGCGCGAGCGGCACGTCGTCGAGCGAAAGCAGCGCCGCGGACACGTGGCGCTCGATCAAGCCGCTGCGCGCGTGCAGCACGAACGACTCATGCGGCAGCAGCAGGCTGCCCCGCGCGCCCTTTTTGTCGAGCGGCAGGCCCCGCATCGTGGCCAACGTGGCCGCCAGCCGCTTCTCGGCCGCCCGCTTGCGCTTCGCCGGAAGCGCATCCCAATCGCCGGCCAGAACCGCATGCTCTTCGACGATAGCACGGACGAGCAGCCGCTCGTCGCAGCAGCGCAGCAGGGCTTGCAGCGAAGGAACCTGCTTGATGGAAAGCGCCTCGCGTTCCCAGGCGCTACCATCCGACATGACCGACCTCTTCCAGAAGCGCGAACGCTTCGGCGCACGGCATGACCGCGGCGCATCGCAACGGGCGCGCGAACACGCTTTCCGCTTCAACCTCCTCGTCGAACAGGGGAAACTCGGTCGGAACCTCCTCTCCCGGCCAATCAGACGCGAGGATGCGGCACAAAGGCAGCGCCTCGACGAGCACGAGCGTTTCAGGGTAGGAGCACGACGTTTGATTTCCGAATGCAGGCATAGTACGACACCTCGTTTACCGTGTTCCAGGGCGTGGGAGGATGCTCGATCCTGCAAGCGTGGTACGGATCGCGTGGAACACCGCGGTCATCTATGGGCTGCCCGTCCTCGGAGCGGGTCGGTTCGTAGCGCTTGCACTGGTTCTTTCGTTCGAGAACAGTATAGCATATGATACGAACATTTGTTTGTTAAATTATTCGAATAATCCCAGCAGATCGGACAGCTCGTCGCGCGAATGGATGTCGAGCTTGCGGTAGATATGGCGGATGTGCGTTTTGGCCGTGCCGTTCGCAATGAACAGCTCGCGCTCGATGGATCCCACGGTCTTGCGCTGCGCCAGCAACAGCAGCACCTCTTCCTCGCGCGGCGACAGGCCGTACGAACGCGCCAGCTCCTGGCACCGGTTCGCCAGCTCTTGCTTCTTTACGATGGCCCGGTCGCCCGCCGTGCCATCCTCGCCCAGAAACGACACGCCCCAGCGGCTGGACAGCTCCTTTTCCGAGAAGAGGATCATCGTGGCTGCCACCACGAGGATGACCACGAGCCCGCTGACGACGGCATCCGATCCGGCCAGTCCGAACGACGGCGCGCCCAACAGCTGCTCGGTCTGGCGTCCGAACAGGGTAAACAACGCACGCACGCCGCGCTCGATGCCGAACAGCCACACGGCCGACATCCCGTAGCGATAGCACAGGTTAGCCATGATGAGCATGATGAGGATGGAGAACGCGGTGTAGGACGCACTCGTGCAGAAATCGGACGCGGCCTGCCCCAGGACGCCCACGTTCGGCAAGATGAGGAAAGCCGCCACCATGAGCGGCAACGCGATGCGGTAGATCACACCGAAGTCGAATTTGCCGCCGCGCGCTATGACGCCGACGAACACGATAGCGGCCACCGCCAGCGTGCCGAACGCCGAATGCGGGCCGAACGTCGACTGGTACATCGACGATTCCTTCAGCCCGTACGCGAACGCGTAGATGGCCATGAGCAGCACGATCTTCCAAGGGAACGAAAACTTCGACGGCTTGGCGCGCGGAAGCTCGCCGGAAGGCAACGAGCGGAACCCCGCCGCGCAGGCGGCAAGCGACACGACGGGCAGCACGAGCACGACGGCGCCGAGCCACGGTAACAGCAAGCCTCTGCACAAATAAATGAGGAGCGCCGCCACGATCATGGACGCCGAATAGTACAGCGCGACGCGAAACGGATTGAGACAGCCGTACAGTTCCGACCACAGCAGAATGACGAGCGCGATGCCAAACCCGCCCAACAGCACCGCCGGCACGGCAAGCGCATCCGCCGACCTCGGTATCCAGATGGACGCGAACATGCACAGCGTGGACACCGTAAGCGCAACGCCGGACACGGCGTACAACGAGCGCTTTCCGAACAGCGGGCCGATACGCTTGGCAAGAGCGGCGCACAAAAACATCGTGGCTATCATCACGAGATCGAACGCGTCGTGACCCGCGACAGCAGCTGCGGGGAACTCGACGAACGAGCCCACGAACACGATCTCGATCCACGCACGGTACACGCCCAGCCCGAGGAAGAACAGCGGGATGGACGGCAGCCACGGCAGCAATGGACCCGGCGCCCGTGCGCCCGCAACGGTGCCGTCCTCGCACGCGGGCGCGTCGGCCTTCCGCACGCCGACCGCTTCGTCGTCCGCGAAGCGAAGCTCCGCATCCTCCTGGGATCGATCGAGCGTCCCGGATCCGTTCGTTTCGTCGTTTTCCATAGCATCGAGCCGACGCGCTGCCCTCGTCGGCACCCCCTCCCCAGTGTTTCGATGGTTCACCATTCTAGCGAAACTATCGCCCTATGCCCAGGGAGCTCCGCACCTCGACCAGAGCCTCGATCCCTCATACTGCCTGCTCAACGATGGGATGATAGGCAAGGATGATGAAAATAATCCCCGTTTCCCGGCACGTGGACGAACGACAGGCGCGCGCCGCGGGGCTATGGTGCATCTCGAGGGATTCGCCCGAAAAAACTGGGCGAACGCGAAGGACCGACACGCTAGGAGGGCATCATGCACGAGCACGTCAACGGAATCAGCAGGCGCGATCTGTTCAAATTCGGAGGCATCGCGGCAGCGGGCGTCGTGGGCGCCGGGGCGCTGGCGTCATGCGCGCCGCAAGGGGCGGGCGCCGCAGGCTCGGCCAGCGCAGCGAGCACGACCGACGAGGCCACCACGGCGGCAGGGCACTTGCGCACCGGCATGCCCAGCTTCCTGACCGCACCCGAGGCCATCGCCGACGTCAAGGAGACAAAGGACTACGACGTGGTGGTCATCGGCGCCGGCGCATCGGGCGTGCCGGCCGCGCTGTCGGCCTTCGAGGCGGGCGCGAAGGTGGCGCTGCTTCAGAAGGAATCGCAGGCCATCGCGCAGGGCAACTCGGGCAGCGGCATCGACCTGGCCACGAGCGACCCGGCCGACATCGCCAACCTCGTATCGCAGCTGATCGCCGACAGCCAGCACCGTCCGAATCGCGAACTGGTAGAGCTGTGGGCGCAGAACTCCGGCGAGGCTGTGAAGTGGGTCATCGAGAAATCGCTCGAAGGCGGCGCCCAGGTGATCGACCAGGGCAACCTGCAGCATATGCCCCTCATCAACAAGAAGGGGTACAACATCAATTTCGTCACCTCGTTCTTCGGCCCCAAGCCCTACAACACCGGCGACGGCATGCGCGCGCTGGCCTCCACGGCCGAGAAGGAAGGCGTCGAGATCTTCTACTCCACCCCCGCCGAGCAGCTGGTCACGGGCGACGGTGGCAAGGTGACCGGCGTCATCGCGAAGGGCAAGGACGGCTACATGCAGTTCAACGCCTCGAAGGGCGTGATCGTGGCGTGCGGCGACTACCAGAACGACGAGGAGATGCTGCACTACTACCAACCCGACATGACGAACTTCGAGCCCAAGCAGACGAACAAGACCGGCGACGGCCACAAGATGGTAGTGTGGGCCGGCGGCAAGATCGAGGACCTGGCGCACACGAAGATGCTGCACGACTTCGACGCAGGCCCGGCCTCCATGTGCGACATGCCGTTTCTGGCCGTGAAGATGGACGGCACGCGCTTCGTCAACGAGACGGTGGAGATGTCGCTCATGAACTGCTACCTGCGCTCGAAGGAGGATTCGGGGCACTACTGCCAGGTGTTCGACAGCAACTACATGGAAGCGGCGGCCGAGTGGCCCGGCAAGCTGGTGGACCCCGAGGGCCTCAAGGTGTACATGCCCGAAGAGGACGTTGAGCGCGAGGGCGTGTTCGAGGGGCAGATCAACACGTTCAAGGCCGACACCCTGGAGGAGCTGGCCGACAAGCTGGAGATCACCGACAAGGCCGCGTTCGTCGATAGCGTGAAGCGCTACAACGAGCTGGTTGCCGCTGGCAAGGACGAGGACTTCGGCAAGCCCGCGAACTACCTGGTTCCCGTGGACACCCCGCCCTTCTACGGCATCCACCGTCACGTGCGCATGAGCGCCATCTGCTCGGGCGTGGACGTGAACGCGAAGCATGAATGCCTCACGCCCGAAGGCGAGGTCATCGAGAACCTGTACGCCATCGGCAACTGTTCGGGCCACTTCTACGGCGGCATCGACTACCCGCTGACCGTGTTCGGCCTGTCGCTGGGCCGCTGCTACACCGAAGGATACGTCATCGGCCGCATGGTGGCCGAGAAGTAGCAGGTCGCGCGGGAGAGCCGACCCCCTCCCCGGCTCTCCCGCGACCGTCGGCGCCCCGAGAACGCGCCTCAGCGCGTGGAGCGCGTTTTCGGGGCAAAGATGCGGTTTCGAACGCTCGGCCTGCTTCATGTGAGCCGAGCGTTTCAGTGCGCGTCGTCGCTGGAAAGCCTCGCTTTCAACGGCAAAATCGAGGCTTTCAAGCGACGACGTCCTGGAAGGGGTCGGCACCTTCCAGGACGTTGGGACGTTCGGGCTGCCGCTTACCTGCGCTTGCGCAGGCGCATCGCGGCAAGGGCGATCGCCGCCGCGCAGGCTGCCGCCAGCATGCCCGCCAACGGCAACGCGACGGTCAGCGGGTCGCCCGTGGGCGCGAGCGCCTTGCCGCCGCTGTCTGGAAGCGGCGTAGGCGTCGGCGGGTTCGGCGTGGGCGGGTTCGGCGTGGGCGTGGGATCCGGCGGGGTCGGACTCGGCGGGTTGGGCGTCGGGCCGGGATCGGCGGGGGCCACGGTGAACGATGCGGAGGCCGCCCCGTCGGCGAACGTCGCCGTCAGCTCGTGCTTGCCCTCGGCGAGCTTGGCCAGGTAGTCGGGCGACAGCGTTACCGTCATACCCTCGTCTGAAACCGTGTAGTCAGTGCCCAGCGCGAGCTCAGCGCCGTCGACCGCCAGCGACAGGAACTTGTCGCGCGGCGCGTCGATGGCGAACGCCAGACCCGGCTGCCCCGGCTTCCACGTGCCGTCGGCGCCGGCGGTCACCTGGTAGGCCTTCATCGTCTGCGTGGTGAAGGACTCGCCGTACGCCCACGCCGACGCCAAAGCGTCGTCACCCTCGCCTAAGACCGCCTGCACGCGCCACTCGTAGGAGGCGCCCTGAACGAGACCGTCCAGTTCGCACGCAGGAACAGTCAGACCGGTAATCTCCGTCCATTCGGAGCTGCCGGCAACACGGTACGCCAGCGAGAACGCCGCGCCGTCCACATCGGCGGCCGCCCACGAAAGCGCGGCGTCCGTGAAGCCGACCTCGCCCACCGCAAGGCTGCTCGGCACGCTGGGAGTCACGCGCACGCGCGCCTGGTTGCTGACCACGACGACCGGCTCCGGTGCCGCGAACGTCTCGGCAACTTCGGCAACCTCAGGCGTTCCGGGCGCCTCGTTCGTCTCAGGCGCTTCATCCGCCTCGGTCACCGCAAGCGGCTCGTTCGTCTCGTTCGCCTCGGGAGCTTCGTTCATCCCCAGCGTTTCATTCGACGCGGCGACCTCGGCCACGTCGGCCACCTCAGGAGTCTCAGGAGTCTCAGCCGCCCCGGCGACTTCGGCCGCCCCGGCGCTCGGGGGCGCCTGCGTGGCCACGCAGCGCACGTAGCCGGTGGTGTTGGCATCAAGCTTCAAGATCCGACCCGTCGCATTGGGGATAGTCTCCCACGCGTCCTCGGGAGAACCGAGCGAGCGGTACTGCCATTCGTACGAGACATCATCGGCATCCCCGCGGTTCGTGAACGCCGCAAACTTCGCCTGTTCATCTGCCGCAACCGCCACGTCGGGCGGCCATATGCGCGCGACCTTGAGCGACCCGCCCGATTGCGTGACGAACCCACTGGCGGCCCACTTGCTCACCTGGCCGCCCTGTACGGCCTGCACCTGCCACTCGTAGGACGTGCCGGGCGCAAGACCCTCGATAGTGCAGGTCATGCTCGCAGGATCGATCTTTTCCGCAGGCACAGCAACCCAATCCAGATCCGTTGCACCCTCCTCGCGGTACCGGACGTTGAACGAATCGACCGTTCCCGGCCCCGCCCACGTCCACGCAAGCGTCGCCGTATCCCTCGTCGCCTCCCGCACGTCAAGGCCGCTCGGCGTTGCCGGCGAAAGCGCCAGCGTCACCTCGCTGCTCTCGATCGTCTTCGACTTGCCGCCCGGCGCCGTCGCCGTCACAACGCAGCGCAGGGAGTACTCGCCCGCCTCCAGGTTGGCGAGCGACAGATGGGTGCGCTCGCCCGTCTGGCCGGGCAGGTTCGTCCACGTGCCGGCCAGCTGAACCTGCCATTGGTACGCCAGCGACTGGCCCTCTCCGACTCCGGAAGCCTTGGCGAGGAAGTCGTCGACCAGCGCGCTGTCGCCCGCCACCGCATCCACGCGCTCGGGAGCAACGACCACGCTGCCAAGCATGCCGTCCGGCGACGTCGTGGTGAACGCAGGGCCATCGACCCACGCGGACGCCACGCCGTCGGCCGACACCGCGCACATGCGCCACTCGTACTTCGTGTTGGGAGCAAGGTCGGTAGCGGTGCAGGGCGATGCCGTAAGCTTCGGCACCGTGATCCATGCGTCCGCGCCAGCCGTCCGGTACAGCAGCGTGAAGGAGCCGCCGTCAGGCAGCGCGCCGCCCCATGTGAACGTCGCCGTCGTGTCGCCGATATCCTTCACTTCCAGGCCGGTCGGAACACCGGCAGGCTGCACGCGCACCGATGCCTCGTTGCTGGCCACCGGGGCGGAACCGTCGGCCGTGTACGTCACCTGGCAGCGCACGTAACCGCTCGTCTTGACGGGAAGCGTCACGCTACTGCCCGTTTCGTTCACGATCTTCGTCCACGCATGGGGATCGTTGAGATCGGAATCGAGCGCCCGCTTCTCCCACATATATGCAAGCTCGCCCTCGCCTACCATACCGTCGAGGTTCGTAGTGGCCTTCACCGTAGCCGACGCATTCGGCTCCACCGCCTGGTCGCTCGGGTCCACCAGCACCGATTCAAGCTTCAGGGCAGGATGCTCCGAGGCCGTGACGAACAGGTTCGCGAACGACGGAAGCGACTCCACGCCGTTCTGCACGGCCTGCACACGCCACTCGTAGACCGTCTCGGGCTTCAGGCCTTCAAGCACCAACTCGCGAGCATTGCCCGCAACCGTAGCGGTCGTCAACTCCCTCGCACCGCTTTCGCGATAAAGAACCTTGAACTCGTCGGCCTGCGACAAGCCGCCCTTTTCCCACGTCCAGGAAAGCTCAGCCCCGTCAGACGAGATGCCCGATGCCGCCAGGCCGGCAGGCGCGGCGGGCGCGAGCGTGCAGGCGACCTCGCTGCTATACACATTGTAAGCGTCACCCACGCTCACCTTACAACGATACCTACTCGTTCCGGCCGCAGTCGCGTCGTTTGCTACGATGCTCAGCGTTTCGCTTGTCGCGTCCGGCACAGATACCCAACTCGTGCCCTCCTTGCGCTCCCACTGGTACTTCTTCTCGCGGCTGTCGTTCGTTACGACGGTATTGGGCATGGCCGTGAACTCGAGGGTGCGGCCGTTGCCGATAACCGCCGCCGCCCTCATCGGCGTGGCGGCGACCTTCGGCGTGGTGAACCTCGGACCGTCCACCCACTCCGTATGGGGACCGCCCTTCCAACCTTCTATATTATCATTCAGCACGGTACGCACGCGCCATTCGTAAGTTGCATCCGGCTCCAGATAATTGGGAAGCAAGGTGTAGGAACCGTTCCCCCGATGGTATCCGGCCTTCCACGGCACCTCCACCCACTCGCTTGCGCCAACCTTACGATAGCTCAAGTCAAAGCCGAGCACCGTATCGGTCGTTTTACGCGAGTCGTCGCATTTCCAACGAAGCGTGATGCCGGGGTTGTCGCTAAAATTGCTGTATATCGATGTGGAAAGATCGTACGGCAGCTTAGGCTCAACGCGCACGCGCGCCGGATTGCTGTCCACCGGGTTGCCGGCCACGCCGTCGATGGTCTGCGTCACCTTGCAGCGCACGTAGCGGTTCGTGTCGACAGGAAGCGTTATCGTGTCCGCTGTTTCGTTCGCGATTGTCGTCCAAGTTGTCTTTTTATCGCGAGGATCGACCGTGAGTTCGCACTGCTCCCACGCGTACGCGAGGGTGCCAGGATCCACCTTGCCGTCCACGTTCGTGGTCGCCTTGAGCGTGACCGCCTCGGTCGCGCTTGCCAGATTGTCGGACGGCGTCACCTCCACCCAATCGAGGTTATCGCGCTCTTTCAGCGTGGTGTTGAACGTTTCGACCTCCGACCAAGGCGATGCCACGCCGTTCTGCACGGTCCGCACGCGCCATTGATAGGTGAGATCCTCGTCATCCAACGAGGACATCACGTACGCCATGCTCTCGTCGTAGTCGAACGTTACCGATTTCCACTCCACCGAAGCACCGTCTCCTGCAATCTTTCGATAGTTCAGCTCGAATTGCACCTCGTCCTGCTGACCGACGGCACCGTCCCACGCCCAGTGGAACGTGGCCTCAACATTCGTATGATTAGGATCATCAGGGTAAAGTCTATGGATATCGGAGACGGAAAGATCAGTCGGCGCGGCGGGCATCACCGTTACGACGGACTCGTTGCTGTCGAGCGTCTTCGTCTTGACGCCGCGCGTGGCCGTGACCTCGCAGCGATAGGTATGCGCGCCAACCGACAGGCCCTTCGCGGAAACCTGCAGCGCATCATCCGTCGCACCGTCCACCGGCACCCAATCGGAGCCATCAAGGCGCTGCCACTGGTAGGTCAGCTGCTCGTGGTCGCTATCGGCATCGGTTTTCGCCGTGAGCTCGATGGTGCGATTGGTGTCAACCATGACGCTCTTCGCGCTCGGCGTGACCTCGACCCTCGAGAACACGATCTCTTCCGGCAGGGTGGTGAACGGAGGACCTGTCACCCAGTCGCTGCACAACTGTTCGGCGCTGTCGCCGTAGGCGACGGAGCGCATGGCCCACTCGTACACCGTGCCCGGCTTCAAGTCGGTCAGCTGGAGGGCGTTCCCCGAATCTATCCTTGCGCTGATCCACTCGCTCGAGCCGACGGCGCGATACGTGAGGTCGAATGCAACGCCACTCGCGCCTTGAGTCCAGCTGATGGCAGCGGTCGTTTGATTCATGTTGCTGACCGTCAGGCCGCTCGGTGCTGCAGGCATGACGCGCACGCGCGCTTCATTGGTGCTGATCACCGACGTGTTGGACAGCGGCTGCGCAAACACGCTGGTAGGCGGCGCATACGTCACCGTGCAGCGCACATAGCCGACCGCGCCCTCACCAAGCTCTATCACGCGCGCCGTCTTGCCTTCGAGCGTCGTCCATGCATTGGGATCATCGGGATTCGAACCCAGATCCCGCTTCTCCCACTTGTAGGTCATGGTCGCGCCTGTACTCAGCATGTCGTCCACGTTCGTGTACGCCGTGAGCTTCGCCTTCTCGGTCGCGCTGGGCGTCTGGTCCACCGGACCCACCACCACACGCGTGAGCTGAGGGATCGGCGACAACGATTGCGTCACGAACAACGACGTGGCCGAGCATGCCGAAGGCTCGCTGTTGTCCATCACCTGCACGTACCACTCGTAGGTGGTGGCGGGCATGAGGCCGTTCAGCGTATACTTCGCTTCCGTCAGGTCGGCCGAGCTAGCCCATTCGGCGACTCCCGATGCGCGCCAGAACACGCGGTAGGACAGCCCGTCGACAAGGGAGCCCTCCCACGACAGATCCGCTGTGGCCGCCGTTATGTCCTGAGCCAGCAACGAGGTAGGGGGCTTCGCCGTCGTTCTGAAGCCGACCGGCTCGCTGGTTATGGTTTTCAGCGCATCGCCGCCCTTGCTGGCCGTCACGACGCAGCGGTACAGGCACGAGCGCGGTTTCGTATTCACCGTAGGCGCGTTGTACGTGGCGAACTTCGCAGCCGTGCCCGAGAATTCTTCGATATCCTTCCACTCATCACCGGTCGCGCTCTCCTGCCACAGATACGACAGCGTCTCGTCGGTTTCCACGCCGTCCAAGTTCGTCATCGCCGTGTACACGATGTTTCCGGGGGTACCCGCCACAGCCTCGCCCCAGCGCGGCGTCACCGACACCGTGGCCAGCGCGCTGGGCTCTTCGAGCGTGGTGAACGTATCGGCCTGAGCCCACTCGGACTGCAGCTCATCGCGCACCACGGCCTGGACGCGCCAGGAATACACCGTGTTCGCCTTCAAGCCCTCCACGTCGCACGACGTGCTGGATCCCACGTTGTCCACAGTTATCCAGTCGTTCTCGCTCGGCTTAGGGCCTTCCGCATACTGCACCTGGTACGTGACGGGACGCACGTCGTTGCTCGCCCAGCTCAGATGCACCGAGACGATGTCCGGCTCGGCCGCAAGCTGCACGGGCTGCGCCACGGGAACACTCGTCAGCAGCAAGCCGGTGGAGCTGGTCACGCTCTTCTGGTCGATGCCCACTACCTTGCCGTTTTCGCCGATCGTCGTTCTCGTGGATGTCACGATGCAGCGATAGCCGTCAACCGACCCGCCCTCGGGCGCCGTGACGGAAAGTTCCTTCTTCGCACCGTCTTCGCCTTCCACGTCGACCCACGCCTCGCCGAACGCGTTGCGCTGCCAACGGTACTCCAGCTGCTCCGGCAACATGCCGTCCACGTTCGTTGTCACCTTGAACGTCACCGTTTCGCCGGGTTCCACCAGCTCCTTGTCCGGGGACACCGTGGCCGTCTCGAGCCCGCTCGCAAGCGGCGTGGTGAAGGACGTTCCTACTTGGCTGCCCGAAGCAATGAACCCTCCCTGCGGCGCGGCGTCTATCAAGACAGAATACTCCGAGTTGGGCTCCAGCCCATCAAGCTGACATGCGCCTTCCGCGGCGTCGTCGGGAATGGTGACAACCATGGAGCGCTCGGGTTCTACAACGTCTTTCCCATTGAACTTCACACGCGAATACCGCACCACGAAACGACGCACTTCGCCGTTTGCCTTCCAGGTAACCTCACCCGTGGTGGGGCTGGTCGCCCGCGACTTCAAATCCGTCGGCTTAACGGGAGTCACGGCTAGGTAAGCCGCTGCACTGGCAGCGCTCACCGTCTGGCCGCTGTTGCTATTCGTCGCCACGCAGCGGAATGCACCCACCTGCTCCGCGCCCACGCCCTTCACCGTGAGCGTCGTCACGCCGGTGGCCGGGTCGGTGGCGATGGCGTACTTGTCGCCCGGCTCGACAGCGGTGAACTCCTGCTCGCTCACGCCCTTGTGCTGCCAGGCGTACGAGATCGCACCGCCGTCGCCCACGCCGGCCTGCGCCGTGAACGTCGCATCCTTGCCGGCCTCCACCTGCACCGACTTCGGAACCTGCGAGAACACGGGCGCGTCGATGGTGGGCGTCGGCAGCGTCGTCACGTCTGGCGCGGCCACGAAGTCGCTGGTCACGCCATGCGCGAACGCGGCGACGCTCACCCGGTAGGCCGTGTCCGGTTCAAGGTTCGGCACTTCGTAGCGCAGCTTGCCGGTATCGTCCGGCGTCAGGCTGCTCGCAGCCGCCGAGTACGTCGTCGCGCTCACCGGATTGCCGTCGGCATCCAGCTTCGCGCACTTGATCTGATACCCCTCGGCATCCGCAACCGGCATCCACGAAACCGGGATGCTCGCAGGCGTCGGCGCGTCGCACGTGACATCCGTCGGCGCGGGCGGCGCGATGGCCACCGTCACGACGTTCGATCCTCCCGTTACCGACTCGTCGGGCGAACTCGCCTTCACGCCCAGCTTCCACTGACGCCCGTAATCGGCGGAGGTCACCGTATGGCTCAGGGTTGCCGTGTGGGATTGGCCGTCGCCCTTATACCTAACCTTTTCGCCCTCGGGCTGCCAATCCTTGTCGCCCTCGCGCCAGGAGTACCACTGCACCTCGACATCGCCATTCGGGAATTTCCCGCTCTCCGGCGTGTACACGGCCGAAAGCTTAAGCTCGTCGCCCAGGTCGGCCTCGCTGACGTTGGCCGCAGCCGTCCAGGTGCCCACCCTGGGGGTGGGCAGCGTCTTGATCCGCTCGCCGTCATTGTATTGCGCTGTGGCGATAGTGCTTTTCGCCTTGCGGGAATCGGCGGTGCTCACGTACAGGCCGTCATAGGAAATAGAACCGCCCAGATCGTCGATCGTCGCCTCATAGTGCGTCTTGCCCTCTTCCGCCCGAACGATTCGCTTGTGGCCGGCCAGGTCCACCTCGTATTCGCGCGTGAAGCCCTCCGCAGGCGCGTCCCAGGAAACCGTCACGCTGTGCGACCCGATATCCTTCACGTCCAGGTTCTGCGGCTTGGTGGTGTTGTGGACGACGGGAAGGGTCGCCGATGTCCTCATGGTTTCCGAAATGCCGTACGTCGGGTTGCCCTCGTCGTCAAGGTTCATCACGATGGCTTGCACCCACACCCACTGCGCTTCCCTCGGATCCCACGGCTGATCGGGGCTCTCGAAGTCCTCCGGGAACCTCACCTCGTCGGTTTCGGTCGTGACGAAGTCGTAGAACGCCGTGTCGACGTACTTCTCTTTGCTGAGCATCCACGTGTACTGGACGACATGCTTGCCGTCGTTGTAGTCCGCCCAGTCATAGTCCACGCTGATGGTAGAACTCTTATGGTCGCCAGGAAGGTAGCACATGGCGTATTCGTTCTCCCACGAGATTCCCACCTTGCCGCTGGTAGCGAAATCCTGCTTCGCGGACGAGCCCTTCAGGCCGTCCGTGTCGGCGCGCACGTATACGCGGTGCTCTTGCTGGGTGTGCTGCGGGTCGAGCGTGACTTCATAGGTGTTCCCATACACCCGGTTGCGGTCAACCTCTACCCAGTTGTCCGAGTCCTCTTTGCGCTCGATGTTCACATAGTAGCCCTCGGTCGGGACCGTGCGCCCTGAAGCGTCTTTCCACTCCCACTCAGCCTTCACATGCGTGTCGTTCGTCACCTCGACGTTCGTTATCTCCGGCTCGGGAACGGTCACGTTCAGCTCTTTATACGACTTTTCGCTTATCGTGTCGACGGCCGCCGGCGGCGTGGACAGCTTCACCCGGAAGTACGCCCCGTTCAGCTTCGCCTCGGCGTTCAGCGTAGCGTACGCGCGCGCTTCTTTGCGATCGCTTTTCCACGCAACGCCGCGAATCGGGTTGCCCTGCTCGTCTTTGGCGAACAGCTCGTCGGGCACGTCGATCCAACCGCTCTTGCCTACGTAATACTGCCACTGGGCAAACACCTGGCGGTCGTCGGGCTGCGCATGCTGGTACTTCACGTTCGAGGCCAGGTTGAACGGGGCGTTGACGTTCACGTTGCTGTCGGAGGAGGGCCAGTGGAGCACTACACCGTTTTCCACCACAGGCTCCTCCGTCACCAGCACTCTTCCGATCTCGGCCGGGATGCTGTCAGCGTAGGGCACCGTGAACGGAACGCGGTACGGCTCGCTTTCGCCCTTGTAGCCGGAACCGTCGATGTTGGAATGGTAAAACCGGCGGGACACGCACAGCGTGTAGGTTTGCCCCTCTTTCAAATGCTGGTATTTCAGCGTGCCGGAAAGCTCGTTGTCCAGGTACATATCGTCTCCGGGAGAGGTGTTGCTGGGGCCGCCTTCTATCCACACCCGGTGCCTGAACTCACCCGTCTTGTCGCCCACCAGCGTCTGGAGGGAATCGTTCGTTATCTTGAATTTGACGTCGTAGGACTCTGTGTCCATAACCTCGTCTCTTGCGCTGTCATCGTTGAAGATGGTGTACTCGCTCAGCGCGATGGACGTCACCTTCGCTTCCGACTGCGGGACGCCCATCACGATGTTCGCGGAACCGGTGTAGAGCGTGCCCATCGTGTTGCCGTTCTCGTAATACTCTATCTTGATGCGGTAGTCCCCTTCGGCTTGCTTAGAGGACTCAAGGTCGAAAAAGAACTGTTCGGGGCGGCGGAGAGGCGCAGGTTCTCGACGTTTTTGTATTCGCTCTTCCGGTCCTTCCGGTACTGCAGCTGCGCCCAATAGCCGTACGAAGGGCTCGTCGAGTAGGTGGTATAGAAATCGAAGGAAGCCTCATGGCTTACGCCTTCGGCAACGGCGGGAACCGTGCAGTTCTCGGGCTGACGGGTTATCTCGAACGGCAGGCTTGCCTCGGCCCACTGCGCGTACAGCGTGACGGTGTAGTTTTCGTCGTCTCGGTAATCGTACAGGTTATCGGAGCTTTCGCTGATCCATTCCGCCTTCGGGTCGTTTCCGTCCTTCATGGTCGCCCAGCCAAGAAATGCGCGAGTGTCGTTTTTGTCCTTGGGATTGACGCAGGTGGCCGTGGGCAGCGCGCCCACCGGCTCGTCCTTCACGACGGTCTTCTTCCCGTTTTCCGGATTCATGGAGCAGCTGTATCCGGTTCCGTCGGGCCTGTTCAAGTCGAACTCCACGGTAGCCACGGAGGGCTCGTAGTAAGCGTACAGCGTGACGTCCCCGCCGTAGATGCGCTGGCCCGGGTCGCTGGCATCAGAGGACTTGAACTCCCGGGGCGGGTTGCTCCAGAAACCGCCCTCGTCGGGCGGATCGGGCGTCCAGTAGGCAAACCTGTAGCCTTCGATCTTGGAGGAGAACGTCTTCAGAGACGTGGTCTCGTTCCACTCAACGGACTCTTCAAAGGTGTAGCCGTCCGTGGGGTCTATGAACGTTACCGTGACATTCTTGCCCTCGCCGACGCCCGAAAGCTTCTTGGAGCCGGTGTACATGTCGTCGTTCAAGTAATCCGTGGCGTAACCGCGGCTGAATTCACCCGAAGAAATCAAAGTGCCGTTGCGTGTGGTATCGCTGACGGAGCCCCACGGCGCGCTTTCCGTCACGGTCAGCGACTCCCTGATCTGCGTGGACACGGCATGGCCGAACAGGCCGGCGGCGTACTGCGTCGTTGTGGCGTTGGGCTGAACGGAGCCCTTGTTGTAGCAGGAGTGAACGTAAACCCAGCTATTGTAGCGAGTGTCCAGGTATCCCACCAGGCCGCCGGTATAGCCGATGCCGCTGAAGCTGTAGATGCTTCCCCGGTTGTAGCTGGTCCCCAAACCGAACCCGACGCCCTCGGTGAAAGACAGGTAGCCCACCAGGCCGCCGGCGGAACCGCCGAGCTTGTCGTTCGAGCCGTTATCGCTTTTCCCGTCGTGTCCGAACCTGCTTTTGAACGAGCCGCCCATCGACTTGACCAGGCCGTCGTTCGTGCAGTACTTCACGCGGCCCTTACGGTCCGTGTCGCCCAACTGCACGATGCTGCCCGCAATGCCGCCGGCATGCCCCTCCGCGGACATGATCTCGCCGAAGTTCGCGCAGCGCTCGATGACGATGCTACCGGTTCCGTTGTCGAAGAACGAGCCGATGAGGCCGCCGGACGCCTGGTCGCCCCATACGGACGCTTGGTTCGTGCAATCCTCTATCTTGAGCTGGCGGTCTTTGGAGGTGTCGCCCTCGGCGCCGATAGTCTCGAACAGCGTGGCTGCGGAATCGCCGCGATCCACATTCGCATGCTTCGTCGAGCCGACGAAATGGAGGTCTTTGACTTTCGTGGTGCCCGTGCCGCCGGGCTGGCCGCCGGTTGCGAACAGGGCGCCGTGTTCGCCGCTGGTGAGCTGGAGCTCGATCGCGTGGCCGTTGCCGTCGAGTTCCGCCGCCTGCAGGTCGGGGTGATTCATCTCGTCGATGACGTCGTCGGTGACGGCGCCGCCGTGCACCGTGCCGTCGGGACCAGGAGCGACGAGGTGGTCCATAAGGCGCGCGTGCTGCTGGCGCTCTTGAACCTCGCCCATGGCGTTCAGCCTGTCGCACCATGCGATGAGGTCGTCCGTGGTGTAGATGAGCACGGGGTCGTCGGCCGTGCCGGTGCCCTTCAGCTGGTCGGCCGCGTAGGCGGGCGCGGCGTGCAATTCCGGTCAACGCGAGTAACGCGGCGAGCATGCCCGTCGTCAGCAGCGCCGCGAACGCCGCCCGCCTGCCTCCGTGCTCGCGCTTCAACACTTGACCCATACCGCACCTCGTTCTCGCAGGAAACACACTTCAAGCAAAGTTTACCGAGGTGCGAAGGTAAAAACCGTTCTTAGGCACGAAAGGGGTTCCTATGGCACGAAACGCATCCGATCAAAGGGTGCTCGGCAGGACGAGGCGCAGGCGGAACATCCCCTCGGCAGCCTCGCAGGTCAGATGCGCACCATGCCGTTCGGCGAAGGCGGCGATGCTGCGCACGCCCACGCCGTGGCCCGGCCGCTGCGGCTCCGGAAGCCCCTCGGAATTCAGAGGCACCGTTCCGCAGCACGTGTTCTCCACCTCCAGCGCCAAACGCGGCTCGCTCGCGATGCGCACCGCGATGCGTCGACGCTCGCCGGCGGGCTGGTCGGCGCAAGCGGCTGCGGCGTTCTCGACGGCGTTCGCGCACACGCCGGCGAACTCGAGCGCGTTCACCGGCAGGTCGCGCGGCACGTCGCACGACGCCTCCACCTGGACGCCGGCGGCCATGGCGCGGCCCAGGTACAAATCCAGTAGGGCGTTCACCCCTGCGTTCTCGCACCAGCGACGCACGGCCGCCTCCTCCACCGCCTCGTCCACGCCTCCCAGCGCGGCGAGCGCCTCTTCGTCTTCGCCGGCGCGTACGAGCGTCGCGACGATCCCCAGATGATGGCGCAGGTCGTGGCGCAGCAGGCGCATCTTCTCGTCGGAGGCGCGCACGGCCTCGATCTGCCGCTCGAACGCTCTCGCCTGCTCCTCCAACAGCCGTTGCGCCTCGGCGAGCTGCGTGCGCCGCGCATGCTCGCGCAGGGCGACGAACACGATGGCGTAACCGGCCAGCGCCATGGCCAGCGCCAGCATCACGATGGCGATACGCATACCCTCGGCCCTCCACCGCGCCCACGATGTACACGATGCAGAACAAAGCGTAGAACGCCAAGGGTATCAGGCACAGAAGCCCCCATCCGCGCCGCATCGTGCGCGCGGCCTCCAGATAGTACGGCCGGAAGAAGCGAAACGTCGCCCATACCAACGGCACGGCGAGGACCGCACGCACGGCCAGGTTGACCGCCAAGGCCCGCGTCGGATCGACCGTCAGCGACGCGGCATGCCCCAGCATCCCGATGACGGCGTTCAACTGGATGGCCGTGAGGATGGTGAACGCCACGACCAGCGGCCGCTGCCGCGCGATGCCGAGCAGCAGCGCGAACGCTGCGACGTTGCCGGTCAGGGGGTAGAACCTCAGAAACGTCTCAGGACCAGCCAGCGAGAACACGGCGAAGTTGCCCAACGCGATCAGCGCCACGCCGCCGACGAACGCGACGAAGGTCGTCGCGCGGCCGAAGCGGCTCTCCGTCAACGCGTACATGATGAACAACGCAACGACAAGCCCGGCCAAGCGCAGCACGAACGTCGGCAGATCCCCTTCCATCGCCATCTTTCCCTTTCCGTCCGTCCACCCGTCCGCTCCAGGGCGGCGCGTTGCATTATACTGTTCGCCAGACGACCCGACCGCACGTAGGCGATTTCCGTCCATGCACAGTCTGGCACGAAACGCGCCGATCTGGCACGAAAACATCCGTCGCTTTTCGACGATACCGCCAAAATGGAAAGGAGGTTCCATGACGCGCCGTATAACCGATATGCGCCGTTCAGGCGAACCCCTCCCTGCCGGCATGTATCGAAGAAAGAGACCGATGAGAATCGCCATCGTTGACGACTGCGCGCCCGATGCCAAAACCCTGGAAGACGCGATCCGCTCCCATCTGGACAAGCGGGGACGCACCTGCGAGCTATGCCGTTTCCACGGCGGCGACGACCTGTTCGAGGCGACCGACGCGCTCGCCTTCGACCTCGTGTTCCTGGACGTCTTCCTGGACGGCGCCAACGGCATCGACATAGCCGAGCGGCTGCGGCGCGAGAACTACCCCGGCCTCATCATCTTCACCACCGTGTCCAGCGAGCACGCCGTGGACGGGTTCCGCGTGCGCGCGTTCCACTACCTGACCAAGCCGTTCACGCCCGACGACATCGCCGCCGCCCTGGACGAGGCCATCGAGCGCCTCGCCGGGGACGAGACCATGCTGCGCATCCACGACGGGTCGGCCGTGATCAACGTGCCGCTGTCGCAGGTGCGCTCCATCACCGCCGACGGGCACTATCTGAACCTCAGCACCGCGAACGGGCCGCTGCGCTGGCGCCAGTCGTTCGGCCGGCTCGCCGACATGGTGGCGCCGTACCCACAGCTGTTCGCGTGCAACCGCGGCATCATGGTGAACCTCGCCCACGTGGACGACCTCACCGACGACGGCTGCTTCCTCATGGACGACGGCTCGAAGCTGCCCGTGCGCCGCTCGTCGCGCGCCGAGGCGCGCAGCCGCTATTTCGACTACCTGTTCACCCACGTGCGGAGGTAGGCTTCCATGGGAGAGGACGTTGCCGGAGGGGTTCTGTGGTACGTCGTGCGCAACGCGCCCACGTTCCTGGCGATGTTCTTCCTCATGCTGCTGGCCGTGCGCGGGCGGCTGCGCTTCTCGCTTGGGGCCACCGTGGGCATGGCGCTGGGTATCGTCGCCGCCGTCAGCCTGGCCTGCGGCATCGGCGTGGCGGCCTTCGCCGGCGAAGAAGGGGTCTGGGCGACCGTTCCCGTGCTGGCCGTCTCGCTGCTGTCGCTGGCCGCGCTGACGAAGCTGCCGTGGGGCAAGCGCCTGTTCGTGTTCTTCAGCGCCGCGACTGCCGTCGCCATCGCCATCCTCGCCTACGACGTGCTGCTGCGCACAGTGGCGTTGGAATGGAGCTTCGGGGCGCGGCGCGTGCTGGACGCCGTCGTGTGCTCCGCGGGCCCGCTTGTGCTGGCGCCGCTGTTCGCCCGCACCATCTGCTGGGGCGTCGAGCAGGTGGACGACCCCGCGCTCTGGCGGCGCCTGGCCGCGTGCCCGCGGGTTGCTTCGTCGCAGCGAACGCGCTGTATATGTTCGCGTACGCGGTGGAGTTCCTGTCGAGCGGCTCGGATGCGCTGTACGCGCTGGCGGTGGGCGTGCTGGCGTTTCTGATGGTGGCGTCATACCTCATGCTGTTCTCGGCCCTGCGCACCGTCATGGAGAACGCGCGCCTACGCGAGGCGGCCCAGCTGGAAGAGCTGCAGCACGAGCGCTATCGGAGCCTGCGGCGCACCCTGCGCGACACCGCCAAGGCCCGTCACGACTTCCGCCACCAACTGCTGGTCATTCGATCGTTCGCCGACGAGGACGACGTGCAGGGCCTGCGCGCGTACCTCGACGAGCAGGGAGCCGGCCAGGCGCAGCGCGAGCCGGGCGCCTACGCGCTCAACTTCGCCTTGGACGCCGTGGCCGCGCATTTCGCCGAGCGGGCGCGAGCCTGCGGTGCCGACGTGTCGCTGGCCTTCGCGCTGCCCGAGCGCCTGCCACTGCCCGAAGCCGATTTCTGCATGGCGATGGCGAACCTGCTGGAGAACGCCGTGGAAGCCTGCGAGCGCGCGGTGCGCGAGGAAGCCGGAGCGGACGGGCGCGGGTCGACAGCGCAGGACGGGGCGCGCCCGCTCTTCGTGGATGCCGAAGCGCGGATCGAGGGCAACGCCGTGCTGGTTTCCGTGCGCAACAGCTGCACGCCGTCCGACGCCCGCGCGCTGGCCGCCGCAGCGCCGGACGGCGTGCTGTCGAGCGACGTGCGCTCGGCTAAGCGGGAGGGCGACGGCATCGGGCTGGCCTCGGTGGCTACGCTGGCGAAGCGCTACCGGGGCGAGGTGCAAGTTGAGATCGACGAGTATGCGGCGACCATCCACGTGCTGCTGTTCGCAGGCGACGCGCGCTAGCATCCGGAACGTTTGGGGTCGCGCGGGCCGCCGGAGCGAGCCGCGTGGCGACCCGATGACGCGCCGTCGCATCATCGCCCGAAAAAGCACGTTTTCGCCCGCGATTCCGTGTTTTTCGGGCGATGATGCGTTCCGCAGCGCCTTCCGAGACACCGAGTATCCTACCAGCTCAGCAACTCGTAGCCGTCCTCGGTGATGGCGACCTGCACTTCCCACTGAGCGGTGTCGCTGCCGTCGGCAGTGCGCACGGTCCAGCCGTTCGGGTCGCTCATGTCGATGGGCGCCTCGCCGGCGTTCACCATGGGCTCGATGGTGAACACGAGCCCCGGCACCAGCACCATGCCCGTCCCCGGTTCCGACACGTGGCTGACGAACGGGTCCTCGTGGAAGTCGAACCCGATGCCGTGGCCGCCGAACTCGCGCACCACCGAGAAGCCCTGCGCCTTCGCGTACGCGTTCACCGCCGCGCCCACGTCGCCGAGCAGCCCCCACGGCTCGATGGCGGCAAGGCCCGCTTCCATGGCCTTCTTCGTCTCGTCCACGAGGCGCGCTCGCTCGGGCGACACCTCGCCGATGCGGAACATGCGCGACGAGTCCGAGTAGTAGCCGTCGAGGATGGTGGAGCAGTCCACGTTCACGATGTCGCCTTCGCGCAGCACGTCGTCCTCGGACGGGATGCCGTGGCACACCACGTCGTTGATGGAGGTGCACACGCTTTTCGGGTAGCCCTCGTAGTTCAAGTCGGCCGGGATGCCGCCGTGCTCCACCGTGTAGTCGTGCACCCAGCGGTCCACCTCCTCGGTGGTCGTGCCCGGTCCGATGCGCTCGGCCACGTAGTCCAGCACCCCGATGTTGATGGTCGCGCTGCGCTTGATGCCCTCTATGTCGGCAGCGCTTTTCAGCGAGGCGCGGTCGGGCAGTTCGAAGCCCTGCTCGTACATGCTCTGCAGGCGCTCGTCGAAAGCGAGGTGGCACTTCTTGTACTTCTTGCCGCTGCCGCACCAGCATTCGTCGTTGCGGCCCGGGTTGGTTCGTCCGTCGTACATACGCGTATCCTTTCGTTTTGCCGGCTATTGTACCGCTTGTTAGACATCGCGAACATCGGAAAGAGAAGGAAGATCGGGAGATCGCATCCCACTCTGCCCGTCCCGCCCGCTCCGTGCGCCAGCAAATCCCGCGCCATGCCCCTGGAGGACGTTCAAAATTATGACCAAAACACCTATGGACGAAATGGGGAGTCTTCTCTAGATTCTGAAGACCGTCGCACCGCCCCGCTAAGCGCATCGTCCGCCTACTTCGCCGCTCCTCCCGCACCCCCGTCGCGCTGGCGCTTGAAGCGATGGTATGCGAGCGCACCGATCACCACGGCCGCGGCGGTGACGCTGAACACGATGGCGGTCGCCCGCCAATCGCCTGCGGCGGCGAACGACGATCCCAGCGTGATGGCCAGCACCGACGGCAACCGACCGGCCGTGGTGACGACTGCAAGATGCACGGGGCGCATGCCGGCGAACGCGGCGAGGTAGGCCATGAGATCCTTCGGCAGGCCGGGGATGAAGAACGCCGCGAGAATGGCGAAATCGAACCTCTGCGCCCCGCGCAAGCGGGCCAGCCACTCGCGACCCTTTCTCGTGAGGACGAGCTCGAGCACGCGATCGCCGCCGAAGCGCACTACCGCGATGATAGCGAAGCAACCGACCACGCTGGCGGCAAGGTACACGAACGCGCCCTCCCAGAACCCGAACGCGTAGCCCGCGGCAAGCTCCAGCGGCTCGCTGGGAACGATCACCGTCACCTCTTGCAGAACGACCAGCAGGCCGAACACCACGGGCGCAAGCGGCCCCAAGCGCTCCACCTGCTGCTGAACGCGATGTCCGTCAGTCAGGAAAGCCAGCGCGTCGCGGCCGAACAGCAGCGCCAGCACCCCGACGATGCCGGCGAACGCAAGCAGCGCCGCCGCCACAGCCATGCGCCGCTTGCGCAATTCCCTATCCTGCGTGCCTGCCGATTTCGTCCCATGCCGCCCCTTCTGCCGTCCGCATAATTGTCGTACGGCGGCGCCGCACGCAGGTGCGTGCGCGAAAACGAACCGGTAACGGAACAGGCTCCACGCCGTCGCCCGACGCCCCGCACGACTGGGCGGTCGCCGTGACGAGCCGTCGCCGCACCAAAGCCGTCCGACGAGCGAAAACGCATCTCTACCCGCCGCATTCGGGTTCGCGATTGCGAATGACCCGCGCCAAATCGTTCGAGTCTTCGCCTCCCCGCAGAACTCGCGGAGAGCGAAGGGGGGCAACGCTCGCTTCGGGGGCGTTCGCTGTCAAACCTGGATCGACATGCACCGCCGCACGCCGCTTCACCTATCGGGTGGCTGGCGATCAGGCGGGACGAGCGTCTGACCGATGGCCGAGGAGGGCTTCCGAGCCGCCGGCGAGCTTTCGAGGGACGAGCCGACCCGGGCTATGTCAATCCTGGTTTAACGGCGGACGGGGGTGGTCGTGCAAGTTTTTTGACTTCGTGGCACAACACGACATAGTCGACCAGGCATTTCGCGAATGGCAGATAAGCATGCGCTCCGCCTCGAGGTATCTCCGAGCAAGAAACTCCAGGTGGGAAGAACCCTCGTACGGTTCAAGCATGCCACGAAGTCGAAAAACTTGCACGAAAGGGCGGAAAATCCGCTTTGGCTCCGATTCCCGCCAGCGATGACGAGAAAGCTCGACCCCTGATGCCGGATTTCCGCCGAAAAAAAATCTGGCGCACGGCGGGGCGGTACCCGCACGCGCGCCAGATGTGATGTTTCCCGCTTTCGCCGCGCGATATCCTTCGACTCCGGCCTACGGCCTGCGCCCAGGATGACAAAAGGAGCAGCCTAGACGGCCCTGCGCTCAGGACGGCAAAGCCGACCACCCGCCGGCCCCCTGCGTTCCTGTCGTTGCTGGACGGGAACGCAGGGACAGCCCGGGCGGACCTACCCGCGGACTTCGGCGCCGGTGGCGCTGGACACCTTCTTGACCAGGCGCTCGTGGGCCTTGTCGACCTCCTCGCTGGTGAGCGTGCGGTCGGCGGCGCGGTACGTGAGCGCGTAGGCCATGGACTTCTTGCCCGCGCCCACGCGCGCCTCGTCGCGGTACACGTCGAACAGGCGCACGTCCTCCAAGAGCTTGCCGCCCGCCGAGGTCATGCACTGCACGAGCTTCTCGTGCGCGACGCCCTCGTCCACGACGAACGCCACATCCATGGACACGGCCGGGAACGTGGGCACGTCCACGTAGTCGCGTGCGGGGCGCGCCGACTTCGCCAGGGCGTCTACGTCAAGCTCGAACGCCACGACGGGCGCCGTCGCGTCGAAGGCGTCCACGGCCAGCGGGTGCAGCTCGCCCACCCAGCCAAGCTCGGTGCCGCCCGACAGCACCGCGGCCGCGCGGCCGGGCTGCAGGTGCGGAGCCTCGTCGGCCGAGAGCGCCTTGAAGCGCAGCTTCGGCAGCGCCAGCTCGCGCGCGAGATTCTCGATCGCGCCCTTGCCGTCGAAGAAGTCGAACGCGGCCGGAGCGCTGTTCCAACCGGCGTCGCCCATGGCGCCCGCCATGACGCCGGCCAGGCGGCGGCGCTCCTTCGGCTGCTTCTTGCCTTGCGTCGCGAAGAACACCGCGCCCATCTCGTAGAGCTGCACGTTCTTCACGCCGCGGCTTTGGTTGTAGGCGACGCTGCGCATGAGGCCGGGAACGATGCTCTGGCGCATGACGGACTGGTCGGCGTTCAGCGGGTTGATGAGCTCCACCGGCTGCCCCAGCCCCTCGTGGCTCATGCGCAGGCGGTCGAGGTCGCCCGGCTCGGCGAACGAGTAGGTCATCGTCTCGTTGAGGCCGCTCGCGCACATGGTGCGATGGATGACGTCGGACACGTGCTCGACCTGCGAGCGCGTGCCGTAGCGGCCGCGGCCGCCCGGCAGCGTGGCCGGGATGCGGTCCATGCCCCAGAGGCGCACCACTTCCTCGTACAGGTCGATCTCGCGCTCCAGGTCCGGGCGGAACGTCGGTGCCGTCACGGACAGCACGTCGGCGTCGTCGGCATCGGACACCTCGCAGCCCAGGCGGCTGAGGATGTCGACGACCTCCTCGCGCGGGATCTCGGCGCCCATCATGGCGCAGAAGCGCGGCACGCGGAACTCCAGGTCGATAGGCTCGGTCTTCTCCAGCCACACGTCCACCATGCCGGGGCACACCGTGCCGCCCGACACCTCGGCGATGAGCGCGGCGGCCATGTCGGCGTTGAGGGCCACCGGGTTGTCGTCCACCCCGCGCTCGTAGCGCATGGACGATTCGCTGATCAGGCCCAGGTTGCGGCTCGTGCGGCTGGTGTGCGCGCGGTCGAACGCGGCGGCTTCCAGCAGCACCGTGGTGGTGGCTTCGGTGACCTCGGTCTCGAGGCCGCCCATAACGCCGGCCAGCGCCACGGCGCGCTCGGGCGTGGCGATGACGGTCATGTCGGGCACGAGCTGGCGATCCTCGCCGTCGAGCGTGGTAAACCGCTCGCCCTCGGCCGCCGGGCGCACCACGATGTGCGCCTTGCCGTCCGCGCCTGCCAGCTTGTCGAAGTCGAACGCGTGCAGCGGCTGGCCCAGCAGGAACAGGATGTAGTTCGTCACGTCCACGATGTTGTTGATGGAGCGGGCGCCCGCGGCGGCCACGCGCTCGGCCAGCCAGTCGGGGCTCGGGCCCACCTGCACGTCCTTGATGACGCGCGCCGTGTAGCGGCAGCAGCGGGACGCGTCGGCGATCTCCACGCTCACCTGGTCGGACGCAGGGGTCGCGTCGGCGTCCTCCACGAGGTCGATCTGCGGGCGCTTCACGTCGGTGCGGTACATCGCGCCCACCTCGCGCGCCATGCCCGCCATGCTGAGGCAGTCGGGGCGGTTCGGCGTGACCTCGAGGTCGAGCACCGTATCGGACAGCTTGAGGTAGTCGGCGATGGGCATGCCCACCGGCGCGTCCTCGGGCAGGATCCAGATGCCCTCGTGGTTGCTGCCCATGCCCAGCTCGCGCTGCGAGCAGCACATGCCGCAGCTGGTGACGCCGCGCAGCTTGGACTTCTTGATCTTGAAGTCGCCGGGCAGCACCGCGCCGATGGTGGCCACCGGCACCTTGATCCCCTGCGCGATGTTCGGCGCGCCGCACACGATCTGCACCGGCTCGCCCGCGCCCACGTCCACGGTGACCACGTGCATGTGGTCGCTGTCGGGATGCTGCTCGCACGTCTCCACATAACCCACGACCACGCCGTCGTACGCGTCGCCCGTCTTCTCGATCGCTTCCACCCCCGTGCCCGTCAAATCGAGCCGGTCGCAAAACGCCTTCGTATCCGAAGGCACGTCCACATACTCAGACAACCATTTCAAAGATACTTTCATACTGGTTTCTTCCTCTTCTCAAACCTTCATAGGTCCAGTAACGTCAGCGAGGGTTTCCGTGGTGCCCGAGATCGTGGGGAGGGCGAGGGTGAAGCGTACTTCGGTACGCGAGCCCTCGACCTCGCCGCGAGATCGGGTGCCACGGGAAACCGCAGCGTCGGCACGTTCCGTCGGCCGTCAGGCCGACGGAACCTAAAATTGCCGCAAGAAGCGCATGTCGCCTTCGACCAGCATGCGCAGGTCAGGCACGTTGTACTTCAGGCAGGCGATGCGCTCCACCCCCATGCCGAACGCGAAGCCGGAGTACTTCTCAGGGTCGATGCCCGACATGGACAGCACGTTCGGATCCACCATGCCGCAGCCGAGGATCTCCAGCCAGCCGGTGCCCTTGCAGAAGCGGCAGCCCTCGCCGTGGCAGATGCCGCAGCTCACGTCGACCTCGGCCGACGGCTCCGTGAACGGGAAGTAGTGGGCGCGGAACCGCGTCTTGCGCTCCTCGCCGAACATCTGCTTGCACAGGTAGTCGAGCGTGCCCTTGAGGTCGCCGAACGTGATGCCCTCGTCCACCACGAGGCCCTCGATCTGCGTGAACTGGGGCAGGTGGGACGGGTCGGCCACGTCGCGGCGGTACACCTTGCCGGGCGCGATCACGTAGATGGGCAGCTCGTTGTCCTCCATCGCGTGCACCTGCACGCCGGAGGTCTGGGTGCGCAGCAGTACGTCGGACTCGCCGCGCACGGCCGCCTGCGCGCCGGAAAGGTCGCGCACATAGAACGTGTCGGCCAGGCTGCGGCTGGGGTGGTCGGCCGGGGCGTTCAACGCCTCGAAGTTGTAGTAGTCGGTCTCCACCTCGGGACCCGTGGCCACCGTGTAGCCCAGGCCGAGGAAGATCTCGGAGATCTCGTCGGTGATGCGGTTGATGAGGTGGCGCGTGCCCACCTGTTGCGAGCGACCCGGCAGCGTCACGTCCACGGCGGCCGCGTCGATGGCGGCGGCCAGCTCGGATGCGGCCAGCTCCTCCTTGCGCGCGGCCAGCGCGCCTTCCACGGCGGCGCGCACCTCGTTCGCCGTCTTGCCCACGGCGGCGCGCTCCTCCTTCGCGATCTGCCCCATCTGGCGCAGGTACCCGGTCAGCGTGCCCGCCTTGCCCAGCACGCCGATGCGCACCTGCTCGAGCGCCGCGGTGTCGGCCGCCTGCGCGATCTGCGCGATGGTCTGCTCGCGCAGCGCCTCCAGTTCCTCCACGATTGCCATTCTGCCGTCCCTTTCCGTCTCTCGCCCCGCGCCGCCCGCCCGGCGGCGCATATGAAAAAGAGCCTTCTCTCGTCCTTGCTCCTGAGGGCATGCGCCCAAAGTCCAAGGACGAGAGAAGGCTCTCGCGGTACCACCTCGGTTGACGGCCGCGCCTGCGCGCGCCGCCCGCTCGTTCGCTCTGTGACGGGAGCTCCCGGCGCATCCTACTTGGCGTCTCGCGGGGCGGCGACCAGGGTCGCGCCTCTGCGTCCGCGTTCAAACGCGCTGCTCGGAAGGGAATCGTCGCGCTTGCTGCCCGGGAGCTTTCAGCCGGTGGCACCCGTCTCTGCCGGCAGCCGCGTTGCGCGGCGCTGTCTTCGTCATCGCATGTAACGATGCAGTTTAGCACATGAGCGCACGCCGTGCGGGAAATTTCACAAGGACGCGTCGCGGCGTTCTACAGGAAGCGGTAGTTGACCGTGCGCAGACCCCAGTCGAGGCACGACGAGAAGCCGAAGGCCTTCCAGACGCCGGGCTGCAAATCGAGAGATCGGCTGCCCCGCCCATGCCACCGCAATCGTTTACGGTGGCCAGCACGGTTTGCCCGTTGTAGGAGATCTCGACGGTGCGGCCGAAATACGAGCGGAAGTTCGGCCATGACATCGGGATGGCCACGCCCATGGAGTTGTCGTCGCACACCGACCCGTTCGCCGTGGTGCCGGGGTTCGGCGTGTACGGATCGGTGGAACCGCCGTACGCGGACGCGATGCCGGTCGACCAGCTGATGCCGGGATCAGGAGCGGGACTCGGCGCCGGATCGGGATCGGGCGAGGGCTCGGGAGCCGGCGCCGGAGGGTTCGGATCGGGGTTCGGCTGGACCGGGGTGTTGGAATCGACCACGTCCTCGCGGCCGATGGTATCCGCATTCTCGTCGATGACCGGCCCGGTGGCGCCATCGGCAGCCGCCAGCTCCTCGGCCTTCTGCCTGAGCGCTTCCAAACGCGCGGCCTGGTCGCTTTGGGCGTTCGACAGCTTGGAGCTCGCCTGGGACAGCACGGTTTCGGCTTCCGCGCGCTTCGCTTCCAGCTCTTCGAGCTTCTTCTCCTGCTCGTCTTTCTGGAAGTTCAGGTCGTCGATGAGCTTCTCGTACTTCGCCGAGCGCTCTTTTTGTGCCTCCACCTCGTCGGCGTGGAACTGCATGATCGAATCGAGATAGGTGAGATTGCGTATAAGGTCGCTGAAGCTTCGCGCCTCCAGCACCATGGTCACGAGCGATTGCGACGCTCCCCCGTTGAGATACTCGTGCACCGCCGTCTTGCCGAGAGCCGCGCGGCCTTCGATGACCGCCTGCTGGGCATCCACGGCCTGGGCCGATATCTCGTCGACGCGCGCTTGCAGCTCCTCGACGTCCTGCTTGAGGGCGTCGTAGTCGCCCGCGATGCTTTCCATATGCGCCTCGGCGTCGTCGAGCGTGGCCTGCGCATCGTCGACGGCCTTTTGCGCCTCTTCCGCTTCGTCTGCCCAGGCACGCGAGAAGACCCCGCCGCCGAAAACGGTTCCGCCCGAACACAGAGCAAGCGCCAGAACTCCCGCGAGCATCGCGTTCGGTATGCTCCAGCGTGCGGATCTCATGCTACGCCTCCTTCGAACAGCAGGCGATCGTGCGCCGCCCCCAACGCGGACGCAAGATCGACGATCAGGTGCTCGTTGTCGGTGAAGTATTCGTCATCGTAATCGGCATCGGACATGATGGCGATTACGTAAACATCAGTATCGGTGACCACGAGGCCAGCATCGTTGAGCGCGCCCATGTCGTACCAGGGCGTATCGATCTCGTAGCCGGGCTTCGACAAAACACGACGGCCCTCGCCCAGTGCCGTGCGCAGAAACGACAGTTCAGTCTGCTGCAGCACGTCGGCGAGCCACGGCGCGTTGCCCTGGCCCTCGGCCACGTATGCGCCGACGTTCAGCCACATCTTCGCCAAGTCGCGCGGCGTGTAATAGGGATACCATTCGCCCTGCCAAGCGGCGGCGTCCACGTCGGCCGCAGCGCACCAAGCCTGGAAATCGTTCTGATCGAAGCGTTCGCGCAACAGCCCGTAACCGGTGTTGTCGGAATGCACGATGGTGTTGGCCATGACGGTTTGCAGGTCGTAGCGATCTATGTCGTCCGACGACATGATTCCGGTACCGTCGAGGATGACGTCTTCGACCACCTCTTCATCAAGAGAGGCTCGGCCGCCGTCCACCATATCCTGCGACGCGAAAGCCACGAACGGTGCCTTGACCGTGCTGGCAGAGAAGAACCATTGATCGGCGTTGTACCCCACACCCTCGTGCGTGGTCAGGTCGTACATGACAAAGCCCACCTCGTAACCCGCATCGTGGTATGCCGCGATGGCGCCTTCCACATCGGAGATCTCGTCGGAGGACAGGGTGCGCGCGATGCCGGTCACCGAATTGAACAGGTTCACGTCTTCGGTGCCCGATGCGGCGTCGAGCGCTGTGCGCGCATCTTCGGCGACGGCGCGCGGGTCGACGACATCCCCGGATTGCGCTTGCGAGGCCGCAGCCTGTCCCGTCTGCGCAGTCGCTTCGGGGAGCGCGGCAACCACCTCGTCGGCCACGGCGACGGGATCCTCGGGTCGCACGGCGCTCGCAGCCATCGCGCACGCGCCGATGGTCAACACCGCCACGGCACCCACGATCACGCCCGCGACGAGAGCCGGTCGATGCTTCAACCGATGTTTGATCGTTTCGAGAATCCTTGCCACAACAGCCTTTCCGGCGATTTCGCCTCGCCGCTTCGCGCTTCCGGGTCGTTCCGTCTGTGCAGTATTCCCTAACGAACAGGAGTATACAAGTACGCAACGGCCAAACAACATAGGAGCGCCACGGGGTCGTGCTAGTCGGAAGAGGCGCGCGAAAGGGCTATTCGCCCAAACGCATGTCAAGCTGCTTGCGTAGTACATAAGTACATATACAGCACAAGCCCGATCGAAAGCATGATGAACCCGACCTTGTAGATGCGATTCGTTTCGGCCTCGACGCGCTCGTCCTTCGGGCCGCGGTACGCCTCCCAATGTTGAAATATGCTGCAAAATCGAGTTTTTGGCAGTTGACCCCCCCCCTTGCAACGATGGTTTCGTCACCGCGAGAAAAACGTGATCTGGGGTTTTGTCCGAACCTTTTTCGATGGAGAGCGCCCAGCGTGCCAAAACCTCGATTCTGCAGCATATAGATGAGCGGAATCGTGCCAGCGGGGCCAGCAGGCGAACAGGGCGCAGCCATCCTTCTCCGAAGCACGCTCGACGCAGGTTCGATCGAAAGCCTCGAACGCGCCAAACGAGGGCGCGGACGCCGGTTGCATGCTCGTGGTAGTATGGGGACGCGGTTCTGCCCAGACCGTGCGCACCGCCTTCCCTTCCGGCACGAAAGGATCGAACCGATGGACTTCTCCCCTTGTGCGACCAGCGCGAACGTACGGATCGCGGCGCGCGGCGACGCGGAAGCCATGCGCGCGGTGTACGCGCCGTACGTCGAGACGCCTGTCACCTTCGACACCGTCGCGCCCTCGCGCGCCGAATTCGCCGCGCGCATGGCCGACGCGATGGTCGACTATCCGTGCCTCGTCCTCGAGCAGGACGGGCGCGTCGTCGGGTTCGCGTACGCACACGCCCAAGCCAGCCGGGCGGCCTATCGGTGGAATGCGGAGCTCTCGGTGTACCTCGAACAAGGCGCGACCGGGGGCGGCCGGGGACGCGCACTGTACAGCGCGCTATTGGAACTGCTGCGCGCGCAGGGCGTGAAAAGCGCATACGGCCTGGTAACCGTGCCGAACGAGGCAAGCGAGCGTCTGCACGCCGGCTGCGGGTTCCAGCGTTGCTGGGTGCAATCGCACGCCGGCTGGAAGGCGGGTTCGTGGCACGACGTGACCTGGTACGTGAAAGAGCTCGCCCCCTTCGACGACGACCCGGCGGATCCCGTTCCTTTCAGCGAACTGGCTCGCACGCGCCCCGACTTCGTGCAGCAGGTGCTTGACGAAGCGAACGCCGCGCTGGAAGCCAACGTCCCGACCGACTGCGCGTAAGGACGAAGCCATGCAGCCTCAACGTCTGTTCGAGATCGTCTACCTGCTGATGGATCGCGGCACCGCCACCACAGGCGAGCTGGCGCGCAAGCTGGAGGTGTCCGAGCGCACCGTGCGCCGCGACATCGACGCGCTGTCGGCCGCGGGCGTGCCGGTGTACATGACGCGCGGCAAAGGCGGCGGCGTGCACCTCATGGACGGCTACGTGCTGGACCGCTCGGTGCTGAGCGAGCGAGAGCAGGACGACATCACTGGCCGCGCTCTCCGCGCTCAACCGCACCGGGGCCAGCGACGATGCGAGCGACGAGACGGCCGTGCGCCTCGGCCGCCTATTCCAGCGCGAGAACGTGAACTGGCTGGACATGGACTTCTCGTTCTGGGCGCGCCGCCGAACTACCGCGCCGCGTTCGACACCATCCGCGACGCCGCCATCGGGCGGCACCCGCTGTCGTTCGCCTACTTCGACGCCGAGGGCAACCGCACCGAGCGCACCGTGGAGCCCGCCCAGCTCATGTTCAAGGAATCGTCGTGGTACCTGCGCGCATGGTGCCGCGAGCGGGATGCATGGCGCATGTTCAAGCTGTTCCGCATCGACTGGGAAACGCTGGATGTGCTGCCGGAAACGTTCGAAGCGCGCGAGCTGCCTGCACTTGATGAAGGCGGGCACATGAAAGGCGACGACGTGCTGGTGATGCGCTTCGCCGCGCAGGCCGAGTCGCGCGTCCGCGAGGAGTTCGCGCCCGAGACGATAGCGCGCGAGGCCGACGGCAGCTGGCTCGTGACCCTTACCTGCAACATCACCGAACGCACGCGCTACTATCTGCTGTCGTTCGGTCCTCTGCTGGAAGTGCTCGAGCCGCCCGACGTCCGCACCTGGCTGCTCAAGCACGCCGAAGCCGTGGCGCGCACTTACGCTTCCGACGGCCAGTCGGCCAGCAGCGCGCCCAAGTAGGCCGCCGCCGCGCGGTAGAAGGGATGGCGCGCCTCGGCGGCCAGGCGCTCGGCGAAGGCTGGCATCCAGGCTTGGGCGTGCCCGGAGAGAAAGGCCTCGTAGGCGGCGGCCGGGCTCCCTGCCGGGGAGGCCGGCGTCGGCCGGGGCGCCCTCGGGAGCCGGGGCGCCGGCCGCGCGCAGGGCCAGGCGCTCGAGGAGCTCGCATTCCGTGGCGACGTGGTCGAGGGGCTCGTTGGTGCCCTCGGGGCGGCCGAAGCCGCAGGAGCGCATGAAGCGCTCGACCTCCATGGAGCGGGGGTTCACGAACAAAAGCGGCTGCACCCCGTCGGCCTCCGCGGCCCACACGCCCTCGTAGGGCGAGCAGGCCGGCTCGGGCGCCCGACGAACAGGCGCGTGGCCTCGGGTCGCAGGGCGCGCAGGAGCGCGTCGGCGCCCGCGGCGGCCTCGGCGCCGGCCGCGCGGGCGGCGGGAGGGCCTGCGGGATCGCCCGCCGCCGCGGGGACCTCCGCGGGCAGGCCCAGCGCGGCCAGGATCTCCCCCGCCGCCTCGTCCCACTCGCCGCCCGCCGCGGCCCCGGCCAGCTCCGCGCCCGGGTAGCGCAGGCTCAGCGCCGCGAGCTCCCAAGCGGCGGCACGGGTTTGCCAGAGCTCGTCAACAGTCATCGTCATGCGCCTTTCACAGGTTCCAGTTTCAGCTCGCGGACGATGAAGCCATCCGCGGTTTCTTCCAGCACGTTGATCGATCGACACAATACGACGGGCAGCGCTTGCACGATAGAGATGTGACGCGGATGGAAAGCCAGGCTAAGGCCTTCGTCCTCAAGCGAGAACGCGCCGATGCCGCACGCCTCCAGCGCGCGCCGCGCCGAGGGAGCACGATCGCCATTCGCAATATCTTGACACCAGTTTTCAGGAAGAAATCATGCGGATCGCGCTCGTACACGCCCGCATCGACGGAGCAAGCGCCGTTTTGAACGCAGATCTGATCGCGATGCTTGTTCTCGAGCGAGCAGTAATGCACGCCAAGGGACAACCCCTCGTCAAGCGCGTACTCCAACAGCTCCAAGCACAAGGATTCGCTGCCCGCCAGCGGCAGACCGCCTGCGTAGCCGTAGTCGTACAGCACGGGAAACGGCGGGTTCTTCACCGAAAAGCCGCGGCGCTCGAACTCGTCCCAAGCTCCCATGGGGTAGCAGAACTCAAGAAGGTTGATGCCGAACGCGCCGACTTGATCAAGACGATCCAGCAGACGACGCATCGCCTTGCCCGTGCCCGGTATCACGGGCATCTCCACCATCACCTGCGGGATGAAGCGCTTCGCGCGGGCAAGCACGTCGACGGCGTCATCGATGATCTCATCGGCGCGATCGACGTCGAGAACGTCCAGCTTGATGCTCATGCGCAGCTCGTCGAGCCCGGCGTCGCGCAAGCGATCGAGCAGCGGTTCGTCAAGGAAATCGCCGGCGGTGTACAACCTGATATGGGCACGCGGAAAGCGCTGGCGAACGTAAGCGCAGAACGCCACGGACTCGTCGGCATGGAGCAAGGGTTCGCCCCCCCGTCAACCCTACATGGGTGACCTCGCCGCCGCACGCATCGGCGAACGCATCGACCTCGTCGCGCCACGCATCGTTCACGCGCAGGCGATCGGCGTAGTCGGCCTGGTTGGCGTTGAAGCAGAAATAGCAAGATCGATTGCATGCAAGCGACAGGAAGAACGTCTTGCTCCCCCGCCCTCCCGTGCAGGCCACGCACGCCGACGACAGGTTGCCGCAGACGATGCCGGCATCGCCGTTGCGGAACTGCGCGCCCTTCTCCCGCAGCCGATCCTTCGCCGCACGGACCACATCCGCATCCGCATCACGCGGCGCGATGCGGATACCCCAATCGGCAAGCCGAGCCAGATAATCGGCTTCGATGGCGGCATATTCGTCAAGCCACGCGCGCAGCGTGGGCCTCGCCTCAAGCAGATCGGCGCTCATCGTCAAAACCTCCGTTGCCATGCGCGGCGGCCTTTGCAACGCCGCGACGTTTCAGCAGATTGTACAGCGAACCCGCATGCACGGCCATATGCACGAGAAGAAGCGCGAGCAACGCCTTCGCCGCCGCGGCATGCAGAGGCGACCACGTATAATACCCCTCGGCATACAGGCCGAACGTCTGCAGCACCGCGCCCGACATGCCCAATCCCGACACGAAGACGGTCGAGAGCGCCACGAGCAACGCGGCATCGAGCGCCAAGCGCCCGCAGTTCCGCAAACGAGCCTCGCGACGCATCGCGGAGGGCGCGCGCAACCCGATCGACATGCTGCGCGCAATGGACGAAAACGGCGCCAGCAAGGCCAAACCAAACCATTCGTGCGCAGGCACGCCCGTCAACGAGGGAAGCGCTGCAAGCGCATAAGTCAGAAACGCCGAGAAATCAACAACGAGCATCCGCTTCACCAGGTCACTTCCCCTCTTAAAGCTTTCGCACGATCAGAACAAGCAGCCCGACGAGTACGACCGGCGCCAAGATCCAGAGGTTCAAGCTGGCATCGGACGCGCGGTGATAGCGCGTCGCCAGCGTATCCCACGCATGACACTCGACGCTGGCGCAGCCCGCCTCGGGACAGGCCATCTCGTGCACGCCATCCGGCTCGGGCACATCGCCGAAACCATGGCACGACCCCGACGCGCACCCGACGACCGGGCAAGGCGAGTGGGGCTCGATAGGCCGGGGAAGCCCCACCGCCGGACTCGCAGCCGCAACAGCCCCGAACACGACGACCCCCGCGAAAAAGAACGTCGCCAAGGTGATGATCGCTTTCCTCAGCATCTCGTTCGCCACCCCTCCATGTCGCACGGCGGGGCGCCCGATGGTTCAGGCGCCCCGCCGAAAAACGGATCGTATCTAGTGCGAACGCTCAGTCGGCTTCAACGGGAGGAACTTGAGGCCCAGCAGCAACATGAGCGCGCCCAGCCCGAAAACGCCCAGCACGACGCCGAATTCGAGCATCGACGGAAAGTACACCATCGATCCGCCTGCGCTCTGCAGAGCCGCACCCGCATCCGTAAGAGCCGGACCGGACACGACGGCGGGCATATCGAGGTTCGGGATCTGGAAGCCGCCCACCAGCAGCTGCACGCGCTTGCAAAAGATGCCCACGATGGCCAGCACCGCTGCGATCACGATAAGCGGGTTCGTGCGCAGCTTCGGCACGAAGGCGATGACCGCCGTGGCGGCGCACCCGACGACCTCGATCCAGAAGAAAGGAGCGAGCGGACCCGTGGTCAGCATGGCGACGACCTCCGCCCCCGATCCGGCCGGGAAGCCCTCGGTCAGCAAGTCGCAACCAAAGAAGTACAAATCCACCATCACGAACACCCCGAGGAGCTTGAGCATCTTGACGACGTGCTCCTGCGCGAGCTCCAGGTAACCAGCCTTGCGCAGCGCGATGACCACGACGAGCACGAGCGCCACGCCGCACACCAGAGCCGACGACACGAACCAGGGGCCCAGAAGCGCGGTATGCCACATCTCGCGACCCTGCTGCAAACCGAAGATCCAAGCGGTGACCGAGTGAACGAGCACGGCGCACACCAGAGCGATGGCGGACACCACGCGCAAGGCAGCGGCAGAGCCCTTGCCGCCCTCGAAGCGCAGCATAGCCCACAAATACACGATGGACAGGATCAGGTACGTGCCCAGCACGATGATGTCCCACATCAAAGGCGAGCCGAGATTGGAGTACACGAACAGCTCCCAAAGGCGCAGCGGCTGGCCGAGGTCGATCACGACGAAGCCGATCGCCAGCACCGTGCAGCAGATGGAGGTCCACACGGCGATCTTCGATACGCCGCCGAAACCCTCCATGCCGAACACGCGCGGAGCGCTCGAGATGATAAGGCCGCCGGCGGACAGACCGACGAGGAACATGAACATCGTGATGTAAAGCCCCCACGAGTCCAGATTGCGCATGTTGGTGTTCACCATGCCGCTGGTCAGCTGAAATGCCCACAAAGCCAAACCGCCGACGGTGAGAATGGCCGCCACCACGATGGCGACAGCAACCCCTTTGCCGCCGAATCCGGCAGCGGAAACCTTGACGGACTTCTCCGCCGATACGTTCTCAGACATGATCAATCCCCTTACACGAGGTAGTACACGGACGGCTTCGTGCCTTCGCTGGCCAGCAGCTGCTCGTAGGAGCGCTCTTTGACAAGCTTCGACACCTCCGAATCCGGATCGTCGAAGTCACCAAAGTGACGGGCGCGGGCCGGGCACAACTCCATGCATGCCGGCACCTCCTCACGGGCAAGGCGCTGGTAGCAGAAGGTGCATTTCTCGACCACATGCTTCTGGTGCTTCGGGACGTCTGCATCGCCGACAGCATGGTCGACGGGGTACTTCGGCTCCTCCCAGTTGAACGAGCGCACGCCCGTGTACGGGCAAGCCGCCATGCACATACGGCAGCCGATGCACTTGTCGTAGTCCTGGCGCACGACGCCCGTCTCGGGATCTTTGTAGGTTGCCCCCACAGGGCACACCTTCGTGCAAGCCGGGTTCTCGCAATGCTGGCAGCCTACAGTGATGTAGCGCATCGACACGTCAGGGAAGACGCCGGCCGGCGTGTCGATCTCGTCGCCGCCCTCCGTGAGGACCCGGGTCCACCAATTTGTCTCGGGAAGGTTGTTCGTTATCTTGCAGTTCACGGAGCAGGCGTTGCACCCCACGCATCGCTTCGTGTCGATGACCATGCCGTAGCGGGTCATTACCTCACACCCCCTTCGTACTTCTCGACTTCGCAGAGGAAGTCGTAGAAGGCGCTGTTCGAGCAGAAATCGTTCATGTACACATTCGTCAGATCCTGCGTATGCCCCTCGACGAACTGGCTAGCCTGGAAACCGTGCGGAATAGAGACGACTCCCGGCTTGATGCCCTCGGTCACACGCGCCTTGAGCACGGCATAGCCGTGATCGTTGTAGACGCGCACGTAGTCGCCCTGCTGGATTCCGCGCTCGGCGGCATCGGTCGCGTTGACCTTCAGCAACGGCTCGGGCTCGAGCTCGCGCATGACCGGCGTGTACGCCAGCTGCGAATGCACGTGATACTTGCTGTGCTCGCTGCATCCGAACAGCGGATACTTGTCGCGCAGCGGATTCTCCTCGTATGCCTCGTTCGCGTGCTCGTAATAAGGCAGACGCTCGCAATCGGCGATCTTCTGCCCGAAGTTGTTGCGCGGCGTGGGCTTCTCGAGGTAGTACTTCAAACGCTGCGCCTCGGCGCTGCCGAACTTCGGCACCATACGCGAATCGGTGTAAGAAGCATCGCGAACCAGCTTGCCCGTCTTAAGCTCTTCGAACGTGCAGCCCTGCTTGACGTTGGCCTCGGTGTCGATGACTTCCTTCAAGAAATCATCGTCCGATTTCGGGTAGATGTCCATGCCCATCTTCGCGGTCACCAAACGCATGATCTCCAGATCGGTCTTGCATTCGTACAGGGGATCGAGCGCTTTCTGGGTGAACGTGGGATACGGCACCGAGCACACCGGGTCGAAATCCTGCACCTCGAACGAATGGGGCACCGGCAAAAGGATGTCGGCCCACTGCGCAGTGTCGGTCATGTTGACGTCTGCGCACACCACGAAGTCGATCTTCTTGACCGCGTCGATGAGGTCTTGACGGCCCGACTCGCAGGACAGCATGTTGCCGTTGCAGCACCACAGAACGCGGATCTCGAGATCCTGCCCCGCCCACTTTTTCTCCTCCATGACCTCGGGAGGTACATGCCGCAGAAGCTGGCACCGGGAGTTCCCAACATGTAGGCTTTCACGTTGTAGCCCACCATGCCCGTCGATGGGCTGCCGCAGATGGAAGCGCCCGGCTTACCGGCGTTGCCGGTCAGAGCCGCAAGGAACGCGAGGTTCTTGAAGTTGTGATGGGAGTTCGCATGGTGTCCGAGTCCCTGGAACGTCATGACGTACACGGGGCCTTCGGTGGCATACACGCGGGCCAGTTCCTCGATCTGCTCCTTCGGGAGATCGCAAATGTCCGCAGCCCTCTCGACGGTGTATTCGGAGATGCTCTCCTTGACAACTTGGTAGACCGGTTTCACGGCGAAACCCTGCACCTCGAACGATCCTTCGATGGCGGGCTTCTGCGCGGCATCGGCGGTCGCAGGTGCGCCGGCAGCCTCGTCCCACACCGCAACCGGATCGATCACGGTGGGCTTGCCCGTGCGAGGATCCACCGGACCCTCGGTGGCAGGCGTGCCCAGATCGCTCATGTGAAGGTACGTGCCGTCCTCCTTCACCAAGAACGGAGACACCGTGCTGCTTCGCATGAACTCTTCGTCCATCAAGCCGTTCTCGATAATATGATTAGCCATGGCCAGCATGAGCGCGCCGTCAGTGCCCGGCCGGACGGGAACGTAGACGTCGGAGTGCATGGCCGACGCGGTGAACTGCGGGTCGATGGTGATGAGCTTTGCGCCCTTCTCGCGCGCATCGCACACGAACTGCCACGCATGCACGTACGCTTCCGCCGGATTGCCGCCCCAAGAGATAATGGTCTTGGCGTTGGCGGCATCCACGAAGTCGTTGCCCGAAATCCCCAGCAGCGTCGACTGCTCATGCTGCTGCGCCGTATCGGCACCGGCTCCCAGTACCGAGCCCCCGACGGCCGTGATGAAGCGACCGTAGGCAACGGACATGTAGCCTGCCATCGCACCGTTCAGAACGCCGTACGAACCATACGAGGACCAAACGGCAACCGATGTGCCACCGTAATCTTTTATGGCCGCGCCCATCTTCTCCGCGATGGTGCTAACAGCCTCGTCCCAGCTGATGCGCTCCCACTCGCCCGCTCCGCGCTCCCCGACGCGCTTCATGGGGTACTTGAGCCGGTCGGTATCGTACACACGCTGCGGCTGGCTGAACCCCTTCACGCAGAAGCGCTTGCGGACGGCATCCTCGCCGGGCATATCCATGGGACGGGCTTTGACCACCTTGCCCTCGCGCACCGTCACCTCCAAGGGGCAGCGGCTACCGCAGTTGCCGCGGCATGCGCTCCTGAACGTCTGCTCGCCATCGGCGGATGAACTTCCCTCCGCATTCGCCGGCATCGGCGCCAGCGCAGCGCCCGTGCCTGCGACAGCCGCGACGGCCGTGACGGCACCCGTCGTCTTCAGGAAGCCTCTACGCGTGAGTCCGCCGAGCGGGCTCTTCGTTTCAGACATGTCTCCTCCTCCATTCATGTTGCAGAATGCCTGGGGATCATCGTAAGAAGGTGAGTGTTCCGCGTACGGGTATCCCCCTCCGGCTGCATGGGTGCGCGTGCGCTCCGATACAGGTTCCGATATTCCCCCTCATATCAGAATCGGCCGATTCCTTCTTGTCATAGTCTGCCATACGTCACTATGATTATCAATAACAATGTATGACAGGATATGACAGGAAGTTATACTATTTTGAGGATATAGAGGTTGAACTGGGAGTATAAAGGGTTATCATGGAGGTTACAGTATGAGAGCCGACTGCGGCATTCGGCCGCAGCCTAGCTCATATAGTAGCCAAAATCGGCGCGTTTCGCACCTTTGGCTCGCATGTTGGCCGCTGCCGAAGAGGCCACTGGCCTGAAGCCCTTCAACCAAGGAGCTTCGTTGCGCACTTAGGAGACGCCGCTCGAAGCCCGCGCTACTCCCCCGCTGCGGGCCTTCCCGCGGTCGCCGCACCCCCGGTTTCAGGCGCGAAACCCTCGCTGAAGGCGCTGGGGATGACCAGCGTGCCGCCCGACTGCTCGACGCTTTCGTAGGCCAGATGCATCGTGCGCAACTTCATGGCGTCCTGATCGCCGGCGTACACTTCGGAGGCGTCCTTCAGCATCTCGGAGATGTCCTTCTCGGCCTCGGCCAGCACCATGCGGGCGTTCTTCTTGCGCTCGGCCACGGCCTCCATGGCCATGGCCTCCTGCAGCTCCTTCGGAACGACGATGTCGCGCACCTCCACGTCGATGATGTCGATACCCCAGGGGCTGAGCTTCTCCTCGATGGCGTCCTTCAGCTCGGCGTCCAGCTGATCGCGTCGCATGGCCACCTCGGCCACGGTGGCGCGCCCGATGGCCTTGCGCATGGCCGTCTGGGCCACCCAGGCCACGGCGGCCGAGTAGTCCTCCACCTCCACGCACGCCTTCTTGGCGCTGAACACCATCCAGAACAGCACGGCGTCCACGTTGATGGGTACGAGGTCGCTCGTGAGCGTCTCCTCGGCGCCGAAGTACGTGGTTGCCACGCGCTGATCGATACGCAGCGTGTAGAACTCGATGATGGGCCAGGTGAACACGAGGCCGGGGCCTGCCACGCGGTTGAACTTGCCGAAGCGCAGCACCACCGCCTTCTCCCACTCCAGCACGATGTGCACCGACGAGGACGCCAGCCACCCGACGATGGCCGCACTTACGAGGGCGACGAGGCCGATCTCCGCGAACGCCGCCTGCGCCGCCGCCAGCACGATGCCGAACGCCAGCACGAACACCACCACGGCGAACACGACGGCTCCGTTGCGCGAGGCGCGGCTGCGGTTGGTCACCGAGCGGATGCCGTCGGGGGCGCCGCGGCCGTCGGAATACGCGGGCATGGCGCCCGTCGAGAACCCCGTCGGCCCGACGCCCGCTTCCGCGCCTGCTCGCTTGTCGCGTTTCATCGTTCGATCTCCCTTCGCGTTCGGGCGCGGCCTTTAGCCTGCGTCCCGCTTGGTTTTCGCTTCGTTCAAGCTGAGCGCGAACTGCTGCTCGATGTCCTCCAGCGACATGCCCAGCTCGAAGCAGCGCTTGAGGTACTCGCTCGTGACGATCTCGGCCGTGGACGAGATGCTGACGCCCGGCTTGTCGGACACATCGAGGACAAACGCGCCCTGGCGGCGTTTGGACTGGATGTAGCCGTCCTGCTCGAGGCTCATGTACACCTTGCTCACCGTGTTGTAGTTCACCTCGACGTCCGCGGCGAGGCCGCGCACGGTGGGCAGCTGGTCGCCCGGCTTGTAGTACCCCGAGGTGATGAGGTAGATGAATCGGTTCTTCAGCTGCAGCCAGATGGGGATGCTGCTCTTCTCGTTTATCTCGAATAGGGCCACGTGTCCGTTCTTTCTATTCCAATCGAAGTTCGAGCCCGGTCGGCTCGCCTTCGGACGTTTGCTCCGCCGCCGCGCCTTCCAGCGCGAGCTCGCGATGCGATCCCGCCTCGGCCAGGGCGGTGCGCATGCTGAACCCGCCCACCAGCACGAGCACGGCCGCCACGGCCAGCCCCGTTCGGCACGCCTCGGAGAAGGAGCCGCGCGCCGACAGCACGCCTTCCACCGCCAGCGGCACGACGAGCCCGCACAGCGCGAAGCCCACCCACCACCACAAAGCCAAGTCGCCCTCCGCAAGACGCTGGGCGGACGCGACCGCCCCCGGATGGTCGTCGGCGAGCGCGAACGCGACGAACAGCGCCGCGGCCACGGCTTCCAGCACGACGATCAGGGCGTCGACGCGCGCGAGCGTGCGGAAAAGCCATGCCGTGGCCGCATCCGCCGGCGCGAAATACGCCGCCAGCAGAAGCGTCGCGATCCCGCAGGAAAGCGACGACAGCAGGAACAGCACGGGCACGAGCGGAGAGCTCCACAAGGCCACCGCGCCCGTGTTCTGCAACAGCAAACCGGTGTACAGCATGACCACGACGGCCACGACCGCAGCCGCAGCCTCGACGGCTCGGACCGCCCCACGCGGCACGCCGGGCAGATAGGCGAACCGCACGGCCACCAGCAGCGCCGCGCACGCCGCCAGCCCCGCGAGCGCGTAGGTGCCCACCGTGAGAAACGAGAGCGAGGGCCGCAGCAAGAGCGAGGCGACGCGATCGATGCGCCCGAGGTCGAACAGCAAGAACAGCATGCCGAGCGCGAGCGCCGCGAACCCGGCGAGCATGCCGACAGCCACCGTGCGCTCAAGCGGCGTCGCCTCCCCGATGCCGATGCGCGATGCATGCCCGAACGGAGCCTTCACCCACGCGAGGTCGAGGATCGACGCAACCGCGATGGCGCCCGCGCCCGCACCGCCGAGGAACAGATAGCCCACCGCCAAAACGCATGAACATCGTCCCCCTCCCTTCGCCTTCCGCGCGCCCGAGCGCTTTTGCGCTGGGGTCAGTATCGCACAAAACGGAAGCGTTTGATATGACAACGTGTCATACGCGGGGCGGGTCGCGCCAGTCGGCGGCCGCCCTTCCCCGCTGCGTGCCGGACGCATGGCGAAGCCCTGACAGGTTCCGCACAAAAAGCGGCCGCGCGCCGGGATTACGGACCTCCCGGCCATACTTGGCGAATCGACGGAATCATTCCCGCAAGAAAGGCGACGGCTCATGGCGAAATGGATGGACCTGCGCCACACCTACAACCTCAAAGGCAAGCTGCTGCTCTCATGCCTCGGCGTCGTGTGCATCGCGCTGGGCACCACGGTGTGCCGCGTGGGAAACGTGGGCGTCGACCCGTTCACCGCTATGAACCTGGGGTTCAGCGCGCGTGTGGGCATGGACTTCGGCACGTTCCAGCTGCTGGTGAACCTGGCGATCTTGGCGGCGGTGTTCGCGCTGGACAAGTACCAGATAGGCCTGGGCACGCTCATCAACATGGTGGGCGTCGGCTACCTCATCGAGCTGTTCACGTGGCTGCTCGGCTTTCTGCCGAAGTTCGAAGGCCTGGTCAGCGCCGGCGTTCATTTGGTCGTCGGCACGCTGCTGTTCACGCTGGGCGTGTCGCTGTACCTGAAGACGCGCATGGGCGTGGCGCCCATCGACGCCATCGCGCCCATCGCCGCCGAGCGCCTGCCCTTCTCGTACACGGCGTGCCGCATGACGCAGGACATCTCCGTGACCGTCCTGGCGGTGCTGGCGGGCGGGCCTATCGGCGTGTTCACCGTGATCGCCGCGTTCTTCACCGGACCGTTGATCACGGCGTGGAATCGGTTCGCCACGCTGCCGCTGTACCGCCGCTTCGGAATTCTGAACCGCGAGGAACTGGCGGAGGAGCGCTCATGAGCGCCGATGTTGCTCCTGCCCTGCGGCGGCTGTTCGTCGGCAGCTACACCAACGGCGCCGATCGCGGCGGGATCCGCACGATCGCGTTCGGCGAAGGCGGCAGCGAGGCGCACGTCGTGCGCGCGGACGGCTGCGGGGCGAACCCAACTTATCTGGCGCAGCGCGGATCGCTGCTGTTCGCCGCTCACGAGCTGGACTCCTGCGGGCGGATGGCCGCCTACGCCATCGAGCCGGACGGCTCGCTGACCTGCCGCGGAGCGTGCACGGCGCCCTACGATGCGGGCACGTGCTTCGTGCTGCCCGATCCGAACGGACGCAACCTCTTCGGGGCGAACTATCTGAGCGGGTCCGTCGCCTGCTGCGCTCTGCTGGACGACGGGCGTTTGGCGGCGGGCTTGCCGTCGCGGCGCCACGAAGGACGCGGCCTGCGGGACGATCGGCAGGAGGCGCCCCACGTGCACTCGCTGAGCTTCGTGCCGGGAACGCGGCTGCTGGTCGCCGTGGACCTGGGGCTCGACGCGCTCGCGATCTACCAGGCGGACGCATGCGGAATGCTCGCGCCGACGGCTGCGGAAACCGTGCATGTGCCGGCGGGGTCGGGGCCGCGCATGGTGGCGTACCACCCGCGTCTGCCGATGGCCGCGCTGGTGAACGAGCTGGCGTGCGACGTGCTGGTGTTCCGGATCGGCGAAGGCGGGCTGCATTGGAGGATCGTCGAGCAGCTGAGCCTGCCGCAGGCGCCGAGCGGTGACGCGCTGGCGGCGCATATCGCGTTCTCGCCCGACGGGCGGCAACTGTACGCGTCGGTGCGCGGAAGCGACCAGCTGGTCGTCTTCCCGGTGGACGACCAGGGACGGGTTGCGGGGCGCTGCGACGTTGCGTCCGGAGGGAAGGGGCCGCGGCACTTCTCGCTGTCGCCCGACGGGCGCTTTCTGGCCGTCGCCAACCTCGCGAGCGACGACGTGCGCCTGCTCGAACGCGATGCCGACGGAATGCTGCGAGCGGTCGCGTGCGTGGACGTGCCACAACCGGCGTGCGTCATCTGGGACGCGTAAGCCGCAAGCGGCGGCCACACAACGGACGACCGAAACGCGCCAAATACTTCGCGCTTTCAACGCACGTGCGATTGCGTCGGCAGAATGTGGCAGAAAATCACGGATTGGGCACGACATAGGCCGACATCGAGATGCGTTACCAGGGATTTCCGCGTTATCAGGCTTCTTCGAAGCCGCGAAGCACCCCGATCTGCGCCTGAACCGTGAATCTCTACCGGATTTCGCCGCCTCGACCGAACGCGAGACGAAGCGGCCGAACAGCCGGTTACCAATACGGTCATTTTTTGTCAAACCTCTGACCAGGTAATATACATTATTTTACCTGGTCAGAGGCTCGCGGCAAGATGGCTGGAATCGGCCGGTTTGGCAACGTCCTAATCGACCAGCGCCCCCAGGTAGGCCGCCGCCGCGCGGTAGAAGGGATGGCGCGCCTCGGCGGCCAGGCGCTCGGCGAAGGCTGGCATCCAGGCTTGGGCGTGCCCGGAGAGGAAGGCCTCGTAGGCGGCGGCCGGGCTCCCTCCGGGGAGGTCGGCGTCGGCCGGGGCGCCCTCGGAAGCCGGGGC
>ENA-OQDA01000014-OQDA01000014.1-human-gut-metagenome-genome-assembly--contig:-NODE-14-length-91475-cov-17.265151_pt1 | contig 91475 bp, 78 predicted proteins | sample MGYA00242771_ERZ504603 | MGnify/ENA primary metagenome ERZ504603 (study PRJEB26092, sample SAMD00036328) | human gut metagenome | host: Homo sapiens | study: EMG produced TPA metagenomics assembly of...
CCTCCGGGTACTTAGATGTTTCAGTTCCCCGGGTTGTCCCCCTCCGGACTATGTGTTCATCCGGAGGGTGCCAGGACTTCTCCTGGCGGGTTCGCCCATTCGGAGACCCGCGGGTCGAAGGGTGTGTGCCCCTAACCGCGGATTATCGCAGCTTGCCGCGTCCTTCGTCGGCTCCATGTGCCAAGGCATCCGCCGTGCGCCCTAGATATCTTCCCGCGCCGATCGCGCGGGACGCCGTATCTAGACACTTGAATGTCTGGGTGTCGCATACGCTCGGTGAGTCGCCTCACCGGCGATCGTCATGCAACTTACTATATGTTTGCAGATTGGAAGATATGTATCTCATATCTCTATATAGAAGAATCGATCAGATCAATAAATAGATCCGTCTTGTCGCTATGCGGCTCTCAAGGTACGCGGGGTGACCCCGGGGACCGGACACGCGAAGGGGCGGGGGGCGGAGACTCGGGCACACCTGCGCCGTAACTTGTGAGATCTGATTCTCTAGTGCTTTCAGAAAGCCTCGTGCTCCCTAGAAAGGAGGTGATCCAGCCGCACGTTCCCGTACGGCTACCTTGTTACGACTTCACCCCCCTCACCCTCCACACCTTCGGCGCCTCCCCCCAAACGGTTGGGCCGGCGACTTCGGGTGCAGACGACTCGGGTGGTGTGACGGGCGGTGTGTACAAGGCCCGGGAACGCATTCACCGCGGCATGCTGATCCGCGATTACTAGCAACTCCGACTTCATGGGGGCGGGTTGCAGCCCCCAATCCGAACTGGGGCCGGCTTTCAGGGATCCGCTCCGGCTCGCGCCATCGCATCCCGCTGTACCGGCCATTGTAGCACGTGTGCAGCCCAGGGCATAAGGGGCATGATGACTTGACGTCGTCCCCGCCCTCCTCCGGATTGACTCCGGCGGTCCCGCATGGGTGCCCACCCGAGGTGCTGGCAACATGCGGCGGGGGTTGCGCTCGTTGCTGGACTTAACCAAACATCTCACGACACGAGCTGACGACAGCCATGCACCACCTGTATGGGCTCCTCTCGGCCACGGGGTCTCCCCCGCTTCACCCATATGTCAAGCCCTGGTAAGGTTCTTCGCGTTGCTTCGAATTAAGCCACATGCTCCGCTGCTTGTGCGGGCCCCCGTCAATTCCTTTGAGTTTTAGCCTTGCGGCCGTACTCCCCAGGCGGGACGCTTAATGCGTTGGCTGCGGCACGGAGGGATCGTCCCCCCACACCTAGCGTCCATCGTTTACGGCTGGGACTACCAGGGTATCTAATCCTGTTCGCTCCCCCAGCTTTCGCGCCTCAGCGTCGGTCTCGGCCCAGAGGGCCGCCTTCGCCACCGGTGTTCCACCCGATATCTGCGCATTCCACCGCTACACCGGGTGTTCCACCCTCCCCTACCGGACCCGAGCCCGGCGGTTCAGGGGGCGGGACGGGGTTGAGCCCCGCCATTTGACCCCCTGCCTGCCGGGCCGCCTACGCGCGCTTTACGCCCAATGAATCCGGATAACGCTCGCCCCCTACGTATTACCGCGGCTGCTGGCACGTAGTTAGCCGGGGCTTCTTCTGCAGGTACCGTCTTGTCTCATCCCTGCTGAAAGCGGTTTACGACCCGAGGGCCTTCGTCCCGCACGCGGCGTCGCTGCGTCAGGGTTCCCCCCATTGCGCAAGATTCCCCACTGCTGCCTCCCGTAGGAGTCTGGGCCGTGTCTCAGTCCCAATCTGGCCGGTCGGTCTCTCAACCCGGCTACCCGTCGTCGGCACGGTGGGCCGTCACCCCGCCGTCTACCTGATGGGCCGCGGAGCCATCCCCTCCCGTCTGGGCTTTGCCCGGCCGGCCATGCGGCCTGCCGGGGTCATCCGGTATTACCCACGGTTTCCCGAGGCTATCCCGGAGGAGGGGGCGGGTTCTCCACGTGTTACTCAGCCGTTCGCCACTCGCTTCCCCCCGAAGGGGGGTGCCGTTCGACTTGCATGTGTTAGGCGCGCCGCCAGCGTTCATCCTGAGCCAGGATCGAACTCTCCGTCCAATTATGATGGCCGGACGCTGCGTCCGGTCGCGATCATGGTGGGCGCGGAGTGCCCGTCCCGACCAGCATCTCGCTGAATCGGATTCCATTCGATGTGTTAGCGTTTCAGTAAACTGGTTAAGGAAAAGTTGAACGGGGCCTGACTAAGTCAGACCTTACACAACTGATCTCGAAAAGTACATCACTGCTGACACCTTATAAATGGTGTCTCCACTTACTTCCGTCTCTTCGCGGTATCCGGTTCTCAAGGTACCCGCCGCGGGTCTTCCCGGCCTCGTCTTCACTCGGCCACCCGCGCGGCAAGGAGATATATTGCCAGAGTCGGAGGGGCTGTGAAGCGAGAATCGCTACTTCACATTTCCTCCATAACAGGAACTCTTAACCTCCTATATGAAAAGGAGCTTTGGGCGATCTTCCGCCCTATATAGATGACGACCATTCGGTTCTATTACATGTATGCGGCGGTCATCTGTACGGGATATATACCCTGTTTCGATCGGGTATCCATCGTAAAAAGAAACGGGATGCCCCATGGGACATCCCGTAGAAACGCACTTAGGCCTCAAGAGCCTTCTTGGCGATGGTGGCGAGCTCGTTGAAGGACTCGATGTCCTCGTAGGCCATCTGAGCGAGGACCTTGCGGTCGAGCTCGATGCCGGCGAGCTTCAGGCCGTGCATGAACTGGGAGTACGAGATGTCGTTCATGCGGGCGGCGGCGTTGATACGGGTGATCCAGAGGCTGCGGATCTCACGCTTCTTGTTGCGGCGATCGCGGTACTGGTACTGGAGGGAGTGCTGCACCTGCTCCTTGGCGTACTTATAGGAACGGGATGCCTGACCGTAATAACCCTTTGCGCGGTTAAGGACGGTACGACGCTTCTTCTTGGCGTTCACAGCGCGCTTGACACGTGCCATATCTAATCAACTCCTAAATGAGATAACAGCGGAAAGGATGGATTAACGGCCGGCGAGGCGGGCGTTGATGACCTTGGCGTCGGCGGCGGCGAGCTCGGTCTCCTGACGGAAGCCGCGCTTGCGCTTGGTGGACTTCTTGGTCAGGATGTGGCTCTTGTGGGCCTTGGCGCGCATGATCTTGCCCGTGCCGCTGCGGCGGAAACGCTTTTTGCTGCCGCTGTGGGTCTTCATCTTAGGCATGGAACTCTCCTTCTGATACCTGGTTGACTACTTATCGCTCGGCTCGGATTCGCCCTCGTTATCGAAGGCGCCCTTGATGGGGGCGAGCAGCATGAGCATGTTACGGCCTTCCAGCTTGGGCTGGGACTCGACCGTAGCGAACGGTTTGAGATCCTCGGCAAGACGCTCGAGCACGTTCAGACCCTGCTCCGGATGCGCCATCTCGCGGCCTCGGAACATGATGGTGATCTTGACGCGCGCGCCCTTCTTGAGGAAGCGCAGGACGTGACCCTTCTTGGTCTCGTAATCGCCCACGTCGATCTTGGGTCGGAACTTCATTTCCTTGACCTCGATCTTGGACTGGTTCTTACGAGCCTGCTTGGCCTTCATGGCCTGCTGGTACTTGAACTTGCCGTAATCCATGACCTTGCAAACCGGCGGATCCGCGTTGGGAGCGATCTCCACCAGGTCGAGGTTCTGGTCATCGGCGATGCGCTGCGCATCACGTGTGTCGAACAGACCGAGCTGCGATCCATCGACGCCGATAAGACGAACGCGCGGAGCGCGAATCTCATCGTTGATGCGGGTGTCATCAGACTTAGCTATCTCGATACCTCCTTCTTGCACTCGTACAAATAAACCCGGAACCATGTGGTATCCGGGTCGACAGCTTTTGCTCGATTTCACGCAAATTGTAGCGTGAGTGCAAGCGTTCGGTTGTGCGACCAGACAGCTACCCAATGGTGCCGAAAGGTGGGGACCCTCAGATCCCGCTTTCCTGCTGGAAAACCAGCGACTCGAGAATGATAGCACGGGAGCGTCTACTCCATGCTTTCCTCACGAGCAATGGATGTGGTGCCCGAGGTGAGATTCGAAGCGGCCGCCTTGCGGCGTCCACATCCGCTCAGGCCAAAGCCTTCGCGGCCTCGCTACAAACAGGCCACGGGCCTGTTTGCTTAACGCTCGGACACTCGCGTGAGTTCGGCTCATTGCTGAACTGCGCTCTGCATCCACGTATCACGTGCCATGCATGGTGCCCGAGGTGAGATTCGAACTCACACGCTGTCGCCAGCGGAGGATTTTGAGTCCCCTGCGTCTGCCGTTCCGCCACTCGGGCACGTAATCACGCTCAGCTATGGTACCACAGCAATCACACCCATGTTGCGAGATTCCGACTAAAGCGCTTGCGCAACTGGTCTGGCTACGAAAGGGGCGCCCGGCTTCTTCCCTAAGCAAACATTCCACAGGGGAATCGACAAGAGATTCCCCGAGGACGTTTGCGTGGAAAGAAGCCGGGCGCCCCAACTGGTCAGTGACCTAAAACGTTACGCCTTGTTGACGGAACCGAACTCCTCCATGAGCTCCTTGGTGCGGGCCACGATGTTGTCGCGACCGGGCTTGAGGAGCTTGCGGGGGTCGAAGCCCTTGCCCTGCTGATCCTTGCCAGCCTCGATGTACTCGCGGACGCCCTTGGCGAAGACGAGCTGCAGGTCGGTGTTGACGTTGATCTTGGAGATGCCCAGGGAGATGGCCTTCTTGATCTGATCCTCGGGGATGCCGGTGCCACCGTGCAGAACGAGGGGCAGGTCGCCGGTCTCGGCCTTGATCTCGCCAAGACGCTCGAAGGAAAGACCGGCCCAGTCGGCGGGGTACACGCCGTGAATGTTGCCGATGCCGCAGGCGAGGAAGTCAACGCCCAGGTCCGCAATCTGCTTGCACTCAGCGGGGTCAGCGAGCTCGCCGTTGGAGGTCACGCCGTCCTCGGTGCCGCCGATGCCGCCGACCTCGGCCTCGATGGACATACCCTTGGAGTGGGCAAGCTCAACGAGCTCCTTGGTGCGGTCGAGGTTAAGCTGGAAGGTCTCCTCGTGAGAGCCGTCATACATGATGGACGTGAAGCCGGCCTCGATGCACTTGAAGCAGTCCTCGTAAGAACCGTGATCGAGGTGAAGGGCGACGGGAACGGTAACGCCCGTGGCCTCGACGGCAGCCTTGACCATGTCGGCGCAGACCTTGAAACCGCCCATCCACTTAGCGGCACCAGCGGTGCACTGAAGGATCAGCGGAGACTTGGCCTCCTCGGCGGCCTGGAGAATAGCCAGGGTCCACTCGAGGTTGTTGGTGTTGAACGCGCCGAGAGCGTAGTGACCGGCCTCGGCATCCTTGAGCATCTGAGCTGCATTGACGAGCATATTGGACCTCCCATTGTCCATACTCTGAACGGTAAACGTCTGCATTTTACCACGCGAACGGCTCATCTAAACGAGCATTGGGACGTTAGCCAGCTCGACACATCGAGCCGATGTTGAGCCCACGCGCTCACCGATAATGGCGCAAGCCGCGGCGCATAAAGAGGTTCGTCTCGAGCTCACGCGCAATGGTGGTCGTGTCGTTGTGGCCGATGAGACACAAAGTATCGGCGGGCAGGAACGTGCCCATCTTGCCGAGCGAGTCTATCACCTGTTTCTCATTACCGCCTTCGAGATCGGTGCGGCCATGCGCGCCAGGGAACAGCGTGTCACCCACAAACGCCACGTCACCCGTAGTCGCCGCGCAGAAAAGCACGATACCGCCGGGAGTATGGCCCGGTGTGGCCATGACCTGCAGGACAACGTCACCGAACTCAAACGTGTCCCCCTCGTTGAGCAGACGGTCGGGAGTGGGCGGCATCTCGTGGTCGAACCCCCACATCTCGCGCATGCTCTCGATCGCCCCCGCCATGAAATCTTTGTCTGCCGCGGAGATCATGAACGGCACATCCGGTCCGAGCGCGCGGCGCAGACCCGCCACGCCACCGATATGGTCAGCGTGGCCGTGCGTGCAGATGATGGCGCTCACGCGAGCATCGGGACAGCGCTCGGCAAAGACCTCGGCGAGCTTCTCCCCGTCCCATGCGGGATCGATGATGGCAGCCTCGCCCTTGCTCACGGCGAAGTACGTGTTCGTCTGGATGGGCCCGTTCACCACGCAATGGATGGCGAGCGACCCCCTCTTCTCGAGATCGAGCTTCATATCTACAACTCCTTCGCGGCATGCGTAAAAACAATCGAGGCGAGACTTCGAGTCCCGCCTCGACATTCATTCGATTATCCTACGCCATCCTAAATCGAGCTGACACTCCGAGTGGGCGAAAACCAAATTCACACCCCTCGATACCCGCGAGGCGTATACCAGAAACCCACAAGAGAGATATAGCCCCTTATCCAAGCACTCACTGCCTCAATCCACATTCCGAGCTGAAAAAGCCATATCTCATCGCCCAGAGCATCGATTCTGAATGAAGCCCCCATGCATAGCAGTCCCGAAATGGCAAACACTCGGAAGAAGTATCTTCCATCACTCTTCAGCTTGTTTACGAAGCGGCCAGCATCCGCCTTGGCGTCTTCCTTGGCAAAGCGGGTGATTGGCAGGGCGCTCACTCCACCGCAAACCGCAAAGACGACAATTGAAGCCAGCATACGATCACCTTGCCACAACAAGTTCACGTAGATGAACCCGGCCCACAACGCGATTGAGCCGACAAGAGCAACGGCGATGACCCGTCTCATTGCAGCGCCCATTGGCTTCATCCGAAATCGCCTCCTCGTTTCGGGGCAAGTACCTTTTACCTAGTTACCCCGACAGGCGCCTCAACACTCCAGCTCTTAACCAGTTTTGTGCAAGCGGCGTCAGAATAGAGATAGAAGTCCTTGCGCGTGATCATCTCGGGAACATCGCAGTACCAATGCTTCATGATGATGTACATGTCGGCATGATGGGCGACATTACTCATGATCGTCCAATCTTCGAAAGACAAAGCAAGGCATTTTCGCGGGCATACCCGCCCCGACTCTAAGACGTTTGTTTCTCTCCCCGAGCATCTCAACTCCCCATGCTCCGTTTATTGAACCCATATACATCCTTGCACTCCAGAGGCGTTTCATTTGTCAACAATGGGGGTGCAATTCATATGAAATTAGGCTTCGCTATCTTCTGATACACTTTTTCGAATAATAAGCTGAATCGCTTGACGAATCGAGCTTTCAAATGAACGAGAAACTTTCACTGAGCTTGTGGACCGCCGTTCTTATTTGCTTCCCCAGAGCTGCATATAATCCGACGCTCTCGATCTCATCCTCCAACACAGAAATCGTCCCTCTCTGCATCGCACTTGGCGCATTGCCCTTTTGCAGCAAGGCAATAAAGACCAATCTCAAATATCAGCCTCTCATAAGCCGCTTGGGCCACGCTTCTGCTTAAGTCTTCGTCGTCGCCGAAAGCGCGTCCATCCTCTGCTCTGAAGCGTTTCTAGCATATGCAATCCCCCCTGAGGTCGAGAACCTGCTCAGTCTCTGCGTAGCATTTAGCTATTCCTCATCTTTGATATGCTGGGCAATCTTCCTGCAGGCACATTCTCATGAGACGGCTTCGGCAAGCGGGCCAAGATCATTCCTGCTCGCCTACGCTTTGTTCTTCCTCTACGACAAGGCGACTCTTTTTCTTCCTCAGAACAATCCGCTTTGGACGATTGTGCTGTCCTTCCTCTGTGGGCTCGCATTGTTCCTCAAGCTCAAACATAGCCTACACGAGGACAACCAATTGGTCTTTGAACCCTTGTGGCTCATGTCCGGAATGCTCGTTTATCGAGTATCGAGCTTCCTGGTAAACGGCATTGCGCTCACCTATGGTTTTTCCAGCGGCCTGTTCGACAATCAAGTAAATGTATGGTTTTGGGTCCTCCCTCCAGCATTCCTTTTGGGGCTCGCCTGCCATCAACGCATACAGCTGCGCAAGCGGCGTTGCAAGACGCATCCCACCGAACAGCGACCTCATCTCTCCGGCGACGCGGCGACATCGCTCTCGCCAGGGAGAACGAAGTTATCGCTCGCGACTTACTGGGTGAGAAAACGCACTCGACCAGCGACGCAATGGGAATTGCACCAGGAACGATATCCACCCTTCGCTCACGCGCTCGAAAAAAGCTCAATATATCTGCGCACACGGATCTTGAGAGGCTTGTCCGGGACGGGAAAATCCACCTCGACAACCCCGCAGACCCGCCGGCAAACAATCATCTTTCTTGGAAATGTCTGGCGATTAGCCTGCTAGCAGCCCTTATCGTCATCACATCCACTCTGTCGGACACCATAACCCTCCCAAATGGAGACCAGATATTTCAGGCAAGCTACTACTTCATCTGGGGCGCAGGGGTATTGCTGCAGGTTTACAGCCTCGCTTTCATGTCATCTCCGACCAAGTGCTTTCCTTCCCGTGCCCCAGCGAAGACGCCGACAGAAATCGCTATATCGCTCTACAGCCTCTCTGCCTTTGTTGTGATAGGGGCCCAACTGTACTTGGGTCTATTGACCGTCTGCTCACTTTTTATTTGTACGGCGCTTCTTTTCGGATTACTTCACATGTGCGGCAAAAACAAAGAGAGGGCGACGTCCCTCGTCGCGGTTCCCTATTACTCGGGCATAGGGCTAATCCTCTCTCCCATTGTCGGGACCTATTACGAACTCTGGGGGCTACCCTTAATTCTCAATTTCATCGTTTGTGGCATGGCCCTGCTCACCTTCTTCAGGCAATATGGGGCACTCCGGCTCGACAGGCAAACAGAGAAGGCACAGGAAGCAGACGGAATGCTACTGCTCAGCGAATACGGCATTACAGGCCTTCAAGCGAATATAGTTCTCGACTTGGCAAAAGGAATGAGCGTCAAAGAGATTTGCGAAACGCGAAGCACCACGACGAATACCGTCAAATCTTATAGGCGCCGCACGTTTAAAAAACTCGGTGTCCACAGCGTGGAAGAGTTGAGAGAATTAATAAATATCCCCACACATTAAATAGGACGATTTGCACCCCATTGCTTACACATCTGTTGTGGGACAAAAGGGCATAGTTGGAGCAATATCGGCTCTCTACATTTGGAGGGACAATGAGACACATTGTCGCAAATGCAGCAGCACTCATATTGATGGCAGCATCCGTCTTTGGGTTATGCCCGCAACAGGCGGCAGCACAAGCCAGCATTCCCATGACAGCCCATATCTACGAGACGCCAATGACGAAACGCCCGGACAATCTTGTCGAAACACTTAGAATCAATACGTCATTCGCACTCCTGACTTCCAAGAGCCTTACCGCCGAGCACTTCTCGGGTCAGAACATGGGAGTTGAACTCACAGCCTAATCTCCATCAAGTGGCACCTTCTCCGTCAAGCTCTACCGCGGCACATCGTATATTGGATCGGCCACGTTGAAGCGAAACGGATATTCCCGAGCCGAATGGACAAACGTCGGCCCGGGAGTCTACCGCTTTGTTTTCTCCAAGACAAATGACGGTAAAGTCGTTACCTGCACGGGGGTTCGCACCTTCTCTTGGTAATCGAAGAGCGGTTAGCGCGACCTGCGCTTCATGGTCTTATTGCCCTCACCCGGCATGAGACGGCGGGCGTCGTAGACGCTCTCGACCGCGCCGATGGCGGCGAGCAGCGGGTCGAGGCGGCTCGCGTCGGAAATCTCGATGAGGAACCGCAGGGTCGCGATGCCCTCGCGACTGGTCGAGGTGGCGGCGGAGAGGATGTTGCCGCCCGCGTCGCCGATGGCGATGGTGACGTCCTTGAGCAGCCCCATGCGATCGATGCACTCGACCACGACCTCGACCTGGAACAAGGCATCGGCGCCCGTATCCCAGCTCACGCCGATCATGCGCTCGGGATGCTCCATAAGCCCCTTGACGTTGGGGCAGTTGGCTCGGTGCACCGACACGCCGCGGCCACGCGTGATGAAGCCCACGATATCGTCGCCCGCGACGGGGTTGCAGCAATGCGCTAGGCGAACGAGCATGCCGTCTCCGTCGGCGCCCTCCACGAGCACGCCGTTGCTGCCCTTCTTGGCACGCTTGGACTGACCACCGGTGCGCGGGGGCTGATGCACTACGCTGGCGATGGCCTCTGCCTTGGCCTCGGCGGGGTTTTGCGGCTGCGGGTCGAGGATTGCCTGGACTTTATTGCCCACGGCGCGCGGCTGCACCTTGCCGGCGCCCACCGCGGCGAACAGGTCCTCAAGCGCCTTGTAGTTCATGTCGCTCGCCACGGCGTTGAGCGCGCGCGTCGAACGCGGCGTGGAGATGCCGTATCCGCGTTTGCGAAGGTCGCGGGCGAGCATCTCGCGACCGGCCGTGGCGTCCTCGTCCTTGGTCGCCGCAGCGAAGTAACGGCGGATCTTGGACTTGGCGCTCGGCGTCTTGACGATGTTCAGCCAGTCGCGCGAGGGCTTGGCGTTTTTATTGGTGAGGATCTCGACGCGATCGCCCATGGCGAGCGTGTGCGTAAGCGGAGCCACGGCGCCGTTGACCTTGGCGCCCACGCAATGGTTACCGACCTCGGTATGTACCGAGTAGGCAAAGTCGAGCGGAGTGGATCCCATGCGCAAGTTCATGACCTCGCCCTTGGGGGTGAAGACGAAGATCTCTTGGTCGTAGAGGTCGACCTTGAGCGAGTGGAGAAACTCCTTGGGATCGTCAATCTCGTCGTTGGCCGCCCAGTCGAGGCTGCGCTTGAGGGCGTTGATCTGGTCGTCGAGGCGCTGGGCGCTCGTTGCCTTGACCGCACTCGAACCACCCGAGCGCTTATAGAGCCAGTGCGCGGCGATGCCGTATTCGGCTTGCTCGTGCATCTCGTACGTGCGGATCTGAATCTCAAGCGGGCGCGCCGTGGGACCGATGACCGTGGTGTGAAGGCTCTGGTAGTTATTCGCCTTGGGCATGTTGATATAGTCTTTAAAGCGCCCCGGCATGGGCGTCCACAGCGAGTGGACGGCGCCGAGGGCGGAATAGCAGTCCGCAATCGAGTTGGTGATGACGCGCAGGGCCACCAAATCGTAGATCTCGGAGAACTCCTTACCCTTGCGCTTCATCTTCTGATAGATCGACCAATAATGCTTAGAGCGACCGGCGATCTGATACCCGGTGAGACCCACACCCCTTAGTTCGTCATCGAGCGCCTTGATAGTCTCGGCCAAAAAGCGCTCGCGAACCTCGCGGCTCTCGCTCACCATGCGGGCGATGCGCTGATAGGCCTCGGGCTCCAGGTAGAAGAAGGAAAGGTCCTCGAGCTCCCATTTAATTGAGCTCATGCCCAAGCGGTCGGCGAGCGGGGCATACACGTCCATGGTCTCGCGCGCCTTGAACAGGCGGCGATCCTCGCGAAGCGCCGCCAAGGTGCGCATGTTGTGCAGGCGGTCGGCGAGTTTGACGATGACCACGCGGATATCGCGGCTCATGGCGAGGAACATCTTGCGCAAGTTGAGCGCCTGCTTCTCATCCATGGTGTCCACGTCGATGTTGGTGAGCTTGGTCACGCCGTCGACGAGCTCCGCGACCGTCTCGCCAAAATACGTGGTCACATCATCCAAAGACGTCGTCGTGTCCTCGACGGTGTCGTGCAGCAGTGCGGCGCACACCACGTCGCAATCCATCTTGAGTTCCGCCAGGATTATCGCGACCTCGACGGGATGATTGATGTACGCCTCGCCGCTGCGGCGCTTCTGTGCACAGTGCTTCTCGGCGGCAAAGCAGTACGCCCGCTCGACCAGGTCGCAATCCTCCTTGCCCATGTACCTGCCCACCAGGTTCGCGAGCTTGTCGAAATTGTCCGCCATGAACTCGGTGGGAAGGTCGTCGGCATGAGCGTAGTGCACCATTTCGGCGCTCGGGCGCAAGGGCTCGGAGCCCTGTTTCCATTCCGTGGCCTTGGGTTGCCGCGTTGCGATCGGCTGTTTATCCATCGATGGTACCTCCCTCGCTCACCTGCGGGGTTATTGGACGGTTCACGCGCGTCAGCATATCACGGGCGGAGGCGGTGAGAGCCCAGTCCCTAAATGCGGAGAATTCCATGCGGGCGTGGATGCCCTCGAGGTACCTAATCGAGCGATCGAGGTCCACGTGCCCGGGATTCTCGACCATCTCGACCTGACGGGAACGCTCGTCGCCGGCCACGCGGGCAAAGCCGAGCTCCTCGAAGATCGCAAGCCCATGCGGGACCGCGCGCTCATCCACCGGTGTACGCGCGTCGATGGCCAGACACATCTGGGCGATATCGAGGTCGCTGGCGCTCAGGGGCGCCCCGGACGCCTCACCGCGATGGCGACGCCACATGGTCTGGAGCGCACGGTACAGCGTAACGAGCTCCCCGCGTTCGGGGGCGGCGGCATCGAGCAGCCGCTCGTTGATGCGGGCGTCGCGACGCGAGTAAAGCAGATGGATGCGAGCCGGGGCACCATCGCGTCCAGCACGACCGCTCATCTGGTTGAATTCGGTAGAACCAAAGGGCATGTGGTACAGCACCACGTGGCGGATATCGGGCAGGTTCACGCCCTCGCCGAACGCAGATGTGGAGACGATGCAGGTGAGTGCACCGTCACGAAACGCCGATTCGACGACGGCGCGATCGGCCCGGCTGAGACCGGCGTTGTAAAAGGCGATGCGCTCCCCCAATTCCGGCACGCGTCGGCGCAGCGTACGGCAAAGCGCGACGGACTGGTCGCGCGAGTTGACGTACACCACGCATTTTTCCCCGGTGGCGACGATGGAGACCAGACGGTTCTCGCGACTGGAGAGATCACGCTCGTCATCGAGATCGAGGTTGTCGCGTATGGCGGCGTCAACGACGACGTTGTCGATGCGAGCAAGACGGCAAATCTCGGTCGCGACGTCCGTCGATGCCGTCGCGGTCGCGGCAAGGACAAGGGGGGCGCCCAACTGGTCCAAAATCGCTGGAAAATCGAGGTATGCGGCGCGGTCCCCGCCCTTTGCTCCCGCCATGTGATGTGCCTCGTCCACGACGACGAACCCAACGCGGCGCGAGACGGCGAAACGGTCGCGATGAATGGAGAGGAACTCGGGCGTGGTGAGGACGATATCGATTTTGCCAGCGACAAGCTGGTTAAACAGGCGGTCGCGAACAGCCGATGGGGTCTCTCCCGTAAGCACGCCGACGCGCGCGCCGAGTTTGGCGAGCGTTGAGGTGAGGTGAAACGACTGGTCGGCCACGAGGGCGCGCAACGGGTAGACGAACACGCTCACCATGCCATTGGCGATTGCTTCGCGCATGGCATGCACATGGAAGATGAGCGATTTGCCCCGGCCCGTGCCCATGACGGCAAGGGTGTTGCGACCGCCCTTGAGGGCGTCGAGGGCCTCGAGCTGCGCGCGATGCGGAGTGGCGGAACCAATCATCGTATGGATGAGTGAGCGCGTGAGCTGGTCATACGGCAGTCGAGCCAGGGCGGCGCGACGGTCGGCGTCAACCGGTACGGGCACCTCGGCGGCGGGTGCCGCACATGGCGTGCCGTCGGTGAGGGGGTTTTGGGCCGTCGAAGCGTCGCACGAGAGGGGCGGAAGCTCGGGCAGCCCCGCGCGCCCGCCGTCGGAGCACGACCGGCAGAGGATATCCTTGACCATGAGCTTGGGCTTGACGCGGCCCTGCCAGCACTCGGCGACCGCCTCGAAGACGAGATCGACCACCGTATCGCAGTTGACGAGCGCGTCGACTTGCGCGACGCGGAACATGATGGCCGGAACGCTCGCGGCGCCATCGGTCGCCACGAACCGCATATGGTCGCCCGTCTTGCCCACCACGGCACGATCGCACATGGTGACACCGCAAGCAGCGAGCAGGGGCACTTTGTTGCCTTGCCCGAATGGCTCGAGCATGCCGATCTGGCGAATGGTGTCGATATCAAGTTCCGAGAGGCGCACCGTCGCCGCCACCTCGCCGCGGTCTTCGAAATCTTCCCGCGGGAGTTCCGCGAGCACCGCATCGAGCCGTTCGCGCAACGCATAGAGATTTTCCGCGACACACGTCACGCCCACCGCACCGGCATGACCGCCAAAACGAATGAGCAGGTCCGAGCACTTCTCGACCGCCTCGAAGAGGTTCACGTTACCCACGGAGCGACCGGAGCCGCGGGCAATGCCGTCTTCAATCGAGAACAGAAGGGCCGGTACGTGGTAGCGGTTGACCAGCCTGCTCGCCACAATGCCCTTCACGCCCTCATGCCACCCCTCGCCGCCCACGATGATGCAACGGCCGCCGTCATACGTCCTCTCGACGAGCTCCTCAGCCTGCTCGGTGAGCTCTGCCTCGATGGTGCGGCGTTCCTGGTTGATCTCCTCAAGGCGCGAGGCAAGCGACGCCGCTTCATCGGGGTCACGGGCCATAAGCAGGTCGAGCGCCAGGGTGGGGTCGGCCATGCGTCCGGCGGCGTTCAAGCGCGGAATGAGCGAGAACGAAAGCCCATCGGCGGTGATGGCAGAGAGGTCCGTTCTGGTCACCGCCGCGAGCGCGACGTAACCGGGCCTTGTCGTTGTGCGCATGTGGGCAATACCGTCTGCCACCAGCGCGCGGTTCTCGGGCGTAAGAAGCATCATGTCGCTCACCGTTCCGAGGGCGGCGACCTCGGTAAACGAACGCCATAGCTCGGGCATGCCCAGCCGCGATCCCAGGACCTGCACCAATTTGAGGGCAACGCCGACGCCGGCGAGCTCGCGGCTGGGGCCTCGCCCGTCAATCTTCGGGTCGGTGACGGGAATGCCCTGGGGCACAAGGTCGGCGGGCTCGTGATGATCGGTCACCACGATGTCGATGCCTCGCTCCGTGAGGTAGCCCACCTCATCACGAGCGGCAATGCCGTTGTCGACCGTGATGACGAGCGATGGCGAGCACGCCTCGATCACGCGGTCGAGGGCCTGACAGGTCAAGCCGTAGCCTTCGTCGAATCGATGAGGTATGAAGGGCTGGACACGCGCACCGAGCGCGCGCAAAGCCTCGGTGAGCAGGCAGGTGGACGTGATGCCGTCGACGTCGAAGTCGCCGAACACGGCGATGGGCTCGCTGCTCCGCACCGCCCGCTCCACACGATCCGCCACCTCGGCCATGCCGGGGATGATAAGGGGATCCGCCCAGTCCCTTTCCAGCGAGGGAGTGAGGAACAGGCGACCCTCCTCAACCGAGCGGATCCCATGGGCGACCATGATGCGCGCCACGAGCGGCGCCACGTCCAGCCCCGCGGCGAGCTCGCCCTCAAGCTTGGGATCGCTTGCCGCCACGCACCAGTGATGAGTCGTCTTAAGCGATGCCATGGCCATCCTCCTTTCCCAAAGAAAGGAGGGACGAATGGGTGGGGCCGCTTGCAGCGAATGCGCGGCCGATGCGGATCACGCTCGACATAAGATCAAATCCTTGATGATTGCCCGCTGCGGCGGGCGTGCGTTTTGAACGTCTCCCAGTATACACGCGTGACTCGACAAAACGTCTCCTTCCCGGCAGGCGGCGGAGATGCTCCCGTAAAGACAAGCGTCGACGCATATTCGACATGCGCATCGCCTTGGGTCGTAACAACCCTGTAACGCGTACGGACTATGCTTGGGTACCCATAGGAGGCGGCGAAAGGAGCAGCATGGGCGCATGGAGACGACTGGGGAAGGCGATTGGCGCGCGAATGCCCTTCATTGTCCCGCTCTGCGTCACCGCGGGCGTCCTGTTCCCCGGGGTGTTCGGCCCCATCGAGACGGTCGTCCCGTTCCTCTTCGCCTTCATGACCTTCCAGGGATCGCTCAACAACACCTTCCGCCAACTCGCCGAGACGGTGCGGCATCCCCTCCCCCTCTTGGTCATACTCGGCGTCACGCTTGTGTTCATGCCGGTTGTTGCATTCGGCATGGCGTCGATCCTATTCGCCGGGGACACGCAGATCATCACCGGAGTTCTGCTGGAATACAGCGTGCCCATCGGCATCGTCAGCTTCATGTGGGTCGGCATGTTCTCGGGCAACACGGCGCTTGGGCTCAGCGCCATCCTCGTCTCGACGGTGCTCTCGCCGTTCTCCATCCCGTTCACACTCAGCGTCCTCATGGGCGCGACCATCCAGATGGACACCATCGGCATGATGGTCAACATGGTGTTCATGATCGCGCTGCCGGCCCTTGCCGGCATGGCGGTGAACGACCTCTCGCGCGGCTGGGGGCACGAGAAGCTCTCCCCCGTCATCGACCCGCTGTGTAAGGTTCTGCTCGTCGTCATCATCACCGCGAACTCAACGGAGCTGAGCGAGTACGTCCTGAATATGACCTGGGAGCGGGCAGGGGTCGCCCTGTTTATCCTACTGTTCGCAAGCACAGGCTTTTTGTGGGGCATGATCGCCGCGCGCCTGCTGAATCAACCGTTTTCCACGCTCGTGACCATGGGGTTTGACTGCGGGCTCCGCAACATCTCATCGGGCGCGGTCATAGCGACGCAGTATTTCCCCGGCGAGGCGGTCTTCCCCGTCATGTGCGGGACCATCTTCCAGCAACTCCTCGCCGCGATCTTTGGGCGCATCATGACGCGTCTCACCGAACGCGAACGCGCCGCCGAGGTCAAGCTCGTGCGGCGCGGATGGGCGTCGGCGAAGGGGCATGGCCCGTCTAGCCGAGCTTGACGATCTTCGTACCGTGCAACTCGTCAACGCCAAGCGCCTCGGCGACGCGTGCGGCGTTCTGGTGGGTGATGCCGCCTCCTGGCAGGATGACCAGGCGTCCCGCTGCGCGCTCGATGCAGGCGCGGAGCTGATCGAAATTGTCCTCGATCGGGGCGCCCGCGGCGCCGCCGTGCGTGAGGATGTGGTCGACGCCGAGGCCGGCGAGGACGTCGATCGCCTCGAGCTGCTCGGCGGGCGCGAGCTCGTCAAACGCCATATGGAACGTGATGCCCAAGTCGCGGCCGCGCATCTCGCCCACGCCGCGTGCGACCTTGATGAGGCGCGTCGTGGCATCTGCGTCAAGCTCGAAGCCCTTGCCTTTGGAGCGACGCTTGAGGCACCCGATCACGATGCCGTCCACGCCGTTGGCGCCCGCATAGCGGATGTCAGTCTCCATGGCCTTCATCTCGGCCTTCGAATAGTCGAAATTGCCCTTGCGCGGCCGGATGATCACGCGCACCTCGGCATCTTCGTGGGCATGCACGATGCCCACCGCCTGCTCGATCACGCCCGCCGACGGCGTGGTGCCTCCTTGCGCCAGGTTGTCGCACAGCTCGATGCGGCCGGCGCCGGCACGCAGCGCGGCCTCGATGTTGGTGAAGTTCTCGGCGCAGTATTCGAACAGCATGGCGCTTTCCTCTCGAAATGTGTCTCGGTTCCAGCCGGTCGTCATCGGCCCCGGCATCGGCGCGTCCATCCTAGCGCATGGGCAGGGATACGATGAGCCTAAGGGTAGGAATGTCGAAAATCGGGACCCTCGCGGGCCGTTTTTTCGACATTCCCGCCCTCGACTCCGCCTTGCACACGCCTCGGGTTGGGACTAGGACTCGGGTTGGGCGACGAGCACCTTCTCGGGCGTGATGGGCAGGTCGCGCACGTACGCGCCGGTGGCATGGGCCACAGCGCTCGCGATGGCGGGCGCCGGCGTGTTGATGACGACCTCGCCGATGGACTTGGCGCCAAACGGGCCCGTCGGCTCGTAGCTCGGCTCGAACGCCACGCGGATCTGCGGGATGTCCAGGCGCGTGGGCAGGCGGTACGTCATGAACGAACGGCCGCGTGAACGGCCCGCCGCGCTGTAGGACACCTCCTCGGTGAGCGCCATGCCGATGCCCTGCGCAATGCCGCCCTCGGCTTGCACGCGCGCGAGGGCGCTGTTGACGATGGTGCCGCAGTCGACCACGCCGACGTAGTCCACGAGGCTGACCTTGCCGGTCGCCTTCTCGACCTCGACCTCGGCGATGCCCGCCATGAACGGCGGCGGCGACACCGGGGAGCTCGCCGCGGCGTGGGCGGTGAGGCAATCGCCCGCGCCGCCGCGCACGCATTCGTTGGCGAAGGCGCGCACATCGAGCACGCGGCCGGCCTCGAGCGCCCCCTCGACAGGCTCCCCGTCTTCACCGGCCTCGTAGACGTGCTCGCCGTCGAAGGCGACCCGCTCGGGCTCGAGGCCCCACCAGGAGGCGGCCTGGGCGCAGACCTTCTCCCTCAGCTGGGCGGCCGCGCGCTTGGCGGCCATGCCCGAGATGTAGGTGCCCGAGGACGCATAGGCGCCCGTGTCGAACGGGGAGACATCCGTGTCGACGCCGCGCACCACGATGGCATCGGGGTCGAACCCGAGTTCCTCGGCGGCGATCTGGGCGAGGATGGTGTCGCACCCGGTACCCACGTCGGTGGCGCCGATCTGCATGGCGATGAAGCCCGACTCCTCGAGGCGCAGGTCGACCGAGCCGATGTCGATGTTCGAGATACCCGACCCCTGCATGGTCACCGCGACGCCGAGGCCGCGGACCCGATCGCCGAGGTCGTGCACAAGCCCCTTCTCGTCCCAGCCGATCATCTCGCGCGCCGTCAGCAGGCAGTCGTCGAGCTTGCAGCTGTTGAGCGGCTCGTTGTGGTACTGGGGCATGATCTCGCCCGCCTGCACGAGGTTTTGGCGGCGCAGCTCGATCGGGTCGATGCCCAGCTCGTCGGCGAGCTCGTTGACCGCCGATTCGACGGCGAAGCAGCCCTGCGTGGCACCATACCCGCGATAGGCCCCGCCGCGCATCGTGTTCGTGTACACGACATCGTAGGTGAAGCGACTCGCGAGTACATGATTGTAGATGGGCAGCGACTTGGCGCCCGAGAGCCCCACCGTGGTGGAACCGTGCTCGCCGTACGCGCCGGCGTTGGAGAGGGTATGCAGGTCGATCGCGGTGATGGTGCCATCCTTCTTGGCGCCCACGCGCACGTGGAGCACCATCTGATGACGCGAGTTCGAAGCGGCCAGCGTCTCCTCGCGCGTGTAGACGACCTTGGCGGGGCGGCCGGTGCGCTGCGCCACGAACGCGGCGAAGACCTCGCAGCATCCCGTCTGCTTGGCGCCGAAGCCACCGCCGACGCGTGGCTTGACGATGCGCACCTGCGACTGCGGAATCTCGAGTGCTCCGGCGACCTGGCGGCGGATATGGAACGGCACCTGCGTGGAACTCGTCACCGAAATGCGACCGAACGCGTCGATGGCCGCGAATGCGCAGAAGGGCTCCATCATCGCCTGGGCGGCGGCCTGCGTCTCGTACGTGCGATCGACCACGACGTCGGCTTCGGCAAAGGCGGCATCGAGGTCGCCCACCGTGTTCTCGCCATGGGCCATGAGGTTCCTCGCGCGGTCGCCGCCGAGGTCGTAGTTGAGATGGTAATCGGACTCGTCGTGGATGACGGCGCCGTGAGCGGCGGCATCCTGCGCGTCGCGCGGGTCGAGGACGGCGGGCAGCACCTCGTAATCGACCTTGATGAGACGCAGGGCGCGCTCGGCGGCCTCTGCGGTCTCCGCGGCGACGATGGCCACCTCGTCGCCCACGTAGCGCACCTTGTCCTCGAGGATCAGGCCGTCATAGGGGCTCGGCTCGGGATACGACTGGCCGGCGAGCGTGAAGCGCGTGCGCGGCACATCCTCGTACGTGTACACGCCGATGACCCCGGGGGCCTTCGTCGCGCGGGAGGTATCGATGCGGCGGATACGCGCATGGGCGTGGGGGCTGCGGAGGAACTTGACCGTCAGGGCATCCGCGGGGGCGAGGTCATCCGTGTAGGCGGGCTTGCCGGCGAGCAGGGCCGCCGCGTCCTTCTTGACCGTGGGGTGCGCAATGCGCTCAAAGCCGCCCGCGATCCGCGCGTCGGATTCGTCGCAGGTCGGACGTTGCTCGATGACAGGCAGTTTGAAGCCAACGGCGACGCCCTCCTCCCTCAGATAGCGCACAATGCCGCGCAGCTGGCTCTCGTAGCCGGTGCAACGGCAGAGGTTACCCGAGAGGTTGCGGGAGAGGTCCTCGCGCGTGGCGACGAGCGAGGGGTCGTCGGCGGCGGCGCGGGCGAGCGCGAGCACGTTCATGATGAGGCCCGGGGAACAGAAGCCGCACTGCTCGGCGCCCTCCTCGGCCATGCAGCGCGCCAAACCGGCGGACTCCGCCTGCAGCCCCTCGAGCGTGGTGACCGCACGGCCCTCCACGCGCGCCATGGGGACGGCACACGAGAGGACGGGGCGCTCGTCGAGCCACACCGTGCACAAGCCGCAGCTCGTGGTCTCGCAGCCGCACTTGACGGACTTGCATCCGTGCGAGCGCAGGAAGTCGAACAGGGTCATGTCCGGGGCGACGTCCTCAACGATGCGCCGTCCGTTCAGGGTGAGTTTCATCGAGCGGCCTCCTTGGCAGCGGAATCAATCGGGGCTGTTGGGACGCAAGAGCCCGACGGGGACGCGGCAGCATCGCCCTCGAATGCACGCGCCTCCAGCTCGAAACGCTCCTCGAGAGAAGGCGGCACCTCGATACCGGCCGCTTCGCAGATCGCGCGGACGGCGAGCACGCCCGCAAGGTGGCGACGGTAGGCGGCACCGGCAAGGTAATTCGTGCCGTAATCGAGTGAGCGAACGGCCTCGAGGGCGCAGGAGAGCTCCTCGCGAGAAGGCTTGGGCGTGCCGCAGCCGAGCTCCTCACCCGCGAGCAGGCGCGCACGCAGCGGTCGGGCGCCCACCGACACGTGCCATGCATCGCCCCACCAGGCGGCGCACACGTTCACCACGGGGAAATCAGTCGCCTGACGACGAAGACAGCCGTAGGCGGCCTTGTACGGACGACGATGGACCACGAGGTGCTCGAGCACGTCGCGCTCATAGGGACTCGCGGCAAAGGTGGACAGGTCGATGCGGCCGGCGCCGGTGAACTTGACCCCGGCGTCGAGGGCCATGAGCGCCGTGAGGACATCAGAAAAGCCGAATCTGCCGTACAAGCTGCCGCCCACGGTTGCGAGGTTACGGAATTGGACGCCCACGATGTCGTGCACCGCGTGCTCGAACACGCCGCAAGTCGCGCTGTTGAACGCCGCATCGTGCTCGAGGTCCGCCAGCGGAGTCATGGCGCCGACGACGAAGGCATCGTCGCTCTCCTCGATATAATCCAGACCACAAGCGGACAGATCGATGGCGCACGCGATGGCTCGGCGCCCTTGACGCAGCCACAGGCCGCCCCCTAGCACACGGGCGCCGCGGTTGGCGAGCAGCATCTCATGCGCCTCGGCGGTCGTCGCCGGAACGAGGCGCTTGGCGAACTTCAGCATATCCTCCCCTTTTCACGTTTGAAGGCAACCTCGTCATTTTACCTTGACGGCACCAGTGGAGGATATGAGCCACCGGAAGATGTGAACGAGGCTCCGAAGCTCCGGCCAAGCCCCGGTCTACATCGAGCGGCGCACGTCCACCACTTGGGCGGCGATGGAGACGGCGATTTCCTCCGGTGTCTCGCAGGCGATCGGAACACCCACCGGCATGTGGATCGAATCGATCGCGTCGGCAGGAAACCCGGCTTCCCGCAGACGCGCCCGAGTATGCGCCGCCTTCTTCTTGCTGCCCAAACACCCCACGTAACGAGGACGGGCGGACAAGACCTGCGCCAAGACGTCGAAATCCGATGCGTGGCCCGCCGTGCAGACCACCACGAAGTCCCGCGCATCAATCGAGACGCTCACAGAGAGGTCCCCGTAATCGACGCGGAGGCGCTCCACGGTGCGGGGCAGATGGGCGAGCCCGAGGACTTCGGCGCGATCATCGCATACCACGACCTCGAATCCCGCGAACGCCAAGACCTCGGCGAGGGAACGACCCACATGTCCGCACCCGAAAACGTACGCACGACCCTCGTGGAAGATCGGCTCGCGATACCACGTGCCGACAACGCCCGGTCGGGCGCCCCCATCGCCAGAGCACTCGATGCGCATGTGCGGAGCGCCTTCTATCGTGCGGGAGGCGTCCGGGCCGTGCTCCCCCGGCCAGAGGGACCCGCCGAATGCCGTGAGGTCAATGGCAAGCACGCCTTCGGAACGCGCGCCGAACATGGCGGTCATCTTCTCCAACATGAGACGATGCTCCCCGCCCATGCGCATGAAAAGCAGCTCAACGGCACCGCCGCACACCATGCCGGTGTCGCTTTGCGCCCCGCCGATGGTATAGCGCACGAGCCTCGACCCACCCGACGCCAGCAGCAACCGAGCGTCCTCGATGGCCCGGGCCTCCAACGCTCCCCCGCCGACCGTGCCCTCGATGCGGCCGTCGTCGAACACCGCCATCCAGGCACCCGGCTCGCGCGGGGCGGAGCCTGCCGTCTCGACCACGATGACGAGCACCGCAGGCACATCCCGGTCGAGCGCGCCGATCAAGCTGTCGATAGTTTCGATCTTGCGCATGGGGACTTCCTTTCTCGAATGGTCTCTTGCGCATGCGCGAGCGGCTCGATACGGGCCCTCTTCCGCCGAGCGAGCGTCTGCGTGTTGTCAGGCGTGCCCTAATGCACGCGGACGCGGGACGATCCCGGCTCGTGCTCCACTACATGCCCCACCAGACGCGCCGCGGGGACGACCGGGTCGAGATCTGCGAGCAACGCGGACGCGTCGGCAGGATCGACCGAGATCATGAGGCCACCGGAAGTCTGCGGGTCGAAGAGCACGTCTGCCATGTCGAGCGGAATACCCGAGAGGTCCGCCGCGTCCTCCGCGTACCGGCGGTTGCGATAGGCGCCGGCCGGTACGATGCCCATAGCCGCCAGGTCGCGCGCCCCATCGAGTAGCTCGAAGGCAGCGGCCTCGAGTTCGATTGCCGCATCCGCCCCTTGCGCCATCTCGAGCATATGCCCCATAACGGCGAAACCCGTCACATCCGTGCACGCGTGGACGCGATAACGAACCATCGCGTCACGCGCGGGGCGGTTGAGCGTCATCATAAGGGATTCGACCTCGTCCGCGGCGGCCCTCCCCACCAAACCCGCCTTGGCGGCGGTCGTCACGATGCCGATGCCGAGCGGTTTGGTGTAGATGAGCGCGTCGCCCACATGCGCGCCGGCGTTGGTGAGGATGCACCGCGGATGCACGAGACCGGTCACCGCCATACCGTACTTGGGCTCGCGATCGTAGATGCTGTGTCCTCCGCACACAATGGCACCGGCCTCGGCGACCTTAGTGGCGCCGCCGCGCAGAATCTCGCGCACCGTGCCCGGATCAAGGTCCTCGGGGATCATCATGATGTTGAGTGCCGTCTTGGGCTCCCCTCCCATGGCGTAGATGTCGGACAGCGCGTTCGTGGCGGCGATCGCGCCGAACACGAAGGGGTCATCGGCGATGGGCGGGAAAAAATCGAGGGTCTGGACCAGGGCGACGTCATCGCTCACGCGGTAGACCGCGGCGTCGTCGGCGCGGTCGAAGCCCACGAGCAGGTTGGGGTCGCGCGGCTGCTCGAACCCCTCGAAGAGCTTTGCGAGCTCGCCCGCGCCCACCTTGGCGCCGCACCCGGCGCATGCGGCGAGCTTAGTCAATTTCACGTCTTCGGACATTGCCGTCACTCCCCTTCCGGAAACGCCGTCGGGGCCACTTCGACACGCAGGGCCGGCGCCGCGGTCTGGCGACCCAGGGCGCCGCTCAGCCGCAAGATCGCCTCGAGCACGCCGCCACCCACGGCACTCGCCTTGTCGCTCACCGTATCACAGAACGACGCATCGCCCCGCGGGTCGATGTCGCCGGATTTCATGCCACGCAGCACGTGGACACCGGGGGCAAGCAGACCGCGCAGGACACCGTCTATCGTGGCGGGCATCGGCACGCCATCGACGCGCGCGACCACGTCTCCCGTGCGGACGATGTCGCCGATCGCGGCGAGGGGATCGAAGGTGCCGTCGGCCGGCGCGCGCAGGACGCGCTCGGACCCATGCCCGCCGATGATGCCGGGGATGCCCGTGTTCGCGATGGGGCTTCCCTCATAGAGGGCCCGGCCGAGATAGTGGCCGCGCTTGGTCTCCACCGCCGCATGGCAGTCCACGCCCGCGGTGAAACCGGGCCCCACGCCTATGACGACCGGGGCCCATGTCGATCGTCGTGCCGAGGTTTTTCTTGGCGAGGATCGCATCGACGACCACATCGGGAGCCATCTCGCCCAGCATATCGGCTGCGGGGTCCACGACGACGGCGATGTCGCTCGTATCCGCGATCGCACGTGCCTGCGCCGCATCGTGCGCCAGGCGGGCGCACACGCCCTCGACGCACGCCTCGCCCAGGCGGATGGCCTCGCAAAACGCCACGGTGCGGCGGATGCACGTAGGCTCGGCGATGTCGGCCATCACCACGGCGAGGCCGGCACGATGCAGGCGCAGCGCGATGCCCGTGGCGATATCGCCCGCCCCTCTCATGTAGACCAGCATGTCCATTCCTCCCATCAAGCCCAGATGGGCACCCGCGCACGTCGATGCGAACCGCGATGACGCATACGTGGGGCCCTGGCCCGAACACTACAACATCAGGTCGTGATACCCCGCCGGCTCGACGGCGCCAGCGACGGCCGCCTCGAACGCCGCGCGCGCGGCGGGTGGCATCTTCCACGCCAACCCGCAGTCGGCGTGGATCTGCACGGGCGTGGGGATGATGCGCCCCGGAACCCCCGCCTGGGTGCAGGCGAGCTCCGCGCGCACGGCATCGTGCGTGCTGGAAAACGAGACCACGCAGACGGGCTCGGGCGCACGAGTGCTCATGCGCGCACCTCCTCAGCCGAGATCTCTGCCAGGGCAGCCAAGGCGACGTCCACTTCCGCCTCGGTCGTGAACTGGCCGAAGGAGAAGCGCACCGAGCCCGTCTCGATCGTTCCCAGCGCGCGGTGCATGAGCGGGGCGCAATGCAGGCCCGCCCGCGCGGCGATACCGTACCGGCTGGCGAGGACGTCGGCCAACTGTGAGCTGGTCATGCCGACGAGATTCAGCGCCACAACCGGCGTGTGGCCAAAGGCGGCGTCACCCGCACCATAGGGCACGACGCCCGGGATGGCCCGCGCAGCCCGGGCGAAGCGCGACCGCAGGCGCTCCTCGTAGGCTGCCACGGCCTCGACGCCGCGTTCGTCCAGATAGCGCACTGCGGCTTCCAGACCAGCGAGACCATGGCCGTTGAGCGTCCCCGCCTCGAGGTGCTCGGGCCAGGCCTCGGGCTGGAACGGATCGGCGGAATGCACGCCCGTGCCGCCTTGGAGCAAAGGCTCGATGTCGATGCCGGGTGCCGCGATGAGACCGCCTGTCCCCGTAGGGCCGAGTAAGGCCTTGTGACCCGTGAAACACAGGACGTCGATGCCCGTGCGCTCCATATCCACGGGGATATGCCCTGCGGTCTGCGCCGCGTCGACCACGAGCAAGGCACCGGCTGCGTGCGCGATGGCGGCGACACGCTCGATGTCGACCACGTCTCCCGTGAGGTTCGAGGCGTGGCTGCACACCACCACGCGCGTGGCCGGCGTGACCGCTCGCTCGAGTGCACGATAATCGAGCACGTGGGCGACGTCGAGGCCCACGTGCTCGATCTCGACGTCGGCGTCGCGCGCCAGCACGTTGAGCGGGCGAAGCACCGAGTTGTGCTCCGTCACCGTGGTGACCACGCGGTCATGCGCGCGTACGAGCCCGAAGATGGCCGTGTTGAGCGCCTGCGTGGCGTTGGCGGTGAAGATGACGCGGTCGGGATGGCTGCTGCCCAAAAGGTCGGCCACGGCCATGCGGCACGTGAGCGCGGTGCGCGCCGCGGCCAGGTCGCCCTCAGCCGTACCGCGGCTCGAACTCCCGAGTGCCGTCATCGCGGTGGCCACCGCATCGACTACGCACGGCGGCCTCACGAGCGATGTCGCCGCGCAATTGAGATATATCACCGCATTCACCTTCCTTTCGCTCCAACCATCCCATCGCTCCAGGGACCTGAGCGCATCGTCCCGCGCGCAGCTCCGCACGAGCCGGAGGGCACTTAATGTGCCCTCCGCGCGAGCTCAGGACTGTCCGAGCACGGGATGATGCGCGCAGGTCCCCGGGGACGATGGGATACTTGCATCACAGGGATACGACGCCCTCGGGGGCGAGGAAAAACTCGGAAATGGCGTACAGGTTCGTCACGCCTCCCACGGCGAGCTTCTCCTTGATGCCAAAGAAGTCCAGGCACGTGCCGCAGGTGAGGATCTCGCAACCGCGTTCCTCGAGTTGGCGGATGTCCTCGAGAGAGACCGAGCCCTCGCAGGTGAGGCGGGCGCCCCCGTTAAAGAAGACCATCTTGGCAGGCGGGGTGTCGGCGTTGGCGAAGGCGTAGATGAGGCCCTTCATGAGAATCGAGCCGAGCTCCTGGTCGCCGCGCCCCATGAACTCGCTGCCCACGGCGATGACCTTGCCGGCAACTTGGGCAACCGCGGGCAGCGGGATGTCGCATGAGGGCTCGAACGGTTCCGCGGGGGTCTCGTCACCCGGCTCTCCACCGGCGATGACGACGCGCCATCGGGCACCGGGCTCCTCCTGCGCAATCTCGACCCCGCGCTTGCGCGATCCCGCCAAGCGTTTGAGGTTCTCGACCGCGACCATGTTGTCGACGAGTACCTCGACCGCCTCGGCTGAACGTCCGGCGGCGGCGAGGGCGTCGAGCTCCTTGGACGTCATGATCACGGGCTGGGGGCATGTCTTCCCCAGGGCATCTACAACGGACATGTGAACTCCTTTCGCGCGCGAGGCTCGGCGCGCATCTACATGGTACCGTTACGGAAGACCGAACGGAGGATGCATGGACACGACTTGGGGCATCGCCGACCTGCTCGCACGTCACCGAGGCATCATCGCCGTGGTGGGAAGCGGGGGCAAGTCGACGCTGCTCACCAGCGGCGGACGCGCGCTCTCCGCCCAAGGGGCGCGCGTGGTGCTCGCGACCTCGACGCATATGCTTCCCCCGTCGAACATGTCGCTCCTGGACGGCGTGGAGCGGCTCGATGCCGTCCTCGCGCGTGACGGCATCGCGGCGGTCGGAGCGCTTGACGCCACAACGGGCAAGGTCGCCGAGCCCCCGTGCGGCATCGATGCGCTCGCCGCACATGCCGACTACGTGCTCGTCGAGGCGGATGGGTCGAGATGCCTGCCCCTCAAGGCCCATGCGACCTGGGAGCCGGTCATCCCCGCCCGCGCGTCCCTAGCCGTCCTCGTGGTGGGGGCGAGTGGCTTCGAGCGACCAATCGCCCGGACCGTACACCGACCCGAAGTCTTCTGCGCGCTCACCGGGGCGAAGTTGGAGGCTCCCGCAACACCCGAACTCGTCGCCCGCGCGATCGCCGCCGAGGGCCTCGTGGACGCGAACGGCCTCGTCATCGTCAACCAAGCCGACGATGACCGAGCAGCGCGGCAGGCGCGCTCCTTCGCTGCGGAGCTCCGTCGCTCGTGCCCCGCCTCCATATACGCCGGATCCCTGCGAACCGACCGGCTGCAGCGCATTTGAATCCCGCGAGCGCGCTTTGCGAACTCGATCCCTCGCCGAGCGAGCGCCTTTCGTCCGTTTCACATGAGTGCAACGCACGAAAGGCGCTCACCCGAAGCGGCCTATACGATTTCCAAATGACGCCGCTGCCGACATGCTTCCTTGATGCGCTCGAGATCAGCGGGGATATCGACGTCGATAAGTTCGCACGCTTCTCGTGCCTCGGTCAACGACACCTCGAGCTCCCCCGACCTGAAGAGCGATGAGCCCCCATCGGAGCCCTGCAACGCCATAAGCACCGCAATGCAACGTGCGGGAAAAAGCACGGGAGAGCCCGGAACGCCGCACCAACTCAAACGGTATGCTCGCGAGGGATCGCGTGTGAACGCCTCCGCAAGGGCACGGAAACTCTCACGCGTCACCAATGGCTGGTCGCCCGGAAGAAACAGAACGCCGTCCCAGCCTCGCGCATCGGCATAGGTGGCGCCGGCACGAACCGTGTCGCTCCTCCGCGGCTGGATATCGACGCAGGGGCTCACCACGGCGACGTTGAGCCCCGCGAACCGCACGACCGAGTCGACCTCGGACCGCCAGGCAACAACCGCAATTTCGAATAGGTCATCAGGCACGCTCGCCGCCGTCTGGACCACAAGCGGAACTTCACCAAGCGGTCCGTCGATGGACGTGAGCAACTTGGAGCCCGTGCCTCCTGCCATGCGGAAACGTTCGCCCGCCCCTGACGCCATGACAATGCAACCGAGCTTCATGCAAGTCCCTTCGAACTCTTATCCATCGCCCCAGTATCTCCCAAAAAACGAAAGATGGGGTCGCCACACGCCAACCGTTTGCGCGCAAGTCGTCATTTTCGGAACTGGGTTCGCGGTCTCCCTTCCCCCAAGAGACCCACAGCAACAGCGCATGACGAATCTCGTTGTAAAGCGGCTCAAGCCAAGAAGTCTCCGAGGCCGACAGCTATAACCGCGACGCAAGAATACCGTTCGGCTCCCTCCCGAAGAGGGAAATACCGCAATCAGCGCAGTCGGCGAAACGTATAGGGGTTTGAAATTAAACCGCATTCATGACAAGAATGGCCCTCCCGCGCATTGCGGAAGGGCCCTGACTGCGCCGTGCGCGCGAGCCGCCTTAGGCGCGAAGCCCCTTCAACTCGAGGAGCTATCGGTTTGAAGCGCTCTTGGCGTATTTATTCCTCGCTATCGTCCTCGGGAACGATCATGTTCAGCACAAAGGCGACGATGAAGGCAACCACGAGCGAGCTGCCAAAGACGTTCTGCACAAGCTGCGGAGCGAACTGCAGGATCTCGGGCACGCTGGCGATGCCGACGCCCAACGCGAGCGAGATGCCCACGATCATGCGGTTACGGTAGTTGAGCGGCTGCTCGGAAATGAGCTGGATACCGGAGAGCGTAATGGCGGCGAACACCGTGATGGTCGCGCCACCGAGCACCGGCTGCGGGACCGTGGCAATGAGCGACATGAGCTTGGGGCAGAAGCCCGCGACGAGCATGATGCCGGACACGATGGCGAACACGCGCTTGGCGACGACCTTGGTGGTGCAGATGAGGCCGACGTTCTGGCTGAACGGATCGGTGGGCAGGCCGCCGATGAGCGCGCCGATCATGCCGCAGATGCCCTGGCCCTTGATGGCGCCGCCAAGTTCGGTGTCCTTCGCGTCGCGACCAAAGCCACCCATGGTGGTGGAGGACACATCGCCGATGGTCTGCACGGCCTGGACGATGTACATAAGGATCATCATGATGATCGCGTCGGGGTGGAACTCGAGACCAAAGTGCAGCGGGATGGGCGCAGAGATGATCGCGGACTCGGCGACCGGCGTGAAGTCGATCAGGCCTCCCATGATGAGCGCGACCACGTAGCCCACGCCCACGCCAATGACCATGCCGGAGATCTTGATGTAACCCTTGCCGAACAGGCTGCAGGCCAGCGTGACACCGAGGGTGACCGCCGCGAGGATCCAGAACTCGGGAGAGCCGAAGGTCCCGGCCGCCTTTGCCCCTGCTCCGCCGCCAAAGTAATTGATAGCGGTGGCATAGAGCGACAGGCCGATGGCGAGCACGACCGTGCCGCACACGATGGGCGGGAAGAACTTACGGATCTTGCCGATGAACATGCCGATGAAAATCGAGACGAACGCCGCCACGAGCTGGGCACCAAAGATCGCGGCGATACCGTACTGCATGCCAATCGTGGTAAGAATGGGCATGTACGCAAACGCGACACCCATGACACTGGGAAGCCCCATGCCGAACCCGAGCACCGGGAACAGCTGCACAAGCGTGGTAAGCCCGCCGATGATCATCGCGGACTGCATGAGCATGGTCTGGTCGGCGGCGGAAAGGCCACAGGTACCGGCGATGAGCATGGGCGGCGTGATGTTGCCCACGAGCATGGCAAGGACGTGCTGCATGGCCTGCGGGAACGCCTCTCCAAACGACGGCTTACCGTCGAGTTTGAAAAGTTCGCCCTTTTCCTCCGTTGAAACCTGTTCGGTCATTCAAGACTCCTTCCTGTGCAACTCCCCGACCTCGCGAGTTTAAGATCGAGAGCCCCCTTAGGGCACGCTGCGGATTTTCAACCCCTCAACTTTACTGGAATCCAAGCCATGGAACTGCGAGAATCTCGCCCGTGCGGCGATCTTTCGAGGCCCGAGGCGCACATCGGGGGAAGCGCCCGGGCGACAGGGCCAGCGGGACATCGATGCAGATGGGCGCGCCCCCGTCGGATGGCGTGACGAGGGCGCGCGATGGGGTTTCGACGCGAGCAGGCGGGCAGGGCCCCTCGCGCCGAGGGTGGGATGGCGTGGACCGTATGGGGGGGCGTCACCCTCCAAGGTAGGCGCGACGAACGTCGTCGTTGTGGAGCAGCTCGTCACCGGTGCCCGAAAGGGTCACGTGGCCCGTCTCCATGACGTAGGCGCGCGAGGCGATGGAGAGCGCCATCTGGGCGTTCTGCTCAACGAGTAGGATCGTGGTACCAGCGGCATGCAGGTCCTTCACGATCTGGAAGATCTGCTCGATCAAGATGGGGGCGAGGCCCATGGAGGGCTCATCGAGCATCAGCAACTTGGGTGCGCTCATGAGCGCGCGACCCATGGCGAGCATCTGCTGCTCGCCGCCGGAAAGCGTGCCTGCAACCTGGCGGCGGCGCTCCTTGAGGCGCGGGAAGTGCGCATAGACGCGCTCGAGCCCGGGGGCGATCTCGGAGTTGGGACGGGTGTAGGCGCCCATCTCGAGATTCTCCTCGACACTCATCTGGGCGAAGACGCGCCTGCCCTCGGGCACATGCGCCAGACCGCGCTCGACGAGCTTATCTGCGGGGACATGCATGATGTCCTCGCCCATGAACTCGATCGAACCCGTACTCGAGCGCAGCAGGCCCGAGAGCGTCTTGAGCGTCGTGGACTTGCCGGCGCCGTTTGCGCCGATGAGCGCGACGATCTCGCCCTCATGGACCTCAAACGAGACGTCCTTGATGGCGTGGATCGCGCCGTAGTAGACGTTGATGTCCTCGACTTCGAGGACCTTGTTGGCAGTGTCCGCAGCCATCGTCTTTACGCCTCCTTCTGCTTGCCGAGGTACGCCTCGATGACCGCCTCGTTGCTCTGGATCTCCTCGGGCGTGCCCTTGGCGATGACCTTGCCAAAGTTCAGCACGCAGATGCCCTCGCAGATGTTCATGACGAGGCTCATGTCGTGCTCGATGAGCATGATCGCAATGTTGAAGGTATCACGGATCTTGACGATATTCTCCATGAGCTCGGCGGTCTCGGAGGGGTTCATGCCGGCGGCGGGCTCGTCGAGCAGCAGCAGGCTCGGGTTCGTGGCGAGCGCGCGCACGATCTCCAGGCGGCGCTGGGCACCGTAAGGGAGGCTCCCCGCCTGATGACTGGCGAGATCCTGCATGTCGAAGATTGACAGCAGCTCGAGGGCGCGCTCGTGCGCCTCGGCCTCGCGACGCCAGTACGCCGGCGTGCGCAGGATGCCCGAGAGCGTGGAGTAGGCCTTGGTGTTGTGCAGGCCGACCTTGACGTTCTCCTCCACCGTCATGGTGTTGAACAGGCGGATGTTTTGGAACGTGCGGGCGATGCCCATGCGGTTGACCTGGTAGACGGACTTGCCGCTCGTATCGTTGCCGTTGAGCAGAATGGTGCCGCGGGTGGGAGCGTACACCTTGGTGAGCAGATTGAACACCGTGGTCTTACCCGCTCCGTTGGGACCGATGAGTCCGGCGATCTCGGTCTTGCCAATGGTGAGGTTGAAGTCGTCGACCGCCTTGAGGCCGCCGAAATCGATGCCCAGGTGCAGGGCCTCGAGAACGGGAGCGGAATCGACGTCGCGCTCAGGCACGATGGAGTGGCTGGGGACCGGCACCATCTTGCCGCGCTCGAATTCGAACTTAGGCATCTGCCGACACCTCCTCTTCGGACGTCTTGCGCTTGGGGATAACGCGGGCCACCAAGTTCTTGAGCGAGTCGTTGTTGGTACCGATCATCACGAGGATCAGCACGATGGCGTAGACGAGCATGCGGTAGTCGGAGAACTGACGCAGCGCTTCGGGCAAGATGGTGAGGATCGTCGCGGCGATGATCGAGCCGCGCATGTTGCCCAGTCCACCCAGGACGACGAAGACCAAAATGAGAATGGACATGTTGAAATCGAACTTGGTGGCGGACAGCTGTGAGAAGCTGTTGCCGAACAGCGCACCCGCGGCACCTGCGAGGGCGGCGGAGACTACAAAGGCGATCATACGGTACTTAGTAGTGGAAATGCCCACGGACTCCGCGGCGATGCGGTTGTCGCGCACGGCTAGGATGGCGCGGCCGGTACGGCTGCGCACGAGGTTGAGCACGATCACGAGTGCGACCATGACCAGCACGAAGCCGGCGAATAACGTCGAGATCATATCCGTGCCCGAAGCTCCCTGCGCGCCCTTGATAATGGCGACGCCGGTCTCGGAGAGGCCGAGGTTGTCGACCGTGAGCTTGCCCGTGAGATTAAACAGGACGTGGAGCCCGCGCTCGTCCACGCCCACGATCAGGCAGGTGACGACCTCTTTGATGATCTCACCGAACGCGAGCGTCACGATGGCGAGGTAGTCGCCGGACAGGCGCAGGACCGGAATGCCAATGAGGAACCCGGCAAGGGCGGCGCAGGCGGCACCCACGACAAGCGCTATCACGAGACGGACCGTGTCGTTGGGGATCGCCTCGGAAAGGCTCATCGCGGCGACGATGCCGCTGTAGGCACCCACGCTCATGAAGCCCGCATGGCCGAGCGACAGGTCGCCCGCGACACCGACGACGAGGTTGAGGGAGATGGCCATGACAATATAGGCGCAGATGGGCACGAGCTGGCCCGCGATCATGCGCGGGATCATACCGGCGTCCTTGAGGAAGGACACGACGATGAACGCGAGGATGACTAGGGCGTACGTCAAAAAGTCACTGCGCGTCTTCTTGTTCTGGAGGAACTTAAACATGGCGCTACACCTTCTCGGGGACGTACTTGCCGAACAGACCGGCGGGCTTGACGAGCAGCACCACGATGAGCACGCCGAACACGATGGAGTTGGCGAGGCTCGTGGAGATATAGGCCTGGGCCATTGCCTCGATGATGCCGAGCAGGATGCCGCCCACAAAGGCGCCGGGGATCGAGCCGATGCCGCCGAAAACGGCAGCGGTGAAGGCCTTGATGCCGGGCATGGAACCCGTGGTGGGCTGGAGCACCGGGGAGTAGGAGCACAGCAGGACACCGGCGATGGCGGCGAGCGCCGAACCGATGGCGAAGGTCATGGAGATGGTGCGGTTGACGTTGATGCCCATGAGTTGGGCGGCCGCTTTATCCTCGGAGACCGCACGCATGGCCTTGCCCATCTTGGTCTTTCCGGTGAACCACATGAGACCCACCATGATAAGCAGGCAGGCGATCACCGTGACAAGCGAGACCGCCGAGACGTTATAAGCCTTGAGGAACGCCGGTACCGGGAAGCTCACGATGGACGTGAAGTTCTTGGGCGTGGCGCCCCAGATGAGCTGCGCTGCGTTCTGCAGGAAATAGGACACACCGATGGCGGTGATCAGCACGGCAAGCGGGCCGGCCTGGCGCAAGGGCTTGTACGCAAGCCCCTCAATGAGAATGCCGAGCGCCGTGCAGACGGCGACGGCGGCGATGACCGACACGATCGCCGGCAGCCCCATGTACGAGGTCACCACGAACGAGATATAGGCGCCGATCATGATGACGTCTCCGTGGGCGAAGTTGAGCATCTTGGCGATGCCGTACACCATGGTATAGCCCAGGGCGATGATGGCATAGACGCTTCCCATCGACAGGCCGTTGACGAGGTACTGCAAAAAGACCGTCATAGCCTCTCCCCCTTTCTTCTTTCACGCGCCGCATGGCGCAACAGGCAAAGGGACGGACCCTCGGTAAAGGCCCGTCCCCATCGTAGCTTGATGCACCGCGCGGCGGCACAGGACGGACGGCGCTTAGGCCGCTACGTACTTTCCATCCTTGATTACGTAGACCATCGGGTCCTTCTCGACCTCACCCTTGTCGTTCCAGGTGAGGGTGCCGGTGAGGCCCTCGACGGTGATCTTGGTCATTGCCTCGGGCAGCTTGGCGGCGACGTCGGCCGGATCGGCGTCGGCACCCAGACCGGCCTCGGCGAGTGCGAGGGAGACCGCGTGGACCGCGTCGTAGGCGTCGGCGGCGAACTGATCGGGCACCTCGTCGTAAGCGTCCTTGTAGGCAGCGACGAAATCGGCGTTCTTCTCCTCGTCCGCAGAGAACGGGGTCATGAGGTAGAGGCCCTCGGCCAGGGAGGTATCGAAGCCCTCGACGCCCAAGATGCCATCCATGCCGTCGCAGCCCATCATCTTCACGTCATAGCCCATCTCGTTGGCGTTAGCCAGCAGAACGGAGGCGGGGGTGTAGTAGATAGGGGCGAAGATCATCGTGGCGCCGGCGTCTTTGGCCTTGGTGAGCTGGTTGGTGAAGCTCGTGGCGGAATCGTCCTTGAAGGTCTCCTCATCCACGATGTTAAGCTTGAGCTCCTCGGCCTTTGCCACGAAGGCGTCGCGGATGCCGGAGGAGTAGGTGTCACCGGAGTTGTAGAACACGACGAACTTCTCGTCGGGGAACATCTCGGCGAGCTTCGTGGCGGCGTTGGCACCCTGGTTGGGGTCGTTGAAGCAGGCCTGGAACACGCAGGTCTTGTCGGCAGTGACATCGGGGCTCGAGGCGGACGGGGTGATCATGAACATCTGCGGGTCCTGATTGGCGACCTCGGCCACGGCAAGCGAAGCGCCGGTAGTGGTGGGGCCGACGAGTGCCTGCATGCCCCAGTCGGCGAGGCTATTGAAGGCGTTGACGGACTTCTCGCCGTCGGCGACGTCGTCCTCGGACTTGCTGACGAACTTGAGGTCGTCGGTGGAGAAATCCTTACAGGCGAGCTCGACGCCGTTGCACACGGAAGTGCCGTACGACGCGGCGGAGCCCGTCAGCGGGCCGATGGCACCGATCTTGAACGCGGAGCCATCGTCAGCGGCAGCGGTGGAGCCGCCCTCGGACTCGTTGCCGGAGCAGCCGGCTAGAATACCTACAGCCCCCAAACCTGCTACGCCCGCGATAACGCTTCTGCGATTCATTACAGGGTTGAATGACTTACCGGTGAGGCACGACATGCGGCTCTCCTTTCAAACGAGGCCGGCTGAAAGCACGGCGATGAGCTGGCCCGCGGGTATATTTGCGCGGTTGCTCTAGGGTACACGCTTTAGCATACCGGAGTAAGGAAAATCCCCTCGAAATATCGGTGAAACAATTGCGTGCCCATTCATGCGAAGTCGTTCCGAAAATATGCATGTATCAGCCTCGGTAGGGACTTGATTGCATCTAAGGCACCATGTAACACAGTTGTTACGCAGCACAGAGGCCGCATCCGTATGCAAGCGGGTAAAATGCAGGCTATGCAAGAATCAGCCCCGTCGCGCGCATTCGCGCGACAGCAGGTAAAGGAGCGCGTCATGCACCAGAGCACCCGCACCGTCAACGTCGGACTCATCGGCTTGGGTACCGTCGGTGGCGGCGTCTTCCAGCTGATCGAATCCCATGCCGAGAAATACCGCCGGGCCTACGGCATCGACCTGCGCATCGCCCGCGCCTGCGGCCTCGACGAGTCGCGCGCCCGCGAACTCGGAGTCACCGCGGAGCAATTCACCACCGATTGGCGTGACGTCGTAAGTGACCCGCGCATCGACATCGTCGTCGAGGTCATCGGCGGAGAGCATCCCGCGACCGAGATCTTCACGGAGGCCTTTGCCGCCGGCAAGCATGTCGTCTCGGCTAACAAGGCCCTGCTCGGCCGCCATATGGCCGAACTTGCGGGTGCCGCCAGCGCCGCGGGCGTTCAGCTGCGCTGCGAGGCGTCCTGCGGCGGCGGCATCCCCATCGTGGGCACGCTCGAGCACGACCTCACCGGCAACAACATCCTTGCCATCGCCGGTATCGTGAACGGCACCACCAACTACATCCTCTCGCGCATGACGACCGAGGGCCTGGGCTACGAGGAGGTCCTGGCCGACGCCCAGCGCCTGGGCTACGCCGAGGCCGATCCCACCGCAGACGTCGATGGCTTCGACGCCGCGAGCAAGATCGCCATCCTCTCCTCCATCGGCTTTACCACGCGCATCACCACCGACGATGTGTATATGCAGGGCATCCGCAAGATTTCCGCTGAGGATATCGAGGTCGCGCGCGAGCTCGGCTACGCCATCAAGATGCTCGCCATCGGACGCCGCACCGATGAGGGCGTGGACATCCGCGTGCACCCCGCCATGATCCCCGCGAGCCACCCGCTCGCCGGCGTGAACGGCGCCATGAACGCCGTGTACGTGGTGGGCGATGCCGTGGGCGAAACCATGTTCTACGGTGCCGGCGCGGGCGCCTTCCCCACCGCGAGCGCCATCGTGGGCGACGTCATGAATCTCGCCGAAGACATCTCCGCGGGCGTGAAGCCCCTGCCCGAACCCGCGCCCTTCGCACGTGAGCTTCCCATCCGCAACGTGGCGGACCTCGAGACCCGCTACTACGTGCGCCTGACCGCTGACGGCACGGACGGTGTCGCGACGGGCGCCACAGAGGTTCTCAATCAACACGGCGTCACTGTCGAACGCGTCATCCCGCGTGAGAACGGATCGTTTGCACTGCTCACCAACACCTGCCGTGAGGGAAACATGTTCGCCGCGCTTGGGGCGCTCTCTGGCGCCGCTGCGGCCGTCGAGGTGGCCAACGTCATCCGCATCGAGGACATTGCCGATTGGACACAAGGCGTCGAGGCGAATTAGCACGGCCTTCACGCTGCGGCTTTTGCTTCGCATGAGTCTTCTGTCGCTTCTTTCGTTCGGCAACCCCCAGATTTCCTGCGGATACGAAGCTTGAATCCTTGCCACCGTTGCAAAAATCTGGGTAATCTAGATAAGCGTGTCAGTTAAACGACTGAGAGGGCACGGAGCGCACGCGTTCCGCGCCCTCTTTCTTGAAAACCGCCGTCCGCATCATCCATCTCCTAACGAAAGGCAGACATGCTCCTGCAACTATTCCTCATCATCGTTGGATTCGCCCTGCTCGTCTGGGGCGCCGACCTTCTCGTAAACGGGTCGAGTCAGATCGCCGCACGTGTTGGCCTTCCCGACCGCGTCATTGGCCTCACGGTGGTCGCCGTGGGCACCGCCATGCCCGAGCTCGTGGTCTCGGTCGTCTCCGCCGTGGATGGACACGCCGACATGGCGTTCGGCAATGTCGCCGGAAGCTGCATGGCGAACCTCCTGCTGATTCTCGGCATGAGCGCGGTCATCACGCGCCTACCGCTCGCCCGCCACACCCAGCGCTTCGAGATCCCCGTGAGCGTCGCCTCGGTGCTCCTGCTCATGCTCCTCTCCAATACCGGGGGCGAGCTCACTGCCGTCGAGGGTCTGATCCTGCTTGCCGTCTTCGCGGCGTTCATGGGCTACACCGTGTTCCTCGGCCTGCGCGAAGGCGACAGCGGCCACGAGGAGCTCGACCCCGAGACGCAGCTCATGCCTCATGAACTCGAGGATGAAGACGACGATGTCGCCGAGGAGGAAGACGAGGGCGAGCCCCGTGGCATGCACGTCTCGATCGCCCTTGTGCTGTTCGGCATCGCCCTGCTCAAGTTCGGCGCCGACTACGTCGTGAACAACTCCGTCGAGATCGCCACCGCGCTCGGCATCAGCGAGCGCATCATCGGCCTCACCGTCATCGCGCTCGGCACCTGCCTGCCCGAGCTCGTCACCAGCGTCGTTGCCGCGTTCAAGGGCAACACCGACATCGCCGTGGGCAACGTCGTGGGCTCGAACATCACCAATGTCCTGCTTGTCATGGGCGTGCCCGCGCTGTTCTCCCCCATTGTGTATGCATTCAGCTACAACATCGACTTCGCCCTGCTCGCGATCTTCTCCGTCGTCCTCGTGGGCTTCGCCTTTGTGGGCACCAAGCACACCATGACTCGACGCGAGGGCGTTTTCTTTGTGTTCATTTATATCGTCTACATTGTTGCCTCTGCCGTGCTGTAACACATCGCGATCATGCGGCGAAACACTCCCGTCGCACGCCACAGCTGCACGCGAAAAGCCTGCTTCACACAAACCGCCTCCCATCTCTCGGACCTCGAAGGATGGGAGGCGGTTTGTTTGGGCGCATCGGGACTTTTTCATCGCGCGCGATCTCACAAAGAAGGTGCGCGCCGTTAATTGGACGGTTTTCGAGCTAATTTAAGAGCAGGTCGGGCGCAGGACTTCCATAGACGAAAAAGCAGCAGATATCTAGGCGTCAAGATCCTTTAGCTGCTCCGCCCCTCCCAGACTTCTTGACATATCCGCTCTATTTGTAGTCTCAGATTTCGCAAGGACAATGAAAATGGCTAAAAAGTACCGTTTTGTACCGTTAGCTGCACTTGACTATTGAGCATTCAACCCTTTCGCCACGGTTTTAGACTTCCCTGGGCACATATTGCACTACCCAGAGGCTCACAAAGCCGAGAAATACATCCCGTAGCCCATGCGGAAGCAGAATCGAGGCTCTGCGCGGGGTTCGACAAGGCCATCAGCGATACAAAACGGTATTTTTTAGCCAGAAATCCCATTCTAAGGTGTTCATCCATAAAAAAGGCGGGACCCACTTGAGTGGATCCCGCCTTGCAAAGAGCTTGTACGCTCAGGCAGCTTGCAGGCGATGCACCTGCAGGAAACTACTTGAGGGTGACGGCAGCGCCGGCAGCCTCGAGCTTCTCCTTGGCAGCCTCGGCGTCCTCCTTCTTGGCACCCTCGATGACGGCCTTAGGAGCGTTCTCGACGACCTCCTTGGCCTCCTTGAGGCCGAGAGAGGTGAGCTCACGGACGACCTTGATGACCTGGATCTTGTTGTCGCCGAAGCCCTCGAGCACGACGTCAAACTCGGTCTTCTCCTCGGCCTCCTCGGCAGCGGCAACAGGGCCGGCCACGACGGCGGCAGGAGCGGCGGCGGAAACGCCGAAGGTCTCCTCGATAGCCTTCACGAGCTCGGAAGCCTCGAGCAGGGTCATTTCCTTCAGAGCCTCGATGATCTCATCGGTGGTAAGCTTAGCCATTTCTAAGTCCTTTCGGTTTCCCTGCATCTGGCAGGGAGATCAAACTAAAGTACGGCGCGCAAAGCGCCAGAGGTGCGGCCTTAGGCGGCCGCGGGAAGGCCGCCGACTAGGCCGCCTTCTGCTCGGAGATCTGCTGAACGGTGCGAGCGAGACCAGAGGAAACGCCGTTGACGCAAACAGCAATGTCGCGAGCGAAGCCGTTGATGAGACCGGCGATCTGACCCAGGAGCTGATCCTTGCTGGGGAGCTCGGCGATGGCGTCGACCTCGGCAGCGGTAACAGCCTGACCGTCAGAGATACCGCCCTTGATCTCGAGAACGCCCTTGGACTTCTTGGCGAACTCCTTGAGCACCTTGGCGGCGCTGACAGGCTCCTCCTCGAAGAACACGTAGGCGAGCGGACCAGCGAGGATCTCGTCGAGGTTCGGCTGCTCCTTGTTCTCCAGGGCGATGCGGACGAGGTTGTTCTTGTACACCTTCATCTGAGCGCCGCACTCACGAAGCTGCTTGCGGAGCTCCTGAGCCTGAAGAACGGTGAGGCCGTTGTAAGCCACGACAAAGACGCCGGCGTTGGACTCGAGCTTGGACTCGATCTCGGCAACTGCATCGATCTTGTACTGCTTTGGCATGTGGTACACCTCCTTCTTGTTCTTTCCCGGGCACGACCCGCCTTAAGAGTGGCGGGGGTGTGTCTCGAAAAAGAAACCCCCGCGCTGCAAGAGCGACGGGGGTGAGAAGACATATCTACTCAACCACCTCGGCTGGCGGGTTGCCCCTTTACTCCGTTGCACCCGTCTGAGCGGGCACGCGGGAACCGGCTGTCTCTGGCAGCGAATCGTGCGTGTGCGGTTAGGTAGTATCGCAAGTAAGGAAGTGGGCGTCAAGTGGCAACGGTGGCGACGCTAATCGCGCACAAGCTGCACACATTGACGGTGCGCTCGTTGGCCCTGCGCTCGTTGAAACATCCTCGTTCGTTTCAAACCCATGATAAATCACATTACCAGGCCCTTTTCTGTGAGGAATCATGGATTTGAAACGAAACGGCTATTTCAAACATAGGATTCCTCACAAAGGTCCCGGGCTAGGCGGAATTTGAGACCCGGGCAAGGGGGTGCTAGGGCCCCGGGCTAGGCGGAACTGGGGTCCCGGGCAGGGGGGGCGCCAGAGCCCCGGGCAAGGCCGCGCAAAGGGCACGGGTCAAAGGCACGGCCGCTCCCAAATCACACGCAGTGCCGCTAGGCAAAGCCCAAGGCGGTGCCGACTATGCGCACGACGAACGCAGCGATCCACGCCACCCCGCATTGCAAGGCAAAGACCGCGACCGCCCAACGCGGGCCCAGCTCGTTCTTCACCGCCCCGATTGCCGCCACGCACGGCGGGTACAGCAGCGTGAACACGAGGAAGACATAGGCGGTAAGCGGCGTGAACAGCGAGGTAAGCGCCGAGGCGGACTCCGTCCCCAGCAGCACCGCGAGCGTGGAGATCACGCTCTCCTTGGCGAGCAGCCCGGTCACGAGCGCCGTCGAGGCGCGCCAATCGCCAAAGCCGAGCGGCGCGAGCACGGGCGCGATGATGCCGCCGAGGCCCGCAAGGAGGCTCTGCGACTGGTCGGACACCACGTTGAGCTGGCCGTCGAAGGTCTGCAGGAACCACACGACGATACTCGCCGCGAAGATGATGGTGAAGGCGCGCTGGATGAAGTCCTTCGCCTTGTCCCACGCGAGCATCACCGTCGTTTTGGCGGAGGGTAGGCGGTAATTTGGCAGCTCCATGATGAACGGCACCGGCTCGCCCTTAAACGCCGTACGTTTGAGCACGAGCGCCACCACGGCGGCGACGGCGACGCCCAGTAAGTAGAGCGACACCATTGCCAACACGCTGTTGCGAGCGAAAAAGGCTGCGGTGAGCAGGCCGTACACGGGCAACTTAGCAGAGCAGCTCATGAACGGGGTGAGCATGACGGTCATCTTGCGGTCGTGTTCGGAGGGCAGGGTGCGCGTCGCCATGATCGCCGGTACGCTGCAGCCGAAGCCCACGAGCATGGGCACGAAGCTGCGCCCCGACAGGCCGAAGCGGCGCAGGACCTTGTCCATCACGAACGCGACGCGCGCCATGTAGCCGGAGTCCTCGAGCATCGAGAGCAGCAGGAAGAGCACGACGATAAGCGGCAGGAACGACAACATGCTGCCAACACCCGCGAACACGCCGTCGATAACGAGCGACTGGACCACGGGGTTCACGCCGGCGGCCGCCAGCGCGCCGGCCGCGAGGCCGGTCAGCCACGAAACCCCCTCCTCCATCAGGCCCTGCAGCCATGCACCGAGGGAGCCGAACGAGACCCAGAACACGAGCGCCATGATGAGCAGGAACGCGGGAAACGCCGTGAACCTACCGGTGAGGATGCGGTCGATCGCCACCGAGCGCTTGTGTTCGCGGCTCTCGCGGGGCTTGACCACGCAGGCACGGCACACCTCGCCGATGAACGCGAAGCGCATGTCCGCCAAGCCCGAGAGCCGGTCCTTCCCGGACTCCCCCTCCATCTGGCTTATGATGTGCTCAAGCGCATCGAGCTCGTTTTGATCGAGGCCGAGCGCCTCCTGCACCAGAGTATCGCCCTCGACAAGCTTGGTCGCAGCGAAGCGCACGGGAATCCCCGCTGCCTTCGCGTGGTCCTCGATCAGGTGCGCGACGCTGTGGATGCAGCGATGCAGGGCGCCGCCATCGGGTCCGTTGGACGCGCAGAAGTCGAGACGACCCGGACGTTCGCGGTAACGCGCGACATGCATCGCGTGTTCCACGAGCTCCCCCGTCCCCTCGTTTTTGGCGGCGGAGATGGGCACGACCGGAATGCCCAGCATGCTCTCGAGCAGGTTGACGTCGATGGTGCCGCCGTTCGCGGCAACCTCGTCCATCATGTTGAGGGCGAGCACCATGGGACAATCGAGCTCCATGAGCTGCATCGTAAGGTAGAGGTTGCGCTCGATGTTGGTGGCGTCGACAATGTCGATGAGGGCGTCGGGCTTCGTCTGTAGGATGAAATTGCGGCTCACGACCTCCTCGCTCGTATAGGGCGAAAGCGAGTAGATGCCGGGCAGGTCGGTGATGGTCGCCTCGGGATGCCCCTTGATCTGGCCGTCCTTGCGGTCGACCGTCACGCCGGGAAAGTTGCCCACGTGCTGGTTCGATCCGGTGAGCTGGTTGAACAAGGTGGTCTTGCCGCAGTTCTGATTGCCGGCGAGGGCGAAGGCGATGGGATTCCCCGCGGGAATCGAATGGGCACCGGGACGGGGGCGATAGGCCTTCTCCCCCAGAGCCGGATGCTCGGTCGAACCGACCGCGGCGTTCTCGCGCTGAAGCTTGTGCGCGTCGTGGATATTCGCCAACGCGATGCGGGCCGCATCCGCACGGCGCAACGTGAGCTCGTAACCGCGCAGGCGAATCTCGATCGGATCGCCCATGGGCGCGTACTTCATCATGGTCACCTCGGTGCCCGGGGTGAGGCCCATGTCGAGAATATGCTGACGAAGCGCCTGGTCGTCCGAGTCAACCGATGCGACGACGGCGTCCTTGCCGATCTCCAGATGATCGAGGCGCAGGGGCCATACGCAAGCTTCGGGCTCCGTGCCCGTCGGCTCTGATGACGTGTCGATTGCGTGTTCCATTCCGCCCTCCCATCGCGCCCGATCCAGTCTCACGAGGGCGCGGCACATGTTACCCATGGCTGTCATTCGTGATGATGATAACGCGACCGACAACGACAGGAGCCATGCAGCCAGATTTCCGCAATCTCGATCTCGGTCCCGAAACGAGCGAACCGAGGGGCAAAGCGGAACGTCGCGCAGAGCGCCTGGAGGCACGGGGCGCCGCGCACGAGCCGCGGGACGCGCCATCCCAGCAGACGCGTTAGATGGGGAGCCCCTCGCCACCGAGGTGCGAGGCGGGGTCGGCAGCCTCGAGCAAGGTGAAGCGGCCATGGTCGTATCGATACACGAGCACGCAACAGTTGGGGAAGGGGTCGGGGGGTTCGTCCTGGGCGAACTCGCTCCAGGCTCGTGCAAACGTCTTGCACGCGGCCCCGTGGCTCACGACGAGGACGTTTCCCGTGCGCGGAGCACCCGTCGGAAGGGGCTCGATCGCGCACGCCTCGATGGGAGCGTCGCTGCGGCCCGGAATGGGTAGCGCTGCGGACGCGGAAGTGTGCTCGGTAGCCGCGTCCCGCTCCAGGTCCCCACATGCGATCGCGCGCATGGCCCTGTTCAGGCGCTCGGTCAGCTCCTGTTCGGATTCTCCCCCGAACGCCACCGGATAATCGCCCATCGGCTTGGGCAGCGCAAGCACGTCGGTCCCCTCGAGCGCACCGAAAGAGCGCTCGCTCAGGCCCATGAGGCGCGCATACGGCCCACCCCACAGTATCTCCGCCGTCGAGCAGGCGCGCTCGGCGGGCGAGGAGAACGCCGCATCGAATTGGACGCCGCGCCCGTGCAGCCAGGCGGCCGCGGCGCGGGCCTGCTCGCGGCCGAGGTCGGTAAGCGGCGAGTCGCAGCGGCCTTGGATCAGCAGGCGTGTGTTGAATACCGTCTGACCATGGCGGACGAGGTAGATCATGCGGGACACGAGCCAGACCTTTCACTCGCGGAGCGGGCATCGTTACGGTACGGCATTATACGGCCCCTCTCCCATCGCTACGCCCTCACATCATGCGACATCCTCATCGAGCTTCACCGAGAACTTCGCCCTTTCCGTTGCGGCGCGGACGCGTTAGAGTAATCCTCAATCTCATTTGCCCTCCACCCCGCAAGGACCCGTGATGGCCGCTCAATTCCCACACTCCGAGGATGCCGATCCCGCTTGCGGGTTCACCATCGGCCTCGCACTGCTCGACGCGGGCACAGGGAAGCTCGGAGCCGCATTGCTCCACCTTGCGGACGACCTCGAGGAGGCCCTCGGCGTCTACGAGCGCACGTTCGCCTCCCAACAGCTAGACGGCATCGCCCAAACGCGGGATATCCGCGTCCAACGCATCGTGCCGCCCATCCCAAGCGCGGCCGAATCGGCAGGTCCAGAAGAGGCTGCGCGCATCGCCGGGGCGCTTCCCGGCCACGTGCGCCCCCTATACGCGCTCGCCGCAACCGACGCCTATGCCTGCACTCCCGCCGAACACGCGCTCATGCGCCTCGCGGCGTCTTGTCGCGAGGCCGGCGTCCCCTGGGGCGGCGGACTTGCGTGCGGCGGCGGCTCCCTCATCGAGCCGTGTGCACGCAGCCCTCGTATGGGCCGTATGCGCCGCGCACGCTCCGAGCGCATCGACCAGCTAATCGCCGCCATCCGCTCACGCCGTGCCGTGAACGACATGATCGATGGACCCGCCTCGGGCATCCTGCTCGCCCCATGCCCCCTTCCCGCACCCCTCTACCCCTTAGCGACCAACTTCTACGAAAGGCATTGCCCATGATGTGGCTCGGCGTCGACGGAGGCGGAACTAAAACCGCCTTCTCCCTGTATGACGATGACATCACCTTCGTCGATCGGCTGGTACTGGGCACCTGCCATTACTCGCAAGTGGGCTTCGAGGGCATGGAGCGCGTCCTTTCCGAAGGCGTCTGCTGGGGACTCGATCGAGCCTCCCACACGTGCATCGAGCCCGCTGCTCCCAGCGTGGGCATCGGCTTCGCCCTCTGCGGCTACGGCGAGGGCGCCGATGTATCGCGACGCATGGACGAGGTGGTGGAACGCATCGCCGGCGCACGGCCCCATCTGTTAGTCAACGACGTCGAGGCCGCCTGGGCCGCAGGACTGGACTGTGCGGACGGCATCGCCATCATCTCCGGCACCGGGTCCATCGCGCTGGGCGTCTGTCGAGGCGAGAGCATGCGCTGCGGCGGATGGGACTACGAGCTCGGTGACGAGGGGTCCGGCGGTTGGCTGGGCAAGGAGGCCCTGCGAGCGTTCACCCGTCAAGCCGATGGGCGCGACGCGCGCGGTGCCCTGTACACACTCGTGCGCGAAAGACTCGGTATCGACGATGACTTCGACGTAATCGGGTGGGCTCAGCGTCATTACGCCGAGCGCTCATCGGTTTCCGCGCTCGCGCCGATCGTCACGGATGCCGCCCGTGCCGGCGACATCTCCGCTCTCGCCATCCTCGAACGCGCCGCTCAAGAAGAGGCCGACATGGTCGACGCGATCGTCCGGGGGCTATTCCATCGCAGCGGGCCACAGAGCGCGTCCATCCCCGTCACGTATGTGGGCGGGACCTTCGCCGCGGGCGACCTTCTGCTCGAACCGCTTGCCCGCGCGCTCGGTCCCGGTTGCCGCCTCGTTGCACCGGCACACGAACCCGACCTCGGCCCCGTCCTCCTCCTCAAAAACAAAACCCGCGGCATCTGATCCCAACGGAGCGCGGAAGCACCGATGCGCGCCATGCTGCGCATCGGCACGGGCTGGCGCAGGCCCAGGCGGCGTTTTGCCACGATAGTGACCATCATCCGCCTCACCCCAAAGAATGCACTTGACATTATTTAGATAGATATCTAATCTTCTAATATCAACCAAGTGAAAGGCCGTCCACCTAACGGGTGGATCGACCCCAAGACCCCAAGGATTGGAGGATCGATGGGAGGAGAGGCGTTCAAGGCGCTTGCCGACCCCACACGTAGGCGCATCCTCGAGTTGCTGCGCGGCGAAAATCTAACTGCGGGCGAGATCGCCACCCATTTCGACATGACGAAACCGTCCCTTAGCCACCACCTGAACTCACTCAAGGCAGCAGGCCTGGTCGAGGCACGTAGAGATGGCCAGAACATCATCTACAGCCTCGACACGACGGTATTGCAGGATCTGATGAGTTGGTTCTACACGTTCACCGATAGGAGAGATTCCGATGAGCACCATATCGAACGATAAAAGGGCGAACAAGCCCGGACACTTCACAAGCCCCCTGGGCCGCCGCACCCTCATTGCCTTGACGGCACTGTGCATCGTGAGCCTGCTGGGACATATCGCCCTGCTCCCCCACATGCCCGAGATGATTCCCACACACTGGGACGCAGCCGGAACCGTCGACGGATGGACGGGGCGCACCGCGATTGTGGCCCTCGATGCGCTGCCCCTGCTATTCCTCTTCATGTTCCACATCATCCCGCGCATGGATCCGCGCGGCCAGGCGTACGAGCGCATGGGGTCGTTCTACACCGGGTTCGTCATCCTGTTCACGATCTTCATCGTCGCCATGACGTGGACCTCCGAACTCACCGTCTTCGGCATCTTGCCCGAATCGGGCAGCCCCATCGGGGCAGCGACGAGCATCGCGGTGGGAGTGGGCCTCATTCTGCTCGGCAATTACATGCCCAAGATCAAGCGCAACTACACCTTTGGCGTCAAGACCCCATGGGCGCTGGATGACGATGACAACTGGCGCCTCACGCACCGCTTCTGCGGCATCGCGTACGTATTGGCCGGAATTGCGGTCGTCGGCGCGGGCGCACTCTCGCTCCAGCACGGAGAGATCGCCTTCTGGGTTTTGATGGCTGCGGTCCTGGGGGCGGGCATCGTGACGTACCTCTACAGCTTCCTTGTGTATCGCAACGGGAACAGGCCGCTTCGCACACGCTAAGGCACCCCGTGCACTTTGCGCCCTCCACCCCTTTGCGCCCCAACTGATATAGACAAGGCGGCGGTCCCGACAAACATCGGGGCCGCCGCCTCTTTCATCAGCTCATGTTTGCGCGTAGGCAGTGCCTATGCGTTTGGCGCGAGCAGTTCGAGCGCCGCGTCGACGATTGCCGCGACATCGGCACGCGCGTACACATCTGGGTCGATGCTCGCCAACGGAACGTCGGAAGCCTCGCGAATGCCGCTCTGGGCGAATGCGACCTGGGGGCTCAGCAGAATCGCGTCGGCCTCCGACAACCGCTCGACCAACACGTTAATTGGAAGGGCCTCCACCTCGAGCGGAAGCTCGCGCTTCGAGACCTCGAGTTCGATCTTCTGAACGAGCAGACCGGTAGTGACACCAGACGTGCAGCAAATGAATACCTTCTTCATGACATTCTCCATAGGCTCATGAAGCGCCGATACTCCGAGGGGCGATGGGAATCGCATCGATGGGGCACCGGCCCCGTAGTCGGTCAACTACTTCTTGCGAACGTACTTCAGGCAGTCGAGCGTGACGGCGATAAGGATGATGACGCCGGAGAACACGAACTGCAGGTTGGTGTCGATACCGAGAATCGTGAGCGCATAGGTGAGTGCGGTGAAGATCAGGACACCCACGGTGACGCCGGAGATCTTACCGATACCACCGGTGAAGGAGATGCCGCCGACGACGCACGCGGCGATCGCGTCCATCTCCCAGCCCTGGCCATACGCAGCGGAGCCGGAGCCGACCATGCGGATGCACTCCAGCCAGGAGCCGAAGCCGTACAGCACGCCGGCAAGCAGGAAGGCACCGATGGAGACCGCGAAGACGTTGATGCCAGAGACGGCAGCGGCCTCGGGGTTACCACCGACGGCGAACATGTTCTTACCGAAGGTGGTCTTGTTCCAGATGAACCAGACGATGGCAATGGCGGCAATAGCCCACAGGATGATCGTGGGGAAGCCGTTGATCTTAGGCGTCACCATGCTGGGAATCGTAGGATCGATCGCGCCGAACGAAACACCCTTGGTAGCGTAGGTTACCAAGCCGAAGATGACCAGCATGTTGGCCATGGTGGACACGAACCAGTGCATCTTGAACCGCGCGGTGAAGAAGCCGGCGATCGCCGAGAAGAACGTGCACAGCGCCACGCAGACGACGAGTGCCATGACGATGCGGCCCACCACCGGGATGCCGGAGAAGTCATATGCCACGCCGAAGATGGTACCGGTGTTGGGGCCCTGGTGCATGATGACCGTCGAGGCGACCATGCTCATACCCACCATACGACCGATGGACAGGTCGGTACCGGTCTGCAGGATGAGCCCCGCAACGCCGAGAGCCAAGAACATACGGGGCGATGCCTGCTGCAGAATGTTGAGCAGGTTCTGCGGCGTGAGTAGGTTAGTGCCCTTCACGATGGGCGCCGCCACGCACAGGCCCGCGAACACCAGCAGAATGGCGATGTAGAGGCCGTTGTTCAGCAGGAAGTCGTGCGCGTTGAACGTGTAGCGATAGGCTTCCCAACGCTGGTCGAGCTTCTCGGCGAGCGTGAAGTGGCTCATACGGAGCAGGTCGATGAGGTGATAGCGATAGGCCGCGGCGTCGTGCTGGCGATCCTTGATGCGCTGCAGCTCAAGCTGGTAGGTCACCTTGGCATCGAACTGCTTGTTCTTGTAGACGTACTTCTCCTCCTTGGCCTCCTTGGCGTCGGAGGTTTTGGCCATCAGCTGCTTGTGCTCGGCCTCGAGCTCTGCTAGGCGCTTCTGGTACTTCTCCTTCGCCACGACGCGCTCGGCCGCGCAGCTCTCTTTGACCGGCGTGAGGTATTCCTTGTCGTAGTGGGCCTTGAGGTATGCCTCGCCGTCGGCGATCAGCGTTGCCACCTGCTGCTTGTGGGAGCTCTCGACCTGCTTGGCCGCGTCCATCTCCTTCTGCAGCGCGGCGATCTGCTGCTCGCGCTCCTGCTTGGTGAGCAGGCGGTCGCTCTTGATCGCGTCGATGCTCGACTGCAGCGACAGCACCTTGGTGGTGCCGCTCGAGCGAAGCTCATCGATCTTGCTCTGGATACCGCTCATGTAGGTATCGATTGGTTGCAGGAGGGCTGTCTCCCCCTCAACCGTCAGGATCTTAGGTGTAGTTGCCATAGCTCCCCCTCGCTAGAGATACTTAGCACTCAGACGCAGGAGCTCTTCCTGGTCCGTGCTCTTGGTGTCAACGATGCCGGACAGACGGCCGTTGGACATAACGCCGATACGGTTGGTGATGCCCAGGATCTCGGGCATCTCGGAGGAGACGACGATGACCGTCGTGCCCTTCTTCGCCATGTCGATGATCAACTCGTAGATCTCGTACTTGGCGCCGACGTCGATGCCGCGCGTGGGCTCGTCCATAAGGAAGACCTGCGGATATCGCTCAAGCCACTTGCCGAAGATGACCTTTTGCTGGTTGCCACCGGACAGGCTGGAAATGAGATCGTCGGGCCCCATGCACTTCGTGTTCATGGTCTTGATCTCGCGGTTGGTGGCGCGCACCATCTTGTCGTTCGACAGGGCGGGGCCGTTCTTGTACTGCTCGAGGTTCGCGATCGTGGTGTTGAACGTGAGGTCGCCCTTGAGGAAGAGGCCGTTGGCCTTGCGCTCCTCGGTGATGAGGGCGAAGCCGTGATCCATGGCATCGCGGGCGTTGCTGAAGTTCATGAGGTGGTCGCGGAAATACACACGGCCGGCAGCGCGGGTGCGAATGCCGAAGATGGTCTCAAGCAGCTCGGTGCGGCCGGCGCCCACCAGGCCATACAGACCGAAGATCTCGCCGCGGCGCACGTCGAAGGTGATGTCCTGCAGGTGCGGGTCGAACTTCGTGGACAGGTTCTGGATCTTCAGAATGGGCTCGCCCGGCACGTTGTCCACCGGCGGGAAGCGATTGTCGAGCGAACGGCCGACCATGGCCGAGATGAGCTCGTTCATGTTCGTCTCGCTGGTGGGCTTCGTCATCACGAGGTTGCCGTCGCGCAGCACCGAGACCTCATCGCAGATCTCGAAGATCTCATCCATCTTGTGCGAGATGTAGATGAGGGAGATGCCCTGCTCGCGAAGCTTGCGCATCATCTGGAAGAGCTTCTCCACCTCCTGCGCCATAAGCGACGAAGTGGGCTCATCAAGGACGATGACCTTGGCGTTGTACGAGATAGCTTTGGCGATCTCGACCATCTGGCGCTGGGACACCGACATGGTGCGCATGGGCTGGGTGAGGTTAACGGTCATGCCCAGGCGGCGGAACAGGTCGTTGGCCTCCTTGCGCATACGCGCCTCGTCGACGACGCCCATCTTGTTGACGGGATAACGGCCGAGGAACAAGTTGTCCACGACGTTGCGCTCCAGGCACTGGTTGAGCTCCTGGTGCACCATCGCGATGCCGTTTTCCAGCGCGTCCTTAGGTCCGGAGAAGCTGATCTCGCGACCGTCGAGCGTGATGGTGCCCTCGTCTTTTTGATAGGTGCCGAACAGGCACTTCATCATGGTCGACTTGCCGGCGCCGTTCTCGCCCATCAAGCCCATGATGCTACCGCGGCGCAGATCGAGGTTGATGTGATCCAAAACGCGGTTGCGCCCGAACGTCTTGCTCATCCCCTTGATGGAGAGGACGATATCTTGCTGTGATTCTGTCATGTAATCCCTCCCGGTATCTCTCGAAAGCCCGCCTCTCCAAAGACGGGATGTGCCGAAGGAAAGAGGAAAGGCGCCGCCGTGAAAAGTAGCCACATGCACCGGCGCCCTCATAAATCAGGGGGAAGAAGCGCCGCCTCTTCCCCCATGAGTCGCTACGAAACCGTGTTTGCAGCGCGGGTCAGCTGATTAGCCAAGCAAAGACGTGTACGAAGCGCCATTATCGGTCTTGACCATGTTGATGGCGAAGCCGTCGAAGGAGCTGGGGTCGGCGAGCTTGTTGGTGATGGAGGACTCGGACTGGCCGTCGCCGCCAACGATCTCGAGGTCGAGGTTGAGGATGTCCTTGTACTTCTCGAGCAGGGGCTGATAGGTGGAGGACAGGAAGTTGTCGGCGGAGTTGTAGATGGACAGCCAGATCTTCTTGGACGGGCTATCATCCTCACTGAGCTGCTCTTGCGCGGTCTCGTACAGAGCGGTGGCGTCGGCGAACTTGTCGGCGTTGTCGGCCGTTACGGCAAGGTTCATGGCGTAGTAGGAGCGATCGTCCGCGCTGTACTTGAAGTCGTCGGCGGCGATCACGTTGCCAGCCTCGTCCTCCGTGCCAATGCCGGTGTCGATGTCGACGCCGTCGAGCACGTTGCGGATCAGGCGAAGGGTGAGGTAGGCCTGGACGGCCGGGTTCTGGGAAATCGTGCCGGCATAGCCCTCGGCGATTGCGGCGACGGCATCGGAGTTGGCGTCATAACCGAAGGTGGGAACCTTGTTCTCCTTGGACCAGGCGTTGAACATGGCCATGCCCATGCCGTCGTTGTTGGAGACGACGACGTCGATCTGATCGCCGAAGGAAGAAGCCCAAGTGGAGATCGCGTTACCGGCGGTGGGGGCGTCCCACGTGGCGCCGGCGGTGGTCTTCATCTCCTGCGAGGCGAGCTCGCGGACGGTGTAGGTCTTACCGTCGACCTCGAGGGTGCCGTCCTTGACCACGGTAGCAGAGCCATCGGTGTTGGTGCCGGCGGCGTCGGACACGATGGCGCCGTCCTTCTCGACCGCGGTGCCCAGGGCCTTACGGCAACCACGGGTACGAGCGATGGAGTCGTTGTGACCCACGTCGCCGATGGCGAGGACGTAACCGATGATACCGTCGCCGTTGCGATCGATCTCGTCGATGTGGGCCTTGATGTAGTCGACGATCATGGTGCCCTCGAGCTCGCCACCCTGGTTGGCGTCGAAGCCGACGTAGTAGGTGTTCTTGTTGTAGTTGAGCGCGGTCATGTCCAGCTCACCGGTGGAGCTGTTGGAAGGCTGGCGGTTGTAGAAGATGACCGGCTTGTCGGTGCCGGAGGCAGCGGGCTCGCTACCAGCGGGGGCCTCGGAGCCGCCACCGCAGCCAACGAGGGCACCGGCGCCCATGGCGCCCATGAGGCCCAGACCGCCGACCTGCAGGAACTGACGACGTGAAACTTGCATTGAAACGCTCCTTTCATGCGATGGGATATCGCATTGAACCACGCCATGCGCTGGTTGCGCATGGCGACCCGGCGCCCCCTTCTCTTGGACACGCCGTGTCTCGTGCTTGTGGTAACGTTAACACCGCAAGGGCATACGCACCTCCCTTGCCCGTCTTATATCGCCAGAAGGTCTGTTTTTCTACGTGGACGGTTTTTGGATACCGGAGGCGGAACCGTCGGCGCGCCTAGGGGCGAGGCGCCACTGTCGAACGACGCACCAGCTCACCGGGTATGCGCACCGCCTCTATGGGCGCATCGACCGAACCCATGGCATGTTCGAACACCAATCGGCCGCGTTCCCTCAAATCAAAGCGAACTGTCGTCAACTCCACATGGGGGATCATGCTCCTAAGCGAATCGTCGATGCCCACCACGCTCACATCCTCCGGGACGCGGCGCCCCGCCTCGCGCAGGGCCGCGATGACGCCAACCGCCATCTGGTCGTTCGCAACGTACACGGCGGTCATGGTGCGATCGGCAGCAAGGGCGCGCCCGACTTCGTAGCCGCTGTCGGCCGTCCAGTCACCGCGCAGGGGCGCCACGGGCTCGATCCTGCGAGACGCGAGCGCATCACGCCATCCCGCCTCGCGAAATATGCTGTCGATGGAAAAGGCAGGGCCACCCACGAAGCGAATCTGCTCGTGACCGTACTCGAATAGATGGTCCATCACGAGCTTGGAGCAACCGTAATGGTCGGAATCGACCGTCGTCACGCGCGGGTGCGCGCACATGGTCACGATGACGGTGTTCATACCCGGCTGAGGATCGAACGTCTCGAAATCGGGCGCCATGCGGCTCATGCCGATGATCATCGCGTCGACGGGCAGGGCGGCCATGCGACGCGAGGCGTCCTCCAGCGAGAAGGCAGACTCCTCATCCATCTCCACCATCGTCACCGCGCATCCCTGGGCGCATGCCGCCGCCAGGATGCCGTCAAGCATGGTGAGGTTGCCCACCTGCGTGACATCGTATGCGCACAGGCCCACCGCGCGATAGCACCCCCCTCGCAGCGACCTGCCCGCGTAGTTGGGCCTGAACCCCAGCTCTCGCATCGCCTCAAGAACCATCGCCCGAGTCTTCTTGCTCACGTTCGGTGCCCCATTCACCACGCGGGATACGGTCTGCTGGGAGACCCCGGCGGCGGCGGCGACATCGGACATGGAGACGTTGCGCCCCGCGCGCTGCGTGGCGCCAAGGGCCACTTCCCGATCGACCATCAAATATCCTCCCATCAACGTGCACCCCCGTTCTCGGTGGAGTCGTTCGACCGTTCACGCCGCGAAATCGACCAAATGGGGTATGTCGCGTGTTTTTTTTATTTATGAGTACGTTAACATTGTTTTCGGCGCACTCATGCGTCTTTTTCGCGCTCACCCGCCGAAAACAGCGTCTTTCGTCTTGCAAGGAGGTCGGCATGATCGAAGCCGAACCGTTCGGCACCCTACCCACCGGGGAGGACGTGCACGTCTACACGCTACGAGTGGAGGAAGCCTCCGTATCGATCATGGATTTCGGAGCGACCATCTTGTCCGTCCGTGTTCCCGATGCCTCGGGATCCATCGCGGACATTGTCCTCGGATTTGGCTCCATAGACGGCTATCTCGACAATCCCGCCTGTTATGGGGCGACCATCGGGCCCATCGCGAACCGCACCGACCGTGCCGAGGTCCCTTTGGGTGAAGCCCTGTATCACCTGCCCGCCAACGATGGCCCGGAACACGCCAACAACTTGCACTCCGACCTCGACACCGGCCTGCACAAGCGCCTTTGGGAGGCGCGCGCGCTCGATGCCGACAACGCCCTGGTACTCACCTGCCACCTCGCCGACGGCGAGATCGGACTACCGGGTAATCGCACCTTCACCGTGACCTACCGGCTCTCTCTCGAAGACGACGGGTCCATCGCCCTCGAGGTATCGCATCAATGCGACACCGATGCCGAGACGGTCGTCAACATGACGAACCACAGCTACTTCAACCTGGCCGGGCACGACAGCGGGCAGGTCGACGACCAGCTCATCCGCATCGACGCCAACTCGTACCTGCCCGTGCGCGAAGACAGCGTGTCTACCGGCGAGGTGCTCGACGTCACCGGAACTCCCTTCGATTTCCGCAAGATGCACCAGTTGGGCGAGCTTATAACCCAAGTCGACGAACAGCTCCGCCGCGCGCGCGGATACGATCACTGCCTCTGCATCGACGGATTCGAACGCGGCGCGGCACCGCGACACGCGCTTCACGCCGAGGACCCGACGAGTGGACGGACGCTCGACGTCGCCATAACCGCTCCAGGTGCCCATCTCTACACCGGCAACTGGCTCGACGATGCGCAGGCGAAGGACGGCGCGTCGTACACGCCGCGCTGCGGCTTCGCCTTCGAGCCCGAGTATTATCCCGACGCGGTGCATCATCCCGCATGGGACCAGCCCGTCTGCACGCCAAACGCACCCTATCGGGAGCGCATCGTCTACCGCTTCTCGACCACCCGCTAATCACCGCAACACGCCACGATACGCGCGGCGAACGGATAGGAGGATCAAACCATGACAACCATCACCCGCACTCAGGCGCTCGACAAAGCTCGCGAGCTGTACGAGGCAGAGTTCGGCCCCATCCCTGCCGACGCCCACGTGCTCGCCATCCACGCACCCGGACGCTCGGAGATCTCGGGCAATCACACCGACCACGAGGGCGGGCATGTGATCGCCGGTGCACTCGACGTCTCGGTGGACGGCATCGCCGTGGCAAACGGCACCAACACGGTCCGCATCGCAGACGAGGGGTATCCCACGTTCAGCATCGAGCTCGACGACCTTGACGTGCGCGAAGACGAGGTCGGCACCTCCGCCAGCCTCGTGCGTGGCATGGCTCATGAGATCGCCGCGCACGGTGGCACCCCGGCGGGCTTCGACTTCGCCTTCGTATGCACCGTTCCCTCCGGCGGCGGCCTGTCCAGCTCCGCGGCGGTCGAGGCGGCATACGGACGGGCCATGGAGGCTCTCTGGGAAGCGCCCGCAGTCGATCCCGTCACGCTGGCGCAAATGAGCCAGCGCACCGAGAACAACTACTACGGCAAGCCGTGTGGCCTCATGGACCAGGCCGCCGTGTGCCTGGGCGGGCTCTCATTCATGGACTTCGAGAACGCCCGACCCGCCACCGAAAAACTCGCTCTCGCCTTCGAGGACTACGGCTACTCCCTCGTTTTGGTGAAAGTCGGAGCAGACCACACCGACCTCACCCATGAGTACGCCGCCACCCCCGCCGAGATGCAGGCGGTCGCCGCAGAGCTCGGCCATACGCGCCTGTGCGAGGTTGACCCCGCCGATTTCGATGCCGCCGTGCCGGCACTCCGCGAGAAGCTCGGGGATCGCGCCGTGCTGCGCGCCATTCACTACTGGTACGAGAACGACCTCGTTGACAAACGCTGGGCAGCCCTGAAGAACGGGGACATCGACGCCTTCCTCGCCTACACGCGCCAGTCGGGCGCAAGCTCCGCCATGTACCTGCAAAACGTCTCCCCCTCCGGCGTTGACGTGCGCGAGCAGCACGCCATGCTCGCCCTGGGCCTGGCAGAGCACATCCTGAACGGACGCGGCGCAGTGCGTATTCACGGCGGCGGGTTCGGCGGCTCCATCCAGTGCTTCGTCCCCGTCGAGCTGGCCGCCGAGTTCTGCCAGCGCATGGATGCATGGCTGGGAGAGGGCTCCTGCCGCACCTACGCCATCACCGAGGACGGTGCTTCCGCAACATGGCTGTAACCGACACCCCCACATGCGACGAGCACGAGCAGGTAAGGTGTGCGCTCGAGCAGATGACTCTATATGCGATCGACTGCGGCATCATCGATGCGCAAGATCGCCGCTGGGCATACAACGAGCTCCTCGATGCCATGGGAGCCGAAGGACCTGCGCCGAGCACGGCCTGGGAAGCGGGAACCGAAACGTTCGATGAGGACTCGTTCGACTTGGATGACGCGCTCGCCGTGCTGTCCGAGGTCGCCGTGGCCAACGGAAGGTTCGAGGACAGTGCGGGCGGGCGAGACCGCGCTTCGATGGCAATCATGGGGCGGCTCACTCCGCGTCCCTCCGACATCGCCCGCTCATTCGAAAACCTTCGCCGGGAAAAGGGAGCGTTGGACGCCACCAATTGGTTCTACCGTCTGTGCTGCGACGTCGGATACGTGCGCCGCTCGGCGATCGCCCGCAATATCGAGTGGACCTCTCCGACACGGTGGGGTGAACTCGAGATCACCATCAACCTTTCCAAGCCCGAGAAGGACCCGCGCGACATCGCTGCCGCCCTCACGCGCGCTGACGATGCCGAGCCCTATCCCGCCTGCCAGCTGTGCATGTCCAACGAGGGATACGCAGGACGGGCGGCTGCAAGCCCTCAGAGCGCGCATCCGGCGCGACAGAATCTCCGCATCGTCCCCATCGAGCTCGGAGATGAAACGTGGGGGCTCCAATACAGCCCCTACGCGTATTTCACTGAGCACTGCATCGCGATGAGCCAAGAGCACCGTCCCATGCACGTGGACCGTGAGAACATCGCACGCTTGCTGGACTTCGTCGATACGCTGCCCCACTACTTCGTGGGATCCAACGCCGATCTTCCCATCGTGGGCGGATCGATCCTCACGCACGATCACTTCCAAGGCGGGCGCCACGTGTTCCCAATGATGCGGGCACAGGTCGAATGCACATTCACCATGCCGGGATTCAACGATGTCTGCGGCGAGGTGCTCCAGTGGCCCATGAGCGTCTTGCGGCTCTCATGCGAATCGCGCGACCGCGTGCTCGATGCCGCCGCCCACGTCTTGGAGGTATGGCGCGGTCACGCGGATGCGTCATGCGGTATCGTGCCACGCGATCCAGAAGGGACGCCTCACAACACGGTGACGCCGGTTGCCACGAGGGAAAACGGGAACTACACGCTCTACCTCGCGCTGCGTTGCAACATCGCTACCGACGAGCATCCCCTTGGCGTGTTCCATCCCCATGCGGACAAACATCACATCAAGAAGGAGAACATCGGCCTCATCGAGGTCATGGGCTTGGCGATTCTGCCTCCGCGCTTGGTTGACGAGCTCGCATGCGTCAAGGACGTGTTGTTGGCGGCGCGGGCAACTAACGAGGATGAAGCGACGCTCCTCATGCACCTTGAGGCCAACGATCGCACCGCCCCGCATGCCGAATGGGCGACCGAGGTGGCGCGACGTCATCCGGACCTCACGCGCGAGAACGCTCAGCGCGTCCTGCGCGACGAGGTCGCCGCAGTGTTTGCGGGCGTACTTGAAGACGCCGGTGTATTCAAGTGGAACGACACGGGCCGCGCCGGATTGCAGCGCTTCATCAGCGCGCTCTAGGAAATAGCGGACATCGCATCGTCTTTACATGCATTGAGCGGGCACGTCTTGAACGTGTCCGCTCATTTGTTCTAGCCTCACTCGGTCACTACGCGACGTTCGCCCGGTTCACACACGCCCGTACAAGAACCAGTTACATGGCGTTCGCCGGTGCATCCGCCGCCATGATGCTGCGCGCGACGATGCACATGACCATCAGTTCATCCATGTGCTCTGAGATCTTCACGTTCAGCTCGTATGTGTCATTTCGCTCCATGGGGACTTGCCTCGCCTCCACGTAGACCCTGCCGTCCGTGTCACGCACCTCGAAGCGGTTTGTCCAACCGCGCGTCATCACGACCTGCCAATCCGCGCCCTCGACGGTGAGGTAGCTCTCGACCGTACTGGCAGGCGTGCGGAACTTGCGCTTGATGTCGAACGTGTGCCCATCAGCCATGACGATGTGATGCGCGCGGTCCTTGGCGTCAAGGCGTGCGGTCGTGATTGTGGCAAGCTCGCGGTACTCGGCGTCTTTGAGGCGCGTGAGGCGCGGCGAGGAGAGCGGGTCGGTGTCCGCACAATAGACGACCTCCTTATCTGTCGTGCTCACCTCCACCTCGCTGTGAACGCTCAAGAGCTTCGCCCTAATCCGCAGCTTCATGGTGTACCCCTTCCATACCAGCGCATTGGAATTGTGCTTTCTCAGCCTTGTACCCACAATCCCCGCTTAAAAAATGCCCATGGCTTCCTTCCAATTCAACCCGGTCAAACGGAAGGAAACCATGGGCAATGTGCGTGCAGACATAGGCCATGTCGGCGCGGGCTGCGGCGCCACACCGGACGCCAGGACGTTCCTAGCTCAGCAGCATGCGGTCGTTGGCGAGCTGGCCGCCGCTGACCTCCTCGAACTTTTGCAGCAGGTCGGGCACGGTCAGGGCGCGCTTCTCATCCCCGGCGACGTCGTAGATCACGCGGCCCTCATGCATCATGATGAGGCGGTTTCCCAGACGGATGGCGTCATTCATGTTGTGCGTCACCATAAGGGTGGTGAGCTTGCGCTCGCCGACGATCTGTTCGGTGAGCTCGAGCACCTTAGCAGCCGTCTTGGGGTCGAGCGCCGCGGTGTGCTCGTCGAGCAGCAGCACGTGCGGGTTGGTGAGCGTGGCCATGAGCAGCGTGAGTGCCTGGCGCTGGCCACCGGACAACAGGCCCACCTTGGCCTGCATGCGGGTCTCGAGGCCCAGATCGAGCTTTTTGAGCAGCTCGGCGTACTCCTCGCGCTCGGCGCGGGTGATGCCCCAGCGAAGCGTACGGCGCTGGCCGCGGCGCTTGGCGAGGGCGAGGTTCTCCTCGATCTGCATGTCGGCGGCGGTGCCGCGCATGGGATCCTGGAACACACGGCCCAGGTACTTGGCGCGCTTGGGCTCAGAGAGGCGGGAGATGTCCTCGCCGTCGAGCTCGACGGTTCCGGAATCCAGCGGGTAGACGCCCGCGATCATGTTGAGCAAGGTGGACTTGCCCGCACCGTTACCGCCGATGACGGTGACGAAATCGCCGCCGGCAAGCGTGAGGTCCACGCCCGTGAGGGCGCGCTTCTCGGTAACGGTTCCGCGGTTGAAGGTCTTCTTGACGTGGGACAGCTTAAGCATCTGCCTCACCACCCTTCGAGTAGCTCGCGCGCAGCTTGAACCTCTCCCATACCACGGGCACGCACAGGGCGAGCGCGACGATGATGGCGGAGAGCAGCTTCATGTCATTGGCGTCCATGCCCATCTGGAGAACGATGGCGCGGATGAGGAAGTAGACCACGGATCCCGCCACGGCGGAGACCAGACGACTCTTGAAGCCGGTGAGCTTGCCGGGAGTGAGGCGGCCGAGCACCTCGCCGATGACGATGGCGGCGAGGCCGATGACGATGGCGCCCGTGCCCATGCCGATGTCGGCGTACTTCTGGCTCTGGCAGATGAGGCCTCCAGAGAGGCCCACCAGCGCGTTGGAGAGCATGAGGGCGATCATCTTGGTCTTGGCGGTGGACACGCCGAGCGCACGGATCATGTCCTCGTTGTTGCCGGTGGCGCGCAGGGCGCTGCCGATCTCGGTGCCGAAGAACCAGTACAGCAGGGCGATGATGAGCACCGCCACAATAAGGCCCACGATGATGGAGCCGGCGTTGGTGGAGAGGCCCGTCGCCTCCGTCATGCGGGAGAAGATCGTGTCATGCTGCAGCAGAGGCGTGTTGGACTTGCCCATAATACGCAGGTTGACCGACCACAGGGCGATCTGCGTGAGGATACCGGCGAGGATGGCCGGGATCTCGAACACGGTGTGCAAAAAGCCCGTGACCGCACCGGCGAGCATACCGGCGAGCATCGCGGCGACAATCGCGATGAGGGGGTCGACACCGGAGACTACAAGCACGGCGCAGACGCTTCCGCCGAGCGCGAAGCTGCCGTCAACCGTAAGGTCCGCGATATCGAGCAACTTGTAGGTGATGAACACACCAAGGACCATGATGCCCCAGAGAATGCCCTGGGAGACGGCGCCGAGTAGAGCACCACTCATGTTGTCCCTCCTTCAAATCGAGCCAAATGAACCCCGACGGAGGTGTTCGCCGGGGTTCATCGCTTATGCGACAGATATAGATGCGCAGGTCAGTGTACCATGCGCACGCCCTATGCGCTCACGTCGGTACCGCCGGCGTCGGCGAGGGAGCTCACGTCGATGCCGAGCTCGTCGGCGGTCTTCTGGTTGTAGACCAGGTCGCACTCGTCGGCGGCCATGGTCTCGATGGGCATCTCGGCCGGGTTGGAGCCCTCGGTGAGAATGCGCACGGCCATCTCGCCCGCACGGCGACCGAGTTCCTCGTAGTTGATCGACACGCTCGCCAAGCCACCCGCCTCGACATGGGCGACCTCGCCGCACACCGTGGGGACCTTATTCTCATTGGCGATGGAGGCGATCACGGTCATGGCCGAGGCGATGGTGTTGTCCGTGGGGGTGTAGATGGCGTCGACCTTGCCCATCATGGACTCGACCACCTGCTGGACCTCGTTGGAGCTGGAGGCGGTGTACTCGACACCTTCCATGCCGAGCTCATCGAGTTGCTCGGCGGCGAGGTCGATCTGGATCTTGGAATTTGACTCGGCAGTGCAGTAGAGCAGGCCGACCTTCTTGGCGTCGGGGACCAACTGGTGAAGCAGGTCGATTTGGTCGGCAACGGGATTCATATCGGAAGTACCGGTGACGTTGCCGCCCGGGGCGTCGTTGTCCTCGACCAGCCCAGAGGCGGCGAAGTCGGTGATGGCAGTGCAAACGATGGGAATGTCGGAGGTTGCACCCGCGACCGCCTGGGCGGCAGGCGTGGCGATAGCGAGGATCAGATCGCAATTCTCATTCACGAGCGTGCTCGCGATGGTCTGGCAAGCGGACTGGTCGTTCTGCGCATTCTGCTGGTTGATCTTGGCGTTGATGTCGGCAGCTTCGATCGCCTCGACAAAGCCCTTGTTAGCGGCATCGAGCGCCGGGTGCTCAGTGAGCTGCAGAACACCGATCTTGTACGAGGCCGCCTTGGCATCGGAAGATCCGGCCTCGCCGGCAGAATCGCCGCCGCAGCCGGAAAGGCCAAGGCCGCCCGCCACGGCACATGCGGAGGCGCAGGCAACGCCCTTCGCGAACGAACGGCGGGAACAGGTCATATCAGTCATGAGATTCTCCTAACGCGCCCGGAAGGAGGCGCGGCGTGGTTGAGGGAAACGACGAGGATCGAGGCGCGCACGGCGCCGTATCCCGGGCAATCGCTTAGACGATCTGGGCATCCTCGAGGGTCGAGATATCGATGGCAAGCGCGTCGGCAGTCGCCTGGTTCACGATGAGCTGGCACTCCTCGCTCGACAGGTACTCGATGGGCATGCTGGCGGGATCGGCGTCCTCGGTGAGGATCTTCACGGCCATCTCGCCCGCCTTATAGCCCAAGTCGTAATAGTTGATGCTATACGACGCCAGCCCTCCATCCTCGACCATGGTGTCGCATCCTACGATGACGGGGAGCTTATTCTCATTGGCGACCATGGAGACAGTCGCCATGCCCGCGGCGATGGTGTTGTCGGTGGGAGCGTAGATCGCGTCGACCTTACCGACCATGGATTCGACCATCTGCTGGATCTCGTTGGAGGAAGAAATGGAGTAACGCTCATGCGCAAGACCCGCGTCGTCAAGAGCCTCCTCGGCGAGTTGCACCTGCACCTCGGAATTGGACTCGGCGGAGCAGTAGAGGATGCCCACGGTCTTGGCATTGGGCAGCAACTGGTGAAGCAGGTCGATCTGGTCGGCGACGGGGGTGAGGTCCGACGTGCCGGTGACGTTGCCGCCGGGAGCGTCGTTGGACTCCACGAGGCCGCCCTCCGCGTAGTCGGTGATGGCGGACCCCACGATGGGGATCTCGGTGGTGGCGCCGGCGACCGCCTGGGCGGCAGGTGTGGCGATGGCGAAGATCAGGTCGTCACCGTCGTTCACGAGCTTGCTCGCGATGGTCTGGCAGGCGGACTGGTCGTTCTGGGCGTTCTGCTGGTCAATCTTGGCGTCGATGCCCGACTTTTCGATGGCAGCCACGAAGCCCTCGTTGGTCTGGTCGAGCGCGCCGTGCTCGGTGAGCTGCAGCACGCCGATCTTGTAGGAGTCCTTGGAGGAGGCGCCGCCGCCTGGGACGGCTTTGCCGTCATCGCCACAGCCCGCAAGCGCACTCGCGGCAAAAAAGCCCGCTCCGAGGGTGATAAGGTTCCTGCGCGAGATACTCAGCATGGCGATCAACTCCGTTTCGCTGTTCCGGGCGCCCGCCAAGATGCCGGCGACGCCGTGTTTGATAAGGCGCTTTACCGTATAAAAGCACGCAAGGGATATACTAACGTGCCCCCGCGCCGCGCTCAAACTCGTTACAGACGTGTAACACGACGGGGGCTTGATGCCCAGCCGACGAGCCGGCGCTGCCGCCGAAGCGTCGCGGCCGCCGAGGTCTCGCGGGACCCGAGGTCTCGCGGCCGGCACGGCACCACAGCCGTCGCATGCGAAGAGAGGGTAACAATGTCGAAAACAAGCCGCAAAACCGGCAGGATTTTCGACATTGTTACCCTCAATTGAGCGAGCCGAGCGCGCCCCATACAAACGAACCGGGGCGCAACCCGCACAGACGAGCCGGGGCGCCGCCCGGTCAAACGAGTCGAGGGGCGCCGCCCTAGAACTCGCAGCTGCCCACGGTGCGGGGATGCGGAAGGACGTCGCGGATATTGCCCACACCCGTGAGGTACATGACCAGGCGCTCGAAGCCCAAGCCAAAGCCGGCGTGTTTGCAGGTGCCGTAGCGGCGCAGATCGAGGTAGTAGCGGTACTGTTCGGCGTCCATGCCCAGCTCGGCGATGCGGCGCTCGAGCACATCGAGGCGCTCCTCACGCTGGGAGCCGCCGATGATCTCGCCGATACCCGGCACCAGGCAGTCGGCCGCGGCGACCGTCTTGCCGTCGTCGTTCAGGCGCATGTAGAAGGCCTTGATCTCGGCAGGATAGTCGGTCACGAAGGTCGGGCACTTGAAATGCTCCTCGGTGAGGAAGCGCTCGTGCTCGGTCTGCAGGTCGATGCCCCAGCTCACGGGGTAGTCGAACTCATGGCCAGCGGCGACGGCGCGCTCGAGGATCTCGACGGCCTCGGTGTAGGTGACGCGCGCGAAATCGGAGTTGGCGACATGCGTGAGGCGCTCGACGAGGCCCTTGTCCACGAACTTGTTGAGCATGGCGAGTTCGTCGGGGCAGCGGTCCATGACATCACGGATGACGTACTTGAGCATATCCTCCGCGAGGTCCATGTCGTCGGCGAGGTCGGCGAAGGCGATCTCGGGCTCGATCATCCAGAACTCGGCGGCATGGCGCGTGGTGTTGGAATTCTCGGCGCGGAACGTGGGGCCAAAGGTATAGACATCGCCGAAGGCCATGGCGAAGTTCTCGGCGTTGAGCTGACCGGAAACGGTGAGCGAGGCGGGCGCGCCGAAGAAGTCCTTGGAGTAGTCCACGTTGCCCTTATCATCCAGCGGCGGGTTGGCCGGATCGATGGTGGTGACATGGAACATCTCGCCTGCACCCTCGCAGTCGCTCGCGGTAATGATGGGAGTGTTCACGTAAACGAAGCCGCGGTCCTGGAAGAAGCGGTGGATGGCGGCGGCGGCCACGGAACGGATGCGGAACACGGCGCGGAAGAGGTTGGTGCGCGGGCGCAGGTGCTGCTGGGTGCGCAGGAACTCGACGGTCGCGCGCTTCTTCTGCAGCGGGTAGTCGGGTGCCGAGACGCCCTCGACCGCGATCTCGGTCGCGGCGAGCTCGAAGGGCTGCGGCGCTTCCGGGGTGAGTTTGAGCTCGCCGGTGCACACGAGCGCGGCGGAGACGTTCTGATGCGCGATCTCGTCGTAGTTGGCGAGCGCCTCGCGGTTCATGACGACCTGCAGGTCCTTGAAGCAGCTGCCGTCGTTCAGGGTGACGAAGCCGAAGTTCTTCATATCACGGACGGACTTGACCCAGCCGGCAACGGTCACGGTCTGGCCGCCGAGGGATTCGGCGTCGGCGTATAGCTGGGCGATCTTGGTGCGATCCATGCCATTCCTTTCATATCCGCGGCGCGTCGTGCCGCGCGTTGCGTTTTCTCACAATCGTTCATTCTAGCAGGTATGTTCGAGCACGGCGAAGCCACTGGGAAGGGCGCCGCCCCGTCCTTCCACCCGATCACGGCCGGACGGCCATCGATGCAAAGGCACCGCGTGTGGCCGTATTGCGATCGGCCTTTTGGCGTGCCCAGACGGGGTCGGTGCCACAAATCGGGCGATTTTGTAACGAATTTTGAAAGTGGTCGAGTAGCCCGTGGTTTTTTGCGGCAAAACCCCAGTTGAGCTCTTCTAAAAAAACGCGTCCATCCCCGATGTGCGAAATGCACCCGTCCCCGAATTACACATCGTGAAAGGTTTGTGCAGGGCTTTGACCACGACGCTACGTCGGGGTTTTTACTGTCGAACAACGGCGGGATGTACCGCCCCGTTCGAGAGGAACCTCATGTTCAAAGGCGCCGTCCTGCGCTACCTCATCTCCGATGCGCTGTCGCTGCTCGGCAATTCCATCGCCGGCGTGGTGCTGCCGCTCGTCCTGTTGGCCCGCACGGGCGATGCCCTGGCTGCCGGATCGCTCGCGCTCATTTGCGCCGTACCGCAGTTCGTCCTCGGTATCGTGGGCGGCGCGGTGCTCGACCGCGTCAATCGCAAGGCCATCTGCGTCGCTTCCGACCTCATCTCCGCGCTCAGCGTGGCCCTGCTGCCCGTGATAGACGCCACGGTGGGACTCTCCTTCGGTTGGTTCGTGGCGCTCGGGCTGCTCGGCGCCGTGGGTGACGTTCCCGGCATGACCGCGCGCGACGCCCTGCTTCCCGAAGTCTGCGAACGCGAGGGCGTCGATCTCCAGCGCTTCGTGGGTGCGAGCCAATCGCTCAACGCCCTCACGGGCATCGTCGGTCCGGCTGCCGCCGCGTTGCTCATCGGTCTGCTCAACGACATCGACGCGCTCTGGGTCACCGCCGTGTGCTCCTGCGCCGCCGCGCTCGTCAGCGCCAGCCTCCCCCACGGTGTGGGGACGATATCGCCGGCGAGCACCGCCAACTCCCCTGCCGGCAAAGGCGGCATCATCGCGCTCGCGCGCTCCGTCCTCACCGACGGCCTCTCCACACTCTTCGCCAACAACCGCCTGCTCCGCGCCACCACGCTGCTGTCCTTTGGAATCACCATGGTTATGGGGGCTTGGCAGGGCATTGTGCTGCCAGCGTACTTCACCTCACAGCGCACACCCGAGCTCGCCGGTGTCTTCATTTCGGCGATGGGCATAGGCATGTTACTGGGATCCCTTATCTACACGGCACTCTCAAGTCGTTTGAGCCGCCGCGGATGGTTCGTGCTCTCACTCGTGGGCATGGCCGCGGGCGTGAGCATTATGGGCACGCTGCCCGCCATGGGGCTCCTTCTTGTCAGCGCCGCCGCCGTGGGCCTTTTCTCGGGTCCGGCATCCGCGCTGTTGGGATTTTTCGCCTACGAGCGTATCCCCGAGGAACGCCGCGGATCTGCCATGGGCACGCTCAACGCACTCTACCTCGTCGTCGCTCCTGCGGGAACGTTTTTGGGCTCCACGCTCATCGCCGGTTTTGGTATCGAGCGCACCTTCATGGTGCTGGCGATCGCGTGGATCGCCGTGACAGCCGTGGCTCTCGCCGCGCCCACGCTGCGCAACTTGGACGACGAGCCCGCATAACACATACGCGTGCCGAGGTACGCACCAATAAGGGACGGATGTGTCATTTGGGGTACCTCCCCAAATGACACATCACGCGGACGGGTACAAGATCGGATAGATGCGATAGGAGAAATGGGGAACAGCATGAAGAGTGGCGAGCTGGCGCGCATGGCAGGCGTGAGCGTGAGGACGTTGCGCCACTACCACGCCATCGGGCTTTTGCCCGAGCCCCCGCGCGGGGACAACGGCTACCGCGATTACGACGCGGTGCACCTGTTGCGCCTCTTGCGCATCCGTCAGCTCGCCTCACTCGGGTTTTCCCTCGATCAAATCGGGCCCATGCTCGACGAACTCGACGCGGAGCGCCGCGAGGGCGAGGACCTAGGCGCACGAGCGGACCGCCTGCTCGACGATCTCGACCGTCAGCTTGACGAGCAGATCGCCCATCTTAAGCATCAGCGCGAGCTCATCCGCCATATCCGCGCACGCCAGGCAGACCCCGACTATCCCGAGCGCGCCGCCCGCGTGCTCGATGCCATCGACTCCTTTGAACGCTCCGCGCACGAATTCGGCTTCCTTCTGAGCGCCCTCACCGACGATGACCGCGTCGCCATGGGCATTGCGGCCCATCTCTACTCCGATGGCGAGCTCGCAGAAATCGAGCGCATCTTCCGCGCCATTCCGCAACGAAACCTCACCGAAGCGTACCTGCACGTGAGCGACCTCATGGACGGGCTGCCGAGCGACGCGACGCCGCGTGAGCGCGAAGCGGCAATCGAGGCGGGCATGGCGTTCCTCGACAAGATCTCCGATTGCTTCGATGCCGCAAACTGGCTGCGACCGGATAAGGACTACGAGCGTATGCTCGAAAACATGGCCATGGTCCACTACAACGATGCGCAGATTGCCGTCTCGGACGAGCTGTTCCTGAGGTTCACAAGGCGCATGGCCGAGCGCGAGGGCGCCGTTCCCCGGGAAGGCTGACACGCTTCTTGCCCTGCAAACGGGTGCGCACCGTCTCAAAGTGCGCGCGAATGGGCACACTCTCCATGTTCGACACGCTACACCCGCGAGGCGCGCACCCCCATGCGAGCATCGCGGCAGCGCACCCGCGCACACATACGAGGAGCCGTCCATGGAAGCCATGATCTCGTTTTTTAAGATTCCTTTGGTGCAGAGCATTTTGTGGGCCATCGCGCTCATCGCGGCGACGGCCGTTGTTGCGCGCATCGCCAGCCGCGCACTCAAGCATTTCCTCGACCGCGACAGCAACCCGCTGCCCAGCTCGAGCATCATCGTCAACATCGCGCGCGGCGTCATTTGGGCAACGGGGGCGAGTATCATCCTCGACGCGTGTTTTGGCGTCAACGCGAACGCGCTCGTGGCGGCCCTTGGCGTTGGCGGCATCGCAGTCTCGCTCGGCTTTCAAGACACGCTGTCCAACCTCATCGGCGGGCTTCAGGTGACCTTCATGGGAATTGTCACCCCTGGCGATAACATCGAGGTCGGCGCGGAGCGCGGCGTGGTGCAGGACGTCACCTGGCGCCACACCACCATCCGCGACGCCATGGGGCAGACCGTCATCATCCCCAACTCGATCATTTCGAAGACCGCCCTCGTGCATTTGCTGCCCGCCAGCCGCGTGACCGTTCCGTTTGCCGTCCCGCGCCTAGGCGAGGACGGGAGTGCTCGTGCCGACGATATGGATGGTCTTGCCGAGCAGCTCATCGCGCTCGCGCGCACCGCCGCCGGTGGCGTCTCCCCCGTCATCGACGGGCCACGCGTACTGTTCTCCGAGATTTCCGAACTGGGCATCAAGGGCAAGATCATCTTGCAGGTCGAGGATGCGTCCAAGACCTCAGCCGCGGCCGATGCCATCGTACGCGCCATCGCCACGCTGGTTTAGGGTGCGCCAAGGCGACGTGCCAAGGCGCCGTGCCGAGTCGCCGTGCCAAAAGTACCCATCCCCTCTGGCGCACACTCGGCGTACACTCGGCACGCACGATCTACAAAACGACTACGTCCCCGATTGTAAACGGCGGGGCGTCGGATTTAGCGGGTGATGCGGCGAGCGAGGGCAAACATCGCGCCGCCGGCAAGGACCAGCACCCCCACGACGATCATCTGAAGGTCGCCCGTGGTGGGTAGGTCGAGCCAGGGAACAAAGTCACCCTGGCCGGGCTTCCCAGATTCAGGAGCGTCGGGTTCGTCGTCCCCAAAGCCGAACTTGGGATACGCCGTCACCTCGTAGGCAAGAACCCCGTTCACCAGCGTGGGGACACTCACCAAAAACGGGTCGACAGTCGTGTCGGCATTGGCAGGTGCCGCCTCCGTACGATAGAGCAGGTAGACGCCCGGCTCCAACCCATACACAGAGCCGATGCCGCTCGCGTTAGTGCTGAGCGTGTCCGCGGCGTTCACGGCGGCGTCAAGCGCCAGGTCATGGACCTCTCGCGCCTTATCGCGCAGCCCGGCCGCGTCCAGCTCCGCCCACGCGCAATCCGCGGAGGCAAAGGCGTCGAGCACCTTGTAGTGCACGCCATCCCCGTCAATCGAGGCACGGGCAACCAAGACCGCCGCGTAGCGATCCCCCGCAAGCGGCGCGTCCACCCCGTCGCGCTCGACCGAGCAATTCAACGTGATGGAGCCCGTGGGAGCAGCGGATGCGACGGCTGGGGTAGCGCACAGGACGAGGGCCGCGCAGACGCACAAGAGGACGAGTCTCATGCGGACAGAGGGAAACGTCGAGCGCTTGAGATGCAACCGGTGACGCCCGAACACGAATCCCCGCTTAAGCAAAATGCCGTCCACCACGCGCATGTTCGTCCTCCTTTCCCTTCGATCGTCCGTACGTCGTGCCCGCTTCGCTCCCATACGCACCGCGTTGCGAGCCCTCGCGCTTCTGCTCGTGCCGCAGCCGCAAGCTTGCCAGCACGATCGCGGCGAGCACCAGCCCCACAACCAGGGCCACGTGCGGCCACGAGAGATTGATGGGGTTCCCCATCACGCCTACCTCGCCCTCCATGGAGGGCAGATACGGAATCGCGTGCGCCCGCACGAGAAGCCGATGCGAGTTGATGCCGTAGGGCGTGCAGGTGACGAGCGTCATATAGTCCGCACCCGGCTCGATGGCAAGCGCCTCGGTTTCCTCCGGTAGCACCGTGAGGATCTGGTCCACCTGGTAGGCGAAGGTCTCCTTGAGAACGCGGACGTAGAAGATGTCGCCGAGCTGCATCTTGTCGAGCTCGGTGAAGAGCTTGGCCGAGGGCAGACCGCGGTGGCCGGAGATCGCCGCGTGGGTAGACGCGCCGCCCACCGGCAGCGACGAGGTCTCGATGTGCCCCGTGGCCACCTGCAGGACCTTTTCCTCGGTGGTGTGGTAAATGGGCATGGTCTCGTCGAGGCGTGGGATGGTGATGTAGCCCATCACACCCGTGCCCGTGAGGTCGAGCAGACTGCTGTACTCCTCGCGAAGCTCGGCAGCCATCGAGGGCTCAATGGCATCCCAGCCACCTTTGGCAGCCGGGATGCCCGAAAGCCCCGCGAGCTTGGCATTGTAAACGCGGGCAGCTTCCATGAGCTGCGCCGCCTCCTCATCGGTGAGCTCGTCGACCGCCTCACTATACTGCTCGAGCACGCGCGTGGCGTTGAACAAGTTGAGCACATTCGAGATGGTCGGGTAGAGCACCAGCAGCAAACCGCCGATGATCGCCAAGGTTGAGAACCAGTCGCGGGGCTTTTTCATTGCTGAACCCGATTACGCAACGTGCTTGGCCGTGCGCTTGCGGTAGATGCCGTAGCCGATGGCAGCCGCACCAACGAGCGTGAACAGGATGGTGCCCATGCCGCCGGTCTCAGGGAGCAGCGTGCCCTTGTTGTTCTGGATGTTAAGAGCAACGTCGTTACCGCCGCCGTTCACCGTCCAGTTATTGAGCGTGCCATCCTGATCGTAGTTTGCGACAATCGCCACATCGACAGGTTTTTGGAGCTTGTTGTATCCATCGGGAGCCTTAGTCTCGACGAGCTGGTACTCAGCAGCATCCAGACCCTTGAAGGTGATCTTACCGCTCTCGGGAGTGGTGATGGTGTCAACCGCATTGCCTTCGCCAGTCTTTGCGGAACGCACGACAGCGGGCTGGGTCTCGTCGCCAGCGTTTTCAACAATCAGCTTGATCGGGGTGCCTTCACCCTTCTTCTGCAGCTGGAAGACAGCGCCGGCAAGGGCGGAACCGTCCATGCCGTCGGTCTTGTTGATGTCGAAGTCGAAGGTGTAGCCGTGGGTCACGCTGGGAACAGAAGTACCCGTACCACCCTTGATGGGGTCGTTGCTGTACTCGAGCTTCGCGCTGTTGCCTGCGTCATCCTGGCCAGCAACGGCATGCTCATTGATGATTGCAGAGTAGGTCACCTTGATTTCCTGGCCAGCCTTGTCACCATGCTTCGTCTTGAATTCGGTCATGATGATTTTCAGCTCGGTAGCAGCGCCATTGCCACCCGTGGCAGAGACGGTGTAATCGACGTCCTTCTGAAGCTCGGAAGCGCCAATGGTCACCTTGATGCTGTTCTGGTTAAGCGTCAGGCCCTTGGACAGGGTATCGACAAAGTTGAACACATAGGTGGTGTACTCGGTCATGTTGGGAACCTTGGACTTCAGCTCGAAGTTCAGCGTGTCGCCAACCTGAGCGTCTGCATGGTTGTTGTCATCAACGGTCTTGCTGATGGTGGGATACTCGCTCTTGAGGTTCACATTCTTGTCAGCCGCGACCACATTCGCCAGGATGGCGTCGGTTCCGCGATCGGCGGTGGAACCGCCCTGCGGGGAGACCACATAGTAGCCGAAGGCAAGGCCCGAGAACGTGGCGACATAGGGAGCACTGCCCCCAGACGCCGTCGCGCTGGATGTTGCTTCGATACCGTTCTTCTTCGCCCAGTCGGAAGCCTTCTTGGCGAAAGCAATCACGTTGGCTTCGTCGTCGCTACCGAGACCGGTCACGTACTCAATTGCCTTCTGAGAAAGCGCGTCGCCGTCCAACGTGGCCATATCGCCACCAATTACGGTCTTAAAGAACGGTGCCCACGCAGTATTGAGCGTGTAGCTTGCATTCTTGCCGTCAGCGGTGACCGTGGCGGAGAACATCTGCCACGCCTTGACCTCTTTGCCGTTAAACTCGGCGCTCTGATTCGTAATGGTCAGATTGCCCGTGGTGGCCGCGAAGGCCTTCGTGGGCAGGGCGCTCGCGAGCAGCACCACCGCCATGATTGTCGCCAGCGCCATGCTGGCGATGCGTTTTGTCATCGTTTTCATTGAATCATTCCTTCCCTCAAACGCATGACCTGAATACCTACCTATCTGACGCGGCGCACCATGGGCACCGCGGGGACACCTACTTCCGCCGACGATTCGCACGCAAGTGCCTCAGGTGCTTGCGCGCGTCGCGGGCAATCCCAAACCGCAACCAATGGGGCGCACCGGTTGCCTCACGAGCGGCATGTCTGGGCGCGTACCCGGCATATGCAACGGACCGCCGCTTGCACTCGTATGCGGCGCACGCGAACAGCATGCCGCCCGCAAGTACTATCCACCAGGTGCCACTTCCGCCTGTCTCGGGCAGCGGCAAGGTGTTGGTAACGGTGATCACGTAGCCCGTATCGTCGTTGTCAATCGCGTAGCTGTAATGGGTCGTCGCGTCGTATGCCCCCACGCGTACCTCGGTCACCGAGTAGGTGTAGTAGCGCACAACCGACGGATCGACCGTCGTGTCTTCAAACGCCACAGGCAGGCCGGTCAGCACCTTGCGCCAGGTTTCGGACCACTCTGAGGCATCGGCCGCGGTCAGCTTCACCTCGAGCACGCCATTCGTGCCGAACGTCGGGTCGTCCACGACCACGCCAGCGGCGTTGGTGTAGGTGCGCTTGAGCTTGAAGGTTACTTCGTCGGGGCGCGTGTTGCCTGCATTCCCGTTGTCCATCCACACCTTCTGCAGCGTGATGTCCACCAGCGCGGAGCACGGGTCTTGGCCCTCGCCCGGCTCGGGCGTGATGCCGCCCGTACCGGGAATATTGAGCGCGTCATCCATGAGCACGGCCTTCGCGGGAGACACATAGGCCTCCATAGCCACCGACGCGGTGCCGGCGGTGTCCTGCATAACGGCGCCTTTAAGCTCTTCGAAGCTCGAAATCTTGTCGTAGTGCTGAACCTCATAGCGGTTGTAGTCCGTGCCACTTGCCGTGTCTTGCTGGGCATGCGAGAAAATGCCATCGGCCTTCGCCACGGCGTCGGTCAACGCAGCGTTCATATCGCGATAAATCGAATACAGGTTGTAGCGACCTTCGTTGTCTTTGCCCTCAATGGTGCCCGCGTCTTTGAAATACACCGATTGCAGGTTGGTCATTCCCGAGAACGGGCCCACCAGCTGCTCGGTACCACGCACGACGTCGCAATACACCATTTCGTTGCCTTCGAACAGGCCTTCCTTGTTGTGGCCCACAAAGCCGCCGGCATAGCCCGCATTGTCGGGACGCTGATTCTCGTCTTGGGGCAAGCCGCCTTCCACCGCTAAGCCGTCGGCATCCTGCGTGGCGCCGCCGCCGAACACGTCGTAACCCGCCTTCGCACCCGTGACCTTGGAATTGGTCACCGCGGTGCGGTTGCCCTTGATGAGCGTAATTTCCAGGTTCGCCTTGTTTTCGTCAGGGTTCAGCAAGCCGTCTTTGTTGCACGGCAGCTTGATGGTGGAATCGCCAATGGTAATGATGGCAGTATCAGACTGCGTCGGATCATTGGGGTCGCCCTTCGCAAGCGCCACGCCGACGCGCAGGCCCAGCAGGTTCACGTAAAGCAGATCACCGTCGGAGAGGATCTTCAGATTCAGCAGCTCGCCCAAACCGGGAACGCTCAACCCTCCCAGATCGATGACGCCCAAATTCTCAAGATCATGTACATACAGAGACTTTACCAACTGGTCAACAATGACCAGCAGCAGCTCAACTACTGGAGAATCAAGCTCTACACCTGCTATAAACGACATGTCGGTCTGGCCGATGAATCCCGCCGCGACCTGGTCGCTGCGCACGATGCCCAGATTCGAAACCTCGCAGGCGTCGATCTTGGACAAATCGCCCAGGCCCACGAAGCCGCCCGCTATGTTTTGCGCCGCATCGTTGCCCTGCTCCACGATGTCTTGACCGGCATCGGCGCCGCTGGTTACCGTGAAGCCGGAAGCAACGCCTTCCACGCGGCAACGGTCGGCATGCGACCCCCACACGTCCAGTACGCCTGCCCGTAGCTTCAGCAGATTGAAAATCTGTCCGATACCCACGCTAGCTTCATCGATATCAACCGTGGAGTTCTTGCCCATATAGCCTGCGAAACCGCCCGCGTAGCTAGGAGCCGACACCGTGGAAAGCGCGCTCACGGTGCAATCTTTGACAGAGCCGTTCAACAAGCTGCCGGCAAAACCGCCCGCGTTGCCGAAGTAGCGCAACGAATCCATGGTGCCCACCTTGTCTGCCGTGTTGGCGCGCACCTGGGCGCCGTCTGCCACGCCCGTCACGCTCGCGTGGTACACGTAGCTGCGGAACGCATCCAGCACGCTGACGTTGCCCAGGCCGATCAGGTCCAAGATGGATGTCTTGTTAGTGCCGGCATCGGTGCCGCCCACGTCAGCCACGCTGCCCACGTCGGCAAGGCCCACGAAACCGCCAGCGTTCTTGCCGCCGGAAACGCCGCGCAGACCGTTGACGGAAAGTTTCGAAGCGCCCTCCTTGCTGCCCAGCACGGCAGATTCGCAACTTCCCACGAAGCCGCCCGCTGCCGTGGCGAACCCGGTTGCGCCGGCCCGCTGATACGAGCCGTCAACCACGAAGCCCCATGCCTCATTGGCAGGCGTCACAGACGCACCGCGGATGGTGGTCATGGTTGCCTCGAGCACATTAGCGACATCGCCCGACTGGCCGATGACAGTATCCAGAATGCCCTGCAAAAGACCGTTGCTTGCATGGGTGTTCGCGTCTGCCGCAGATCCTGGAGCCGCCGTACCCGCATAGCCGCCCACCGTGTTGGTGCCTTTCACCAGGCGCAGGTTACCTACGTTGCAACCCGTTGCGCTTTCGGTATCGCCCCAGATCTGCGCGCCTTCGGCATAGCCCACATAACCGCCCGCATGGCCAAGGTCGTACTTCTCGTCGTTTTCGGCACTGCCCATGCCGAGCGCTTGCACCGTCATACCTTCGCGATAACCCACCGTGGAAGATGATCCCTGAATGCTGGGGACGAACACTTCGGCCGCTGAAATAAGCTGGCCCAGATCGAGATTGAGACCCAGAATGCTTATGCCACCCAGGTTGGCCGCGCCGCCGCTTTCCATAAAGCCCGCATAGCCGCCGGCCGCACGCATGGCGCGCACGGTTTTGGCATCGTTTGCCGCGCCGTCGCTGACCACGCCGCTGCGCATAATGCCCACGTAGCCGCCGGCCACGCCGCCGTCGCATTCGTTGGCTGCGTTGCTATAGGCGCTGCGGCCCGCCGCCACGTTGTAGCCGTATATATAGTTGGCAAGCTTGGCGTCCAGCTCTTCCTGCGAGTTCACCTTGCCGGTCTGGGCAAGGTCGGCACCGAAACCGCCGTTCACGCCGACGTAATCGACCCATGTGTTCCAGGTGTTTGCATCGATGCCGGAAAGCGGACCCGTCACGCGCGTCTGACGCTGCGTGGGATAGACCACCGACAGCGCCGAGGCCAGCGTGTCAACCTTGATCAGGCCGAACAGCAGGCTCAGGCTGCCTGTATCGGCCGTATCGGCAGGACGCATGATGCCGGTGTAGCCACCCGCGACCTCGGTGCCGAACACTGAGCGCATGCGGTCGGCGAACGCCGTGCGCGTGGGACCGGTGTATGCAGCCGCTTTCCAATCGCGCGTATCGTTGCCCCAAATCTGGCCGCCCTCGTTGTATCCGGCATAGCCGCCCGCCATGCCGCGCATGGTGGTGCCGTCGGATGCCGCCTGCGCGCGCACCACGCCGCCGCAGGGCACGCAGTCGGTGGAGCTATTGCGCACTGTAGGAACAAAGCTTTCCACCAGGCTCGCCAGGCTGTCGATGTTGACGAGCTTTTTCAGAATGCTGCTTTCACCGCCGCCGAGCACTTCGGCCGCGCTACCAGGCTCCATGCCGCCGGCATAGCCGCCCGCAGCGATGCGACCCACCACGTGCGAGAACGAATGGGCACTCGAATCCTGGACATGCGAGCCAGTGATTCGACCCGCGAAGCCGCCCGCGTAGCCCTCGGCGCGTCGCCGCGTGGTGCACGCACCGCATAGCCGCCCGGCATGCCCGTAGACATCGGAATGCTCGACCCGTGGAAACCATCACATTGAGCGCGGAGAGCACGTCGGTCAGATTGATGGCCGTACCCAGAATGCCTAGGCCTTCGCCCACCGATGCGGTGGAGCCGATGTCCAGACGACCCGCGTAGCCGCCGGCATAGCGTAGGCCGTCTATGGCCCACGGCGTGTTCGCGTCGTAATAGACATCGATCGCGTCGGCCTCGAGATCGGCGGGGTCTTCGATTGCCGTATGGGCGATCTTGTTCACGTCGCAGTTGGAAAGCTGAGCGCCCGAGGCATAGCCCGCGAAGCCGCCCGCTGCGCCGGAGTTCGTGTCGAGCGCATCGATACGGCTCGCGCGCACGGTGAAACCATCGGGCGAATTCACGCCCGCGTCCGATACCTTCGCAACGTAGGCGTCAACCAAACCGATCAGATTCGACACGTCGATCTTCAAGCCTTTAATACCGCCCAGGATGCTCAGACCGCCGCCGCCCTCAGCCGCTGCGGCGAGCGCTCCCGAAGTGAGCAGGCCCGCGAAGCCGCCCGCATAGCTACCGCCTTCGACGCTCTTCAGGCCGTTGACAGCCCATTGATCGGCATCGCCTTCCACCACGCCGCTGCGGAACACGCCCGCAAAGCCACCGGCTTCGTCGGCAGCAACGATAGCGTCGCCCGCATAGGTCACGTTGCAATCGCTGTATTTCGGGATGAGATAGGGAACCGCGTTGAGCAGATCCGCGATGGAGCCGAGCGCGAGGATGGACGCGCTGTCGGCCACATCGGCCAGTCCGCCCGTCTCGGAATTGCCCACGAAACCGCCTGCCGCGCCGTTGTCGTTATCGGCCGTCACGCGGTGCAGGCCCGTCACGTTGCAGTTCGACAGCTGCGCGCTGCGGTTGTCGGCCACGAAGCCGCCCGCCGTTGCCGCGGGAACGCCCGCGTCGGGCTTGGTATCTTTGGTCGTTTCCACCGTGAAACCGTTCGCATGGCCCGCCACGGTGCAGTTTTCCGCCGTTACGTTCACGCCCTCGCCCACAGAGAGCAAACCCGTGATGCGGATGGCGCCCAGACCCAGCAGGTCGAGACCGCCGCCGTTCGCAAGGTTGCCGGGGCCCATGGCACCCGCGAAACCGCCGGCACGCGTGCCCGCCCGCACGGACACAATGTCTTTAATATGCACGTTGGTGCACGAACCGCCCGTTGCCTCGGCAACGGCTCCGCCCGCATACGCGTCGCCCGCGACCACGGTTGCGCCTTCCGCGACGCCCGTCACCGTGACGTCGCTCAGCTCGAACGGCAGATAGCCGCCCAGACCGACGGTCCTATCAAGAACACCGCCAACCGAAGCGGTGCCCATCAACCCAGCAACACCCGCAGCATGGCTTCCACTTGCTTTCACCATAGCCAACTGCGATATGGTATTTCCACGAGGCGTATTCGGCTTCGATAAAAGACCGTCGGCGCGGCTATAGATTTTCAATTTCGAACAATGGGCGTCATCTGACGCGGCGACAAGCGTGCCGTCGCCACGGCCCAACAAACCACCCGCATAATCGCCGGCGCTTTCAACCGTAATCGTGCCGCCAGATATCTTCGCGCCCAGAATGGCGGATTCGTCAACGCCCAAAAGAGTCAAGAGGGCATCGCGTCTACCGTCGGAATCCTTGCCCTCAAGCACATCCGTCAAAAGATCGCCAACTAAACCGATCAGATTATTCTCTTCAGGTGCATTCTCCGATTTACCTAAATCACTCACCCAGCCGAGCGTCGCAGCACCTGCAAACCCGCCCGCCAAAGCGTAAGATTTAGCTTCATCGCCCGATTCTTCAGAATGGATTGTCGCCCTTACCGCAACAGGCCCTGAAATGGTGTCGTTGATGCTATAGCTATTGGAGAAAGCACCTGCGAATCCGCCCGCATAACTGGCAGCCTCAACCGAAGCGCCGGCGACAACCGAACATTCCTGAGTAACGCTCTGGGGCTGCGCCACCCTGACAAGCTCAACTCCCAGGTCGGACAAAGCGCCCTTCATTACCCCATTACGAGCAACGCCAGAAAAACCACCAGCGAACAGACGCGCTTTTACCATCACGGGAGAGTTCACCGCGCAAGACACGATAATGGTGCCCGACTGTTCACCAATAAAGCCGCCGTTCTTGTCCGTCGTCGACAAGCCAACAGGACTGTCCTGAGAAAGCGAAACCGAGCATTCCGAAATCACCGGATTTTTGTACCCCGTAGGGATCAGGCTCTTAACATTTAGAATGTTGTTTGCGAGCAAGAGTTTAATGAGATCACCCAAGCCAAGACCAGGAACGGCGTTGAGAATCGTCTCGAGAGCATCAACTGTAAACCCGAGGATCTTCGAGAGGCCATCGTATTCGGTCATGCCCTCCGAATAACCAACGAATCCGCCAGTCATTCCCCAGGAACTCGTGACGCGGGCAGCTGCGCCATCGGGAGCATTGACCACTTCACAGTTTTCTATACGCACATCGCCCACAAGGCGACCGGCGAATGTACCGGATGCCGTGGTGGATGGGTCGGCATTGCGCAAGTTAAGCAAGCCGCGCAACACGTCGCCCAGATTAATTTCTAGATTGCCTACGGTTATAGTTTTGAGCAGCAAAGACAGCAAGTCGCCTACGCCGCCGAGCAAACCACCGAGCAAACTCGTCAAAAGTTCAACAAGATTATCGGGGACATCCTTGAAGCGCGTCGTCGCGTTATTCACCTGAGGAGCCACGAGTGCGATATTGCTCACACGAGCAACTCCCCCCGAAACTCCAATGCTGTTAAGGTTCATCGGACTCGAAACCGTACCGAAAAAGCCAACGCCAGCATACTCCGAAGTGTCCAGCACTCCTTGGATGTCAACATTAACGCCCGAAATCGAAGGGCGCCCCGTAGCAAGAATGGTGCTGCCAGTGGCATCCCAAATCTTTTCACCCTCTGCCGCAACTGCACCCGTCATGGTTCCCTGGAGCATGAGGGGCGTCCAGTTTCCACCAGAGCTCACGTCGATATCGCGAAAAATGATGTAATTGGCCGTTGCCGAGTACACGAGACCGGTATTAGGGCTCGCCTTGGTATCCATGTTTCCAGAAGCATCGACGCCACAGTGTTCTTTTCCGATAATCAGCGAGTCACCGTAATTCGTGTCCGACAGTTTATTGCCCACATCGATATCGGCATCGCCCGCGTATTCAAGCTCCCACGGCCCTGGCATTCCAAGAATCTCTGTTCGACTAAATACCTTCCCTACGACATGCTTATTCGACCCAATCGCGCGCAGCTGCTGCTCGTTGCCGATAAGGATGTATTTTGTTCCGTTGATATCTTTGACAACCTGACCCACGAAGTCACGGCCGCCCAGCGGGTCCACCGCAGCGCGATCGGCAACCAGCACGTTGCCGGTCGTTTCGCCATCGCCCTGCTGCAGAACCTCGGCGCCTTCAATCTGCGCAGCGTCTTGTTCCGCATCCGAAACCGCGCCCGAAGCAGCGTCATCCTGCCCGTCGGCACCCTCGGTCGCGCGGGCAACAGGCTCCCCTACCCCATCGGAGCTGGAGAGCTCGCTTTGCGCGACGTCCGATTCATCTTGCTCATTCGGGGAATCCTCGCGTGCACCATCCGTTGCGCTCAGATTGCCTTGTTCCGATTCGGAAGCGCTCTGCACCCCATCGGGCAATTCGTCGTTTACCGCAGCTACATCGTGCCCGCTCGACCCTACTGCAGGCTCATTCGATACAACCTGGGAATACCCCCCCCCACCCTCAATATCCGAAACGAGGGGCGACGGCGTCCATGCATTGGCACCTGCGACAACCTCGGCGCCGGCCTCCACCTCGGTGTTCGCTCGCTCCATCCGCATCGTCATATCGGCTTGGGCAAGGGAATAGCCCGCAAGGGCCGCTTCGATTTTGTCGCGCGCCTGAGCTGCCTGACAAGCGCCAACGCCGGCGGGAAATGACCCCAGCGAGCATGAGGCAATCAGCAACCCAATGACAGCCTTACGAAACAATACGAACCTCCCCCTGAGGCATGGTACACACATTTTCTATACACCTTAGCAAAATAAGAACACTGATATACCGATTCATTAATTAGAAACTGTTCACTTATATTACTAGTATTTCGGTTGGTATTAACTGACCCAGCTCATGCGTGGTGTAGAAGCGCAGCGCTCGCTATCGTCTGGCACCGTTCACATACGTTACATATTTCACAGCATTTCAATTCATAAAAATGGCCGCCGCATTACTGCGACGGCCGCAATACGTTCCGCTCTTTGAGAGCCTACTGTCCTGCGCTCTCCGCGCGGTCGACTATATGCTCCGCAACATCGTGCTTGTACAGGTTATCGCGCTTGAGCTGATCCCAGCCTGCCTCGTTCACCATATCGGCGTTCAGGGAAACGCCGTACATCTCCTCGACTGCGGCACGTTTAAACACGTAGTAATCAGCATTATTGGGATCATCGCTCTCGGTGAGCGTCACCTGAATCTCCTGCACGTCAGGAACCACACAGAAGAGCACCGTCGCGTTGTATGCAAGCGCCAAATCGATGGAATCCCCGTCAACATAATCGGGAACACGCAGGTAATCAAAGCGCAGCACGCCGCTGCCGCGCGTCACGTCAAGATTGGCGCTCCACTCGCCCATAGGTAGATTGATAAGAAGCGCCCCCAGCCCATCAACATCACTCAGGCTGCTGTTCACGTAGGTCAGCACGTCATTGCTCGAAGCGTTTACGACCTCCTTGGTCAACTCGTCGGCAACATCGCCATCCAGGTATACACGCCCGTTCGCATCGACCACAACTCCGGAGTCTTCCTTGTAGACGGAAACGCCGCCATCAGGGGTCACATCAACCGTACTGCCCCCGCCCTGGACATGCACTCCGCTCTCATCAACACTCACGCTGTCACCATGGTTACCCGTGAAGGCACCCAGGCTCTCAATACCGCGCACCATATTGCAGCCAACGAGGCCGATGAGCAAAAAGATGATAATCCCCGCGACCGATATAAGGACGAGTGGCCATATACGGCGACGCTCGACCGATTGGCTCGGCTGCGGATGCAGGACGGCAGAACCGGATTCCGTAACAGGCGTGGGATATCCATGCGTCACAACCGGATCAGACGTTGCAGTCGGCTGGTCCGAATCATCAAGGGGGACCACCGATTCGATCGATGCATCGGCTTCGGGAAGCGCAACGTGCTCCGCACCCTCTTCGGCAAGCACATCATCGACGCTCGTAAAGCTCTCCTTGGTGCGCCGAAGAGCCTCCTCGGCAGAAAGTCCGTCCTCGAGCAGATCTTCATAGCGGGCAACCATGTTGCCGTAGATTTCTTCCTTGAGTTCAATGTTTTCCGCCGTGAGTACCCTGCCCTCAAAGAGGTGCTCAACGTACATGCGAAGTTCGTTCATTGTTCGCTCCCATCTTGCAGCAGTAAGCTATCGATAATCTGACGCACATGGATCCAACGTTCAGTCGCGTCAGTCAGCTCCTGCGCGCCCTCCACCGTCATGCGATAGTACTTACGTCGAGCGCCTTGCGTCTCGTCTCCCCAGTAGCTTTCGACATAACCCTGCGTCTCAAGGCGTTTAAGGCTCGTATAGAGCGATGGCTCCTTCATCTCGTACTCGCCATGACTCACCGTAGCAACGGATTTGAGAATCTCATACCCATAGCTATCAGCGCCTGAAAGAGTTTTTAAGATAATCGCATCGATATTTCCCCTAATTAAATCGCTCACTGAATCTCGTGTCGCCACATCGGCCACCTCCTTCGTACTTGGATTGTGAGACTACTTTACTACACAGTACTATGTGTGTCGATGTACTTTTGACTGGAAGGTAGACGGTAGCCAGAATTACGTGAGCGGTTATTGCAGCCGGTTTACAAGACCTAAAGAAAAACCCGGTCCGCACGGGGCGAACCGGGTTTCCGAGTCATATGTAGGAAGCGACGTATCGCTTAGGCCTCCATGAAGTTGCGCTGAACGGCGGAGTCAACCTTGACGCCAGGGCCCATGGTAGAGGACACGGAGATGCTCTTGACGTACTTGCCCTTGGCGGAAGCCGGCTTGACGCGGAGGATCTCGGTGTAGAGGGCGGCGTAGTTCTCAACGAGCTTCTGCTCATCGAAGGAGACCTTGCCCAGCGGCACGTGGCAGATGCCGTAACGGTCGGCACGATACTCAACGCGGCCGGCCTTGAGCTCAGAGACCATCTTGGCAACGTCCATGGTCACGGTGCCCAGCTTGGGGTTGGGCATGAGACCACGGGGGCCGAGGATCTTACCGATGCGACCAACCTTGGCCATCATCATCGGGGTGGCGATGGCGGCGTCGAAGTTGATCTCACCCTTCTGAATCTGGGCGATGAGCTCGTCGGAACCGATGACGTCAGCGCCGGCCTCGGCAGCCTGCTCAGCCTGAGCACCCTCGGCGAAGACAGCGACACGGACGGTCTTGCCGGTGCCGTGGGGCAGGGAGATGGAGCCACGGATGTTCTGGTCGGCCTTACGAGTGTCGATGCCCAGACGGAAGTGAGCCTCAACGGTCTCGTCGAACTTGGCGGCGGAAAGCTCCTTGACGAGCTTCACGGCCTCAAGCGGAGAGTAGACGGCGGCGCGATCAAACTTGGCCGCAGCCTCGCGGAACTTCTTGCCATGCTTAGTAGCCATGTCAATACCTCCTGTGGTGCAAGCGGGCGAACCCTCCCACATCGTTCACACGCCCCTTTGGCGTGCGAGTTACCTAATAACGAGCGAGCAAATACTTACTCGGCAATGGTGACGCCCATGGAACGGGCGGTACCGGCGACGATCTTCTTGGCCGCATCGATGTCGTTGGCGTTGAGATCGGGCATCTTGATCTCGGCGATCTTGGTGAGCTGCTCATCGGAGAGCTGGCCGACCTTATCGCGCTGGGGAACGGCGGAACCGCCCTTGAGACCGAGCTCCTTCTTAATGAGGTGAGCCGCCGGCGGGGTCTTGCACACGAAGTCGAAGGTACGATCCTCGAAAACGGTGATGACGACCGGGATGATGTCACCCATCTTGTCCTGCGTGGCGGCGTTGAAAGCCTGGCAGAACTGCATGATGTTGACCTGCGCGGCACCAAGGGCGGGGCCCACGGGCGGAGCGGGGTTGGCCTTGCCGGCCGGAATCTGAAGCTTGATGACGGTGGCGATCTTCTTCTCTGCCATGTCACACCTTCCTTGAACGTGGAATATCGAAATCAAATATCGTCAGCGCACGTTCGCTAGAAGCACGGACACCGATGAGCGGTCGGGGCCGAAGCGCTCAAGCGCGGACAAACAAACGGGAATGCTTAGGCAATGACCGTGATCTGGTCGAAGCTAAGCTCAACGGGAGTCTCGCGGCCGAAGATCATGAGCGTTACCTTGACCTTGGCAGACTCAGGCATGACTTCGGAGACCTTACCGTCGAAATCAGAGAGCGGGCCGGAGATGACGCGAACCGAAGACCCGACCTCGATATCGACGACAGCACGCTTGGGCGCAGATGCTCCCTTGTCGGTCTTACGCATCATCTTGTTGTATTCGTCACGGGAAAGCGGAGCGGGCTTGCCGCTGCCACCGAGGAAACCGGTTACGCCGGGCGTATTGCGAACACAAGTCCAGGCGTCGTCATCCATCTCCATACGGACGAGCACATAACCGGGGAAGATCTTGACGTCCTTCTCATCGCGCTTGCCGCCCTCTTTAAGTTCGGTGACACGCTCGGTGGGAATCTGAATGTCGAAGATACGATCCTGCATGCCCATGGTCTCGATACGATGCTCAAGATCGGATTTGACACGGTTCTCGTACCCAGAGTAGGTATGTACGACGTACCAGCGCTTGGACATCTGCTTACCCCCTCAAGCCGGCGAAGAGCACGAGGCCCTCACTGATGACAAGATCGAGAACGGCAATCGATACGCCAACGACAATCAGTGAGGCGCAAACGGCGACGGTGTAGTTGACGAGCTCGTTCTTGGTAGGCCACACAACGCGCTTCATCTCGGAACGAACAGAGGCCATGTATGCCTTGCCGCGGGCAATGAGGCCAGGCTTCTTGTCTGACTTCTTCGCCTTCGCAGGCGTCTTGGTGCTCTTCTTGTTGGCCATAATGGCTTACCTCCGCGCAATGCGCCTATACATTGAAAACCGTAAGCCTCGCGAGGAGGCTTACGGATTAAAGACTGGCACGCCAGGAAGGACTCGAACCCTCAACAGACGGTTTTGGAGACCGTTGCTCTACCAATTGAACTACTGGCGTGTATGCGAAAGAGACTAGCGAGTCTCCTTGTGCAGCGTATGCTTCTTGCACCAAGGGCAATACTTCTTAATCTCCATGCGATCAGGCATGTTTGCCTTGTTCTTGGTGGTCGTGTAATTACGACGCTTGCACTCGGTGCAAGCCAGGGTAACCATAGTGCGCATGTATCTAAACCTCCATGTACTGCCCCGTTGCGGGCACGGTCGCTAACAATACCATCATCTTGGTAATGCTGTCAATCCCATTGGTATTACCGCGTCTATTCTGCAAATGAGATTCACAACTCTTATACAAAAGGCCGTGAAAAGCAGCACAGACGTGAGAATACCCAACACCTTTGGCGCGTTAGGTACGAGACTGGCAGAAAAAAGACCCGGCACCAAATGCGGCGCCGGGTCCCTTAAGTACGCCTAGATCAGCGAGTGTAGGTTACTCGATGATGGTGGAGACGATACCAGAACCCACGGTGTGACCACCCTCGCGGATAGCGAAGCGCAGGCCCTCCTCCATGGCGATCGGGTGAATGAGCTCGCCGGTAATGGTGATGTGGTCACCAGGCATAGCCATCTCGGTGCCCTCAGGCAGCTTCACGGTACCAGTCACGTCGGTGGTACGGAAGTAGAACTGGGGACGATAACCATCGAAGAACGGGGTGTGACGGCCACCCTCGTCCTTGGTCAGGACGTAGATCTCGCCAGTGAACTTGGTGTGAGGGGTAACGGAACCCGGCTTGCAGAGAACCTGGCCGCGCTCGATCTCCTCACGCTTGATGCCGCGGAGCAGCAGGCCGACGTTGTCGCCAGCCTCGCAGAAGTCCATGGACTTGCGGAACATCTCGATGCCGGTGCAGACCGTGGACTTGGTCTCCTTGATACCGACGATCTCAACGTTCTCGTTGAGCTTGAGCTCACCGCGCTCGACACGACCGGTAGCGACGGTACCACGACCGGAGATGGTCATGACGTCCTCAACGGCCATCAGGAACGGCTTCTCGTTGTCGCGCTCAGGCGTCGGGATGTACTCGTCAACAGCCTTCATGAGCTCGCGGACGGAATCCATCCACTTCTCCTCGCCGTTGAGGGCGCCGAGAGCGGAACCACGGATGATCGGCAGGTCGTCTCCCGGGAACTCGTACTCGGAGAGGAGGTCACGGGTCTCCATCTCGACGAGGTCAATGAGCTCCTCGTCGTCGACCATGTCGCACTTGTTCAGGAACACGACGATGTAAGGAACGCCGACCTGACGGGCGAGCAGGATGTGCTCGCGGGTCTGGGCCATCGGGCCGTCGGTAGCGGCGATAACGAGGATAGCGCCGTCCATCTGGGCAGCACCGGAAATCATGTTCTTGACGTAGTCGGCGTGGCCGGGGCAGTCAACGTGAGCGTAGTGACGAGTGGCGGTCTCGTACTCAACGTGGGAAACGGAGATCGTAATGCCGCGCTCGCGCTCCTCGGGAGCCTTGTCGATGTTCTCGAAGGCGGTGAAGTCGGCCTTGCAGCCCTCGGTCTCAGACAGAGTCTTGGTGATGGCAGCGGTCAGGGTCGTCTTACCGTGGTCAACGTGACCGATGGTGCCGATGTTAACATGCGGCTTAGTGCGCTCAAACTTTTCCTTGGCCATGAAGCCCTCCTTCTGGAAAAGGTTGCCCCCTTTTGGAGCAAGTCCCTACTTAACTTAAGCGGCCCCCTCGTTTCCTCGGAAGCCGCCCTAGTTACCTGGTAGCGGTGACTGGATTCGAACCAGTGACAACACGGGTATGAACCGTGCGCTCTGACCAACTGAGCTACACCGCCAGATGGAGCCTGCAACCAGACTTGAACTGGTGACCTCTTCGTTACCAACGAAGTGCTCTACCGACTGAGCTATACAGGCCTGACTGGTGGGGATGATAGGACTCGAACCTATGAACCCAGAGGGAGCGGATTTACAGTCCGCCGCAGTTGCCGCTGTGCCACATCCCCAGTCTGTCAAACTCAACCACGGTCCTTGGTTTCCCTCGTTGCGTGCTCGAGCGAATGGAATAATAAAACGTGAAAACCGGCCATGTCAACAAAAGCTTTTATATACACGTGTCCGGGCGTATCGCATTGCAGGTCAATGGCCATATTCTTGATGTGTTGGACCTGTGATTGCCACTCTCTCAGCTCATGTGCACGCATGTTCCGTGCAAGCACTTTAGGAGGATGCAGCGCTGGGGCGTGATGTCCGTACAGATCTGTGCTCGGCTCGATAGGATCCCGTGCTCGGTAGGATCTCGTGCTCGGTGTGAGAAAACGTTGGTTTGAAATGACCCTGGTATTTCAAACCCATGATAAATCACATTACCAGACCCTTTTATGTGAGGAATCCGCAGTTTGAAATGTCCCAGCTGTTTCAAACTGCGGATTCCTCACACTGCGCCCGGGCAACGGGACAGATTCCGGCCCGTCATAGCAGAAAGCCCGGCACCGCAAATGGCACCGGACTTCTCACCTCAATGGAGCCAGCGACAGGAATCGCCGGACGGCTAGCGCCACCCTCCTTCCGCTGCGGGCCTCACGGCCCTTGCGCGCTGCGCTGGCCAACGCTTCGCATTGCCTCAGCTCCGCGCCCGCAACCGGGTTCGATTCCGGCCCGTCATAGCAGAAAGCCCGGCACCGCAAATGGCACCGGACTTCTCACCTCAATGGAGCCAGCGACAGGAATCGAACCCGCAACCCACTGATTACATCGGTATCCTTATCGTTTATTAACGTTCATCTGCGACTATGCCGACCGTGACCTCGAGTTTTTCTTTCATTTTCCGCCTATAGTCTCACTTGAGACGTCTCCGAAACAGTCAAATTGCACAGTCATTGCACACGTGATTGCACACGGAGGAACAATGGAAGAGAAATACGCTACTTCATCTATATATAAGTACATGGACGATCGCTGGCGCGCGCAGTTCCCCTACTTCGAGGACGGCGTTTGGCATAAGAAAACTCAGCTTCTTGAACATCGAGGCCGCGATAAAGGGCGTAGCCATAAGCATCGAGACGCAGCCATGGTGGAAGCTGAGGTTGTTCGCGCCCGCCTAAATGCAGAAGCGGAAGCCGAAGCGAGTAGGCCGGCAGAATCGATTTCAGTTGCCGACCTAGTGTCTACTTATATAACAATGGAGTGCGCCGACATCGCGCGCTCCACTGCGACCGGCTATTCAGGCATGCTCCGCCGAAACATCGAACCATATATTGGCAGCATCCCCCTAGAGGACCTAACTGAAGAAGACGTCCAGGAATGGGTCAATGCAATGGCGAAGAAGCACGCAAGGTCAACTGCGTGCAATTCCCTAAGGCTGCTGCGGGGCTCATTGAAGTACGGGCTGAGGAAAAAGTTAGTTTCGGAAAATGTGGCCGCATGGGCAAAGGTTCCCAAGAACGAGGATGCCGACTACGGGCGACCGAATTCACTTACCGGCAGGGAAAGGGTCCGCGTCCTGAACACCCTCAACGCATCCATAGATGTCCCGGCAATTCTGGCTGCGAAAATCTCCCTGTATACAGGGCTTCGTCGAGGTGAGCTTTGCGCCCTGAAGTGGAAAAGCGTCGACTTTTCCCATTCCTCGATTCGTGTAGAAGCCGCAATCGGGCATACCGACACTGAGTTTTACGTTAAAGGCCCCAAAAGTGCCAGTAGCAGGCGAACGATTCCGAATTGCCCGGAGGATCTCATGCACGACTTAGCCGCGCGCAAGCGAGACATGGAAGAAGAATGCATCAGACTCGGGATTGAGTTCAGCGAGGAAATGTTCGTGCTGGGCTTTCCAGACGGCTCGTTCCTTAAGCCTCCCAGGATCAACGGCGCCTGGCGCGCGCTCTCTAAGGCGCTGAACCTTCATGGAGTATTAAACAGGAACACGGTAACCTTCCATGATCTAAGGCACAGCTTCGCAACATATGCTGTCGCCAACGGCGTAGACCCGAAAACACTCGCAAGCTTGATGGGCCACTCCAAAGCCTCCATGACCCTAGATAGATACGCCAGCGCCGACCCGAAAGCAACCGCATCGGCGATGGACGCCCTCGGATGCCTTTATAAGAGCGCCTCATAGTATTCAAAAACCGGATAGGGCCTAACCGAAGGCCGCGATACTGCGTCGCGGCCTTTCCCATGCCTTTCCGTAGTAAGTCATTTCAGTCCATCGGGTCCGTATCGTCCGTCATGACCGCGTTTTTGAATCCGTCGCCCAAGACGCTCCAGACTAGATCTCGAAGAGACGCAGCAGACGGAAAGGAGGTCGAAATGGAAGTTGAGAACAAACGCATCACTCTTGATGCTTTTCGCACGATGCCGGACATCGTCGATCCGATGCCGGTCGCCCATCTGCTCGGCATCAGCGACCGCTCCGTTTACAGGCTCTGCCAGAACGGAACGTTCAAAGCCGTGAAATGCGGGAAGCTGTGGCGCATCAATCGCGACAGCGTACTTAGCTACATCGGCGTCAATTGAATGGAGCAAGCGCCGGCTTAGACCAACTGGGGTCGGAGCAAGCATGGGTATCAACAAATTCAACGTCGGACCCATTGAGATAATTGCAGAGTTGATTGGTTTCTATGCCGTCCAGACAAATAACGAGCTCATCGCATATGCGCCCTTGCCGGCGGTTAAAGCGCCAAAAGGCTATCCGATCACATGCACGGAAGACGAATAGACACCGCAGGGGGCCAAACGGCCCCCTGTTTTATGAGGAGACCCTATGGCCGAAACCAAAACCATCAGCGTAAAAATCGACCACAAGCTCTACACCGCCCTCAAGACACGGGCGGAGCTCGACGGTTCCAACGTCAGCGACGAGATCCGCACGCTCCTGCGCGCGGCGCTCGCCGCGGAGGGGCTCGAGCTCTACGGCAACGAGGTCGCGGGCTTCATCCGCGGCGTCGTCGACGCGCGGATGGACGTCGCCGCGCTCGACATCGAGCGCAAGCTCGACGCCACCGAGGACCGCATCGCCGCGGTCCTCTCGCGCCCCATGACCGCCGCTATCATGGCGGGCCTCATGTCGGCCGACGTCCTCAAGGCCTCCTACGCCTCGCTCGACGACGTCCCCGTCGCGGACATCTGGAAGAACTACCTCGCGCAGGCCGGCGAGCTCAGCCGCGCCGGACTCGGCCGCATCGACGAGGTGAAGCTCCACGCGCGCGAGCGCGCCGATGGCTAGCCCGCCCGTCATCGTCAACCACTCCGTCGTCCGCGCGGGGGCGTCCGCGAGGGCGTCCGCCGCGGGCCTTGCGGCATACGCCGGCACCCGCCGCGGCGTCGTCATCGAGGTCAGCGAGGCCGACGGCAGGAGGCTCGGCGTGAACGGCCTGGCCGCCTACGCCGCGAACAGGACCGGCTCGACCGGCGGCCTCTGGGGTGCGGACGGCCCGGTCCCCGTGGCGGAGGCCAGGCGCGCCATCGCCCAAAACGGCGGCGCGGTGCTCACTACCGTCGTCACGGTCCCGAACGATATCGCCCCAGGCGCCGGCCTCGACCGCCTGGACGCCTGGCAGGCCCTGGTGCGCTCCGAGTGGCCGAGGCTCTTCTCCGAGATGACCGGCGTGCCCGAGAGCCGCGTGGAGTTCTACGCGGCGATGCACGTCAACGGCACGAGCCACCACGTCCACATCCTCACGGTCGACCGCGAGGGCGGCTGGGACTCCCTGCTGCCAAAGGGGAAGATGGAGGCGGCCAGGCTCGAGATCTCCTCGAAGGCTATGGCGCCGCTGCTGCGGGAGGCCTACATCGAGCGCGACCTCGCGAGGGAGGCCGCGCTGGACGCCGTCGCCCGCATCGACCGGAACCGTTTCGATATCGAGCTGCCGCCGGACGGAAGGATCGAGGCCGCCCACCTCAGGCGTTTCCACCCGGAGGCCTCCGCCGCGCTGAGGGAGGCCCTCGACCGGGCGGCATCCGGCTCCCCCGAGCTCGCCGGCGCGCTGGACCGCCACAGGAAGGCGGTCGAGAGGTGCGCCGGCCTCAAGTGCCTGACCGGGGAGGCGCGGGACGCCTACGCCCGCAAGGCGGCCGCCGACCTCGGCCTCCGGTGCGAGAACGCGGCGCTGCGGGTCATGGTCCCGGACAGGGCGCCGGCGCGCGAGCAGACGCCGGCGAGGCGTGCCGCCCCGGCAACCGGCCCGGCGGTGGAAAGGCGGCGGGAGGTCGGACTCGCCACCGAGGCCCGCTCCTGCATCCCGAGGGCGCGCCTCGAAAGGATCACGCGAAAGATCGCGCACGGCCGGGACCTCGAGCCGGCAGACCTCAGGGGGTGCCCCACGGCAGATCGGGCCTTCAGGCATGCGCCGTCGCCCGGTCCGGCCCTCGGGCGGGCAGCCGCGATGGCGGCACTGGTCGCCAGGGAGACCACGCGGGACGCCGGCGGGCGCGACATGGGGGACGAGGCCGGCGAGAGGGCGCTGCGGCTCATCGCCGCGACCCTGAGGATCCTCACCACCGGCGGCGCCAGGCCGACGGGCGCCCCCGCAGTGAAGATAGCCAACAGGATAGAGAGGACAATCACGCGATGAAACCGAAATCCTTCAACCGCGACATGAAAAGGGAGCTCGCCGCCACGCTCGCGGCCCACGGCGTCGCCGCCGTCATAGCTTGCGCCGCGACCGCCAGCGCCTGGGACTACGCCAGGTGGTGGACTCTATCCCTCATCTCGGCCTTCTCCGCCCTGCTGCGTCTGCCCGCGGCCGACCCGGGCCCCGAGCCCGCCTACGTCTTCCACGGCCCCCTCGAGGCGGCCGCCGACGCGGCGGCGTCGGGCCAGGCGGGCGAGCTGCTCGCGGCGCTCTCCCTCGTCGCGGCCTCCGTCCTCGCGCTCGGATTCGTTTCTTGGGCCCGCTCATGGGCGAGGCTCCACGACGGGACGTTCGCCGGCGACCGCGCGCCCACGCGCACGCACGGGGACGCCTGGCTCGAGTCGAGGCCGTCCAGGGTCGCGAGGCGCTGCCCTCGCTGGGACGGGAAGGCCGCCGCGGAGGGGCTCGTGGCGGCCGGCTGCATCGGCGGCGGGATCGCGATGGTCCCCGCCGTCCACTGCCTCATAAGGGCGGGCAGCGGCGCGGGCAAGACGAGGAGGTCCCTCGCGATCAGCGTGGCCGCCGCAATCGACCGCAACGCCCACGGGATCCCGACCTCCGTCATCGTCCACGACCCGAAGTCCGAGATCCGCGCATGGACCGAGCCGCTCGCCAGGAGGGCCGGGATGGAGGTCGTCGCCATCCGGCTCGACGAGCCCGTCAAGTCGGCGAGGTTCAACCCCCTCGACCGCGCCATCTCGGCACTCGGGACCGAGGGCGTCGCCGGCGCCGTGGCCGAGCTCCGCGAGCTGTCGTCCGCCATCGTGCCCGATGCCTTCTCCTCGGGCCAGAGGTTCTTCACGGACGCCAGCCGCAACCTTCTGACCGGCCTCTGCCTGCTCGCGATTACGGACGGGCGGATCCCCGACGGCGCGCGGAACCTATCGACCGTGCTCGCGCTCCTGGAGCCCCGCGACGGGAAGAGCGCCGTGAAGTCGCTGGAGGAGCTCGCCGCGGACCTGCCGGCGGGAAACCCGGCGCGCCAGTTCCTCCTCGTCGCCTCGTCGAACGGCGGCGGCGGGGAGGCCCTCGTCTCCACCGCGCGCAACTACCTCATGTCCTTCTGCGACGACGACGTCAGCCGCATGCTCTGGGGCGGCGAGGTCGACCTCGCATCGGTCGGGCGCAGGCCGACCATCCTCTACATCGCCAGCGCGACGGACCGGGGCGACCGCGGCGCGCTCGTCTCGTGCATCTTCTCGCAGGCGCTGTCGGCGCTGCGCGAGACCGCGCGCCTGTCCGGCGGCAGGCTGCCGGCGGAGACCCTGCTCGCCATCGACGAGGGGTCCGGGATCCCCAAGATCCCCCGCCTCCTCGGCGACCTCGCCGAGGTCCGCAGCATCGGCCTACACGTCGTCTTCGTGCTCCAGAACACCTATCTGCTCGAGGCGCGGTGCGGCTACTCCAGGGCCGAGTCGGACGCGCTGCTGGCGCTGCTCGGCACCCAGGTCGTCCTCTCGGTGGAGTCCGTCGGCGAGGCGGAGGAGATCAGCAAGCGCCTCGGCGACTACAGCGTGAGGACGACCGGGCAGAGCTCCACCAAGGGGACGCAGTGATGTGGCAACACCTTCTTGAACAAATCTACGAGAGGATCAGGCCCGCCTCCCTGAACTCGACGGGGCTCATGTAGCCCAAGGTCGAGTGGATTCTGAAGTTGTTGTACCAGTTGACCCAATCGAA
>ENA-OQDA01000015-OQDA01000015.1-human-gut-metagenome-genome-assembly--contig:-NODE-15-length-87763-cov-7.694897_pt1 | contig 87763 bp, 66 predicted proteins | sample MGYA00242771_ERZ504603 | MGnify/ENA primary metagenome ERZ504603 (study PRJEB26092, sample SAMD00036328) | human gut metagenome | host: Homo sapiens | study: EMG produced TPA metagenomics assembly of...
CCCCCGGCGGCGGCAGGGCGCGCGACGCCGCTCAGCCCGCGCGGCCGGCGCGGGCGTCAACCTACGCTCACAGGTCAAGGTTGTGGTTGCTCCTGTGGCTTGGGGGGGGGGTATACTACTTTTATGAGCGAACTGTTTTTTGATACGATCGACGAATCCGAAATCCCCGCAGGGATGGCCCGCGTGCGATACGAGGCGGGCGCGGTCGAGCCGCTGTACGCCAACGACGAGTTCTTCAGCCTGCTGGGCTACCAGCGTCGATCCCCCGACGATTTCTACCCCCTCGACGTGCGGAACTCGCACGGTTGGCGCGCGTTCTGCGGCCAGCTGCGCGCGCATATCGAGGCAGGCGAGACGGACTTCGAGATCGAGGTGAACCAGGAGACGGCAACCGGCACGCTGCTGTGGACGATGGCGCGGTGCCGTCACGACGCGCGGCGCGGCACGGTCACCTGCCTCGTGCTGGACGTCAGCTCGTGGATGGACACCTCCGAGCGCCTGCGCATGAGCGAGGACGCGTTTCGCATCGCCGCGCAGATGAGCGGCAAGAACATCGCCACGTTCGACCTGGCCGACCGCGCGCTCACCATGCAGGGCGCGGTGGAGGGCTACCTGACGGCGCCCGCGCGCATGGTGAACGTGCCCGACAGCGCCATCGCCGCCGGCATGATCGCGCCTGAGCACGTGGAGCTGTACCGGTCGCTGTACCGCGACATGGAGACGGGCGTGCCGCGCGGGGGCGTCATGCTGCGCATGCGGGACTTCGACACGCGGCGGTTCCGCTGGTACCAGGTCGATTACTCGCTCGTGTTCGACGGCGAGAACCGTCCGGTGTACGCCGTCGTCGCGTTCGGCGACACCACCGAGCGGCACGAGCGCGAGCTGGTGCAAAAGGCGCGGGCCGAGCGCGACGCGCTCACGGGCGTGCTGAACCGCGCGACGTTCGAGGACGGTTGCACGCGCATCATCGAGCGGTCCGAAGTCGACCACGGGCACGCGCTCATCATGGCCGACCTCGACCGCTTCAAGACGACGAACGACCGCTACGGCCACGTGGCGGGCGACCGCGTGATCGTGGAGTCGGTGGCGGGCGTGGTCAGCGCGGTGCGCGACGACGACCTCGTGGGACGCGTGGGCGGCGACGAGTTCATGGTGTGCCTGCGGGGCATCTCGTCGCACCTCATGGTGGAGGCCGTCGCGCAACGCATGTGCGCGGCGGTGCGCGAGGCCGCCGAGGCCTCCGACGACGACCACGGGCCGGTGTCCATCAGCCTGGGCATCGCCCTGTATCCGCAGGACGGCGTCACGTACGAAGAGCTGTACCGCAAGGCCGACAAGGCCCTGTACTGCGCCAAGCGCGCGGGCGGCGGCACCTACGCGTTCTACCGCGACGAGCCGGCGGCGTCCTAGCGCCCGGCGCTACTCCCAGCCCGGCTTCCCCACGCCGCCCTGCTCGATGGTGTCGAGCAGCCCTTGGCGGTCGAACACGCCCACCTTGCGGTAGATGTTGCTCACGTGGTGCTTCGCGGTGCCCTGCGCGATGGACAGCTCGTCGCAGATATAGCGCACGGTGCGCCCGCGGGCCAGCAGCACGAGCACCTCGGCCTCGCGGTTCGTCAGGCGGCACATCCGCGCGATGGCGGCGCACTTCTGCTCGAGGCTGGCGTCGGCGGTTTCCTCGCGCGAGGTGGCGTAGAGCTTCTGCACGTCGGTTTGCGTGAAGAACAGCATGCCCACCAGCACGAGCGCCAGCACGCCCACGAGGAACACCTCGGAGCGCAGCGCCTCCGACCACAGCGCCGCGTTCAGTAGCTGGTCCGCGGCGAACGACCCGATGAGCGTGCCGGTGCGGGCGCAGAGGATGACCAGGCCGAACGACAGCGCCACGGGTATGCGCCCGCGGAACGCCACGTCGGTGGACACCAGCATCATGAACATGTCGAGGCAGTACACGCCCATGATGACCAGCCCCGCGCCCAGGAAGCGGTACGGCGCGGGCAGCAGCAGAAGCAGGATGAGCCCCGCCACCATCGCGGGGATGACGGGGCGGTACAGCGCGATGGGCTCGGCGGCCGAGGGCGCCACCACCATCGACAGCGTGATGGCGGCCAGCGCGCAGCCCGCCAGCAGCAGCGCCTTCGCGGTGAACGCGGCATCGCCCTCGGCGAACGTGTTCACCATGCCCTGCGAGGTCCCGTACACGATGCTGATCACGAGGATGCAGGCGAAAATGCGCCCCACGGGGATGGTGCGCACGTCGAGCGGCAGCACCGAGGGCTCGCGGCGCGGCTCGCGCTTGCAGGCCACCAGCACCGCGGCCGACACGATGGGCAGCGCCGCCGTGAACGCCACGGCCGCCGCCTCGGGCAGCGCGTACGCGACGAAGAACAGCACGAACGCGAACGTGTACGACACGTACAGGTGCCGCCCGACGCGTCCGGTGGCCAGCGCGCTCCACAGCTCGCCCCACATGATGAGCAGCAGCGCGTTGCCCAGCGACAGCGACACGGTGCCGGCAAGGAACCAAGCGAACCCCGCGGCTCCTGAGCCCAGCGTCAGCGCGATGGGCAGCGTCACGGTGCCCGCGGCGGTCAGGCCGCCCGCAGCGAGGAAGCTTGCGCGATGCGTGAGGAACGGCGAGAGTCGCCGTGCGAGCGCCACCACCACGAGGTAGCCCACGGTGGTCAGCACGAGCACCCACAGCGTGGTGTTGCCCGCGAACGGGAAGCGGTCGGTGGTGGGCAGCAGCACGTCGGTGCACATGCTGATCATCCACCAGGCTTGCCAGAATCCCAAACCCAGCAAGCGCCAGCCGGAGAAGCCAACGTGGTCGTCATCCTGCGGTTTCGTGCGCATCGCTCCCCATTCCCATCCCTCGTCGCGTCGCTTCAAACCTAGCAAAACAGGCGGGGGAGCGCAAGCGGGAACCCTGGTTGAGGCATGGGCCGCAACGGCCCATGTTGCGGGTTTCGGCGAAAATGGGCCGCTTCGCCAGATGCCCGCGCGCGGCCGTTCGGCCAGGATGGGGCTATGCGGAACAAGGGATTCCGCTCATCGAGGGAAGGGGTTTCCAATGACCGACATCATGAAGAACGGGCTGTCCCGCCGTGCGTTCCTGGGCCTGGGCGCAACCGCGGCCGTCGCCGCCGGCGCGGGCCTAGCCGGCTGCTCGCCCGCGGCGAGCGCAGGCGATGTGAAGGCCGGCGGCGACGCGGCCGGAAGCGCGGCGGCCGGCGGCGAGACGCAGTACGCGTGGGAAGTGGTTCCCGATCCCATCACCGACGTCACGTCGACGGTGGACACCGACATCCTCGTCACGTCTGGCGCCGGTTTGGCCGGCTGCGCGTGCGCCGCGGCGGCGGCCGAGAAGGGCGGCAAGGTGACCGTCGTCGAGAAGACGTCCAGCTGGAACGGCCGCGGCGGCGGCTTCGGCGCCATCAACTCGCACTACATGGACGAGCTGGGCATCGAGGTGGACAAGGTGAACGCCAAGCAGCACTGGATCGCCCAGTGCGCGAGCCGCGCGAACGAGGACCTCATCGTGAAGTTCTTCAACAGCTCCGAAGAGGCGTCCAACTGGCTGCTGGCCAAGGCCGAGGCCGTGGGCGGCTCCGCGATGGTGGGCGCGTTCTACAGCCACGACGACGTGTACGCCGAGCAGCCGGGTTACCACATGCTCATGATCCCCGAGGAGGCCGGCCTCACCTCGACGGGCTTCGCCGGCGCCGAGCTGTGCTACAACGACGCCGTGAAGGACGGCGCGGAATTCGTGTTCGATTCGCCGGCCGTGCAGCTGGTGAAGGACGGCACGAAGGTGACCGGCTGCATCTGCGAGGGCAAGGACGGCTACGTGCAGTACAATGCCAGCAAGGGCGTGGTGCTGTGCACGGGCGACATCGGCGGCGACCTCGAGATGTGCAAGGCGTACGCCCCCATCTGCGCCGAGTACGGCCAGCCGCGCAGCCAGTACACGCCCGTGGGCGTGAACACGGGCGACGGCCACAAGATGGGCATGTGGGTTGGCGCGCAGCTGCAGGACCTGCCGCTGCCCACGATGATGCACCCGCAGGCGTTCTGCTGGTTCCACGGCCCGTTCCTGTTCGTGAACGACAACGGCGAGCGCTTCATGTGCGAGGACACCTGGGTGCAGGGCAAGTCGCTGGCCATCAATCGCCAGCCGAACGGCGAGGCGTGGTCCATCTTCGACGCCAACTGGAAGACCGACCTCGTGAACGGCCTGCCCTACGGCGGCGGCATGTTCTGGGACTCGTTCCGCCCCTACGGCAGCGACCTGGAGCTGGCGCCCCAGTACTTCGAGACGCAGATTCCCGAGTATATCAAGGCCGGCAACGCCTATCAGGCCGACACGCTCGATGAGCTGGCGAAGCAGATCGGCTGCGACGCTGCCACGTTCAAGGCCACGGTGGAGCGCTACAACGGCATGTGCGAGGCGGGCGAGGACACCGATTACTACAAGAAGCCCGTGTTCCTGACGCCGGTGAAAGAGGGGCCGTTCTACGCGCTCAAGGTGGGTCCCGCGCTGCTCGCCGTGCCCGGCGGCCTGCGCACGAACAACGACTTCCAGTGCCTCGACGCCGAGGGCGCGCCCATCGAGGGCCTGTACGCGCTCGGCAACGTGATGGGCGACATCTGCGCCGTGGACTATCCCATCAACGTGGCCGGCAACAGCCACGGCCGCTGCATCACCTACGGCTACCTGTTGGGCCACGAGCTGGCCGGCGCGTAAGCGCCCGGCGCTCGCGGGTGCGCTCAGCCTGCAACCCTCCCCGAGCCCTGCGCCACCTCCCTCCCGGCGCAGGGCTTTTTCGCGCCCGCCCGCCCCAGCGTCCCGCCCCAAATGTTTCACGTGAAACATTCGTTCGCTGGCGGGGCTTGGGAGGCTTGGGGACTTCGGACTCTTTGTGCAGATCGCGCGCAACGTGGAGGATTTCCGTTGACTTCTGGCGAAACACCCGTATACAATGCAAAGGTTCGCTTTCGAAAGCCCCGTGCATGCAGCGAGAAGCGGAAGCGCGAACGAGGGAGTCCAGACCCGAGGTTGCGCGTCGGCGTAGGAACCCGGCATCCGATCGACCTGCACTTTTGAAACCGATCATTCGCCGCATCGCGGTCGGCCCGGCATCGTTCGAGCCGCCAACAGGCGACGGAGACCCGCCCCGCACGGCGGGGTAGGACAAGATTTTTGGAGGAAGATAGTGAAGACGTATTACGCGAAGCCCAACGAAGTTGAGCGCGAATGGGTCTTGATCGACGCTGAGAACCAGGTTCTCGGTCGCGTCGCAGCCAAGGCCGCTCAGATTCTCAAGGGCAAGCACAAGCCGCAGTACACGCCGCATGTCGACACCGGCGACTTCGTGGTCATCATCAACGCGGACAAGATCCGCGTGACGGGCACGAAGGCTCAGACGAAGAGCTACTACCGCCACAGCGGTTTCCCGGGCGGCCTGAAGTCCGAGACCTTCGAAGAGGCCATGGCCAAGCATCCCGAGCGCGTCATCGAGCACGCCGTGAAGGGCATGTTGCCGAAGAACACGCTCGGCCGCGCCATGGGCAAGAAGCTCAAGGTGTACACCGGCGCGGAGCATCCGCACATGGCTCAGCAGCCTCGCGAGATCAAGATGGAGGGTTAAACAATGGCAGGTGAAGCTCTGTACTACGGCACCGGCCGTCGTAAGAACGCCGTCGCTCGCGTACGTCTCGTTCCCGGCACCGGCAAGGTCACGATCAACGGCCGTGAGGCGCTGGCGTACTTCGGTCGCGAAGCGCTCGTGAACTACGCTCTGACGCCGTTCAAGGTCACGGACACGACGGATCACTTCGACGTCATCGCCACGCTCAACGGCGGCGGCATCTCGGGTCAGGCCGGCGCGCTGCGCCACGGCATCTCCCGCGCGCTGCTGTCTGCTGGCGACTACCGCGCCGAGCTCAAGAAGGCCGGCTACCTCACGCGCGACTCCCGTATGGTGGAGCGCAAGAAGTACGGCCTCAAGAAGGCACGCAAGCGCCCGCAGTTCTCGAAGCGCTAGGAACAGCCGCTCGCATTCGCGAACAGCACGTTTTCTGCAAAGCCCGTCTCTTCGGAGGCGGGCTTTTTCTATGGATCCGCAGCCGCAACGGGCGTGGCGGGAAGCGTGCGGCACCGTCTTGGCAGAATCCTTCTCTCGCGGGTTGATCCGCGGGTTCCAAAGCGTCTCCCGCTTTTCAACCAGGATGCAAATTATGGTGTTGACCTGGTGTGCTTGCATTGAAATGGAGATGATATGCTGGTGGAATACCGTTTCCCGACAAGAAAGAGGGGGATCGATGAAGCATCTGATCCGCTTTGCAAGCATCGCTCTGGCCTGCGGTTTGCTGGTATGCTTGGCCGGGTGCAGCTGCTCTTCGACGCAGCAGGAAGCGCAGAAGCCGGTTCCCGCGGAAACCGACGAGGGAACCACGATCGACCTCGATGGCGGCTGGGTCATGTACGCGGAATCCAACCTGCTGGTCGTGCTGGACGAGAACGCGACCACGGGGTATTCCTGGACGTCGGCGATCGAGGGTTCGACGCTGGCGCTGTACACCGAGAAATCCATCAGCGCCGAAGAGGCGTATCCGACCGAGGACGCGAACCGCGTAGGCGCGGAAGGCAGCCATCTGTTCTCCTTCAAGGGGATGGCCGCCGGTGACGGCACCATCGCGCTTTCGTACGAGCGCTCTTGGGAGCAGACCGACGATGACAAGAAGATCGTTCTCCAGGTGAAGACGGGCCAGAACGGTGCGATCGAGTCGGTGAGCGTTGGCTAGCCGACGGAGGGGAGCTTACATGAGCGGATTCAGCATGCACGGCGAGAAGGAAAGCGCGAGCGCATTCGCGCTGAAGCGCGCGCGCCGGATCGCGGCGATCTGCATTGCCGCGCTGATGGCCTTCGGCGCGTTGGGCCTGGTCGGGTGCAGTTGCAGCAACACCTCGACCAAAACCGACGACGACAACGCGAAAAAGGAGCAGGTGAACGACAAGAAAAACGCCACCAAAACGGTGCCGAACGTAGTGGGCATGACGAAGGACGACGCCGAGCGCGTCATCAAGGACGCCGGGTTCGCCGTGGGAACGGAGACGGAGGAGGCGAGCGAAACGGTGGTCGCCGGCGCCGTCATCAGCCAGAGCGTGAAGGCAAAGTCGGAGGCGAAGGCGGGAAGCTCCATCGGTATCACGGTTTCGAAGGGATCGGACAAGCCCGCGAAGCGCGTGTCGGTGCCCAGCTTGATCGGCATGACGCAAACGCAGGCGGAGGACGTGCTGGCCTCGCTGAAGCTGGTGTCGAAGGCCGAAGACCCGGTGTACTCGGAGGACGCGAAGCCCGGAACGATATTCAAGCAGTCGGTGGCCGCGGGCACGGAGGTCGAAGAGGGTTCGACCGTCAGCTTCACCGCGGCGTTGGGCAAGGACTTCGCCATCGTGCCCCGCGTGATCGGATTGGATAGGGACGGCGCATTCGATGCCTTGAAGAAGGCGTCGTTCAATGTGGACATCATCGAGGCGTACAGTGGAAACGTCGCCGCCGGCAAGGTCATGTACCAGAATCCCAGCGAAGGCGTTCAGTGCGTCAGCGGCACGAAGGTGACCATTACCCTCTCGAAGGGAGCCGCTCCCGCGCCTACCGAGCAGGTGGCCGTGCCGAATGTGGTAACTCTGACACTGGAACAGGCGCAAGGCGTGTTGGAAAGCGCAGGGCTGGCATGCAAGTTCGCCGGGGAGGAAGAGGGCATGGTCGTCGAGCAGAGCATTGCGGCAGGCACCAAGGTCGATCGCGGGTCGACGGTGACCGTCAAGCTCGAGATTCTTCCCACCGGTTCGGCGGAAGGGCAGGCTGCTTGACGTCGTGCTCGTATAAGAGCGCGACGCGGGGACGGGCGAATGGCTGAACAGGATAACGAACAGGCAGGTGAAGCCCTGCTGCAAAACGCTCGGCGAACGCTTCGCGAGCAGCCGCGCCGAGCGATCGCAGGTTTGTGCGTCGTTTTGCTGCTCGGTTTGTTGACGGCAGCTTTGGCGAGCTCTTTGCAGCGGGTGTCGGCAGACGATGTATGCGCCGACGCCGTTGCAGGGGCGGTGAAGCCGATGGCGCTGAGCGGGTCGTACGCCGTAGACGGCGGCGAGGAGCGGCCTTACGCGGCTCGTCAAGCTCTTGATGCGAAGGGCATCGGCGTGGAAGCGGTGACGGTGCGCGGAACGCTCGAAAACGACGTCGCCGCAGGCGAGCTCGTCAACATGCGCCTGAGCAGCACGGCGTGCACGGTGCGCGTCAACGGCGAGACGGTGTTCTCGTTCGACGGTATCGGCGATTCGGAGCCTGCGGGCGAGCCTTTGCTCGGCTGGATCGGGTTCCGTTCGCCAGGCATCTCGACACGTGACGAAGTGGAGATCGCGCTTTCCAGCGCGGCATCCTACAGCGTGCTGGGCGATTACGTCATCGTTTTGGACAGCCTGTGCACGGGTGAGCCCGATGCTCTGTTCGTCGCCTCGGTCGCCAGCCATCTGCCCATGTTCGTTTCGGGAATCCTGGTGCTGATCGCGGGGCTGATCCTGCTGCTCATTGCCAGCGTCGGTTATCTTATCGGCGTTCCAAAGGAAACGGGCGGCCTGCGATTCGCCTTCTACGTGCTCATCGGTGGCGTTTGGATATTCTTCTGTTTCGATTACATCACGTTGCTCATCCCGTTCCCTGCGTTCACCACCACGGTGAGCTTGCTGGCGCAAGACGTGCTGGCGCTGCTGCAGCTGTCGTTCATCGCTTCGCGCGCCACGGGATACCCGCGCAGGTTGGCCACGCTGCTGCTGGCGGCGTTGTCCCTGATGCTGGGAGTGTGCATCGTTTTGAGGCTCGCGGGGGTGGCGTCGCTGTACGAGGCGAACGTCGTCATCATCCCGCTGTTCGTCATAGGCGTCTTCTTCGCCGCGCTGGCGCTTGCCGTCGAGGCGCGCGAGAGCCGCGACCGGATGGCGGTCGATGCGACCCTGGTCGTGATCCCGTGCACGATCGGATCGGTCGTGGAGGGGCTGTCGTTCCTGTTCGGCGGGGTGACCACGGGCCTGTGGCTGTGCGCCGGCATCCTGTGCGCCGTGGTGGTGCGCTTCGTTGCGCTGTTCTCCTACGCGCGCAGCCAGATCGTTCAGGCGGAACGCGCGCATCGCATGGAGGCCGAGCTTTTGCAATCGCGCATCGCTGTGATGCTATCGCAGATCCAGCCGCATTTTCTGTTCAACGCGCTGAACACCATCGAGTACCTGTGCGAGGAGGATCCGCCGGTCGCGGCGCGCGCCACCAACGATTTCGCGCGTTATCTGCGGGGCAACATGGATTCGCTCATGGGGTCGCAGATGGTGTCTTTCCGAAACGAGCTCGAGCACCTGGCCCACTACGTGGCCATCGAGCAGCTGAGGTACCCTTCCATCAAGGTGGAGTACGACGTGCGCGCGGACGATTTTCTCGTGCCGTCGTTAAGCGTGCAGCCGCTGGTGGAGAACGCCATCAAGCACGGCGCTTCCCGGCGGGCTGGCGAGGGCGTCGTGAAGGTTTCGTCGTGGCGCGAGGGGCGGTCGTTCGTCGTGCGCGTGACCGACAACGGCCCCGGATTCGACGAGCGCTCGATCGCGCGGTTCAAGGAGGGCGTCGACGTCGGCATACCCGACAATCGGCCGCCGGGCGAAGCGTCCGCGCGCAACCATGTCGGGCTGGCGAACGTCGCGGCCCGCGTCGCCGCGACCTGCGGCGGCACGACGCGCGTGGAGAACGAAGCGGGCGGCGGCGCCAGCGTGACGATGACGGTTCCCTATGAGGAGGACGGAGGTTCGCGATGATCAAGCCTATCGTGGTGGACGACGAGCGGATCGCTTTGGATGCCTTGGCGAAGAAGCTGACGTGCATTGACGGCGTTGAAGCGCCGGAGTTGTTCGAGACGGCTGCGGAAGCGTGCGCGTTCCTCGAGGGCGCTGCCGCGGACATCGCCTTCCTGGATATCAGCTTGCGAGATTCCGACGGGTTGGAGCTTGCCGAACGTGTGCGCGAGCTGTGCCCCGGATGCGCCATCGTGTTCGTGACCGGGTATGCGGATTACGCTGTCGACGCGTTCAGGATCCATGCGGACGGGTACGTCCTCAAGCCAGTTTCCGTCGAGGACTTGGAGCGCGAGATCGCCCATGCGAGAGAACGCCGAGCGCCTGCCGAACGAGCGCTTGTGCGCGTGCAGACGTTCGGGGGGTTCGAGGTGTACGCATGCGACGTGCCGGTGCATTTCAAGCGCAGCAAGAGTAAGGAGCTGTTCGCCTTCCTTGTCGATCGGCGCGGCGCGGGAGCGTCGAACGTGCAGATAGCGCGCGCGTTATGGGATAACGTGTACTACGACGTCTCGCATCAGAAGATGCTGCAGACCATCATTGCGGACATGATGAAGGCGCTGCGGGAAGTGGGCGCGGAGCAGACGGTCGTGCGCCGTCGCAACCATCTTTCGGTGCGGTCTTCGATGATCGAGTGCGACTACTACCGGCTGCTCGAAGGCGATTCCGCCTTGAAGGGCGTGCCTTTGGGACCGTATCTTCCGGATTACGCATGGGCATCGAAAACCGCTGCGGCGCTGGAGCGTGCGCGCTGAATTCGGCAGGATGCGGGCGACGGTCGACGGATCGCGGGGGATCCTCTGGTATCGTATGCGCAGAAGAACAACCGCGATTGGGGAGGACGTCCGATGCTGAAGGTGCGGCGAGCGCGAGCCGACGAGTTCGACCAGGTGCTGGACTTCTACACGAACATGATCGACGGGATGCGCGGTACGGAATTCGACGTGTGCTGGGAGCACGACGTGCACCCGTCGTCGGCGTTTTTGCGCGCATCGGTGGATGCGGGAGAGGTGTACGTGGGGCTGGTTGAGGACGGCGAGGGCGCGACCTGCATCGCGTCGGCCATGGTGCTGAACGGCGAAGGCGATGCCGGTTACGAAAGCGTTTCCTGGCATGTGGCGGCCGCGCCCGACGAGGTGCTGGTGGTGCACGTGCTGGGAACGCTGCCGGCCTACCACGGCCGCGGATTCGCGCGCGCTATGATGGAGGCGGGCATCGATGTCGCGCGGGCGGCTGGCAAAAGAGCCGTGCGCCTCGACACGTTCACCACCAACGTGCGCGCGCAGAGCCTCTACGAGTCGTGCGGTTTCGCGAATTGCGGCGTTTGCGAAGGCTTCTACGACCGCCTCGGCCGCTCCGCTGTCATGTACGAGTACGCGGTGTAGAAGATCGCGTTATGCGTCGGCGGCTTTCCCGATCGACCGTATTCAGGACCAGCTGCTCCCCGTCCTTGCGGGTGCAAGGTTACTTTCAAGTGCGTTCTTGCGCGGCTCGCGCTCGCTATAGATACTTACTTTATGGTAATGCCTTGATTTGCGTCCTAGTGGACATCTATAAGTCGCCTCGCGCCTTCTCGGGGATCTGAAGCGCTTGGCGAAAAGACGTCGGCGGTCGATGGGGAACTTTGAGAAAAGCCGGAGAGCGCGTTTTCGCTTAACCGGCATCTTGTCGGTTATAGTGCGGTTTTCTTGCCGACGGAATCGCTAGCTTGGCGATCCTCCGTCTTCTCTATAATCAACCACGTTGCCCGTTGAATCGTTAATCGAGGGAAGTAGGTCGTATGCTCGAGAAAATGGATGATTTAACTTCATGCTCCCTTTCCTATGTCGCTTCGATACTGGGAGGTAAATGGAAGCCCTTTATCGTGTGGTATCTGAGCATGGCTCCCGGCAAAAGGGCGCGCTACAGCGAATTGAGAAAGCGCATCCCTTACGATATCTCCCACAAAATGTTCAGTCAGCATTTAAGCGAGCTGGAGCAAGTGGGGATCATCGAGCGTATCGTCGTGGAGGTCAAGCCGCTTCGGGTCGATTATCTTCTCACGGCGAAGGGCGTAAGCTTCGCGAACGTCTTGTATTTCATCCGGGATTGGGGGGCGGCGTACGGGGGATTCTCCGCAGAGACGCTGCAACGCACGAAAGGCACGATGGGTGATGGCGTGCTGATGTACGGCAGTGCCGCGAGCGACGCCGAACAAGGTAGCGGCGAGCGTATCATTTGGCAATTCGACCCCTCTACGTTCGACGTGCGCGGTAGCGCGGGCGAAGAAGATACGGACGAAGCGTAATCTTCGCCTGTCGAAACAAGGGAAAGCCTTCAATAATTTTCGCATTATGCCGACCGCCTTGCTGTTCTTGTCCTCGTTCTCTTCGATTGTCCGTTTGCCTCACTTTCAAGTAAGAAGCGCACTTATAAGTGCATTATTGCGCTGACAACCCTGCGTCAACAGAATACGAGGTAGGAACCGCATCTCGAAGTGACTTGCGGTGCAAGGACGGGGTACGTTTCAGAAAGGATGATCGGCATGATTTCGAGAATCAACTTGCTCAAACGGAAAGAGGGGCTGTCTGCTGAGGAGTTCTCTGCGTATCTGACGCAGGCTCACGCAGGGCTTCTGGCCACGATGCCCTACCTCAAGGGATGCGAGACGAACGTGGTGGTGGACAACGAGCAGCGTTCGCCGTTTGATCGCGGCTCGACGGAAATCGACGGTTACACGGAGATGTTCTTCGACAGCTACGGCGACATGGTGCGTGGCATGGCTGCGCTCGAGGAATCGCTTGCAGCCGATTACGCCCAGTTCGCGGCTCCCGACATCCCGGCGCTCGTGGCGGTGAAGAAGGTCGATACACCGGTTCCCGCCTTTCTCGACGGCGTCAAGCTGATCAAGCGCATGTCCTTTCTCGGGCGAAAGGACGGTGTGAGTGCGGCGGTGTTTCAGGATGAATGGTGGCAGATGCATTCTGCGCTGGTCAAGACCATGACGGGCTATGCAGGCTACAATCAGAACCTCGTCATCGACCGCATCGTGGACGGGGAGTCCGTGCCGTTCGAAGAGCTTCCGATCGAGGGCGTCGTGGAGTTCTGGTTCGAGAACATGAAGGCGTTCGACGAGTGCTACGGAACTCCTGCGTTCAAGCGCACGGGTGCGCACGGAGCTGAGTTCATCGACAACATCACGACATACCTGGTTGAGGCGAAGCCTATCGCAATGGAGCAGGCCTAGTCGAGCTTTATGGCGGCGTGCCCGATGAGGGCCGCCGCCATGCCGGATATTTCGAAAGGTACAAGGGGAACCTCCGGAGCGAGCGTTGTCCGCGTTCGCTCAACCCGACGTTCTTGCAGATGCGCCGCATCGTGGCAAGGGCGCCATCAGACCCATTGCGAGCGACGCGGTCGTCTCGGGCTTTTTCGGGAGAGGATGAAATATGGTGGCAACTGAAAAGAAAAAAACCTCGTTGGCCAGGGCGGTGTTCTCGGGGAGCCTTGGAAATATGCTGGAGTGGTTCGACTACGGGCTGTACGGGTATTTTGCAGCGATCATTTCCGCAGATTTCTTCGTTGCCGACGATCCTATCGTCGGCCTTCTGCTCAGCTTCCTGGTCTTTGGAACGGGCTTTCTCGTCCGACCTATCGGCGGCATCCTTATCGGCGCATACGCCGACAAGCACGGAAGAATCAAAGCATTGACGTTGACGATCTTATGCATGGGAGTATGCACCATGCTCATGGGATGCTTGCCTACGTACTCCCAGGTGGGTATTCTGGCGCCGATCCTGCTCACGGTGCTGCGCCTGCTGCAGGGCTTGGCGACGGGAGGCGAATTCGGCTCTTCGCTGACGTTCATCTCGGAATACGGGACGCCGAACAACCGGGCTTTCCTCTGCAGCTGGCAGCCGTTCAGCGTTGGCTGCGGTCTGCTTTTGGGCTCCGCTGCCGGTCTGCTCGTCACGACGCTCCTGCCCGAAGCCGCTCTGTACGATTGGGGGTGGCGCGTTCCGTTCCTTTTCGGCATCTTGATCGCTTTTTACGGCATGCATATGCGCAAGAACGTTCCCGATTCCCCTGAGTTCCTGAAGGCGAAGGCGGAAGTGAAAGAAGAGGACCATACGCCGGTCAAGGAGCTGTTCCTGCGCTACAAGAAGTCCATCATCACGGTCATCGGGCTGCTGGTCGGCTCGAGCGCGACCTACTATATTCTGATTACCTATATGCCGACGTATATCTCGCAGTTTATGGGAACCTCGTTCTCGAGCGCGTTCATCGTCAACACGTCAGTTATCGCGATCAACCTGCTGCTTTGCCCTGTCGTGGGCATGCTCATCGATAAGGTGGGAAGGCGGAGGTGCCTGATCGTCGGTTGCCTCGGGTTCCTTATCTTGTCCTATCCGGTGTTCTACATTTTGATTCAGCAGACCAACGCCGTCTTGATGATCGGTTTGCTGGGGATACTCATCGTATTCCAGACGATTTTGGCTGTCGCCATCGTGGTGGTTTCGGCTGAGGTGTTTCCCACCAAGCTTCGCAACAGTGGGATCGGTTTCTCTTACAACATCGCGGCCGCGGTCTTCGGCGGTTTGGCGCCCCTTGCTGCAACGGCGCTTATCGCTGCCACGGGCGATAATCTGTCCATCACCTACTTGATGATAGGATCCGTTCTCGTAACGCTGTTGACCTCGGTGTTCCTTTTGAAAGGGTATTACGTCAAGGGAAAGAGGGTATCCGATTAGCGAGAAGGGCGCGGGAGGCGACCCTCCCGTGCCCTTTTTAGTCGGGGCGGGTTAGGAAGAAGACGGCATGACCGACGTGAGAGGTCTCGTTCGCACGACGAGAAGCGCAGCCACCTTTTGTTTGGGCGTCAGCTTGATAGCAAACGTATTCTTTGCATCGTCGATGCTCGACGATTTGAACTTGATGTTGATGGTTGGCGTTATCGCGCTGAGCTTTGCAGCGTCGACCGGGTCGTCGAGAGTCATCGGGATTCTGCTTTTCGGTTCGAGCATAGCTTTGTTGCTGCATTCGCAAGCGCCGCTTGATGTGTGGAAGCAGGCGTTACGGGAAAACTCGTACCTCATCGCCATGTTCGTCCTGGTGCCGCTTTTGAGCATTCCTGTGCAGCATGGGGGATACGGCGAGTCGCTTCGCGAGGTGTTCGTCCGTTACGCAAACACCGACAGCCGTTATTACGCGCTGGTAAGCATCATGGCTGCGTTCGTCGGAGTGCTTATCAGCATCGCGGCGGTTCCGTTGACCTATGAGGTGTCCCGTGCGAGCGGCTGCAACTACGACGAAAAGCTTCTGGCTTCGGCTCTCAGCCGAGGGTTCATCACCTGCATGATATGGGCGCCGACGTCGGCAACGATTGCTTTGGTTGTCCAGCTGACGGGAGTCGATTGGGTGGCGTTCTTTCCTTTTGCTATCGCATGTGCGCTTATCGCCGGCGCCGTTGGTTTTCTGATGACGTTCGTAAGGGATGAGGCGGCGAAGGCCTCTTCGGATGAGGCGGAGGCGCCTGCGGGCAAGATTGATGCGGGGAAGGTCGTCGAGCTTAGCGCGTTCGCTTTCTTGCTCGTTGTTTCCGTAGCGGCGACGTCCCAGCTGGGCGGGCTTTCCGCCATTGTCGTCGTTGCCATGGCATCGCTGGTTTTCCCCGTTGCATGGATGGCTGCCATCGGGCGCCTTCCGACGTATGCGCGGGAATTCAGGGGGGACTACTTCAACAACAAGCTTCCCCAGTCGAAGAATCAGATCGTCTTGTTCGCCGGGGCTGGGTTCTTCGCGCAGAGCATCGGCTATTCCCATCTGGGTGATGCTCTGGTCGGATCTCTTTTGCATATGACGGGGCAAAGCGTGCTGTTGTTGACCGTTGCGATCATCGGTATCACGCTTGCGACGTCGGCGGTCGGTATCCACCCCATTGCGGTCGTTGCCGTGGTGGGAGGGACGATGGGCGCTTCTCAATGGGGCGTTTCGCCCATCTACCTCGCTCTTGTTTTGTCGATCAGCTGGGCGATGGGGAATGCGCTTTGCCCTGCGTCTGCGAATGTCGTGGCCGTTTCCGACATGGTCGGGCAATCGCCGATCAAGGTCAGCCTACGGTGGAACGGTCCGTACGTGCTGGTTGCGACCGCGGTGCTCGTGCTCGTGCTCACCATGGCGAGGATGGGTGGATTGCTGTAGCGGCGATTGCGATCGCCCCTTCATGGAAATGTATCGAAACCGCTGATCAAAGGCTTGATATTGGAGGCTTTGGCAGGGGGTTGCCGCTTACTTATAAGTGCCCTTATGACTTTAAAGTGCGTTATTGAGGCTGATTTCAAATGATCATAGTATGCGGTTATGCGGAGTTCGTAGGCGGTGGTTACAGCGGCGATGCTCATGCAGGCGAGGCGCAGGGGAGCTGCCGAAACACGGGGCCATTTGCACGTTCGATTCAAGGAGGGTGATCGCCATGATCAGCAGATGCGGATTGATGCAGAAAAAAGACGGCATGGGCATGGAGGAGTTCAAGGACTACTGGCTGAACGTCCATGGTCCCATCGCAAGCAAGATGGCGAATCTGCGCAAGTACGACCAGCACGTCGTAGTCGATGCCGAGCATCGCCATGCTATCGGACGGGGTTCGGTGGTTATCGACGGGTATTCCGAGCTGCAATTCGACAGTTACGGCGACATGGTCGAGGGCGTGGAGTCGCTGCACGGCGAAGGAGCGAACGATGTCCCGATGTTCGCCAACCCCCATTGCCAAATTCTCGTGCTGGCCAAGCGCGAAGTCATTCGGATCCCGGAGTACCTGCGCGGCAGGAAGCTCATCAAGCGCGTGTCGTTTCTCGGTCGCGCCGACGGCGTTACTTCCGAGCAATTCGTCAAAGAATGGTGGAACGTGCACGACCGCTTGGTGCAGACCGTTCCCGGGTGCGTGGGGTACAACCAGGATCTCGTCATCGACCGCATCGACGGCGGCGTATCCGTTCCGTACGAGGAGCTTCCTGTAGAAGGCGTCGTGGAGATGTGGTTCGAAACGAAAGAAGCGTTCGACGAGTACTACGCTTCCCCCGAATTCGCGCGCGCCTCTGCGCACAGCTCGGAGTTCATCGGGGCGATCAACACCTACCTGACCGAAACCTATCCGGTTGCCTTGCCGTCTGCATAGGAGCCTGCGATCTTCCGTCAAAAAAGCTGCGTTTCAGTAAAGAAGAAGCACGAGAAAAAGGATCAACGATATGAAAGCTTACGAGAAGTTGCTAGAGCCGATAACCATCGGTACCCACCAGTGGAGAAATCGCATGGTCAAAGCGCCGTCGTCCGCGATGTCGTGGGATCCGGGCCAGTTCTGCAACGAGAGGATCATCGGCCTGTACGATGCGATTTCCAAGGGCGGCGCTTCGGCGATCATCTTGGGCGGCATGATCTGCGACGATCCTGCCACCTTGATCGACGATGCCGACGGCGGCGTGTACACCGTGGAAACCTACCCGCTGGGCGGTTTGTACGATGACAAGTTCATTCCCGGCCTTTCTCAATTGGCCGACGCCGTGCACGGGAACGGATGCGAGCTCATCGCCCAGATATTCCAGAACGGTGCCGCCATCAAGACCAAGGGCGGAGCCTGGTGCTCTTCCACGTTGACCGCAGACGAGCTCCCGAGCCCCGAACCGTACTGCAACCCTACGCGCGGCCTTTCGCTCGAAGAGATCGAGGCGTTCAAAGATCGCTACTTCGCAGCGGCCGAGCGCGCCAAGAAGGCCGGTCTCGACGGCATCGAGGTGCACGCGGCGAACGGCTACTTCCTGCTGAGCTTCGTGTCGCGCGTATGGAACCATCGCGACGATCAGTACGGTTGCCAGTCCGTCGAGAACCGCACGCGTTTGGTATGCGAGATCATCCGCGGCGTGAAGGAGCGGTGCGGCGAGGACTTCATCGTGGGCGTTCGCACGAATGGCCAGGAATACGGGCATCCCGATGCCATCACCATCGAAGAGGGCGTGGAGATCGCGAAGTTCTACGATGCTGCCGGAGCCGACTGCATCAGCGTGACGGGTTACGGCTACGGTCCGGTTCCCATGCAGTTCGCTCTGGACTACTGGATGTACCCGTCTCCCGACGAGGATATGAAGCAGTTCCTCGATCGTCTGGACGGCGAAGGCCTCTCCATTCCCCCCGCTGCCGCCATCAAGCAGGCCGTGTCGGCTCCGGTGTTCGGCGTCGGCTTCGCAACGCCTGAAAAGGCCGAGGCGGCGCTTGAGAAGGGCGAGATCGACCTGGCGATGTTCGCACGCGCTCTGTGGGCCGACCCCGACATGCCCAACAAGATCGCGGAAGGGGCACCCGAGGACATTCGCCGTTGCAACCATTGCGCAACGTGCGACGAGCTGCGCATGAACGAGACGCCGCACCGCCGTTGCCGCGTGAACCCGGCGTTCCTGCGCGAGCGGGAAATGGCCGTCGTGCCTGCGGAGACTAAGAAGAAGGTGCTGGTGGTAGGCGCTGGCGCCGCGGGTCTCGAGGCTGCCCGCGTCGCCGCCGAGCGCGGCCATGAAGTCACGCTGTGCGAGAAGGAATCCGTCCTGGCCCTCGAGCTCAACCTGGCCACCATGGTGAAGGGCACGGTGTGCGAGAACGTCCCTGCGCTCATCGATTGGCTGACGTCTCAGGCCAAGAAGACGCCGGGGCTTACCATCAAGACCAAAACGACGGTGACGCCCGATTTCGTGCGCGCCATGAAGCCCGATGCGGTCATCGTCGCGACGGGAGGCGTGTACGGCGCGCCCGACGTTCCGGGCATCGACTTGGGTATCGTCTCCACGGTTCCCCAGCTCACCCGCTTGGCCGAAAAGCCGCTCAAGCTCTTCGGCGCAAACGCCATCAACAAGCTCTCCCAGATCGCCCTGCCGGGCATCGGCAAGAACTGCGTCGTCCTCGGAGCTCAGATCGAAGGCGTGCAAGGCGCGATCTTCCTGCGCAAACGCGGAAAAAACGTCACGGTGCTCGAAGATTTGGACACGGTGGGAGAGGGGTTGCCGCCGCGGTACAAGAGCAGGTCGCTTAAGTGGCTGCGGGAAAACGACGTGGAGACGATCACCGGCGTCGAGTACCGCTCGATCGACAAGCGCGGCATCACGTACGTCAAGGACGGCGAAGAGCGCTATCTCAAGGCCGACAGCATCCTGGTGTTCAAGTCTCCCGGTTCCGGCCTGAGCTTGTACGACCAGCTGAAAGACCTGGCCCCCGAGGTGTATCCCATCGGCGCATGCCAGGGACCCGGATCCACGCTCATGGTCGACGCGGTGGGCCAGGGCCGAGCCGTCGCCCTGAAGCTGTAATCGCGAGACGAAGGGAGGGGAGTTTGCATGAAAGGCTTCGAGAAGCTTTTGTCTCCGATTGAGATAGCGCCGAATTTCGTGTTGAAGAACCGGATGATCAAGGCTCCTCAGTCGTCGTGGCGCTGGAACGAGGACTGCACCGCCGACGGCAGCGATGCCATCGCCATGTACGAGAACATGGCGGAAGGGGGAGTTGCGGCTATCGATGTCGCGGCCATACTGTGGGAACCTGCGGGAGGCATCTACCTGGGCGCTTACGACGACAGGTTCATTCCCGGCATGATCGAGCTCAACGAGGCCGTTCACAAGCACGGGTGCCTCACCATCGGTCAGTTGCATCATATCGGCCCTTCGGCCGGCCCGACCCCTGACGGGCTTCCCCCGATCTCGTCCTCTACGTTGTCCGAGGACGAGATGCCGGTTCCCAAGCCGTGGTGCCAAGCCCCTCGCGGCCTGACGGTCGAGGAGATCCACGAGAAGCAGCGCTTGCAGATCGAGGCTGCCGTGCGGCTGCAGAAGGGCGGGTTCGATGCCGTCGAGGTGCACGTGGCTCACGGGTACTTTCTCGACAGCTTCGTCAGCCCGCTTTGGAACAAGCGCGATGACGAATACGGTTGCCAGAACGTCGAGAACCGCACGCGCATCGTACGCGAGATCATCGAAGGCATCCGCGAGGCGTGCGGCCCCGACTTCGTCATCGGCTGCCGTCTGAACGGGCGCGAATTCCATCCCACGAAGCAGGGTATCACGGCCGAGCAAGCTGCCGAGAACGCCCGAGCGTTCGTGGAGGCCGGCGCCCAGTACATCAGCATCGCCGGATACGGGTACGGTCCCACGCCGTTTCGCTACTGCCCCGACTACTTCCCGTACCCGGAACCCGATCCGTTCATGGAGCCCTTCATGGACGAGTACCGCGGGGTGGGTCTGTGGACGGCCGTTGCTCGGCGGATCAAGGATGCTGTGGACGTGCCGGTCATCACGGCGGGCCGCATGGACGAGAACTTGGCAGAGCGCGTGCTCGAAGCCGGCGATGCCGACGTCATCGCGCTCGGCCGCACGCTGTGGGCCGATCCGTGGTTCGCGCGCAAGGTGGACGAGGGGCGTATCGACGAGATCATGCGTTGCACGCGTTGCGCGAGCTGCGAAGATCCGGTCACGCAACCGCGCATCTGTCGCGTGAATCCCACCTTGGGTCAAGAGCGCCAACTAGCCGCCAAGCCGGTGGCGAAGAAGAAGCGCGTGATGGTGGTGGGCGGCGGTCCGGCGGGCATGGAATGCGCGTGCACGCTCTCCGAACGAGGGCACGAGGTGACCTTGTACGAGAAGGCGGGCGCTTTGGGCGGACGCATCAAGCTGGCGGCCATGATCAAGAGCGGCGGATGCGAAGAGGTCATGCATATCTTCAACCACTTGACCGCCATGATCGAGAAGTCTGACGTCGAGGTGAGGCTGAAAACCGAAGTTGACGAGCAGCTCATCCGCCAAGAAGCTCCTGATGCGGTGGTCGTGGCCGCTTCGTCGCCGTATCGCATCCCCGATATTCCGGGCATACATCGCAAGAACGTGTTCACCATCCCGATGATGTCGAAGCTTGCGCAGGTACCGCTCAAGATGTTCGGTCCGGACAAGCTTGCTTCGATGAGCGAGAAGTTCTTCCCCGTAGGCAAGAGGATCGTGATTTGGGGTGCAGGCGCCGAGGGCGCTCAATGCGCCGAGTTCATGCGCAAGCGCGGCAAGGACATCGTGCTGGTCGCCGAAGATGGGGATGTGGGCGGTTTGATTCCGCTCAAGTACAAAGAACGTATCGAGCCGTGGTTCAATCGCGCAGGGGTTCGTGTTGTACGCGATGCCACAGTGGCTGAATTCGGCAAGCAAGGGGCGCTGCTGAGGTTCTCGCAGGGGGGAGAAGAGCTGGTGCCGTGCGATTCCATGATGGTCATGCTGCCTGAGCAGCGCGACCCGGCGTTTTTCGACATGGCCGCGTCGCTCGTCGACGAGGTGTACGAGATAGGCTCGACGCTCGGCGGCGAGAACGCGTTCCTCAAGCATGCGTTCGCCGACGGACGCCGCGTGGGCTGTCTTCTGTAAGGCATCATCCCGTGTCCCGTCGTGTCAATGCGCGCGACTCGGCGGGACACGGAGTGCATGAAGGGAAACCGGAAGCGACGCGAACCGAGGGAGGTGACTGCCGGGCGAAGCCAGGGTTTCGCACGAGACGGACCGCTGTTCGTTTCGGAATGCAATTTCGAAGGTAAACAAGGAGGAAAGAACAATGTCGGTTAAAACTTATCGTCGCGGGGTCATCCTGATCTGCGCGGCCTTGTGCGGTGCGCTGACGGCGTCGTTGAATATTTGGAGCATCTTCCAGAAGCCCCTGATGGAAGCTTATGGCTTCTCGCCTCAGTCGGTTTCGTTCGCCTACACCATCGTTATCGCTATGATCGGTTTGAGCGGTCCCATCGGCGGATGGCTGCAGCGCAAGGCGCCTGCGCATATCATCATGACCGTTGCCGGCATCGGCTTCGGCCTGGGCTGGTTCCTGACGGGCTTTGCCAGCACCATCCCGGTGCTATACATATCGTTCGGCCTGCTGGTAGGCGTGTGCGACGGTATTTGCTACAACCTTGCCCTCGCTATCGCTACGCGGTGGTACCCTGACAAGCGCGGTTTCGCCAACGGCGTGGCTCTGGCCATCATGGCCATCTACCCGTTGTTCACGGCTCCTATGGGCAACATGATCATCGAGAACTTCAACGTGAGCATCGCGTTCAACATCGTGGGCGTGTTCTGCATCGTCGGCTTCATCGTGTTGTCCCGCTTCCTCAAGATGCCTGCTGCTGATTTCAAGCCCGAGGGTTGGAATCCGCCGGCCGAGAGCGATACGAAGCGCGTGAAGAACTACACGTCCGGTCAGATGCTGAAGACTCCGTTCTTCTGGACGCTGCTGCTGTTCTTCGGCACCGTTGCCTGCACCGGTTGCGTGATGCTGTCCACGGTGTCGCTGGTGGGGCAGGTCCAAGCCGGCATGGATGCCGCGACGGGCGCGCTCATGGTGGGCATCTTCGCCATCGCCAACGGCACGGGCCGTTTGGGTCTCGGCGCCATTTCCGACAAGTTGGGGCGTTTCCAAACCATGTTCGTCGCCGTTGCGGTGACGGCGGTCATCCACCTGTTCCTGTTCGCTAATGCAACGAGCACCGCGATCTTCATCGTGGAGGCATGCATTCTGGGTATCTGCTTCGGCGGCATCATGGCCATCATGCCGTCGGTATGCGCCGATGCCTACGGTCCCGGCAATGCGGGCCAGAACTACGGCTTCATGTTCATCGGCTACACGCTGGCCTCGTTCATCGGCCCGGTGGTTTCCGCCAACGCGCTTGCCACCACGGGCAGCTACAGTTCTGCATTCCCGTTCCTCGGTGCGCTCTGCATCGTCGGTCTCGTGCTGCTGTCGCTGGCGTGGATGTTCTTCAAGAAGATGAAGGCCAAGGACGCCGCTGAAGCGTAAAACGCGTATGTGCTGGTCGGATGCATCTTACCAATAAGTGAGTTGCGCACTTTCAAGTGCGTTGTTGAAGGCGCCCAACAGCTGCCGGATACTAAAATTCCCGAACGATCTGAGGAAGGGGTAGGACATGATTTCCAGGATTAGCTTGCTGAAGTGCAAAGAAGGGGTTTCCGAAGAGGCGTTTCGCGAGGGCATGATGGGGGATGTGCGCGACGTGATCGCCCGCATGCCCCAGCTGCGGAAGTGCGAGATCGATTTCGTGACCGATCGCCAGCAGCGCTCTCATCTGGGTCGCGGCGCCATCGACATCGACGGCTTCATCGAGATGTTCTTCGACAGCTACGGCGACATGCAGCAGGCGATGGACGAAGCGGGGGATGCTCTGCTGGCTGCTCTGGAGCCGCTCGTGGAAGAGCCCGTTTCCACGCTGGTTGCGGTGAAAAAGGTGGACACGCCCGTTCCCGCCTACCTCGACGGCAAGGCTATCAAGCGCGTGTCTTTCTGCGATCGCGCGGAGGGCGTCGATGCCGCGACGTTCCATGACGAGTGGTGGTACACCCATTCCCTGCTGGTGAAGCTGATGAGCGGGTACTGCGGCTACAACCAGAACCTGGTCATCGACCGCATGGTCCAAGGCGCGTCCGTCCATTACGCCGACCTGCCGGTCGAAGGCATGGTGGAGTTCTGGTTCGAGGACATGGACGCGTTCGACGAGTGCTACAGCACGGTCGGTTTCAAGTTGCGCGCGAGCGTGCATGCAGCGGAGTTCATCGGCACCGTCACGACGTATTTCGTCGAAGCCGTGCCTGTGGAGCTGCAGAACTAGACGAAGTTCGGACTGCATCGCGAACTCGGCGTGATGCAGTCCTTTTTGGAAGGGGAGCGTTGCTATGAAGTCAAAGCGAGCAGAGTTTTTCGATGATGCCGTTGTCTCGGGTCCTGATCAAAAGGCTTTCGAGGAGAAGATCTACGCCGAAGCGCAGGCCAAACGTTGGCCGCGCGTAGCGGAAGGCACGGGTAAATTCGAAGGTCAGGTGGTCATCGTGACCGGCGCCGCGGGCGGCCAGGGCGAGATGGAAGCCAAGATGATCGCCCAGCAAGGTGCCAAGGTGTACATGGCCGACATCGAAGAAGAGGGATTGAAGCGGGTCGAGGCTGCCATCATCGCCGACGGCGGAGAAGCCGTGGCGTTTCCGATGGACGTTGCCGACGAAGGCTCCTGGCAGGAGCTGGTGAAGAAGGTCGTGGACGAGAGCGGTCGACTGGACGTGCTCGTCAACAATGCCGGGATGTGCCAGAACGGCACCGTCCTCACCGAGACCCGCGAGTCCCTGAACCGCATCATGGACGTGGATTGCTGGGGCGTGTACAACGGCATGCACTATTGCGCACCCGCCATCATCGAAGCGGGCGGCGGCACCATCGTCAACACGTGCTCCTACCAAGGCACGCATTTCGGACCCGGGAGCTTCATCGGCTACGCCATGGCCAAGGCCGCCGTCATGGGCATGACGCGCGCCGCCGCCACCGACCTCGGGACCTACGGCATACGCGTGAACGCCGTGAACCCCGGCCTTGTGCTTTCAGGGATGACCTTGCCGCGCGGCCAGAACCGCAAGGGTCTGGTGGACGCCTCGTCGATGAAGCGCTACGCGCTGCCCGAGGAGATTGCCTCAGTGGTCATGTTCCTTGCTTCGGACGATTCCAGCTTTATCAACGGCGAGTTCATTGCCGCCGATGGCGGTGCCACGACGTATCTTCATCTGGCGACGGCCGACGCAAAGTAACGGCGCGTTCTGCGTCGATGAAGGCGTGCGCCAAAGGGGGAGGGTTGGCGCACGCCGATTGGCGCGCTCGCGGTAACTCATTAAGGAGAAGGGGTGTGTCATGGCTCGGTTCGATAACAAGATCGTGCTGGTCACGGGTGCGGCGAACGGTATCGGGCGTTGCATGGTCAAGTGTTTCCTTGCGGAAGGCGCCGAGAAGCTGGTTGCCGTCGACATCGAGCACGATACGTTAGAGGATGCGTTCGGCGACGAGGATCGCGTTCATACCATACCGTGCGATATCACCGATTACGATGCCGTGCACCGCATGGTCGACGAGGCCGTCGAACGCTTCGGCCGCATCGACATCCTCATGAACAACGCGGGCATCAGCATCAAGGACGGGCAGAAGTACGGTATGCTCACCTGTCCTAAAGATGCTTGGGATCGTGTGATCGCCACCAACGTGAACGGGTCGTTCTACGTGGCGCAGGCCGTTGCCCAAGCCATGGTGGCGAAGAAGACGAAGGGCGTTATCGTGAACACGTCTTCGAACACCTTCCGTTTCATACCGAAGTACCTTGGCGCGTATCCCGCATCCAAGGCTGCCATCGCCGTGTTCACCAAGCAGTTCGCCAAAGAGCTTGCCGAATACGACATACGCGTCAACGCGTTTGGACCCGGTACGACGAAAACCCGCATGAGCGAGCCGACGCGTTTGAACCCGCACATGAACGAGCAGTTCTTGAACGATATTCCCATGCACCGCTACGGCGAAGTGAAGGAGGCCGTGGATGCGGCGCTGTTCCTCGCTTCGGAAGAGTCTTCCTTCATGTTGGGGGAAATCATCTTCGAGGATGGTGGGCAGAGCCTCTAGCTGTGCGTTAGATTAGGAGGACGACAATGGAAAGAGAGCGGTTTGTTGACAAGATAGCCCTGGTAACCGGCGGTGCCAACGGTCTTGGGCGCGGCATGGTCGAGCAACTCGTGAAGGAGGGTGCCCAGGTTGCCATCTTCGACATCGAGGACGATACGATGGAAGAGGTGTTCGGGGGCAACGATCACGTTTTCTGCGTGCACTGCGATGTGCGCGACTACGATCAGGTGCAGGAAAGCGTGCAGAAGGTCATCGATCGATACGGGCGTATCGACGTTTTGATGAACAATGCCGGCATCTGCCATCGGGAGCCGTTTCTGGAGTGCAGCAAGGAGGGATGGCTCGATGTGATGGCCACGAATCTGAACGGCGAATTCTACGTCGGCCAGGCTGTTGCGCGCACGATGGTCGAGCTTGGCGTGAAGGGCTACATCGTGAACACGAGCTCGAACAGCTCCCGCAAGACCATCGGCGGCATCACTCCCTATTGCCCCTCGAAAGCCGCCGTCAAAATGCTTACGCAGGTGATGGCGCTCGAGCTGGCGAAGTACGGCATTCATGTGAACGCGATAGCTCCCGGCACATCCAAAACGCGCATTGCCGCCGGAACGATCAACGATCCTGAGCGGAGCGCTGCGTTCCTGGCGAAGATGCCCTTCGGACGCTACGGCGAAGTTCGCGAGACGGTCGACGTCGCGCTGTTTCTGGCTTCGGAAGACGCTTCGTTCATTACGGGCGAGACCATCTACAACGAAGGCGGTTTCAGCTTGACCTAGGAAGAGGGAGTTATGGCAACTGTTGAGGAGCTTGAGAAGCGCATCGGGGACTTGGAGGACATGAGGGCGATCGAGCGGTTGCAGGCCGAGTATTGGGATACCCTCGATGCCAAAGACTGGGATGGCCTGCGGGCATGCCTTGTGGAAGATTTCGTGTTCGCCAACAACACGACAGGAGGGCTCTACGAAGGACGAGAGGGGATGCTCGCCACGATGCGAGCCAAGTTCGCAGACGGCGTCACGTCGAGCCATCAAGGACACCATCATTGGATCGAGCTGACGGGCGAAGAAACGGCGCGTTCGCATTGGTCGCTCCAAGACGATCTGTACGATGCACAGCGCGGAGGCGAGTTCGTGGGTCGTGCCCATTATGACAACGAGTACGTGAAGATCGACGGACGATGGTACTTCGCCAAGATGTCGCTGACGTATCTGCGGGGCGAGGCGAACATCAAAAAGCGCTACGAAGACTGCGCGAACGCCTACCAGGTTTTCATGATGTGAGGGTTGGCTTGATGCGGGCCCTGTCCAACGAAGGGAGCGAGCACGTGATTGTTCGGTGCGGATTGCTTAAGAAGAACGACAAGTTCACCCAGGAATCGTTCTCGCATCATTGGCTGCATATCCACGGGCCGATTGCTGCGGGAATGAAGAACCTGCGAGTTTGCAACCAGAATCTCGTCATTGACAACGAGCATCGTCACCCGATTATGGGAGGCGTCATCGATATCGACGGGTATTCGGAGCTTCATTTCGATACGTACAGCGAAATGCTCGAAGGGGTTCAGTCGTTGGATGCCGAAACCGGTAACGCCCTTCTCGACGACGCCGAGGTCCTTTTGCAGAAGCGCTTGTGCGACATCCTGGTGTTTTCCCGCAACGTGGTGCGCGAGGTTCCTCCGTATCTGCGGGGAAAGAACCTGGTTCATCGCGTGTCGTTCTTGAATCGAGCGGAGGGGGTGAGCGTGGCCGAATTCCGTCGAGAGTGGTGTTATGCTCACGCGAAGCTGGTGGAGGCTGCTCCCGGCCATGCGGGCTACAATCAAAACCTCGTGATCGACCGATTCGTAGACGGGGCGAGCGTTTCCAGCGAGAAGCTTCCCTGCGATGGCATGGCCGAGTTCTATTTCGAGGACATGGATGCCTTCGAGTGCTTCTACGATTCCAAAGAATTCCAACGATTGACGGCTCATGGATCCGAGTTCATCGGCTCGGTTGACACCTACCTCGTCGAGACCCATCCCGTTGTGGCCGGGTCGGCACGCGGAGGGTACTGCCTATAGGCTGATAATGCGAGACGGATTGACAGCCCGCTTCCTCGGAGGCGGGCTGTAGGCTTTTGAGGCGAAGCTAGGGGCTTGTCTCGCCTCGCTCCCGTTTCGACCGCTCCCTCGCTCCGAGTTGTCCCCGAATGGCAAGCTATGACAAAGTTCGTTTTGGAGAACTTGGTTTTTAGCGAGTGGTGGAATTCGTGACCTGGCTGTATGCGGAGGCGTTTTCCGCATTGCCAGCTTGAACCGCTTTAATCCCTCTGTCGAAATTGTCATAGGTGCCGTTTTGCGCCCACGCGCACAAGTAGGAACCCGGTTGCGGGTTGCGACGCTTCCCTCTATACTGTAGTACACGTAATACGTCGATGGGAGGCACAATGGAGTCGGTTATGACCGTGCGGTTGAACGGCGATATGAAGGAGCGCGCTGCCGCGATCATGCGGCGTGAAGGCTACACGCCGTCCTCGGCCGTCAGGCGCCTGTTCGAATACACCGTGAAACACGACGGCCTTCCTTTCGAGAAGAGCGAGAAGCCCGATAGGGATGAGTTGCGCCGTCGCATCGAGGCGTTCGATCAGGTGCACACGAAGCGTCCTTTGACGATGTCCGACGAAGAGCTGCGGGAAGCGCGTTTGAAGGATCGCTATGGATTTGATGCTTGATACCAACATCATTCTCGACCATATCGGTCGACGCGAACCGTTTTATGAGCTGTCGCGCCGCGTATGCCTGCTGGGAGTGGTCCAGGAAGCGTCCACCTACATTAGCGTGAATATGCTGACCGACATCTACTATCTGCTGCGCAAGGACCACGGCAGCGATGCTGCCCAGGAGATGATCGAGCATAATCTGTCGTTCCTTCAGATCGTAGGGGTATCGCCGGAGGATGCAAGGCGGGCCCTCGGCTTGCGCTGGGCGGATTTCGAGGATTGCCTTGTCGCCCAATGCGCCGCGAAAATCAAAGCGGACTACATCGTCACGCGCAACGTCAAGGACTTCAAAGCGTCTCCTGTCGAAGCCGTCACCCCTGAAGAGCTGTTCGCCCGTCTGCGCGAGCAGGGCTTGGACTACGAAGAAGTGGAGTGGTAGCGCGTTCGAAAAGAAGCCCCGCGCGGTGGGAGGGAACCGGCGGGGCTTGGGATTCGATGCTCGGGATGCGCAGGGCGTCCCGAGCATCGAAAGGGAGGGCTACTTCGCCGAGGCCGTCACGGTGTTGACGCGGTCTTCCTCGGGCATCATGCCGCTGACGATCTCGAGATCGGCTATCTCCTTGTCGGCATCTCCTCCGGCGGCGTTGATGCCGGCGATGCGACCGAACGTCAGGCAGCGACCATGGTTCGTGCCGGGGCAGATGGTGGGGTAGTCGTTCGAGAAGTATTCGCCGCCTGCGGCACCGCACACGTACAGGCCTTCGATGGGGTTGTTCTCCTCGTCGAGGACGTGGCATTCCGTATCCTGGCGCAGCCCACCCGACGCTGCCAGCAGCGTGGACACCAGTTGGCCTGCGAAGTAGGGCGGCGTATCGATGGGCCACAGGATTTCCGGGCGCTTGCCGAAGTCGTCGTCGTTGCCCTTCGCGGCCAGCTCGTTGTAGCGTGCGACGGTGGCCTTGAGCCCCTCGGCGTCGATCCCCGCTTTTTCAGCCAGCTCGTCCAGCGTGTCGGCTTGGAACAGCAGACCCTGGTCGATCTTCGCCTGGCGCAGCTTCAGCTCTACGTCCATGTCGAACGGCACACCGAAGCGGCGGTACTGCTGATCGGACGAGATGCCGCCCGAGATGCCGTCGTTGCACGACTGGGCGAACGATTCCAGCGAGTTCGCATCGTAGATGGTGAACGCCTTGCCCTCGGGTTGGTACGACTTCACGCACGACTTCGACTGCGTGTTCACGTCCTCGTTCATGAAACGCTGGCCGTTCTTGTTGACGTGCAGGAAGTTGTAGCTTTGCGCACCGGACTCCAGATGGATGGTGGCGCAGTGCGGCTCGGACTCCTGCATGGCCCCGCCAATCCACATGGCCTGCTTGTGCAGATCGCCCGTGGAAATGCCGAAGGGGATGTACAGGCGGCTGTCGGCATGCCAAGTGAAGGGCTGGTAGCGCGTGCGCATCTCGTCGTCGTCCAGGTAGTCGCCGGTGGCGATGATCACGGACTTCGCGTTTATCTGCTTGTACGACCCTTCCTCGCCCACGATGGCGCCCGTCACGGGCCCGTTGCCTTCGCGCAGCAGGCGAGCGCATGGCGTTTCGTAACGGTACTCGACGCCCAGCTTCTCGCCCTGCTCGATGACGGCGGGGATGAGCACGGCCATGCCCAGGCCCTTCGACACGCCGTCGAGGTACACGAAGTCGGTGGTGTCGTCGTAGAAGAAGTGCGTGATGGGCTCCTCGGTGTAGTCGGGGCCCTTGTAGTAGCCGGCCCACAGTGTGGGCTTCAAGCCCGATTCGGCCACGAGGTCGACCAGCCAGTCCATGCACGCGCCCGATTTCTTGGCGAATTGCCACAGCAGCGGTTCTTTCACGCGGCCGGTAGCCCACTCGATCAGGCGCCGCACGATGTGCGCGTAGTCGGCCTCTTTGAACCAACCCTCATTCACGTATTGCTTCACGAGCTTCGATCCGTAGGCCGTGATGTGTCCGCCGCGTCCGGAGTACGTGTTGCACTTGTCGATGCACAGCGTTTTCGCGCCCTCCTGCGCTGCGGCGACCGAGGCGATGGCGCCGGCGAATCCGCAGCCCACTACGAGCACGTCCACGTCCTCGGTTCCCGTGATCTGGTCGGCGGGGATGTCGGCCGGCGGCGTCATGAACGACCATTCGACGGCCGCGTTGGCTCCCAAGGGGTTGCCGGCGAGGCTCGCGGAGTCGATTGCGCCGCTTGCGGTAGCTGTTTCGTCGGCGGCTTGCGTGCTGGGGCGCAGCCGGCGAGGCCGGCTCCTGCGGCGCCAAGGCTTGCAAGTCCTGCTCCAATGAGGAACTGGCGACGAGAAACCCCTGTTGAAGTGCGTGCGGCGCGTTCATTCTTCGACATAATGGAACTCCCTCTCTCCCTGATGGTCGTCGGTCGCTCAAGATGGAAGCGACCGAGCTCTTGGCGTAGACCATACTGAAATTCCAACGCGTCCCGCCATCCCCCTTGCGTGGTAAATCGCCGGAAACCGAATCTACCCCCGGAAGGGGTAGAGGCGAGACACTGACGCATGCTTGCTCTGTGCTACCATGCAACCACGGAATCAAGCAGCTCGGGGAGGGGCGATGTTGACCGTGCCGAATGTACAGGATGGCCGCGGCGGGGAGGCCGCATCGCGCTGCGCTTTAACGGGGTGGCAAGAGCGTCATGGCATGCTGCGCTCGTTTCGCCGCGAGATGCGCGCGCATCCGCGGCTGTCGATGGGCTTCGGCCTGTTCTGGACATGGGTGTGGCTTGTGTTCCAAACCACGTTTTTCAACCCGCCGTTTCTCGCGGCGCTCGACTTTCCGCTGCCTGGATGGGTCGTGCCGCTGTCGGCGTACGCCTGTACGTTTTTGGTGTTGGGCGTGCTGCTGAAGGCGAGGAGGATTGTGCCGCAAGGGCGATGGTACCGCATTGCCGTGCCGGCCTCCATGTCGATCGGCGTGACTACGTGCGGCATCCTTTCCTTCTCGCCTTTGACCGTGGAGCTGGTGAACGTCGCGGCGGTGTGCCTGGGCGGTCTTCTCATGGGCGCGGGCACGGCGTGCCTTCATGTGGAATGGGGTCGCATCTTGGGCGATCTGGGACCGCGCACCACCATTCTGCACGGCGTGGTGGGAACCGTGGTGGCTGCCCTTCTTACCGTGTGCATCACGTTGTTGCCTGAGGCGGCGGTGTGGGCAGCGGCGCTCGTCATCCCCGCCGCAAGCATGGCGTTGCTCATGCGCGACGCTCCGGTGACACCCGATCTGCTAGCGCACGGTTTGGACGCTCCTCTTCATGTGCCGCGCAAGTTTCTGGCCACGGCGTTCGTCCAAGGACTGTCGTTCGGCATCGTGCAGGCAGTGCTGCTCATGGGCGGACACGACGAGCCGGTGGTCGCCCTGTCGGCAGCCAGCTTCGCGGTGTCTGCCCTCGTGCTGTTTACGTGTGCGCTGTTCTTCCGCATGGACTTCAACCAGCTGATCTACCAGGTGGGATTTCTCATCATGTCGCTGGGCTTCTTGTTCCTGGCCTTGGCGGGGCCCGATGCGCTGCCGGGATTGTTCGTGCAAGCGATGGGGTACCGCTTCGTTGATATCATGATGTGGGCGCTGTGCGCGCTGCTCATCAGCAAGCGCGGACTGCCCGCCAACTGGGTGTTTGCCATTACGACGTGCTTTTTGCTGTTGGGCCAGATCGCCGGCGCCCTAGTAGCGAGCGCGACGCTCTGGGTGCTTCCGCTGTCGGTCGAGACGGCGAGCGATCTGGCTACGGTGATGGTGTTCGTGCTGCTGGCAAGCTCGCTGGTGATGTGCGACCGCAAGAACCTGCAAACCGGCTGGGGCATGGTGCGTCCCGGCGACATGGAGGAGCTTCCTGATAGCTTCGAGCGCGGATGCGAGCTGGTGTGCCATCGCAACGATCTGACCGCGCGCGAGCAGGAGGTGTTCGCGCTCCTTGCGCGCGGATCCAGCCGTGCGGCCATTTGCGACGAGCTTACGCTGTCGAAGGAGACGGTGAAAACGCATGTGCGCAACATCTACCGCAAGATGGGCATTCACTCTCAGCAGGATCTGCTGGCAGCTGTGGTGGCCGAACAACGTGCGCTCGGCATGCAGGAGGAGGGCGAGCTTGCCGAGGAGGCGCTGTAAACTGCCCTTCGGGTTCGAAAACTTCTTGAAACATTTCGCCGTTAGTTTGATTACGGCGTATTGATCATGCGGTTTGACCTGCGGCCGTGCTATCGTATGCGGGTGGTTCATCCGCGCGCGTCGCGGGAGGCCGCGCACCGCCTTGAACGCAACGAGTAAGGAGCTCATTCTCATGGCGAAGGTTTCGGAAATCTACGGCTCGATGGTATTCAACGAGCATACGATGCAGGAGCGTCTGCCGTCTGCCACGTACAAGAGCCTGATCAAAACCATGAAAGAGGGCAAGCCCCTCGAGATCGAGGTAGCGAACGTCGTGGCCCACGCCATGAAGGAATGGGCCATCGAGAAGGGCGCCACCCACTTCACGCATTGGTTCCAGCCCCTGACCGGCATCACGTCGGAGAAGCACGACAGCTTCCTCGACCCCTGCAGCGACGGCCGCGCCATCATGAGCTTCTCCGGAAAAGAGCTGATCCAGGGCGAGCCCGATGCCTCCAGCTTCCCGTCCGGCGGCCTGCGCGCCACCTTCGAGGCCCGCGGCTACACCGCCTGGGACCCCACCTCCTACGCCTTCATCAAGGACGAGGTGCTGTGCATCCCGACGGCATTCTGCTCCTACACCGGCGAGGCCCTCGACAAGAAGACGCCGCTTTTGCGCTCGATGAGCGCGGTGGAGGAGCAGGCCAACCGCGTGCTGGCCCTGTTCGGCGAGCCGCGTCAGCGCATCGTGCCCACGCTGGGCGCCGAGCAGGAATACTTCCTCGTGTCCGAGAAGGCCTATGCCAAGCGCCAGGATCTCATCATGACGGGCCGCACCCTGTTCGGTTACGCCCCCTGCAAGGGCCAAGAGCTCGACGAGCATTACTTCGGCGCCATCCGTCCCACCGTCAACGAGTTCATGAAGGAACTGGACAACGAGCTGTGGGCGCTCGGCGTGCCGGCTCGCACGAAGCACAACGAGGTGGCTCCGGCGCAGCACGAGCTGGCTCCCATCTTCACGAACGTGAATCGCGGCGTGGACGAGAACCTTCTCACCATGGAGAAGATGCGCCTGCTGGCCAGCCATCACGGTCTCGTGTGCCTGCAGCACGAGAAGCCGTTCGAGGGCATCAACGGCTCGGGCAAGCACAACAACTGGTCGCTGTCGGCCGGCAAGAAGAACCTGTTCGACCCCGGCGAGAGCCCCATGGACAACCTGCGCTTCCTCGTGTTCCTCGCGGGCGTCATCCAGGCGGTGGACGACTATCAGGAGCTGCTGCGCATGTCGGTGGCGTCCGCGGGCAACGACCATCGCCTCGGTGCCGACGAGGCGCCGCCGGCCATCATCTCCATCTTCCTGGGCGACGAGCTAGACGCTATCGTGGACGCGCTCATCGACGACCACGAGTACACGAACGCCGAGAAAGTGGCCATGGACCTGGGCGTGGCCGTGCTGCCGAACTTCCTCAAGGACAACACCGACCGCAACCGCACCTCGCCGTTCGCGTTCACCGGCAACAAGTTCGAGTTCCGCATGCCCGGCTCGGGCGTGAACCTGTCGGATTGCAACATGATCCTGAACACGGCCATGGCGAAGAGCCTCAAGGACTTCGCCGACGCGATGGAGGGCAAGGCCGGCGAGGAATTCGAAGCCGCCGCCATCGATTACATCCGCGACGTGCTGACGGCGCACCAGCGCATCATCTTCAACGGCAACGGCTATTCGGAAGAATGGACGCGGGAGGCGGAGCGCGCGGCCTGGCGAACCATCCTACGACGGCCGACGCCCTGCCGTGCTTCGTCGAACCGAAGAGCATCGCGCTGTTCGAGGAGTTCGGCGTGCTCACGGAAACCGAAGTGCGCAGCCGCTACGAGGTGAAGCTGGAGAAGTACAACAAGCTGCTGAACATCGAGGCGCGCACGATGAAGCGCATGGTGCGCCGCGCCTACCTGCCCGCCATCAACAGCTACGCCGCCGAGGTGGCCGGCCACATCAACGCCATCCGGTCGGCTTGCGCCGGTGCCGACACCGACCAGCAGGAAGAGCTGCTGCGCCGTTTGCTGCTGGGCATCAAGGAGATCGACACGCAGCTGCGCGCCCTGGGCAAGCTGCACCACGAGACGCTGGAGATCGAGAGCGAGCAGGAGAAGGCGAACACCTACGCGCACGAGGTCATCCCCGTCATGGACAGGCTGCGCGCCGCCGTCGACGGGCTCGAAGTCCTCGTCGATCGCGACCACTGGCCCGTTCCCACGTACAACGACATCCTGTTCTACGTGTAAGCGAAACGCTTCCAGCGGCCCCGGCTATGCCGGGGCCGCTCGCGTTGTTGGGGGCGGTTGGAATCGAGGCCTGCCGGCAAAAGCGAGGTTTGACGGCAAAAACGAAGCCTGGTAACTTTGAAGGCGCTCTGCTTCGCGCAAATGTAGTCGAATGTAAGGCAGGTCCGTTATTTCCCCAGGTGGGAAAGTATCGCCTGATATTCTACCTTTGCCATAGGATTACCAAACCGCCTCGCTTTTACCGTGCGGAAGCGTTTTCGGCGTCACGGATCGGTGGAAGCAGTTCGCGAGGGTGTATACTCGTTTTCGTTGCGCCATACGAGTGCAAAGCCTGATGAATCCTTCGATGTCTGACGGAGGTTGTATTGATGAAAGCCGAGGGACGGCTTTTCGAAGAAGCCCTTGCCTCTCTGCGGAAGTGGCGTTTTCTGGTGATCGGTGGCGCGTTGTGGTGGTGCTGCCATTTTCTCACTCTGTACCAAAACGATATCGTCTCTTTGGATCCGATTGTCGGTTTTCCCGACATTATTTGGCTTTCGTGCGTGCTTGCAACTCTCGTGGTGTTCGTGGTGCTTATGTTCTCTCCTCGGCTTCGTCGGGCATACGGAGGGACTCGAACCTATATTGCGGCATTCTTCTGCGTTATCGGCGGTCTAGCGTGCTTTCCTCTCGCCGCCACAGAATCTGCTTTGGCGTTCGCTGGCTCGCTTCTTTCGGGGACGGGTATCGGCATCGTGTTCGCCTTGTACGGATGCCTTCATGCCCGCTGCAGGCATCGAGACATTCTTTTGCTTTGCGCCGTGGAGCAAGGTATCGCGCTGCTCCTTTTTGCGGCGGTGAACATTCTTGAGATTCCTGCGATTCCGGTTGCCATGGTGTTCGGCACGTTGTCTTTGCTGTTAATGCATGCTTCGAGCCGCGTGGGTGCAGACGAGAATCGCGAACCGTCCGTTGCGCTCGATGCGAATGTGGGGCAGCTTGCATTTTTGGCCTTCTTGATAGGGCTTCCTTACGGTCTTGTGCGCAACATGGTCTCGCAAGTCGGGGAAGGTTGGGCAAGCGCGGCGTTGCCGCTCGTGCTGGCGGGCACCTTCGTCGCCGCGGCGCTCTTGTTGGCGGTTTACTTCTCGCGACAGCGTTGGGGTTTGGTGAAGCAGTTCGCGGTTGTGGTGGCTCCGTTGACTGCGGCGAGCATGGCGTTGTTGCCCCTTGCATCGTTGAACCAGGTAGTTCCAGCGATTGTGGGGAATGCGGGCTTCGTGTCTTTTCTTATGCTGCAGTACTACTACGCGGCGGTGCTCAGCGCTCCATCCGAAAAGCCCCAGTCGAAGCTGTTGTTCATCTTGGGTGTGTTTACGCTGGCTGACAATTCGGGGCAGCTAGTAGGGGCCCTGCTTCCTTCTGAGTTTGCGAGCGCTGCTTCATCGGTGATGATCTACATTATATTAGTATGTTGCATATTCCTATTCTCGCGCAGACGAGACGCGCCCTCGAAGCTTCATGCTGAATCTATCGCCGACGATTCCGTCAGGCTTTCGGAGCTTTCGCTCGACGATGCGGCGTTCGAGCGGTACGACCTCACTATGAGAGAGCGAGAGGTCCTTCTATTGCTGCTCAATCGGCTGACGTACGAGGAAATAGCGGAGCGGCTCTTCATAAGCACGAATACCGTCAAAACGCATGTGGGGAACGTATACAAGAAGACGGGCGTGTCTTCGCGCAAGGAGCTTGTTTCGAAGTTTTAAGCGAAGGCGCAGGATGCGGGGCGTTGAGATGGCAGTAGTACTTTTCCGGTGATCTGTTTGACATGCATCCAGCTCAGCTCATCGATTGCGATGATCACCCGCTTCCTCCGATGTAAACCTTCCGTCGGATCCGTACCCTTGGTCCTGCTTGCAGTCGGGCAAGCGAACGACCAAGGAGGGACGTATGGAATCAACGATGGATCGACGCTCGTTTCTGAAGGGGTCTGTGCTTGCAGGAGCTGTCGCTTCTACGGGCATGCTTCTTGGAGGTTGCGCGCCGAAAAAGGAAAGCGAATCGGCCGTCGAAAAAAACGGCAAGAGCGCTGGCGATGGAGGGGCTGTCGATTGGCTTGGCGCTCCTCAGACGATCGACGAAGGCGATATCGCCGAAACGTTGGAGTGCGATGTGCTTGTAATCGGCGGCGGGCTTTCCGGGCTATGCGCCTTGAATGCGGCTGTTGAGGAAGGCGCGAATGCCATCCTTATCGAAAAGCACAGCTGCTCGCGTTACGGCGGCATCTTCCATTCTGCAATCGGTTACGAAAAGCAGGTGGAGGCTGGAGTGACCCTCGACCCGGAAGAGGTGCTCAACAACGAGCTTGTTAAATACGGGCCGCTGTGCGACACGTCGTTTTGGGCAACCTGGGCGCACGAAAGCGGTGCGATCATGGATTGGCTTTTGGAGAAAGCCGAAGCGAACGGGGTTGTTATAGGCATGCCCTTCACGCAGTACCCCGAAGGCGTCGATCCAAGCAAGGAGCCCTACATCACGATCCCCGGCAGCTTCACCACGGGATGGGATCACTTCATCGAAGAGGGGAAGGAACGCGAAAAGTATCTTCTCGATGCGCTGACTTCCGAAGCGGTGAAGTCTGGAGCGCAGGTCAAGTACAACACGCCTGGTTTGTACCTGGAGCAAACGGATAACGGCGCGGTGGGTGGAGCCGTCGCGCAGGCCGAAGACGGGTCGTATCTGCGGATCAAGGCGGCAAAGGGCGTTATCGTGTGTACGGGGGACTTTGCAGGTAACGAAGACATGTGCACGGCGTTGCTGCCTGAAACGATCGCCAAGGATATGTACGACTGCAACGCATACACCTCCTACATGGAATCAGACGAGCAGCCGAAGGGTCGTTTGGATACGGGAGACGGCCATAAGATGTGCATCTGGGCAGGCGGTGTCATGGAGGACAATCCCGTCGCTACGATGGGGTGGCCCAGCGTAGCGGAGGCTGGGCTGCTGCCGTACATGGGCGTGAACTCCATCGGCGAGCGGTTCGCCAACGAGGCTAATGCGTTCATGATAATCGGCCGTATCGCATACGATCAGCCGTGCGCCGCAGAGAAGGGCGCTCATTTTTGGAAGATCGTCGATGCGAACTATGCTCAGCAGACTGCGGACATGAAGCCGATATGCATGTTCGGCGTCATGGAGAGCGGGCTGGACGAGGAGACGATGTCGAAGAGCCCGAACGTAAAGGCGGACACGATCGAGGAGCTCGCTTCCGAGATGGAGGTCGATCCAGAGGTGCTGAAGGCCTCGATCGACCGGTACAACGAAATGGTCGCCCAAGGGTTCGATTCCGACTTCGCCAAGCCTAGTCGCTACTTGTATCCGATCGAGACCGCGCCGTTTTACGCGATCAGGGCGCAGCAGTCGTTCATTCATACGATGAGCGGCGTGCTCTGCTCGCCTGATCTGGAGGTTTGCGGTTCGAACGGGGCGATTCCCGGACTCTACGCTGCGGGCAACGTGGTTGGACGACGCTTCGGCAACCATTATGAAGCATCGTTGCCGGGCATGTCGAACGCTTTTGCGATCGTTCACGGTTACCTGGCTGGGAAGCATTGCGCGGCGCGCAGGTAAAAGGAATCGGTTCCCAGTAGATGCAGCTCCCTATGCGGCGCAAGCCTCTCCGGCTTGTGCCGCATTTGCCGCCTGCGCACGCCGTGCGTTCCCTTAGGCTTATGCTCCTCATCGGACTATGCCATTGTGAGGGAGCTCAGATAACCAAGCGTCTCGTTGGAGCAGGCCCCTCTTGCAAGGCGCAAGATCATGAAAGAAGATTAAAGCTGCATGAAGCGTGCGAAAGCCGCAGCTATCTAGCGCTCTTGCGGGGCAAGGTCGTTGTCGGAGGCAGCGGCGGGTTCGCTCCCTGCATCCTTGATGCCCCTGAGCGGCACGTTCGAGCGCAGCAGAGCCACCCAGCCGGCGATGGCGACGCCCATCGAACCGACGATGATGGCGCCCACGCCCACCACGTAGTTCGGCCACGGCAGTACGGCGGCAAGCATGCCGACGCAGCCGATGGCGGTGTGCGCGAAGTTGATCAGCGACGATGCGGCTCCGGTATCGCCTTCCTGCTGCGACAGCAGGACGTTGGTGCTGTACGGCCGAACGGCAGCCTCCGTCAGCGCGAACGCAAGGAACGTGATGCAGAACAGCTGCGGGCTCGCTTGGCCCACGGCCAGCATGGCCGCGCCGGACGCCAGCGCGATGCCCAGCAGGATGCTGGTGAACCGCCGCGCGGACATGAACCGCGAGGCCGCAAGCCAGATGAACGGCCCCGCAGCCGTCAGCAGCGCGGCGAACGCGAAGTACATGCTGTACTCCAGCTCGGTCAGCCCGAAGAACGTGATGTACACGTACGAACCGACGGCGATGTACGCCATGAACGGCAGGTTGTACAGCCCGACGATGCCCAGGAACGCCGAGAACCCCTTGTTGCGCGCCACCGCGCCAGCCTGCTTCACGCTTCCCAGCACGGTGCCCTCGTAGCGTTCGCTGACGGGAAGCGTCTCGTCGAACAGCAGCGCCAGCCCGGCGCACAGAAGGCCGATGCCCGCCAGTACCCAGAACGTCATGCGCCAGTCGGCGACCTGCAGGATGAGCGCGCCCGCCACCGGCGCCAGCACGGGCCCTACCACGAACATCACCTGCACGACGGACAGCAGAGCCTCGCGCCGTTCGGGAACGACGGCGTCCTTCACCACCGCCGTGGACACCGCGCTCACCGCCCCGGCGCCCAAGGCTTGCAGGATGCGCATGGCGATGAGCATGACGATGTCCACTGACAGCGCGCATAAAGCGCTGGCCAGCGCATACGTGAGAATGCCCGCCAGCAGCACGGGTTTGCGTCCGTAGCGGTCGCTTGCGGGCCCGAACGCCAGCAGCCCGACGGCGAAGAACAGGAAGTAGCCCACCAGCGTGAGGTTCACCATGGTCTCCGACGTGTTGAAATGCTCGGTCATGTGCGGGACGGCCGGTGTGTACATGTCCAGCGAAAGCGGCGTGACCAACGACGTGATGACCAGCAGCACGATGAGCCCCAGCGGTCCCAACCGCCGTTGAGGCCGTGCGAGCCACGAGTGTAGTGCCATGTGCGTAGATCTCCTTGCGAAGCAGATGCGTTCAGGTTGGGCTTCCAGTATAGAAGACTTCGCCAGCGTCGTCAGGCGGGCAAGGTGGGCAGCGTGAGGGTGAACGTGGTGCCGCGCTCGTCGTCGCTGGCGGCAGCGAGGTTGCCGCCGTGCTCCTCGGCGATGGCGTGCGCGATGGCCAGCCCCAGGCCGTAGCCGCTTTCGTCGCGCGTGCGCGCCTTGTCGGCGCGGTAGAAGCGGTCGAACACGTGGGGGAGATCCTCGGGCGCGATGGCGAAGCCGGTGTTGTGCACCGCCAGCTCGATGCGGCGCACGCTTTGGCGCAGCGATACGTTCACGCTGCCGCCGTCGTCGGCGTACTTGCATGCGTTGTCCAGCAGCGTGCCCACCAGCTTGCGCAGCCTCATCGCATTGCCGCGCACCATGACGCTCTCGTCCAGCTGCGATTGCAAATCGACGGCGCGCTCGAACGCCACGGACTCGAACTGCAGCAGCTCGCCTTCCACCAGGTCGGTGAGGTCGAGCCGCTCCATGGGCGGCGGCGCGGCGCCCTCGTCGACCTGCGCGAGCAGCAACAGGTCGCCTACCAGGCCCTGCATCTGCTGCGCTTCGTGCTGGGTGCTCTCGATCCACTGGCTCTGGCTGGCGATGCTGCGCTCGGGATGCTCAAGCAGGATGGACGTGTTCGCGAGGATCACGGTGAGGGGCGTCTTCAAATCGTGCGAAGCGTCGGCTACGAACCGGCGCTGCTGGCGCCATGCGCGATCCACTGGCGCCAGCGCCCACCGCGAGAAGAACATGCTGATCACGAAGAACGCAGCCAACGCCGCCGCGCCCACGCCCGCCAGTGTGACGGCCAGGGTCTGCCAGCTGCTTGCGGCGTTCATGTCCGCGAACGCGAGGTACGCGGCGTCTCCCACGGTGCGCTTCTCGTAGAACAGCCCTAGGCCGTCCAGGCTGCCGGAGCCGTCGGGCTGATCGGCCAGCGCGGCCGCGGCCTGCGCCAGCACGTCGTCGGCGATGGACGCCGTAGTGCGCGTTTGAACAGCTGCCAGCGAGCCGTCGGCCTCCACCGAGAACACCGCTACGGGAATGGCGGGATCCGATCCGCCGCGCTTGCCGCCGATCTCGGGGGGCATTCCGTTTGCACGGGCGGCGTCCGCTGGCACCTGGGCGCCGGGCTGGGTGCCGCTCGACGGGCCGCCGCCCGCGTCGCCTGCGTGGGCAAGAGCAGCGTCGAGCGTCTCGTGCACGCGCGCGACGCTCTGCTGGTAGTCGATGACGCAGATGGCGGTGAACACCACGGCCAACACCACGGCAACGGTGGCCATGTTGAGCGCGATGAACTTGACGCGCAGCTTCTTCAGCATGGAAGGCCCGCGCTTTCCGAGGCGTCGTCGGGCGCGGCATCGGCCACGAACCGGTAGCCCGCGCGCCGCAGCGTCTCGATGCGCGCCGTCGATCCCAGGAACTTCATCTTCTTGCGCAGAAACGACACGTAGGCCTCCACGTTGTTGTCTTCGGCGCTCGACTCCACGCCCCACACCTTCGCGATGAGCATGTCCTTCGACACCACCTGCCCGGCGTTCGCCATGAGCACCTTGGCCAGCGAGAACTCCTTGTAGCTGAGGTGTATGGACTTCGACCCGCACGCCAGGTCGTAGCTTTCCAGGTTCAGCACGAGGTCGCCGGCGGCCAGCTTCTCGAACAGCACTTCGCCCTGGCGGCGCGTGAGCGCGCGCAGGTGAGCCAGCAGCTCGGCGGGCGCGAACGGCTTGGTCATGTAGTCGTCGGCGCCGCTGTCGAGGCCGGTGATCTTGTCGGGCACGGCGTCGCGCGCGGTGAGCAGCAGCACCGGCACGCTGATGCTTTTGCGGCGCAGCTGGGCCACCACGGCGAAGCCGTCCATCTTCGGCAGCATCACGTCGAGGATGATCACGTCGTAGTCGCCGCATTCGGCGTAGGCGAGGCCGGAGGCGCCGTCGTGCACGACGTCCGTCTGGTAGCCGTTCTCGGCGAGTATGTGCGCCAGCGCCTGCGCCAGGCGCACGTCGTCTTCAACGATGAGGACTTGCATGGCGACCTGCTTTCTTTCGCGCGTCCTAGCTTCCATTGTACCGTCAGACCTGAAAAGCGTCTGAAAGAAACAGGCGAAGGCCCTTTTCGCGAGCGTGTTGCTTCTGCGCGAGCGCTCGGGCGGAGGCAGGCCCTTTCAGGGAACTTTCAGGCAGCGCGGCTAGGATGCGGTGTCTGATGGAAAGGACCGGTATCCCATGACAACGTTCACCGACGTATTCGAACGCAAGGAAGTGAAGTACCGCCTGGACGCGCGCCAGCACCGCGCGATGGCAGCCGCGTTACGCGGTCGCATGGCGCCCGACGCGTTCGGCCGGACGCGCATCGTCAGCCGCTACTTCGACACGCCCGAGCGCGCGCTCATCGAGCGGTCGTTGGACAAGCCGCTGTACAAGGAGAAGCTGCGCTTGCGCAGCTACGGGTCGCCGCAGGCTGGCGACCGCGTGTTCGTGGAGATCAAGAAGAAGTACAAGGGCATCGTGTACAAGCGACGGGTGGGCTGCTCGTTGGCTGCGGCCGAAGCCTACCTGGGCGGAGAGTCGTACGAGCAGGCCTGCGCGCGATTCCCGCTGCCCGACCCGGCGATGGCCGCCGAGTCGCTGTCGCCGCGCAGCGTGCAGATCGCACGCGAGGTCGACGAGTTCATTGCGCGGTACCGGCCTCTGCGGCCTTCGATGCTCATCGAGTGCGAGCGCGTTGCGTACGCGTCGATAGCGACGATCGCCGCGGCGGCAGGCGGCGGCGCAACCGGCTTGCGCGCGCTGGGCGATGTGCCGGACGACTTGCGCATCACCTTCGATGCCGGCATCGCCTACGGCGATCTGTTCGCAAGGGATGCCGGTGCTGCATCGCATCCGCTGCTCCCCGACGGCGATGCCGTGATGGAGATCAAGTCGTCCGGCCCGTTTCCGCTGTGGCTCGTTCGCGCGCTCGATGCGTGCGAGGCCTACCCGACGTCGTTCTCGAAGTACGGGGAAGCGTATCGGGCCTGCATGGCCGCTCATCGCGGTGCGTCGTCGTTTGCGACAGCGCGCGCGTCCCAAGCAGCCGCCGAGCAGAAGGCCGAGCGGTTCGCCGCAGCGTTGCGCGGCCGCCGCCCTCGTCGCTTCCGTGCGCCGTCGCACACGCCTACGCGCTGCTGAGGTGCCTGGCCGTTCGATAGCCCCTCCCTCTCTACCCGAAAGGAACCAACTGTGCTCGATACTGCATTGACCTCGATATTCGGATCGACGGAATCGCTCGTTGCGGGCGTGTCCACCGTCGATTTCCTGCTGTGCTGCCTCGCGTCCATCGTGCTGGGCGCGGCGGTGGCGCTCATCTACATGTTCCGCCACACGTACTCGAAGAACTTCGTGGTGACGCTGGCGCTGCTGCCGCTCATCGTGCAGATGGTGATCACGCTGGTGAACGGCAACCTGGGCGCAGGCATCGCGGTGATGGGCGTGTTCAACCTCGTGCGCTTCCGTTCCATCCCCGGCAGCGCGAAGGACATCGGCAGCGTGTTTCTGGCCATGGCCATCGGCCTGGCCACGGGCATGGGCTTCATCGTGCTGGCCGTGCTGTTCACCATCATCGTGGCTATCGTGAACGTGGGCTACATGCTGTCGCCCTTCGGCAAGCAGAAAGAGCCGGAGAAGACGCTGAAAATCACCATTCCCGACGACTTGGAGTACGACGGCGTGTTCGACGACGTGCTGAAGCGCTATACCGACGAGCACGAGCTGACGATGGTGCAAACCACCAACATGGGAAGCCTGTTTCTACTGGAATATGCGGTGCGGATGAAGCAGCCGGGAACGGAGAAGCGCATGATCGACGAACTGCGCTGCCGTAACGGCAACTTGAAGATCACCTGCGGGCGCGCTGCTGCGAGTAAGGACGTGTTGTAATGGAGGGGGCGAAAGCAATCTTGTTGCGGCTTTTCCGGAGGGCGCGTGGGGCGATGCCCAGTCGCTCAGACAGTCCTCGCTGCGCTGTGGAACTCGCTTGGTGGGCATCGCCCCACGCGCCTGGTCGAAAGGCGGTCGCGGTTGCGCTTTCTTTCGTGTTGGTAGCGGGGGTTGGCTCCCTGGCGGGGTGTTCGTCGGATCTGGGGGGCGGGGAGTCGGCTGCTGGGGTGGCCGTTGATGGGGGTGAGGCGGACTCTTCCGGGTCTGCTTCCGACTCTGGCGAGGCTGCTTCGTTTGCCGAGGTTGCGGCGGCTTTCGACGCGTTGGCGCTCGATCTCGACTACAGCAAGCGCGATGCGGATGCTTCTTACGACGATGCTTCCGCCGTGCATATCGTGTTGGGCGGAGGGTCGGCGAGCGTAGAGGGCGATGGCGCGACAGTTGACGGCTCTACAGTGACCATCTCTACCGAAGGCGTCTACGTCGTGTCGGGTTCGCTCGACGACGGGCAGCTGGCGGTGGAAGCGCCTGAGGACGCGAAGGTGCAGATCGTCCTTGCGGGCGCGACCATCCACAACGAGGACGGGCCCGCCGTGTACGTGAAGCAGGCCGACAAGTGCTTCATCACGCTGGCCGACGGGACGCAGAACGCGCTCACCGACGGCGCGGAATACGTGCTCGAAGACGGCTCCGACGAGCCGTACGCCACGCTGTTCAGCCGTGCCGACCTCACGTTGAACGGAACGGGAGCCTTGACGGTGACCAGCGCGTACCGCCATGCGGTGTGCTCGAAGGACGACCTTGTGATCACGGGCGGCACCTATGTGGTGAACGCGGTGGAAGACGCGCTGCGCGGACGCGACTGCGTCAAGATCGCGGACGGCGACTTCACGCTGATCGCAGGCGGCGACGGCATCAAGTCGAACAAGGATACGAAAGCCACGAAGGGATTCGTGTCCATCGACGGCGGCACGTTCGTCATCGAGGCCGGCGACGACGGCATCCATGCGCAAACCTACCTGCGTATCGCGGGTGGCGACATCTCCATCGCTGCGGTGGACGACGCGCTGCACTCCAACCTCGAGGGCCTGCTGGCGGGCGGCGCGCTCGATATCGAAGCGGGCGACGATGCCTTCCATGCCGAGACGAAGCTCGTTATCGACGACGGCACGGTGAACGTGAAGGCGTGCTACGAGGGCTACGAAGCTGAGAAGCTGTACATCAACGGCGGCGACACCCATATCGTGGCCAGCGACGACGCCATCAATGCGGCTGCCGCCGATCTCGGCGACGACGGTGCCGACGCTGCGGCCGATGCGTCGGCCGAGGCGCCCGGCTCCGAGGGCGGGACGCTGCCCGACGGCATGGAGGCGCCTGAAGGTGCTCCCGACGGGATGACGCCTCCGGACGGGGTGAACGGCATGGACGGCGAGGCTCCCGAACTGCCCGAAGGCGCGGAGACTCCCGATGCCACGGGCGGCACGCCGCCGTCCGGCGCTCCGCAGCGAAACGGCGAGGGCGCCAACGAGCGCGAGCTCAACGGCGGCGCGCCCGACAATGCATTCGCCGAAGGCGGCGCGGGCGGCATGGGCATGGGCGACGAAAACTGCCTCATCCAGATCAACGGCGGCTACACCGTGCTCGATGCTCAAGGGGACGGCGTGGACAGCAACGGCTCGGTGGAGATCACGGGCGGCGTGCTGCTGGTCTGCGGCCCCACGAGCAACGGCGACGGAGCGTTCGACTACGATCTGACGGCGACGGTGACCGGCGGAACGGTGCTCATGGTGGGTTCCAACGGCATGGCGCAGAACTTCACCAGCGGAGAGCAGCCTTTCGCGTTCGCCGCGGTCAGCGGCTCGGCCGGCCAGAACGTGGCCGTCGTAGACTCCGACGGCACGGTGGTCGCCTCGTTCACGGCGGCCAAGCAGTTCGGCATGGTGCTGGCCACCAGCCCCGCGTTCGTCGAAGGCGGCACGTATTCGCTGGTCATCGGAGGCACCGTGACCGGCGCGAACGCCGACGGCTACACCGACTCCGGCACGGTGGAGGGCGGCTCCACCACCGAGATCGCCGCGTCAACCACCGCATCCGGCGGCATGGGCGGCCTCGGCGCAGGAGGCGGCGGTATGCCCGCCGGCCAAGGCGGCGACGTCCAGCGCGGCATGCGCGGCGGCGCGGGTAGCGGCTTCGGCGGCGGAGCGGCGGCGTAGCCAGCACCCGTTCCAGCGGCGGCCCCGACGGAGTGTTCGTCGAGGTCGCCGTTTTTGGCGCGAGGTCGTCGGTCTGCCTCCTCGATTCTGGCACGAATTTACGGGTATGGCACAGATTTTGCAGAAAGAGTAAGGCCGTGAATCGCAAGCAATAGCAAAACGCCTGGTCGCGAAAACGTCTCCGCCCAATTTCCCCAATCGCTTCTGCCCAACCCGTAAATTTGTGCCAGATTTTTCAAGGTCGAACCGTTGGTAGCCGATTGCATTTGTCGTTCGCAGGTGTGTGAAATTCAGGAACAGCTGGCTCTTTGTCTGCGTTATCGCATATCGCTGGCTCATCTCTAGTAGTGCGGGATTTCGGAAATCCCGTGGGTTAGCCTTCGAACATCATGGCTTCGCGCATATCTGTTGCGTGATCGATTCGATGTGGTTTCGGGCCACCACCAGCAAGGCGATTATCGCCGCCGTCGAAGATGCCATGAGCAAGACGTAGGCCTATTCCGCGATAATCTTACGATCGGAACCTGCAAGGGCGTCGAAGCGGGCTTGCAGGTTCCGACCATGCATCCGCATCCTGGGCTTCGCCTCATGGTTCCGATCTCCTTGCGGAAGCGTTATCGTCCGGGAAACAGCAGCCGGCGTTCTGCGGCCAGATCGTTCACCGTTTCTATCTGCTTGGCGGTCTGACGTTGGACGGCTTCGATGAAGCGCTCGTCAAGCTGGGCGTTGAGACTCAACACGTCAGCTATGTCATCGAGGAACCCGTCGAGTGAGGACGAATCGTACCACGACAGGTCCTCCACGAGCGCCAGCTGCTGAGAAGGATAGGGGCGAAACGGATGGGCCTCCCACAAGTAGCGCCCATGCTCCAGCTCGTCCGTGGTCGCGCGGCTGTAAAACCCGCATCCGTTGTCGAACAGGGGTGCCACCCGATACCGATCGAGGGTTTCCACCTCGCGCATCAAACCGAAATTGTGCGTATGGCGGTCGAAGTTCGCCATAAGATGGTCGGCAACGATCATCTTGCTCACGGCGCGTCCGAGGTTCGACACGCCCAGCGCTTGCCCGGCTTCAAGGTATCCGCGATGGAGGTCGCGCCCCTCCGTCACTCCGAAGGCGGTAAGCACGTCGGCTGCGGGGATGAGCTCGGTTTCGGACGTTACGAAGGTTGGGCACGTCGAGTAGGCGCGCCCGTGCCGTTCGGTCAGTGAGTAGGCAACGAAGTCTTCGTCGTCCAGGAGCCGTGCGAGCAGCTTGGTTGCCAACAGCTCGTTGTACGGCTCGCGGTTCTCGTTGCCCGTTCCGCTTTTCACCAGGAGGTTCGTTCCGTCGCGGTGAATCCATGTCTTCGACAGCATGCCAGGCGTGGCGGTGTCGGGCGAGTGGGTTATGCGGGCGGTCGAGGTTCCTGCAGGGGCAGAGCCGCCGAGCAAGGTTTCGCCCAGTGCTTCTTCGTAACCGTTTTCGAAGTAATTGACGTCATGCCAGTCCACGTCGATATCAACGGGCTTGAACCAATACTGATCGGACAGATTGAGTCCCCAGGAATCGAACATGAGGTCGATGCCATGTCGGGCTGCCAGCTCGCGCAACACGGGGGCGAGGTTCGGACGCATATCGGGAATGGAGCGTGAGGCGATCCATGCAGCTAAATCGTATCGGTTCGGCGTTCGCTCTCGAAGGCCGATGCCTAATGGCTTCCAGGCGATTCCTTCGCGCGGCACGATATCGGCCGTTTCGCGCGTGCGTCGGTTGTACACGAAATCGAGCACCGGATGGTTGCGATTCATCAGCGTGAACGGGGCGAGGTTGCGCTCGTTCTTCTCGTTCATCTTCGGGCGGCCTGCGGTTCTGCCCCGCTCGGCTCGCTCGTGGACGGAGCGCTCGTCAAGCATCCAAGATCGTCCGAACCGCTGGGCCTCGAGATCTCCAGACGCTATAAGCGCGTTCACGCGCCTCATGCTGATGCCCAAACGCTGCGCCGCTTCCTTGGTCGTGTACATGGCTCCTCCCATCCGTTCATTTCCTAAAATTATACCAAACAAAGAATAAATAATTCTCAGATGCTGTAGAAAAAATATTCCTTAATCGGAACATTTTCTGGAGGTGCCTGACGGTCGTATGGAACACTTGCGCGGTTTTGTCCCGAAGGATTTGCTCCTTTCGTCGAATCGGTGACCCTTCGCCGGAAAGCTTCGCGCGCTTTAGCCGATTGGAGTACAATGGGCGAACGAATAAGGAACGAACCCGCACGTCAGGCTGGGGCCGGGCGCCATGCAAGAAGGGATGCGAACATGGCAGACATCACCGAAGTGGATTACATCTGGAAGAACGGGGAGATGATCCCCTGGGCCGAGGCTACCACGCATGTCTTGTCCCACTCGCTGCATTACGGCTCCGGCGTGTTCGAGGGCATCCGCTGCTACCAGAATCCCGAGACGAAGAAGAGCTACGTCTTCCGTCTGCGCGACCATATGGAGCGCCTGCATCGCAGCTGCAAGATCTCTCTGATCGACCTGCCGTACTCGGTGGACGAACTGTGCGACGCGACGATCGAGCTTATCCGCAAGAACAAGCTGCCGTCGTGCTACATCCGTCCGATCGTGTACCGCGGCTACGGCGTGATGGGCGTCGATCCCACCGGCGCCCCCACCGACGTGGCTATCGCCGTGTGGCCGTGGGACACCTACCTGGGAGACGGTGCGCTCGACAACGGCGTGGCCGTGGGCGTGTCGTCGTGGCGCCAGCGTACGAACAACTCCATTCCGCCTGCGGTTAAAGCCACCGCTTCCTACATGAACTCTATCCTGGCTAAGCTCGAGGCGAAAGAGCACGGCTATGTTGAGGCCATCATGCTGAACGAGGCGGGGCTCGTGTGTGAGGGCACCGGCGAGAACCTCTTCGTCGTGCGCGACGGCATCTTGTCCACGCCGCCGCTGTCCGACGGACTGCTGGAGGGCATCACGCGCGACACGGTGCTGTGCCTGGCCGACGACCTGGAGATCCCCGCCATCGAGGAAAGCCTCACGCGCAGCGACCTCTACATCGCCGACGAGGTGTTCATGACCGGCTCCGCCGCCGAGCTCACGCCCATCGGCAGCGTCGACGGCCGTGTGGTGGGCAAGCCGGGCGAGATCACTCGCTTGCTGCAGGATCGTTTCTTCGCCGTGTGCTATGGCAACATCGAAGAGTACTCGGAATGGCTGACTGAGATCTAAGTCATAGGTTGGTATGTCGCGAAGCCCCCACCGTCCGCTGCTTGCGGCCGGCCGGAGGGCTTCGCTTTTTGAGCGAAGGAGCGCCTCTGTGAATCGAATCCTCACGTATGACAGCACGCTGCGAGACGGAGAGCAGTGCGAGGGCATCACGTTGTCGCTTGAGGACAAGCTGCGCATTGTCGAGCGCTTGGACGCGTTCGGCGTCGATTTCATCGAGGGCGGGTTTCCGGCATCGAACCCGAAAGACATCGCGTTCTTCCAGCGCGTGCAGGAGATGCCGCTTAAGCATGCGCGCATCGCGGCGTTCGGCTCAACGTGCAAGAAGGACGTCGCCGCCGAGGACGACCGCGGGCTGGCCGACCTCGTGGCCAGCGGCGCCCCGGTGGTCACCATCGTGGGCAAAACGTGGGACGAGCAGGTCACGCGCGCGCTGCTGACCACGCTCGACGAGAACCTGCGCATGATCCGCGATTCCGTGGCCTACCTCAAGGCGCAGGGTCTCACGGTGGTGTTCGACGCCGAACACTTCTTCGACGGCTACAAGGCGACGCCGACTACGCGATGGCCTGCGTGCGCGCGGCAAGCGAGGCGGGCGCCGACTCCATCGACCTATGCGAGACGAACGGCGGCGCGCTGCCTCACGAGGTGGATGCCGTCGTGGCCGCGGTCGCGCGCGAGCTGCCCGGCCAGCAGCTGGGCATCCATTGCCACAACGATTCGGGCTGCGCTGTGGCGAACTCGCTTGCCGCTGTGCGCGCCGGCGTAACCCAGGTGCAGGGCACGGTGAACGGGTTCGGCGAACGCGTGGGCAATACCGACCTGCTCACCGTCATCGCCGACCTCGAGCTGAAGATGGGCTGCACGTGCGTGGGCGAGGAGCGGCTGCGCGACCTGACCAGCGTGGCGCAGTTCGTGGCCGAAACGTGCAACCTGTCGGTGCCGAACCATCATCCCTACACGGGCGCGTCGGCGTTCGCGCACAAGGGCGGCCTGCACGCCAGCGCCATCGCGCGCTTCCCCGAGGCCTACGAGCACACGCGTCCCGAGGCGGTGGGCAACACGCAGCGCATGCTGGTCAGCGAGCTGGCCGGCAAGGCATCGCTCATCGCGAAGGCGAAGAACTTGGGCATCGATCTGGCCCAGCACCCCGACAAGACGCAGGAGATCCTGGACGACATCAAGCGCCGCGAAGCGGTGGGCTACTCCTACGAGGTGGCCGACGGGTCGCTTGCGCTGCTGCTGCAATGGCATCTCGGCGCGTACCGGCCGCACTTCACGCTGGAGAGCTTCCGCGTCATCGTGGACGACCACGAGGACACCGGCGCGCTGGCGAAGGACGCCATGTCGGAAGCCACCATCAAGATCCACGTGGGCGACCAGCGCTTCGTGGCCACGGGCGAGGGCGCGGGTCCTGTCGGCGCGCTGGACAACGCGCTGCGCATGGCCATCGTGGCGTTCTATCCTGAGGTGGCCGACATCGAACTGGTGGACTACAAGGTGCGCATCCTCGACGAGAACGTGGGCACCGACGCCATCACGCGAGTCGTCATCACCACGCGTGACAAGCGCGGCAGCTGGGGCACGGTGGGCGTGTCGGAGAACATCATCGAAGCATCATGGAATGCGCTGGTCGACTCCATCGAGTACGGCCTGATGCGGATTGGGGAGTAGCATGAGCGATCTCAGAACGCCCGAAGTCGAAGATCTCCTGCGCGTGTTCGCGGCGCTCGACGACGAAGACGTGATCTTCTCCCTGCTGGAGGACTTGTTCACCATTCGCGAGATCAAGGAAACGTCCCAGCGCCTGGCCGTTGCGCGCCAGTTGGATGCCGGCAAGTCCTACTCCGCCATCGAAGAGGCCACCGGCGCGTCGGCCACCACCATTGCCCGCGTGTCGAAGTGCCTGAGCTACGGTGCCGGCGGCTACAACGCCGCTCTGAACGTCCTGGACGACGCCGAGAAGAAGCGCCGCTAGCGCGGTCGCGTGCTTCCGGAATCCTGCCGCAAGCTCGATTCTGCCCGGTTCCCGCCACGGATTGCCTCACGCGTTCGGCAACCAGGTGAACTCGGGCCGCGAGGCTGCGAACAACGTTGCGGAGTTCCTGAAGGCGTAAATCCACTCTTTTCCGAAGCTGGGGCGCGGAATCTCTCCCTCCTCGCCGTCGTCCCGGCTTCGGAATTCTGCGTCTGGGCGCAAACGGGCACCCATGGGTAGCGTCCCGAAAGTTGGTGTATCAATCCGTTTCTGGAGGGCGGGCGAAGCCTGCCCGAGAAAAACGGACATCGTCTAGAATCGTCAATCACCACAAAAGACAGATTCGAAGGAAGGCGATGCCCGCTATGGACACTCTACTATTCAACGACCCCGAAGTGAAGGGGCTCGCGTTCGCGATCCTCGAGGAATGCACCGACCTGCAGGCCTTCGGGCGCAGGATGCTCGAGCTCCTGGCGAACGCCGCGATGTCGGCGAAGGCCGACGAGGCGTGCAACGCCCCCTACGGGGAGCGCGACGAGGGGCGCGTCAACTCGCGCAACGGCTACCGGGAGCGGGGGCTCTCGACCGCCGCGGGCGACGTCACCCTCAAGATTCCGAAGCTGCGCCGAGGCTCGTTCTTCCCCGAGGACCTGATCGAGCGCTACTGCAGGGTGGACCGGGCGCTCGTCGCGGCGGTGGCCGAGATGTACGTCATGGGGATATCGACGCGCAAGGTGGAGGCCGTCGCGGGCGAGCTCGGCGTGAGGTCGATGTCGAAGTCGCAGGTGTCGCGCCTGTGCGAGTGCCTGGACGCCGAGGTGGACGCGTTCAGGAGGCAGCGCTTCGACGGGGTGCGCTTCGCCTACCTGTGGCTCGACGCCACCTACGTGAAGTGCCGCGTGGAGGGGCGCTCGGCGTCCCAGGCCGTCGTGACCGCGATCGGGCTCGACGACACGGGCCACAAGCGCTTCGTCGGCGTGGACTGCGTGGACACGGAGAGCCACGCCGGGTGGAAGGCGTTCCTCTCCGGCCTGAGGGCGCGCGGCGTCGACGGCGTGCGCCTCGTCGTCTCGGACGCCCACGAAGGGCTCGCGAAGGCGATAGCCGAGACGTTCCAAGGAGCGTCCTGGCAGCGCTGCGTCACGCACCTCATGCGCAACGTGGCGGGCCGCATCCACAGGAAGGACGACCAGAGAAAGGCGCGCGAGGCCATGAAGGCCGTCTTCGCGCAGAAGAGCCCCGTCCTCGTGCGGGCGTGCTACCAAGAGGCGACCGAGGAGGTGCTGAAGATCTCGAGGGCGGCCGGAAACGTGCTCTTGGAGGCCGAGGAGGCGGCGCTCGCCTACCTGGCGTTCCCGGCCACGCACCGCACCAAGATCCGCACCAACAACGTCCAGGAGAGGGCCAACCGCGAGATCAAGCGCAGGACGCGCGTCGTGCAGGGGTTCCCCTCGCGCGAGTCGCTCATCCGCCTGGTGGGAGCGGCGCTCATCGAGGCCGACGAGGAGTGGTCGGCGCGCTGCGTCATCTCCAGGCCCTCGCTCGCGCACGCCTGGAAGGCCCAGGAGCGCGAGGCCCCCGGCGAGGCCGAGGTGCTCGCCGCCCGCGAGGCGGCGCGCAAGATCATAGGGAGCGCCATTGACCCGAAGGAGGACGAAGGCTAAGATTCACCTCGCAAGGGTGCCGGCGATTCTCCGGCGATGGCCCTGATACACCACGATTCGGGACGCGGCCAGATGCACCATATGATGTTGCATTTTTGACAAAACGCCCCCACGCGCGGGACGTTACCTGGCCTAAGCGGTCAATCAATTAAGCTCTCGTCTGCAAGGGCTTTGCATTAAGTCTCGCAACGCTCTTAAAGATTCCGTCTTTTAGGATGACGGAATCGTCGTTATCTATAATAGCAACGCTGGCTATAGTGCTGCCACGAACAACAGGCTAAGCGCGGCGAAAGGCGAGTATGTCGGGATCGTCAAATCGGACGATTGCATCTTGTCTGAAACGTACGAGACCCTCTACGAGACAGCGGACTTCAAACAATTTTGGAGCACTGAGCGTTCTAGAAAGTTCGAATTCGTCGCACTATCGAAAAAGAAGGCCCGCTACAACACTTCGCCCTACCTTTTAAGCGACATCAGCCTACTACGAGCAGATAGGTTAACCAGCCCGGAATCTACAGAAAAGCATTTCTGTCGGAATACGACATTCGGTTCAACGAACCACCCAGTGCCGCCTATCAAGAAAACGGATTCCGGCTCCAGCTTTTCGCTTATGCAAGCACAACTTACTTTGTCGACGCCGCCCTGCACTTCATCAGGCTGGACAATCCCAATTCCCCTGTCAAAAACCAAGGCCAAGTGTACACTATCCGTCTCGAATACGACCACATCAGAAACATGCTGAAAAAGAAGGGGGCTCCACACCCAGTATATTCGAAATGTGCGCCGTTATGAGATGCGCGAACTATCAATTGACTATTGCGCCTAATAGTACCCGAGCTGCGAAAAGAATTCATCGAAAGATTCCACGACGACTTCGTCTTACTTGCAGAAGCCAACGAACTTTCGCAGATGTTTTTCACTCCTAGCCAATGGAGTGAACTGTCATGGATACACAGAGATCCCAATGAGTACTATTATGCGCTCTGGTTTAAACGAGAGGAGCTGGACGCATGTCGAGTAAGATACGACGACTCGAACTCGAAAGGGATCTTGCAAAAGCCAATAAAAGGATCGACGATCTCGCCTCGTGTAACAGCTACAAAATCGGAAGAGCCGTGACCTCCATTCCAAGAGCATTCAGACGCGCCGTAAAGAACACTGGGACGCACAGGATCGGCAACGCACCCCTGCAAAGCACAAGTGCCGCATCTTCAAACCTCGAATCATCGCAGAACGAATCAGCGATTACCGATGTCTCAACTTTGCCAAGCCTTCTGAAAGAATGGCACGATGAGAACTCTGGAGACACGTTGGTTTTGGAGAATCCCGTGACGTACAGCCAAAAGACCTAATGGCTTAAGCTCTATGATTCGACGCCTATAAAAACGCAACTTGCCGACAAACTACTTTGTTCGCGATTGGGTTGCAAGCAACATTGGAGACGAATATATAATACCCTTGCTGGGAGCTTGGGATTCGTTCGATTAAATAGATTTTAACTCCTCGCTGTCATCGTTCGTTTTGAAAACGAACGATGACAGCTCCAGGCATAACATCGTCGTCGAAAACAAAAACACGTTCGACATCGCGATTCGAAAAAACTTCACCGAGATAAGGATGAGCACCGAACGTTTGATGTGCCGCGAGGTGTGCAAAGGAGAGAAGCAAGACGTCACTCTTTCTGAAGTATACGATCTAATCGCATCCGACCACGGTCTTACCACTGGTCAAGCAAACAGTCTAATGAGACTCGAGGTTGAAGAAGAAGCCCGAAACTTGCTTCCGCTTTAAACTAACATCGATTTGGTCAGAAAAATGGACTCATAACCGATACGCACTTCTAAGAAAAGAACATTCGGAGCTTCCTCGTTGCCGCGGATCCCCCGTTCGACAATGCTCCTATCTACTCATCGTCGAACTGCCAGAAAAAGAAGAACAGCGGCGAGCTGCACGAATCGTTCAGGAGATCGAGCAGATCCCTTACGGGTGGTTCCATTGTGGAGACAACTGGGATATAGATTGCATTCAAGCAATGCGATTAGGAATCGATGCCCACATCTGCCCCTCCATCGAGCCCTATGAAGCCAGGGCTCTAAGAAAATTTGGAGCTTCCCCTGAAATTCAGTTGAAGATAGGAGCATCTCGCCACGAAAGATTTGCCTAAAAACTGTCGGGCATGAGCAAGCCGGGGCTGTCGTTTGGCGGACCAATCCTATACCCCTATGTATGCTAGGTGCTAGAAAACGCCAAGCGTAAAAGCGTCAGAGATTTGTACTTCATCGCTCGTAACAGATATGTTCCCAAAGACATCGCTGAGACCATCGTAAATAACAGCGATCTGCGAATTAGAACGCATTTTATCTTTACGGGTCGAAGGAGGCCTGGCGTAACCCCGTCGAAAACCACAAATCAGACAAATTGAAGCTCGTGTCGGAGCATCTCACCCAAACCATCGATTATGATTCTCGTTACGCTTGCGTGGAGTTTGCCGGAACCGAGAAAACGCAAGATTGCCTCATGGAGATCATTGGCGAAAAACAGACGCAGCCGCACAGGGTGCTTCTATTTTTACCATTTCGCAGATCAACGCGAGCAGACACTGGACTACCCTCACGATCATACGGAAACATGATACCGAATTTCGAGCAAAGCGAAGGAGAAGCACTCAAGACCTACAGCTACGAAGATTACGTTCGAGAAGTTAGATCGTACATAGAGGCTCGTCTCGGTCAAGCGGCATCGGCAACCCTCGCATCATAAGACTTCATCCTACTGCTAGAGTACTGTGACTACCTAACAAGCAAAGACATAGATGCAATATCCTTGATCTTTTAGGAGGGATCCCCTTTGCTCCAGATGGGAAAGCCTATCAAACAACATGCTACTCTCCCAGGCTCAGCGAAGAGCAAGCCCTCCAGTACACCTCAACAGGCAAGCTACCCCAATACTGGGGACCACGTCTCCTTTGGTCGAAAAGAAGGAGCATTGGAAAAGCGGCAGAAATCCTCACCCGCGAGAACGTCACGCAGGACAGGATCGAAATGCAAGCGGCACAAATTGAACAACTGAAGAAAGCGAAGCAAGATGCAGAACGGAAAGCAGCAAAAATCAAAGAGTCAAATTCATTCAGACTAGGACGCGTCGTTACATATCTTCCACGCAAAGCACGAAAAGCTATACGAGACATACAAAAAAAGACACGGGGGTGAGAATGCCAGCGAACGCCCATCTCTGAACCCATCCTCAAGCCAAGTCCGCAATGTCAGCCGACCAGACATTGCGGACTTTTTTAGCTACGGAGCGGAAGGCTGTCCGAATCGACGCTCAAGGCCTTCCTTCCCTCCAACCATGCTTTAAGGCATAATATGCACTATGGTTTCCAACCCTAAAATATCGGTTATCGTGCCACTCTACAACTGCATTGAATACTTCCCTCAATGCATGGACTCGATTTTGGCGCAATCGTTCAAAGACTTCGAGATCATCGTCGTCGACGATGGATCGACCGACGGTTCGTACGAACTGGCCGAACAATATGCCAAGACGAACGGCAACGTGATTGTTCTTCAACAAGAACACCGCTTCGCCGGCGTGGCCCGCAATACAGGGATGGGACATGCACGAGGCGAATACCTCATCTTTCTCGACAGCGACGACTACTTCGAAGAGAACCTGCTCCACGACGCTCTTGCACGCATAGAGGAAACGAACGCTGATATCTGCGCTTTCGGGGCAAAGTCTCTCAACAACCAAACAGGGATCGTCACGACCCTTCGACACACCTGCATGATCGACCTCTGTCCTTCGTCCGGCGTATTCAACCGGACGACGAACCCCCGTTATCTGTTTTGCTTCACCACGCCCGCACCCTGGACAAAACTGTTCAGAAAATCGTTCATCGAACGAAACGGTCTCCTGTTTCAAAACACGCGAAGCGCCAACGACTTCCGCTTCGTCCATACGGCTCTGTCCGTTGCCGAGCGGATAGCCGTCCTGGACAAACATCCTATCGTTTATCGGCAGCAAAACACCACCTCGCTACAAGCCACTCAACACAAAGATCCCGAAGCCTTCTTGCAAGCTCTTTCCGGACTGAAGCAGCAGCTCAAAGAGCGAGGGATCTTTGAAAGGCTCTATCACCCGTTCATAAACACGGCTCTTGATTTCTGCATTTACAACCTTCACACGCTTGAGGGTAGCCCAGAAGCCCACAAGCGTGTGTTCAACCTTCTCAAAAACGAATCGTTCGAAGAGTTCGGCATTGCCGGAAAGCAGCGCGACTATTTTTACGTATACCCGCAATCCCGATACGACGATTTCGCAAGAATCCAATCATCAACGTACGAAGAATACCTTGCCGCCCTGCAACAACAGAAAGAAGCTCAGCCTGCGTCCCCGTTCAAAACCGCACTGCGGAAAATCATTCCCCTTCGCGCAAGCGTTTTCGAAAAAAAGCAAACGCGACCTCAACAAAGAGCTGCAGTCGGTGAAAAGGCAACTCAATTCACTCGAGGAGCAGAATAAGGATCTCGCCGACAAGCTGACTGTATGCCTGGAGGAGCTGCAAAAGCAAAACGGTGCTTTTCGCGCGGACGGGAGGTAGATTCCTTGTCGAGCAGCAACCACTCTAGCGTCACCGTAAGTGTCATCATTCCCGCCTACAATAGCGAGCGGGGCGTCGCCAAGGCCGTTGAGAGCCTCCAGAAACAAACGATAGACGAGAATGCCCTGGAGATCATCCTCGTCAACGATGGCTCGACCGATAGCACCTCGGCCATCTGCCACGAGCTTGCCGGCAAAGCGAGCAACATCGTCGTCATCGACAAGGAAAACGGCGGAGTCGGCAGTGCCCGCAATGCGGGAATCGAAGCCGCCCGGGGCAAGTACATCGCCTTCTTGGATAGCGACGATACGCTGCTTCCCGAAACCCTGAAAGCAGTGACCGAGTTCTTCGACGCTCATTACGACGAGATCGATGTCGTGTCCTACCCTATGCGGCTCTACGACGCAAAACGCGAATGGCCGCACGTGCGAGAGCAAGTTCTCGACCATACGGGGGTCTTCGACCTAGCAAAGCTTCAGAACGCGTTTGCGCTCATCACCAACGTCAATGCGGTGGTCAAGAACAACGACGAGCTTCCGAGGTTCCGCGAAGATCTGATCGTGCATGAAGACGAGTTGTTTTTCTTAACCATTCTTCTTCGCAAGCAAAGAGTCGGATTCTGCAAAGCCGGGGCCTACCGTTACCAACAGTCGCCCGACAGCACCATAGGCACGAAGATGCACCCCTACTTCCAGTTCGAGGACAACATCGGATTCTGGGAGGAGCTTTTTGCAGCCCACCCCGGCAAGGCTCCTCTGTATTTGCAGGCATCGTTTCTCAACGAGATCAACTGGAAGATCGAGCAGGATCTGGTATTCCCCTATCACTATCGTCCTGAAGAATACAAGCATGCATTGGAACGCATCGCTGCTCTTATGGAGCGCGTCGACGACGATGTCATCTTCACGGCACCGCGGTCAAGCGAGTTCCTCAACCATTTCTTCGTTTCCATGAAGCCCAGCTCGCACATTACCTGCACTACGGAAGAACGAGGAATCACTCTGAACGACGGAGACAGGCTCTTGCTCTGTCGCCGTAATGTCATCATCGAGTTTTTACGCACCCGTATAGAAAAAGGCGTACTCAAACTCAAAGGCGCAATAGAATCCGTCGCCTTCAGCCATTGCCAGAAACCCACGCTCAACATACATGCCAATAAGGAAGAGCTCGCCGAGGTGCCACTGCGGCTTTCATCGCTGAGCTATCATATGAGCCATACAAGAACTGCGACGTTCTGGGGATTCGACATCGAAATTCCGCTTGAACGCTGTTCGAGCATTTCTTTTTCCGTCAGCATCGATGGCTGCGACTTCCCCACGATCGTCAGGTTCTCGAAACGAGCTTCCTGCAATTCCGAAAATCGCATAGACTCCTTTTCGCGTGGCGATTACCTCGTCTCCCTCGACAGAGGGAAGAACAGACTAGAAATACGACACAAGCCTTCCCTCTTTGTTAAAGAGGCATCCTGGCTTCGCAACTCCATCGGCGTTGCGAAAAACAATCCCAAAGGCTTTGCAGTGCGCGCAGCCTTGAAAGTTCGCCGCAAGTCGAGCCAGCCGACTTGGCTTTACTACGACCGAACTGGAGTCGGCGGAGACAATGCCTACTACCAATTCTTGCACGACTTCGAAAAAAAGGACGGGATCCTGCGCTTTTACGTTACCGACGACAACATGGAAACGATCGACTCCATGTTCGAGGAGAGGCATAAGGGTTCGATAGTTCGCTTCAGTTCGGCCAAGCATAAATTCATGCACTTGCAAGCAGAAAGGATCATCGCAAGCTATATCGAGCATCCAAATTGGCGGCCGTTCAAACAAAAAGCCCTCGACGCACTCTCCGATATGATCCACTACGACCTGATCTATTTGCAACACGGAGTGCTGCACGCGCATATGCCCTGGAAGTATTCAGCGGATCGGCTGCTTACAGACTACGAGGTGGTCTCCACCCCGTACGAAACCGAAGTATTCACGAAAACCTACGGTTTCCTTCCTCAGCAGCTTCTGAAAAGCGGAATGCCGCGATACGACCGCATCGAAACCAGCCAACCGAGCAAACGCAAGATCCTGTTCGCTCCTTCGTGGCGCAAATACCTCGTGACCGAATCTTCCGACCTCAAGTTCGGAAGACGACTCCAAGCGCTCCTCGCTTCCTCGTTTTGGAAGGAAACGGAAGCCTTTCTCTCAAGCCCGCAGCTCGGCGAACTCCTCGAGGAGCACGACTACGAGCTTGACATCAAGCTCCACCCGATATTCAAAGTGTACAATCCGGAATTCGAGCAGTTCGTCACCGACCGAGTGCATCTCGTGAACGACATCAACGAAAGCGACTATCGCGTCTTCATCACCGACTACTCCTCGTGGGTATTCGATTTCGTCTACCTCAAAAGAACAGTAGCCTATTTCTTGCCCGACAAGACGGAGTTCAAAGCCGGACTGAACGGGTACCGGGAACTCGATCTCCCCCTCGAAGATGGCTTCGGCCCGCTTTCGCGTACAGGACAGGAACTGATCGACACTGTCTCAAGCATCATCTTGAACGACGGCAAACCAGATGAAGTGTTTCGGCAACGTATGGAAAACTTCTTTTATCACTACGACGACAACCAGTGCGACCGCCTTTATAGCGAGCTCATGAGGACATGGGAACAGAGAGGCGACAAATGAAACGAGCCGGCACGACGAACGGGCGCTTACTTGTTATCTCGATCCTAGGTTCAGCCTTCGCCGCAGGAACGCTAGCGCTCGGCATGCACTACGCAGGGCTTGAAACGTATCCTCTTCTTGCAAGCATGCCGTACCGCAAGTTGGTTTTTTACCTGCTCATCGCCGCGCTTTTCTTTGCAGCGTGCCTCGGAATATATCAATTTGGAAAGCATGGAAAGAAGCTCATCGATACGCTAGGGCGAAAAAACCCGTTGCCCGCCGTCTCGATCACGTTTTCAGCCAAGAGCATCGTCGCAAGCACCGTTGTCGTACTCGTGCTGTGGCTTCCTTGGATAGCGGTCGAATATCCAGCCAGCATCGACTGGGACACCTACAACCAGCTTTACCAGTTCTTCACCCCCGCTCCTACGTACTACAGCACTATGGGAACCGTCTTCGACGCAGAGTACATCGATCATCATCCCGTATTCGACACGCTCATATTCGGATCCTTCGTATGGCTAGGCAACGTCGTCGGATCCCAGAACATGGGAATGTTCCTCTACGCCTTGCTGCAATGCGCGTTTACAGCAGCCGCCCTTTCGCTCAGCTGCTGTTACCTCGACAAACTCGGAGTTCCGAAGCCCATTAGGCTCAGCCTCCTCGTGTTCGTCGCAATATTTCCACCGATACCCAACTGGGCTATGTGCATGTGCAAGGATTCGCTGTTCTCGGCCGTGTTCATCCTCTACTTCGTAGCTTTCATCGAGATCGTGAGAACCAAAGGCGCAGCCCTGGGCTCAAAGAGGTTCTTGGCCTGCTACGTCATCCTCTCAGGACTGTGCATCCTAACCAAAAAGCCAGGCGTGTATATCTTCATCCTTTCGGGATTCGTGCTTCTTGTCGTCTACAGACGTTTTTGGAAACGCACGCTCGTAGCTCTTATAGCTCCCCTCCTCCTCTTCTCGTTCGCATTCCCTGCCGTAGTCTACCCCCTGATTGGTGGTGTGGCGAGCGGAGGAAAGCAGGAGATGCTCGGAACCTTCTTCCAGCAGACAGCCACTTACCTGCTAGAACACGACGACGCTACCGCCGAAGAACTCGAGACGATCAAAAAGGTTATGAACATCGACGCGGCAAAAGAAAGATGGAATCCCCAGATCAGTGATCCGGCTAAAAACAGCTTCCAAGCAGATGCTTCATTCTCGGATATTGTCGACTACTTCAAGGTTTGGGCCATCCAGGGAACCCGCCATCCCGTTTCCTATCTGAAAGCCACCTGCTGCACAAGCGTGCAAGGATTCTCTCCCGCCAAAACGATGGGCTGGCATACTACTTGCAATCCCGGAAAAAGCGCTCTGGAAATGTTCAGCGAAGCCTCCGACGCCATCACTATTCACAAACCTGAAGCCCTGAATGTCGCATCTTCGAAAATCGAAAAAGCCTATAAAAAGATCCTGAATCACATGCCCGTGGCAAATTGGATCTTCTCCCAAGGATTCTATGGAGGCTGGCTACCCATGCTTTGCATTCTCATGGCCTTGTATAATGACAAGAGAAACCTCATCCCATTCGTTCCGATTCTCGGTTCTTGGGTTTTCTTGATTATGACTCCTACAGTTGCCGATAGATACATACTACCTTTCCTGTACGCAGCACCTCTGCTTATAGGCCTAGCCTGTCACTCCTTCACTCAGAAGAACGCAAACGTCCCTCGATGAAATCGACGATCCTGCTCTCCATATGCGGCGAGCAGTCGTCGAAGGTCGATCCGACGAAGCGCTCGAAGTCCTCCTGAGGATACGGACGCCGGCCCTGCGCAACGTCCTGGATAAACTCGACAAGCTCCTCTTGCGTGGAGAACGCAAGTCGCGGCGCAAGCTTGCCAGGATCGGCATTCAAACCAGGCGATCGACGGTAGTCGTCTATGTCCGGAACGTAGAAAGCCGCGCGCTTTCCAAGCACGTACGCTTCGTACACGATCGACGAATAGTCCGTAACGACGAGATCCGCTTCCAGCAAAGCCTCCGATACGTTAAGGGACGCTCCCGCTCCTTCCTCGAGCGGATGGAACGACCAAGCCACCTCGACATCCTCGCCAAGAAGCGAGTCGTCCCAAACGCGTCGCAGCTCCCTGAAGGGATGAGGAGAATCGTCGCTTTTCCGTAACGTAGGCGCGAACAGCACGCGCACGCAACGCTCATTCTCCACAGTTGTTTTATCTATCGCCTTTCGCTTCTCCAACAAGTCGTCGTACTCCGGCAAGCCGAGCGCAACGATTCTCTCGATCGGGTACGAGAACGCCTCGGCATACGCCGCCCTGTTCTGCTCCCCCGTGCATACGATCCACGAATAGTTCCGATGGATACCGAAAGACTGCGCAGTACGAGTCGAATGCCCTTCGGGCGTGTCGAGGCTTTGGAACCCGAATTTCTTGAACGCCCCGAAAGCATGCCACAGCTGCAGCACAACCGGCTGTCCAGGAAACTCCGTATGAAGCAATGCGGAGCCTGCAAGTTCGATGTTCGCACCGTCCGCAGCCTCGCAGTCGAAATCAAGCAAGCCCACCACAGGATCGTATCTGTCGAGAACGCATACCCTGCATCGAGCAAGATGGTATATCTCGCGCACAACATGAAACGAGTACGACGCGACGGCTCTTTTTGAAAGACGCTTGGTCAGATAGGAGACGATCCAGCCCCTTCGCTGGAACTCAGATCCTAGCGATCGGAAGTTGTAGCCAGGTTCGTCCACCTGTCGCGAAAGGAACAGAACCTCGTTGCGACGAGGAAGAAAACAGCAGATGCGGTACGAAGCCTTGAAAAACCATCGCGCAAGAGAGGCGAATGCAGCCTTCATGATTCCGCTCCGAATACCGCATCGAGTATGCGATTCGTCGCGGAACCGTCGCAAGCGCTCATGAACCGCGCTCGGAAGGCGGCGACACGCTCTCGATCAAAGCGCTCGTCGATGGAGCAGAGGTACTCTATCATCTCGTCGTTGTCGACGAAAACAGGCCCAGGAGTCATATCCTCGTAGTCGTAGTAGAACCCGCGCCAATCGTCGTATTCATCCTTGTCGAACGCGAAAAAGATCAAAGGCTTCTCAAAGAGCGAGTACTCGAAAACCAGCGAAGAGTAATCGGAAATGCACGCGTCGGCTACGCTCAGCAGAACGTCGATGGATAGCTCATCGGAGACGTCGAACGCGAACCTACGGCTGCTTTCGGGAATCTCAGGCAAATCCCGAACAAAAGGATGATGCTTCACAAGCAAAACCCATTCACCTTCCAGGGCATCTTGGAGCGCCGGAATATCCAGAGCGTCAGGAGCGCTGGCCCTGCTCACTTTGCCACGAAACGTCGGAGCGTACAGCAATATCTTTTTGCCTGCGGTCTCGGGAACCTTCCGGCCCACAACCTTGCGCGCATTCGAAAGGAAAGATTGATCGAAAAACGAATCCGTCCTACTTACGCCAAGGGGTTGAATGATCTCGCGACGATCCTCCAGATCCATCGCCTCAGCGTAAGCCCAGATGACCTCGGGGCTGCTCACCGTCACAAGCGAGAGGTTCTCATAAAAAGGATGCCTTCGCTTCTCTTCGCGCGTTCCGCCGAACTTCAAATCGGCAGTGCTCATACCCCACTTCTTGAACGCGCCGCACGCATGCCACAGTTGAACCACCTTCGAATCCGCTCGCAACGGCACGCAGCTGATCACGTCAGAGGCGTCATTGAGGAAGACGACTTGGGCTGTTGCTGCCTTTTTCAGCATTCGGGCGCAGTTGAGACAGTATCGGGGATAGGAATCGCTGTTCTGGTGAAGCGAAACGTACTCGACGCTGAACCGAGGATCGGCGCTCAAGCGAGCATGCAGAATCTCAAAGCTGTCCGGCAGAGACGTCTCCTTCGATTCAACGAACAGCACCTTCCCCTTTTCAAGAGGAGCCTGGGCAGCCCTTCCATAAACGCGAGGAAACCATTGATCCAACACGAAGTCCTTGACCTTCTGCTTCATCCCCTGCATAACCCCGCCACTCATAACCGACCCATCCCAGCAACCTACATCTTCCACTTCATGACGGTCTTCCCCATGCTCTTGCGGGCATCGGCTTCGAACGCTTGCGTGATCTGGGCGACGGAACCCACTTCGACGACGTTGCCCACAAGAGCTGCCAAGTAGCTCAGGATCTCGGGGTGCGCTTCGTACAGCGCAATGGTGTCGAGGAAGTCCTGCCGCCCGCTTCTACTGCTGCCGAACAGGCGCAGACCCTTCTCCAACACCATGCGCGTGTTGACAGGAACCGGGTTCTCGGAAACGCCGAGGAGGGAAACCGTCCCCTCGGACTTGATGACATCGATGATCTGATCGATGGCCGAAGCTGAACCGTCCCCGCCGCAGCACTCGAACGCATGGTCGACGGCGAACCCGTCCCCCGCCTCGTAGGTCAGGCGAGTCTCGTCGACGAACGTGAAGTCGTTGAGCTTGTACGCGTTTCGTCCGAACACGACGATGCGCATGCCCGGGTATTTCATGCGCAATATCAAGCTGACGATGAATCCGAGGTTGCCGTCTCCCCATACGCCGACAATGCCCCGCCCCTGATGAGCGATGGCATCGAACCGGCTGACCGCATGCATGGCAACGCTGACCAGTTCGGTGAACGCGGCCACCGTTCCGTCGACGACTTCCGGCAGACGAACCAGACGACTCGGGGGAAGAACCATGTACTCCTGCATGAACCCGTCGAAGCCGCTTCCGCAGAACTCGCTAGTGGCCAGATAGTTCTCCGCGATATGAGGATCCGCCTCATGGGGGTTGTTCGGCAGCATGACCACGCTTTCGCCGCGCTCGAACGTTCCCGTCGCATCGCGCACGACAATGCCCACGCCCTCATGGATCAGCGCCATGGGAAGCTTCTTCGCCAACGCCTCGGCACTGCGCTTGCCTTGGTAGTAACGCATGTCGGCATTGCAGATGGACAAGTACGTCGGCCTTACGACAACCTGCAGCACACCGTCGGGTACCTCGACCTGCACCGGTTCGAACGTGCGGGGAGCTATCAACCTGCACACGCGGTTGAGCATCGCTACGCACCCACTAGCGCGGAGGCCAACCTCATGTCCTGCGGATACGTGATCTTTATGTTGTCGGGCTCGCCCATCACCAGCGAGACCTTCTCGCCGCGCAGCACAAACACCTTGCAAGCGTCGGTGAGCAGCTCCTTCTCCTCTTCCGAAAGGCTTCCCATCAACCCCTTCAGCTTTAAGAGATTGAACGACTGGGGCGTTTGCCCCTGGTACAGGTCTCGTCTATTCGGAATGGAGGAGATCGTCGCGGCATCGACGCTTTCAACGATGGTATCGGTCGCGGGAATGACCGTGTCGCATGCGCCATACGTCCGAGCGGCTTCCAGGTTGTCCGCGATAATGCGATGCGTCACGAAGGGCCTCACGGCATCATGAGTCACCAAAACGGTATCGTCGTCGACGGGGAAAGAGTCCTCGATGAAGCTCACGGCATTCGTCACCGTGTCGTTGCGCGTAGCACCCCCCGCGATAACCGTTACTTCCTGGGCGTAATGAGGGCTGTATTTCGCCAGCAGATCCTTGGTCTGCTGCACCCACGTCTCAGGGCATAGGACTAGCACAGCATCGAACTCCCCCGACACGCAGAATTTCTCGACGGTGTGCACGAGAATCGGCTTCGAGCCCAACATGAGAAACTGCTTGGGCTTGTCAGGATTGCCCATGCGCGTTCCCGAACCGCCCGCGAGAATGGCGGCGTAGGCATTGCCCGTACGGCTTGCACTCTTCATAATGCTCCTAGTAGTTTTCCTCGTAATACGTCGTCGCGTCGTCAATAGTACCGTCGAACACCTTCGTGCCCTTGTCAAGCACAATACCCCTGCTGCAAAACTCTTTTGCAGTTGAAGACGTATGCGTCACGAACAGAACAGTCACGTTCTCGTCCATCATGATCTCGCGTATGCGATCGATGCATTTCTTTTGAAACGCACGATCCCCCACCGAAAGCGCTTCGTCCACAACGAGGATCTCAGGATCGATAGCCACGGCGAATGCGAAGCCAAGACGAGCTTTCATACCGCTCGAGTACGTGCGCATCGGCTGATCGATATACAGACCAAGCTCGGCGAAATCGATAATATCCGGTTCGAGCTCTTTTATTTCAGAGCGATTCAAACCAAGAATCTGACCTCGAAGGCTGATGTTTTCGCGTCCGGTAAGCTGTGGGTCGAACCCAGCGGTCAACTCGAGCAAAGCGGAAACACGCCCTTCGACACGGATCTCACCGCTCGTCGGATGAGTTACACCCGTCACCATCTTGAGCGTCGTGCTCTTCCCCGCCCCGTTACGGCCGAGAAAGGCCACAGCCTCGCCTTTCTTGATCTCGAACGACAGGTCTTTGCTCGCATCGACGCTTCCCAAAAACGAGCCCTTGCGGTTGTAATTGAAAATGCCAAGAAAGCGACCACGGTCGTTTTTGTAGAGATTATACGTCTTGGTCACGTGGTCGAACTTGATGACAACCTCGTCGCTCACGCTCGTTTTATGAAGAGATTTGGCATCTTTCAGCGATTCTTCGTTAGAGGACATCGCACACCTCCTCGTTGAACTTCTTGTAAACGAACAGCGCAGCAAGAAGGGTGACCACGAATACTACAGCGAAGCCAATACAACCGGCCGTATCGTTCCAGAACCAAGTCTTATCATAAAAAGCACCACGAAACGAAGTAACGAAAAACGTAATGGGGTTGAAGTTAAGTAACACCTGAATCCAACCGATATGTATACCCTTCACGTCGAACAACACTCCAGAAAGCCAGAAAAAGGGCGTCGACATAGCACCCATCAGATTCTTCACATCCTTGCTCATTGCGGATAGCTGCGAGAACAGGATGGACACGACATCCCAGAACAGGAACATGAGCAGAAGCAAAATAGGAACCTGCAAAAGATACACGTCAACCGGCATGCCGCAAGCAAAGTAAATTGCGAACAACACAACCATGAGCATCAGCTGCACGATCATGGTAGCGCCTGTGAATATGGTGGAAATACCGCTTAAGGGGAACTTTATCTTGTTGACTAGGTAGGGGTACCGATGCAGCACATCAATGCCTGAACCCAGCATGTCCTGTATGAAGAACCAAGGAACGAGGCCGGCGCACAACCAAAGAATATACGGAGGCGCCCCCTCCGCACTGTTTCCTGCACGGAGCCCGATTTCCAAAGCGAACCAGAAGCAGAAGATGTACATCGCAGGCTTGATGAAAAACCATGCCCAACCGAGAACGGCGCCACGGCTTTTCTTGACCAATTCGAATATGGCCAACCGGCCTATTTGCTTGCGCCACTCCCAGTTGTCCTTCAATATCGTCGCAAGAGTACTCAGCACAACGCTCCCATTCGACATCCCAAACAGACAAATTGACATAATAGCATAGCAACAAATCTAAAACGATTCGCCATCGCCTCTACGAGTGGGAGGGCAGCTTCACGATGTCCTCGGGATCCTCCCCTGCGTCCACCACAGCCATCAGCTCGGCCCAGGCAGCGGGATCCTCCTGCACGACCCACAACCCCTCCGCGTTCTCGCCGCCCGCATAAGGCCCCGTGGTCGAATAGATCGTCACCTCTTCACGATTCGCAATGAAGTCCACAAGCAAGTACCCCACCGAGGCCATGTCCAAATTGGTATCCGTGTACTCCTCCAAGTCGACGAGCACCGCGTTCGCGTTCTTCTCGCTGTTGAGCGAAAGCACTTTCTGGATCATGGCCGTCTCGATGTTGCGCACGTTCATCTGCCGAAGGGCCTCTTGATGCTCGCCGTACTCCTTGCGCGCACGAGCGAGGACGAGCGCCTCCGATCCGTCGAGACTCTGCGACCGGCCCGCTTTCAGGGACACGTTCTCGGCCGTCATGGGATCGGGAACCGTAACGTTTTTCGGCACGTCGACGGTGACGCCGCCAAGCGCGTCGATCAGCGCCTCGAACGATGTGAACGTGGTCAACATGTAGTACTCGATAGCCACGCCCGTCAGGCGCTCGACGCTCGCCACGACCTCCTCGGGATCGCCGCCCAGCAGAGAGTCGTTGATCTTCAGCGATGTGCCCTGAAACACCGTGTCTCGAGGGATGCTGACAAGCGTGATGGTGTAGGTTTCCGGATCAACGCGCACGAGCGTCATGACGTCGGCGTGCTGGTCGACCTGGGCATGGTCGGTTTTCTTACCCGTGTAGAGCGCCGTGCCCTTGCGAGAGTCGGAGCCAATGAGCAAGGTATAGAACGGCTCGGACGACGAGACAGCCTCGATGGAGACGCTGTCGGTCTGAACCTGCCCGGCTGCGTTGTCCAAGAACGACACCAGCCCAATGAACGCAAGCGACAGCACCGCAACGACGGCGACGGCCGCTGCGGCCGTCCTCTTCGACTGTCTCTTATGCGCTTCGGAAATCTCAGTCATCGCTCTACCAGCTTATCGTTGGCGCGGAACGCGCGGGCCCCGCTTGCCCCTGTTGTCGTAATGATGCTTCAAAACAGGCTTGAACAAGCCGAATTTCCAGATAACGAAGAACAAAACCACAGCCAGCACAATGCATACCATCCAGCGCACCAGCCCCGAGAAGCTTCCCATCAGGCAACCTACGAGCACGAGCGCCGCCGAGCAAAGCCACAGCACCGCCACCGAGCGCTTCTGGCTCAACCCTGCGCGCATGAGACGATGATGGATATGCCCCAAATCGGCGTCTTTCACCGGCTGATGCAGACGCTTGCGTCGGACGATAGCCGAGACGGTATCGAGCACGGGAACTCCCGCGATAATGAGCGGCACCAGCATGACCACGAAGCTCTGCGTCCGAACGACGCCCACCACCGACACGATGCCGACGACCAACCCGAGCAACAGCGATCCAGAATCGCCCATGAACACCGAGGCGGGAAAGAAATTGTAGCGCAGAAACGCAAGGCAGACGGCTATCAGCGCAAGGCAGACGAGCACGAGGGTGAAGCTTCCCCGCATCAAAACAAGGTACAGCAGTCCGCCGGCGACTATGGCCACCAAACCCGAAGCGAGCCCGTCCAGCCCATCGATCAAGTTGGTGATGTTCACGAACACCACGAGGTACAACACGGTCAAAGGATAGTCGATCCAACCGAGCGACAGATAGTCGCCCACGACCAGCGTGCGCACCGCGCCGATGGTGATGCCCGAAAGCGTGACGACCGTCGCGGCCACGATCTGCCCCGCCAGCTTCACGCCGGGCGACAACTGCGTGATGTCGTCCACCAGACCCACGGTGAACATTGTCGTCACGCCGATGAACAATACGATGTAGTTCACGTCGCTCAAAATATACAGATCATGCAAATCCCAATCGAAGAACCGCACTCCGAGGAACATCGTGAAACATGCCGCGATCAGCCCAACATACAACGCGATGCCTCCGCAACGCGGGATAGGCTCGCGATTCATACGACGATACCCCGGGTAGTCGATAGCACCGATCCGAAATGCGATCTTCTTGGAAACGGGTACCATGCAGTACGCGACCGCAAAGGCCACGGCAAACACGATTACCGCCTGATACCATTCCATGATTGTCCTTGCCGGATATCGCGCAAATGCGCTCGTTCAACGCCCTTATTATAACAGTACGGAAACGTATGCGAGTCGACACGTAAACAGAGCGTCGGGGACGGCGCATCTCAGAATTCAATTGCAGTCCCGAAAAGGGCGAAACGCCGCAAAGCGGATCGTCAACCGCAAACCGCACTCTCACTTCGAGCGCAAACGCTCCTTCAGCCGCCGCACAAGCCACTTGAGCGATCCTTGGGCGTCCTGGAAACCGCACTTCTGCTCCTGAACCTCGGCCGCCTCGATATTGGCGCACGCCAGCAAGAATCGTTCGCGCGAACCCCGCTGGAGCGCTTCGAGCAATTCCCGATAACGATGGTCGAGAATGCGGTCGGCGTCGACGTGCGCCAGGTCGTACGCTTCGAGCCCGCCGGAAGCCAGTCGCTCGTAAGCGACGGCGAACGCGTCGAAGTCGCGATACGTCGGCAAGTTGTAATACACCGCATCGAGCAGCCACGCCTGGTACGCCAAACGCAACGGCTCGTACAAGCCCTCCTCCTGCAGCCACGCGCGCAACGCGGCGAACGCGTCGAGGAAATCGAGCGGATGCCGCCCTTTGTCGGCCATCGCGTTCGTGCCGGAGAATTCGCGATGCACCACGAGCGGGCGGGCGATGCGCACGATGCGCCTCGCCGACACCGCCGCAGGCAGCGAATACATGAGATCCTCGGTCAAGCGCAGCTCCTGAAAGCGGATGCCGCGCTCCTCGAGCAGCGAGCGACGCACCATCTTGTTCCAAGGAACGTTCTGCACCGTCTCGAAGAACAGATCGGGCGCCGTCTCCCACGTGAACGAACCTGCAGGGTACGAGGGGAACGCGTCCTCGTGCCGCATCCCCCATTCGGCCGGATAGGTCCTGCCTGCCCGCTGGTTGTACGTGCGGAACGCCACAAGCGCCATATCTGCCTGCGCGTCGTCGAGCGCTTTCACGCAGCTCGCAAGCATATCGCACTCGAGGTAGTCGTCCGCATCGAGGCAGTACACGTACCGTCCGCACGCCCGCTCCAGCCCGGCGTTGCGCGCCGCACCTGGCCCCGCGTTCGCCTGGCGAAGCGCCGCCACGCGCCCGTCACGCTGCGCACGCTCTTCCACGATCGCCCAGGTATCGTCCGTCGAACCGTCGTCGACGCAGATCAGTTCGAAATCGCCCATCGTCTGCCCGAGCACGCTGTCGAGGCACTGCGCCACGAACTCCCCCGCGTTGTACGTGGGCACGATAACGGATACGACGGGCTGCTTGCCATTGCGCTTCATGAAAGCTTCCTAATATGTTTCCGGATGGTCGGCTGCGAACTTCGCCGCCCCGCTGTCGAGCAATTCGCCGAGAACGTCTCTGCTGATAGGATCGAACAGCTGCATATCGAGCTCGCCTGCTTCCCGCGCCGCCGCGTACTCGTCGGCCATGCGCTGCGCGAACGCCTCGTGGGCGCTCGCGTCGATGCGCTCGTAATTCCACCGGTATTTGCTCCATTTGTCCACGTAGAACCATGGCAGCAGCGCGCGGCAGCGGTCAGGACGGACGCGCAAGAACCGCTCGCAGTCTTCCAGCTCGTCGCACACGACGAACACTTTGTCCGTCGTCTTCACCGACGAACCCGGGTTGTCCATGCGGTAGTGCAGCAGCGGCTTGCGCACCAGCGCGCACCGACGGGCCGCGAACCACGACTTCATCACGAACGACGTGTCCTGAAACGACGCGCCCGGCGTCTCGCGAAAGCGGATGCCCTCATCGTCGAGCCAAGCCTTGCGATAGAGCCCCGTCCAGATCGCGGGGATCGTGCAGACGATGCGCGGCTGCTCGACGGGATCGAAAAGCCTGCCGTAGGGGAAATCGGCGAAGTTGCGTATGCGGTCGTCATGATCCTCGTAGTGCTCGAAAAAGTTGCATTTCACGAGGTCGCAGTCATGTCGCTGCGCCATGCGGAGCAAGCGTTTGAACATGTCGCGCTCAGGGAAGTCGTCGGGCTCAACGATGCCGATGTACGCGCCGCGTGCGGCCTCGATGCCGCAGTTCATAGAAGCGCCGTACCCCGAATTCGGCTTGTCGACGATGACGATGCGCTCGTCCTTCCGCGCCCATTCCTGCAAAACAGACAGTGATCCGTCGGTCGACCCGTCGTTGACGGCCACGATCTCCAAGTCGCGCAGCGTCTGCGAGCACAGCGCCTCAAGGCACTGCGGCAAATAGCGCTCCACGTTGTATATGGGAACCAGCACCGAGACGCTGGGGCAAGCTTGCTGCATCGACTCACCGTCCTTTCTCGAACCTGCATTGTACATGCTTATTGTATGGCATCGCCGCTCGCTATCCGATACAGGCGCATATCGCCCTCGGACAAAACCATCTCGAAACCGGGCGTCTCATCGACCACGCCCTCGATGCCCTCCCAGACAGCCGGATCGTAGAGGAAGAACAGCTCCTTCATGCGCTCGACATCCCGATCGAGAACCAGGAGGTACTCGGCTCCGGTCGTCAGAACCGCGTCTCGCACCGAAGGATTGGACGCCTCGGCAGCCAGCCGACAGCGGATCGTCGAGCTCTCCGGCCGTTCGTCCTCTCCACCGTAACCCGATATGTCGCGATAGTACAGATTCAAATCATCGAGGCTGTATGCGAAAAGCGATCCGTCGTAAGGCTGGTTGACGATAAGCGCCCCGGACGGCACGACCTCTTTCACGTGCTTCGAGAACCGGCTCTTCTCTTCGCTGTAGGCGTTTACCGCCGAACCGTCATTGAGAGCCGTTGCGGTGGCGGCGATGCCCTGGAACGCGCCCTGGCCCAGTCCGAGCGCCCCTCGAACCGGCAAGAAGTTCAATGCGAGGAAGGCGACGGCAACGACGGCCAGAGAAAGCGCCTTCAAACGGTTCTCGCCTGGCGCGCGAACGGATGCAAGAGTCTTCCCGACGATCTTGCACGCGACGTACAGTCCCATCGCCAGAAGCGGAAGAGCCAGTATCCCGGCCAGTGCGGCGGTGCGATAAGGATCGGTGTACCAGAATCCCGACAGCGCGTGTTTGAGCAGGGTATCTCCCTCCACGGCCGAAACGTAATAGATGCAGCATGCCAGAAGATACGAGCACGTCAGCCAAAGATAGCGTCGTTTGCGCAGCGTGTACAGCGCGCCCGCCGCGACTAGGCACGCAGCGATCGGCTGCACGGAGGATCCGGCGAATCCCATGCCGAGCACGCTCACGAGACCCTGCGCCCTTGAATGGATCGGAGGCCAGTACACTGCGACGGCTCCTTGCATGAAGGGCAGAGAAAGCGCAGCCACCCACAGCAAGGCAACGCACGCGAGCGCGACCGACCCGGCCGCCAGCATGACCTCCATGCGACGTTTCGGCTCCCGGCATCGACGGCCCGCCTCGACCGCCGATCGATACACGCAAAAAGGAATGAGGAAGACCGCCGCCGAGAACACCGCGTTCGGCTGCATGAACGCCATGCAGCAACAACCGAGAACGAACACGGCGCCGTACGCGACGCGCTCCCTCCTCGAGGCGTCCCGGCCCCAAACCGCCGCAAAACACGCAACAAGAACCGGCACCAGCGCGAACGCCGCCGTGTTCGGATACAGAGGCCACACCTCGACGAGGACCCAGGGGAACGCCCCGACGGCGACCGCGCCCAATGCTCCGATCAAGGCGATAGCGCGATCGCCGGAGAACAGAACCTTCATGAGGAACGCCATGCTCAAGGGGAAGACGATTGCCGCGAACAGGAAGTTCACGGCATTGACGGCCAATGCCACCTCGACGCCCAAAGCGCTTACCACCATGGAGCATACGATATGCCATCCCGAGGGATAGTATCCGGTTCCCGGCAGAGGGTTGGCTGCGGGATCGGAAACGTCCAAGTACGACGAGACGTGCAGCGAAGACCACATGCCGGAATCCGAGAAGCTGCGCACCGAGGCGAAGTGATGCACGTTGTCATACGTTTGAACGGACGATGCCGGGCCATCCAAGGGAAGGACGAACGCGAATAACCCGACGACCACCCCGACAGCCAAGTACGCCGAGACGAGAGCGGCATCGAACTGCCGGTCTGCACGCTCGCCCGAACCGAGCGCGACGCCTTTCCTGCGCGCGACGAACAGGAGGAGGCCGTAGGCCGCAAGCGACACAACCGCCACGGAAAGCCCCACCGACAAAGCAGTCGATCGCACGCCGAGAAAGAAATACACGACCCCCAAGATGGAATACGCCAAGATCGAAAAGAGGGGTGCGCAGGACAGCGCAGCCAATCCCCTCATACCAAGGGCTCTCCAAGCGAAAAAGCCCGGCCCATACAACACCGCGGTGCCAGTTAGAACGGCCAAGCAAAAATCAACCCACATGCGAACTCCCTGCCACCCCGTCGCAAACCGACAGGAAAACGGTATCTGTCAAACGATATCTGCAAGGGTAGCATAGAGCGCATAAAGGATGGACTCCGCCCGGCCTGAAAAAGAAAAGGATCGTTACGTGGTATCATGCGGTTTTGCGAAGGTTGCAGAACACACCGCGCAGGGGCGCGCGTCGCATCAGAGAGGCTACGATCCGCATTATGAGTGCAGCTAAGACACGGTTCAAACGAGATTGGTTCATCCTCACCTCTCTCGTTTCGAAAGATTTCAAACTCAAATACCGACGCAGCATGCTCGGCGTGCTGTGGTCGGTACTGAATCCCCTGCTCATGATGATCGTGCTCACCGCGGTGTTCTCCGTGGTGTTCCGCTTCGACATCCCGAACTTCCCCGTCTACCTGATCCTCGGCCAAACTCTGTTCACGTTCATGAGCGACGCCACGTCAGGAGCCATGAGCTCCATCATCGACTCGGCCCCCTTCATCAAGAAGATCCGCATCAACAAGATGCTGTTCCCTCTTGAGAAAGTCGTGTTCAGCCTTTTGAACTTCGCCATCTCGCTCATCGCCGTCGCAGCGGTCATCGCCTTCTTCCAGATCCCCTCACGTGGAACATCCTGCTCCTACCGCTTTTGCTGTTCTACATCTTCCTGTTCTGCCTCGGCCTTGGGCTGCTGCTGTCGTCACTCGCCGTGTTCTTCCGCGACGTCATGCATCTTTGGGGCGTCGTGCTGACCGCCTGGACGTACGCGACGCCTCTGTTCTATCCCACCAGCATCCTCACGGACTGGATGTGGACCATCATGCAGTTCAATCCCATGTACTATTACGTCACCTATTTCCGCGACATCGCCCTCAACGGCGTGACGCCGAGCCTGGGAGCGAATGTCATCTGCCTCGGCTGCGGCGTCGCCACCCTCGTCATCGGGTTCGCCGTGTTCCGCAAGCAGCAGAAGAAATTCATCCTGTACGTATAGAGACGAAGGTTCGTTATGCCTGAAAACGTCAACACCTCTTCTTTGGCCGCCGCAGTTGAAGACCTCAGCGAGGACAATCGTCAGACCATGGTCAAAGTCGACCACGTGTCCATGATCTTCAATATGGCGTCCGAGCAGCTCAACAGCTTGAAGGAGTACGCCATTCAGATCGCCCGGCGCAAGCTTTTCTTCGAGGGCTTCACCGCGCTTGACGACGTCTCGTTCGAAGTGAAGAAAGGCGATGTGTTCGGCATCATCGGCACGAACGGGTCGGGCAAGTCCACCATGCTCAAGATCATCGCCGGCGTGCTGGAGCCTACGAAGGGCACGTGCGAGATCAACGGAAACATCGCGCCGCTCATCGAGCTCGGCGCCGGTTTCGACACCGAGCTGTCCGCCCGCGAGAACATCTATCTCAACGGAGCCCTGCTAGGCTATTCGAAGGAGTTCATCAACGACCATTTCGACGAGATCGTGGAGTTCGCCGAGATCGAGAAGTTTCTCGACATGCCGCTCAAGAACTACTCCTCGGGCATGGTGGCGCGCATCGCGTTCGCTATCGCCACGGTGATCGTCCCCGAGATCCTCGTAGTGGACGAGGTGCTTTCGGTTGGCGACTTCATGTTCCAGAAGAAATGCGAAGACCGCATCAGCGAGCTTATCGAGAAACACGGCGTGACCGTGCTCATCGTGTCCCACAGCAACGCCCAGGTGGAGCGTTTGTGCAACAAGGTCATCTGGATCGAGAAGGGCCATACGCGCATGATGGGCGACGCCGCGTCGGTATGCCGCGTGTACGGCGGCTTGGGAGGCCGTACCGGCAGCCCCGAAGCGGAACAGCGCGTGTTCGAAGCGCTGCAGCGCGGCAGAGAGCACGAGGAGAGCGATTTCAGCGCGATCGCCGGAGACGACGCCAACGGCACTGCCGTGCAGCTCGCATACCGAGGCTGGGAAAACGGGTTCGATGCCGCCGTCATCGTATGCGCCTCAACCCATATCAACGCCATCATGGCGAACGGCCTTGCCGGAGCCATCGATGCGCCCGTCCTGCCGGTGAAACCCGATAGGATACCCGATGCGGTCGCATCCATACTGAGAGAGACGAAACCCTCCGTCATCTACTTCGTTGACGGGGAGCGCAATGCAGTCGAGCCGCTTGCCGCCCTCGAGCGGCTTTCCTGGTCTCCTACCATTGTCGCTTTCGTGAACGACGGAAACGTGTTCGACCTGTCTCTGGATATACATCGCCACGGCATCGAACGAGGGCTCTGGGGCGATGAGATGATGATCGTTGATTTCGACGACAACCCCGAGTCGCTTGCGGCCGCACCGCTTGCATGCGTCAAACGCTGCCCCGTTATCGCCACACACGGAGCCGTTCCGAATGACGTTCTCGAGAACGCTTTCTCCGAAGGCCGGCACAGCCGGGCTCTCGTGATCGGCAATGCCGCCGACGCGACGATCGACGACCGCCTGCGCGAGCGAGGCGTCTCCGTCGAGCGCATCGCTCGCGATACGCCACAGGCTACCTGCATCGCCCTCTGCGAGCGATCCCTCGCGGAAACGCGCCCCTCGCGAAACGGAAGGCGGGAGCTATGCATTGCCTCCCTGTCGCTTTCTCAATGGCCTGAGCTGCTGGGATGCGGCGCGTACGCGGCCAAGCGGGACAGCGCGCTTCTGCTTGAAAACCCCACCGATCTCGACGACATCGCCCAATGCCTCGACTTCGTCGAGCGCTCCAGCGCCCAGGTCGACAAGCTCGTGTTCATCGGCAAAGAAAGCGGGGTCGCGCGCCTCGACCGCGAACTGCTCGTCGAATCCCTCGACGACGCGCGCTCGGGAAGGTAGCGAGCGGTCATGAGCGACACCCCCCTCGTCTCCGTCATCGTGCCGGCCTACAACGGCGAACGCCATATCCGCCAGTGCGTCGAAAGCGTGCTGGCCCAAACGCTGGCCGACTTCGAGCTCATCTGCGTAAACGACGGATCCACCGACGGCACGGGAAGCCTCCTCGACGACATGGCCGCCCGAGACGATCGTATGCGCGTCATCCACCAGGAGAACAAGGGCGAGGGCGCCGCCCGCAACGCCGGACTGGACGTGGCGCGCGGACGCTACCTCGCGTTCTTCGACGCCGACGACTTCACCGAACCGCAGCTGCTTGAGAAAGCCGTTCGGCGCGCCGAGGAAACCGGTGCCGACGTGGTGGCGTACCGGGTCGATTCGTACAACGACGAAACCGGCGAGACGCTGCCCATGCCCTGGTCGCTGGACGCCGACGCCTTCCCCGCCGACCGCGTGTCGTCACCCGGCGACAACCCCGACAAGCTGTTCTACGCCTTTCAGAACTGGACATGGAACAAGCTGTTCCGATCCTCGTTCGTGCAGGCGAGCGGCCTGCGCTTCCACGAGGTCCAGCGCAGCGCCGACTTGTACTTCGTCTGCTGCGCGCTGGCCCAAGCCGGCCGTGTCGCCACGGTGGACGAGGTGCTGTACCATTACCGCGTGAACAATCCGAACAGCAACATCGCCACGAACGAGCGTGCTCCTCTCGACTTCTACCGATCTTTCGTCGCCGTCAAGCAGCACCTTGAGAACGTCGGGCGCTTCGCCGCGGTCGAGCGCGGCTTCAAGAACTGGGCGGCCGAGTCGGTGCTCTATAACCTCTGCAGTCTGAAAGCCCGCGGCGCCTTCGAGGAGCTGCGTCGCGAGATGCAGCAGCGCGGATGCGTCGAACTCGGCCTCGACGCGATGAAAAAGGCCGAGTTCTTCGACCCGCGCACCTACGACCAGGTGCGCCACCTGCTGTGCGACGACGCCGACGATTTCCTGTTCTTCCTGCTCAGGGAAACGAATCGGCGCATGGAAGAGCAGAAGAACGATGCACTGCGCGCTTGGCGCGAAGTCGAGGAATTGCGCGCATCGAAGACGTACCGCGTCGGCGAGGCCGTCCTCAAACCCGCGAAAAAGATCCTCGGCCGTTAACGGCGCGCGTCCTCCGGCGAGGGAAGCGCGAAGTACAGGCTGTCCCTATCGAGGTTCGGGTTCGAGAACGGATCCCCCTGCTCGAAGAACTGCGGCCATTTCTCTTGCATAAGAGCGCGCTCGCGCAGCCAGCGCTGCATCTTCGAGGGATCCCCCTCTTCGCGCCCACGAGATACGAACTCGTTGTGGTACAGCTTCGCGTACGGCGTAAACGTCACCGAGTAGCCCGCTGCGCTCACTTTGCAGCAGAAGTCGGCGTCGTTGTACCCCACCGCAAACTCCTCAGAGTAACCACCCACCTCCTCGAACACCGTCCTCTTCACCATCTGGCACGCGCCCGTCACGCTTGAGAAATTGCCGGGGCGCACCGACCGGCCAAGATAGCAGCCTTGCGCATCGGGCACGTTCTGGTTCACGTGCACCACCGTGCCGTCGGGCCCGATGAGCATGCCCGCATGCTGCACGAGACCGTCGTAATACAGCAGCTTCGCGCCGACGACGCCCACCTCGGGACGTTGCAGGTAGCCCGCCATCTCCTCGATGAAGTCGGGTGCGATCACCTCGGTGTCGTTGTTCAACAGCAAAAGCAGATCCGCATCGGTGCTAGCGGCACCGAAGTTCATGATCTTGGCATAGTTGAACCCGTGCGGCCATTCGATGACGCGGACGCGATCGCTGCGCGCCTCGAGCTCGCGGTAGTAGGCGAACGTCTCGTCCTCCATGCTGTTATTCTCGATGACGGTGATGCGGTAGTTCCCGTAGGCCGACTTCTCCAGGATGCTGCGAACGCAGCGATCCAGCACGTCGACATGGTCTTTGCTGGGGATGAGGATCTCCACGCTCGGCTGAGGGTCGGGCAGCTGGTAGCGGACCCGGTACACGAACGGCCCGTCGCCGTCCTCCACCGAGACGGGTATCCCGCGGCGGTCGAAATGCCGGCGCAGCGCGATCTTCCCCGCCTGGTGAGCGTAGGGCTTGCTCCCCAGGTTGTCCCCTGCGGTCGACTCGCCATGCACGCGCCAGTGGTACAGCATGTGCGGCACGTGCACAATCTCGCGTCCGGTTTCCGACACACGCAAGGCGAGGTCGTAATCCTGCGCCCCATTCACCTCGTCGTCGGACAGGCCCGTCTCGGCCAAAACATCCTTGCGCACCATGAGCCAATGCGTGATGCAATTGTGTGAGTACAGCAGATCTCGGTTGAAATCAGTCTTGAACACAGGGTTCCTGAAAGCTCCCCCGACCTCGAACGAGTCCTCATCGCAGTACAGCAGGCCCGCGTCGGGATGCTCGGCGATGGCCTGGACGTACGCCTCCAGCGCGTTCGGCTCCAGCACGTCGTCGTAATCGAGGAACGCCACGTACTCGCCCCGCGCATGCTGAATGCCGGCGTTTGTGTTACCCACGATGCCGAGGTTGTCGCGCAGCGGAACCACCGTGATGCGATCGTCAGCGATGCGCTCGACGATGCCCGGCACCTTTGAGGATTCGCACTCGGAATCGACGAGGACGAGTTCCCACCGAACGTAGCTTTGCGCAAGGACGGATTCCAGCATCTCCTCGAAGTAGCGCTCGTTCACCCGATAGCAGGGCACGACGATGCTCACCAACGGAGAGAGGGAAACTTCAGGATTCAAGCGCGACCCGGAAAGCCCTTCCATCTTCCGCGATTCGCGCCAAGCACGATAGTCGTCCTCGTCCGCAGCGTTGCGCACGCGCCGAAGCGCGCGGTGCAGCTCGCCGAAAAACGCAGCCTTATCGAACCCCAGCATGGCGGGCAAGGCAGCACCCGTCTCGTCCTCGGCGACTACGAACAAGCCGCCCGCCGCAGCGGGAACGCGAACCGAAACCACCATCCGACGGCGAACGCCTTCGACAGTGCCATCGGGTATGCACTGATCCTCGAAGAAGATAGGGTCTATTTGAAGCGCACGCCCTACACCGTCCCAGGCAGAGAACCTCGGCTGAGATCCCAGCGAACGGGACTCGGCGGCAATGCGCCATACCCCCTCCTCGCCATCCGGCATACACATGACCAGCGAAAGGCGCAAACGATCGACCGACCGCTCGTCCGCGCCACGCAAAGCAAACGCACAGGGACGGACGGAGGCGGTAGTTCAGGCGAGAGAGCCATTTCAGCTTCCCGGCAGGCAAGCGCATCGCGCACAAGGGTTCATCCCCGCCGCGCTGCACGACTCTGACGAACAACGTGACATCGTCGAGCAAGGGGAACACCAACACCCCGACAACATCCGAAGCGGGATCGGACTCCTTCAGCCAAAGGGTCGGAATCGATGAGCCATCTTCAAGCGCCGCCTCAACCGCAACGTCACGTCCGGCAGAGCCAACGATGCGGAGACGGGCATAACCTTTGCCGTCGCCTCTGCACAGGACAAGATTCTTGATTTTCATAAGCTAGGCGAGATCCTTGAGCCCCGGATGCGCCTTGTCCTTCTCGCTCAGCACGAGTTCCATACCCTCCGAGATGGGCCACTCGATGCCGATCTCGGGATCATTCCACATAAGCCCGCCCTCGTCGTTGGGATGGTACACGTCGTCGCACTTGTAGCAGAACTCGGCGATATCGGACAACACGAGGAAGCCGTGGGCGAACCCGCGCGGCACGAAGAACTGGCGACGGTTCTCCGCCGACAGCACCGCGCCCTCCCATTTTCCGTAGGTGGGGCTGTCCGGGCGCAAGTCGACGGCCACGTCGAACACCTCGCCCGACACCACGCGGACGAGCTTGGACTGCGGATGCTCTATCTGGAAGTGTAGGCCGCGCAGCACGCCCTTGACCGAGGAGGACTGGTTGTCCTGCACGAACTCGCAGTCGATGCCGCCCGCGACGAAGTCGGGGCGCTTGTAGGTTTCCACAAAGTAGCCTCGTTCGTCGCCGTAAGCGGTGACGTCCACCACGAGCACGCCCTCGATGGAGGTCTCGGTGAACGTGAAGTTGCCGTGCTTGACGCTGTCTCCCGCTGCCATACCGCCTCCTACTGTCCCTGCTTCGCGTACTTGGCCTCGACGGCCTCCTTGGCGCCCTGCCACCATCCGGGGTTGTCACGGTACCATGCGATGGTGGCCTTGAGACCTTCCGCAAAGTCGGTGTGCTTCGGCTCCCATCCCAGTTCCGAGCGCAGCTTCGAGGAGTCGATGGCGTAGCGGCGATCGTGGCCGGGACGGTCTTTGACCCAATCGAAGTCGTCCGCGCTCTTGCCCATGCCCTCCAGGATGGCGTGCAGCACGTCGATGTTGTTCTTTTCGCCGTCCGCCCCGATCAGGTACGTCTCGCCCAGACGTCCCTTCGTCAGGATCGCCCACACGGCCGAAGAGTGGTCCTCGGTGTGGATCCAGTCGCGCACGTTCAGGCCGTCTCCGTAGAGCTTCGGGCGGATGCCGGTGAGCACGTTGGTGATCTGGCGCGGGATGAACTTCTCGATGTGCTGGCGCGGGCCGTAGTTGTTCGAGCAGTTCGAGATGGTGGCACGCACTCCGTAGGTGCGGAACCACGCGCGCACCAGCATGTCGGACGATGCCTTAGTGGAGCTGTACGGGCTGCTCGGACGGTACGGCGTCTCCTCCGTGAAGCGCGCCGGGTCGTCCAATGCGAGGTCGCCGTACACCTCGTCGGTGGAGATGTGATGGAAGCGCACGTCGTGCTTGCGCGCGGCCTCCAGCAGGCGGAACGTGCCGTGCACGTTGGTGCGCACGAACGGCTCCGGGTCGGCGATGGAGTTGTCGTTGTGGGACTCGGCGGCGAAGTGCACGATGGCGTCCGCACCGGGGACGATCTCCTCCAGCAGGGCCTCGTCGCAGATGTCGCCGTGGACGAAGGTCATGCGCTCCTCGGGGATGCCGGCGAGGTTGTCCAGATTGCCGGCGTAGGTGAGCGCGTCCAGCACGACGACGTGCACGTCCGGCTGGTTGTCCACCACCCAGTGGACGAAGTTGCTTCCGATGAACCCGGCTCCGCCGGTGACGATGATGCGCTTCAGTTCGAAGATCTCTGACATTCCTCTAGCCTTCCATCTCGGGTAGGTTGTTCAAGTACGCGGACAGCGCGTCGCGCCACGGGCGCATCTCGTTGCCCACGGTGTCCTCGAGGCGCTTGTTTCGCAGAGACGAATACGCCGGGCGCTTGGCCGACGCGGGATTCATGGCCGCGTACTCATCGGACGTGCAGCGGATGACGGCGCAGTCGAGCCCCTCGCCCTCCATGACGGCCTCGGCGAAGTCGGCCCATGAGCAGGTGCCCTCGTTCGTGCAGTGGTACACGCCGTAGTTCTCGGTGGCGGCGATCTTCAATATCTCGTGCGCCAGGTCGTTCGCCGACGTGGGGTTGCCCAGCTGGTCGTCCACCACGGTCACCTCGTCGCGGTCCGCGCCCAGGCGCATCATGGTCTTGACGAAGTTCTTCCCCACGTAGCCGTACAGCCACGCCGTGCGCACCACGAAGCAGCGGCTGCACGCCGCAAGCGAGCGCTCCTCGCCGGCCAGCTTCGTGCGACCGTAAGCCGAGACGGGGCCAGTCGGGTCGTCCTCGACGCGCGGCTCGGGCTCAGTGCCGGGGAACACGTAGTCGGTCGACACCTGCACGAGCTTCGCGCCGACCGCCTCGGCGGCGCGCGCGAGGTTGCCCGGCGCTTCGGCGTTCACGCGGAATGCCGCGTCCTCGGCCGTCTCGCAACCATCGACGTTCGTCATGGCGGCACCGTTGACGATAAGGTCGAAGCCGCCGCGGGCCACGTAGGCCGTCACGGCGTCGGCGTCGGTGACGTCCAGCTCGTCCACGTCGGCCGCCACGACCTCCGCGCCCGCGTAGGCGTTCGGGATCGGCCCGATCTCGGAGCGGCCCTCGCGCAGGATGCGCTGCAGCTCGTTGCCCAGCTGGCCGTTGCCCCCGGTGACGAGGATCCTCATGCTCACATCGCCTCCTTGTGCGGCACGATCTTGCCCTCGGCGACCTTCTTGAGGTGCTGGCCGTAGACCGACTTGCCGTACTTGGCGGCGGCGGCCAGCAGGAGCTCGCGGTCGATCCAGCCGTTCTGGTAGGCGATCTCCTCCACCACCGACACGCTCAGTCCCTGGCTGCGCTCCACGGCGCGCACGAACTCGGAGGCCTCGAACAGGCTCTCCATGGTGCCGGTGTCCAGCCACGCGTAGCCGCGGCCCAGCGTCACCACGTTGAGCGAGCCGTCCTCCAGGTACATCTGGTTGAGGGTGGTGATCTCAAGCTCCCCGCGCGCGCTCGGCTTCACCTGCTTGGCCAGCCCGCACACGCGGCTGTCGTAGAAGTACAGGCCGGTCACCGCATAGTTGCTCTTGGGATGCTCGGGCTTCTCCTCGATGGACACGGCGTTGAACTCCTCGTCGAACTCCACCACGCGCAGACGCTCGCTCGGGGTCGTCCACGTGGTAGCCGAACACGGTTGCGCCGCCCTCGCGCTCGGCGCGCTCGACGGCGGCGCGCAGGTGGCGCCCCAGGCCGTTGCCGTAGAAGATGTTGTCGCCCAGCACCAGCGCGCAGCTGTCGCCGTCGACGAACTCCTCGCCGATGATGAAGGCCTGCGCCAGTCCGTCGGGCGAGGGCTGCTCGGCGTAGGACAGGCTCACGCCATAGTCCGAGCCGTCCTTGAGCAGGCGCTCGAAGTTCGGCAGGTCGGCGGGCGTCGAGATGATGAGGATCTCGCGGATGCCCGCCATCATGAGCACCGACAGCGGATAGTAGATCATCGGCTTGTCGTACACCGGAAGCAGCTGCTTCGACGTCACCGTGGTGAGCGGGTACAACCTGGTGCCACTGCCTCCAGCAAGTATGATGCCCTTCATAGACGCTCCTCTGAATCCGCCACAGGCGGCAAGATCAACCTAAATTGCATACCGCTAGATTATATGTTTAACCAGACGAAAAGATACCGATAATTGCCAGAGCACCTCTTTCTTCTATACTATCCTTCATATTACGTTCCGACGACTTCAACGAGGAGCCCTATGAAAGCACGCGTTATCTGCACATGCCGAGGAGACGGCAGAGGGTACATGAGCGTCCAGGTCACTCGTTTTTCCGAAGACGCCAGGCTCAAGCTCGCAGGATTCACCGACGAGAACGATCATGCGCCCACCCAGCTCTACGTCATAGACGAAGACGACACGTCGAAGACCGCCGTGCTCGTTTTCCCCCTAGCCCCCGTTACCATCAAGCTGAAGCTCGACGAAACAGCACCAAACGGCGACGCGACAAACAGCTGCACCTTCACGATCCAACCCTCCGCTTTAAAATGGCAATCGAGAATCAACTACCGCCTAAAGGACCGCGAATGCGCCCGGATCCGCGACATAGACGGAACGGACTTCTTCCGCCATGCCACCATCATTCTTCGCGAATGCATACCGTCAGACAACGCTAACATTCTGCGGGGGACGATCACCGTACCAACCGTGGACGACATCCCCTATTCGATCAAGCTCCTTGATGGTCGCTTCAGACCAATCGACTCTAGCTTTATCGTTATGAGCGATTCCGTCGAGCCGGAAAGCAGTATGGTTCCAATGCCCGTAAGACGCATCGATTTCTCCGTACGCATCCCCAAGCCCATTGCAACGTATGTAGTAAGCTTTGAGGATCCCTCTGGCTCGGTTCGTACCAATTTCGCAACGCTCGAACCTCAGCTCTACGAAACGCTTCTCGCCAAGCGGCATGAAGAAGCGCTTGACGCTACCCATGACACAAGGTATCCCCAATGGCTTGACAGACATCGGGCGGACGATGCCGTAATAAAAGAACAACGCAACGCCTTTCTCAAGAGCAAACCCCTGATCAGCATCGTAACGCCTCTATTTCGAACTCCTTTGAAGTTCTTTCGCGAGATGGCATCGAGCGTGCTCGAGCAAACTTACGGAAATTTTGAGCTGATACTGGTCAACGCAGATCCCGACAATGACGACTTGGCTAAAGCGATCAAAAACCTCGCCAATCGAGACGATAGAGTCAAAGAAGTGCGCCTCGAGAAGAATCTTGGCATATCGCTCAATTCGGCCCAAGGAATCGCCGCTGCACAAGGCGACTACATCGCCTTCCTCGATCACGACGATCTGCTGGAGCCCAACGCTCTTTTCGAATACGCCTCCGCCATCAATGTCAATGAGAATATCGATCTGCTCTATTGCGACGAAGATAAGCTATTCCCCGACGGAACCTACGGCGACCCCTATTTCAAACCCGACTTCAGCCCCCACCTGCTTCGCGAGGTGAACTACGTCTGCCACTTGCTCATGGTAAGGAACAACTTGCTCGCCCGCCTTGCGCCCGCCGATCCGATATTCGACGGCGCTCAAGATCATCGCATGATCCTGCAAGCAGTAGAAAAGGGGGCGAGGATACACCACGTACCCAGTGTTTTATACCATTGGCGCATTAGCGAGAACTCGACAGCAAGCGGAACCGGTGAAAAACCCTACGCCGACAAAGCAGGTAAGCTCGCGATCGAAGAGCATCTACAAGCGATGGCTATCCCCGGGAAGGCTCACCACACCGAAGAAGCTTGTCGCTATCACATCGAATACCATGTTACGGGCAAACCCCTCGTATCGATCATCATCCCGAACAAAGACAACGCCGAAGTGCTCGATACGTGCTTATCCTCGATACTGGATAAAAGCACCTATGACCATTTTGAGATAATCGTCGTAGAGAACAACAGCACCGAGGCATCAACCTTCGATTATTACGAAAACGCGAAGAGACGAGACCCCCGTATCAAGATCGCAACCTGGAAGCACGAGTTCAACTTCTCGAAGCTCATAAACTTCGGCGCACAGCATGCTAGAGGCGAATTCCTGCTCCTCTTGAACAACGACACCGAAGTCATATCTCCCTTCTGGATAGAATCCATGCTAGGAATATCCCAAGAACCAACCGTAGGCGCAGTCGGCGCAAAACTCTACTATCGGGATGGAACCATTCAGCATGCAGGAGTTTACGTTCAAGGAACGGGTGCGGGCCATCTCAATTCCAGCTTAGATCGCAATGAGAAGGGCTACTATCACACAGCTTCGAGCACTCGCGAGGTAAGCGCCGTAACCGCAGCGTGCGTTTTGACGAAACGGAAGGCGTTCGAGGAGGTGGGAGGTTTTTCGGAAGAGTTCGCCGTCGCCTTCAACGATGTCGACTTCTGCCTGAAGCTCCGCGCCAAAGGATACAGCATCGTTTTCGCGCCGGAAGCGGAGCTCTATCATTACGAATCGCTTTCCCGCGGATACGAGACGACTGTCGCCAAGCAAATGCGATTCCATCGGGAAGCGTCGCTGCTCAACGCAACATGGCCCGAATACTTCGTCATCGGTGATCCGTATATGAACAGGAACCTGCACCCGAGCTGCGGGTATTTTCGCCTCGACGACCGCGACCTCAACTGATCGCAAACGCAATCGCTGTCGGCCTACCGAAGGAAACCGCCTCTGACCAGATACTCTTTAGCCACAATGCGAGAGCACCCTCATCGATAAGGTGTGCCTAACCAGCCGTCAAAATCAAATCGCATGATCGGATGCTAAACCCCTACAGCGATGGAGAAGGTTCGCGCGAGGTACATTGCATTCACGGCGATCATGGCAAAGACAAGCCCTTCACCAAGAGGAATGTCGATGCATACATGCTTGCTTCGCATCGCCAATGCTGCCATAGGAAGCAACGGGAGGAAATAGCGGCCTTGCACACCCTGTATGACGTTTTCATATGTAAATGTCCATCCGACCAGCATCGAGAGAATCACTCCCAAACCGCCGACCAGCGCTAAACCTCCGAACAGAATCCTATGAGCGACCGGCACTAAGGCATTGTCGTCCTCGCATCGTTGAAAGGATATCATCACAATAATCAACAGAACGACCGTGACATAAAGCGGAGCTTTCAGCTCAATCTGAAACCAAGCGAGGGACCCCCCGACAAGCGTTTCCAAATAAAAAGAGCCTTGCACATCAAACGTCCTGAGAAAAAGCAGAACCGTATTCGCAGGATCAGAGATAAGTCCGGTCAGGCTATAGAACGTGCCTTGTTCGTCGCCACGCGAGCTTACGCCACCCCCAGAAGACGCGATCCCTGACATCTGCAATAATACCGCAGCACGAAATGCGAGTATGGCAACCAGGGAGCAGCCAATCGCAATGGACTTGAACCGCACGGAAGCAGCGGTTGAGGGAAAACGCTTCCGCGGTATCAAAACGACGAGGAACACGATGACCGTATACACAACCTTGGACGGAGCGAGCAAAGCTGCAATAACGACAAGCCCTACTTTCTCCCATCGGCTCATGAGCCCTTCTCCATACACGGCTCGCAAGCACATACCCGTCAACAGAAAGGCCAACCCTATAATTCCAGCATCGTACGAATACGAAGACGCTAAATGCAGTGTCATAGGAAGAAGCCCTGCAGTCATCATGACGTTCTTGCCGATAGGAGTGATGCGAACGGCAGAATATACTAATACCGCAAACATCAACAAATTGAAGAACCTGCCCAGGTAGAACAGCGGATAGCTTCCGAGATTGAGCAGCGTGGCCAACACGATGCCCAAAGCCGAGGGAAGCTTGATGTACGGAGGGTTCGCAGTCCAGTCAAACGAGGAGACGGGCTCGACCGCAACACGAGACGCGTCGTTCGCGAAAAAGGCGAACTGGTCTATGGCCGTACGGTACTTATCGTATCCAAGCGTATAAGATTCGAGCATACCGTTCAGCATGATCGAATCGTCTTCTCTTACCGGCAGAGAATCGACAGTAGGGCTTTGAAGCATGATGTAGTCCGCCAGTTTGTACGACGCTTCAAAATTGAAACGTCTCGTCAGGAACGGTCCCGCGCGAACACAGAATACAAGAGGCCGCAGCTTATCAAA
>ENA-OQDA01000016-OQDA01000016.1-human-gut-metagenome-genome-assembly--contig:-NODE-16-length-86248-cov-4.593363_pt1 | contig 86248 bp, 91 predicted proteins | sample MGYA00242771_ERZ504603 | MGnify/ENA primary metagenome ERZ504603 (study PRJEB26092, sample SAMD00036328) | human gut metagenome | host: Homo sapiens | study: EMG produced TPA metagenomics assembly of...
GGAGCCGGAAAGGCCCTTGCCTTTGACAGACTTTGAGCATGAGCTGGAGTTCCGTGACGTTTCCTTTAGTTATATTGACAGGCCGGCAGGTCTTGAAAGACATGTAAACCTGAAGGTTGCGAGAAAAGGAAAGACGAGGGTGGGCCTTGGTTGGGGACAGTCCGGTTTCCGGGAAAGCTCTACTTTAGTTGATTTAGTGCCTCGTTATCATGATGTGGGTGAAGGAGCCTTGCTTATAGACGGGAAGAACGTGAAGGATGTATCTATTCCGGCTTTGCGTTCTCTGATCGGTAATGTGAACCAAGAAGCCATTCTGTTCAACGATACGTTCTATAATAATATTACGTTCGGCGTGGAGAATGCGACGATGGAGCAGGTTATCGAGGCTGCCAAAATAGCCAACGCGCACGATTTCATCATGGAATCCGAGAAAGGGTATGATACGATGATCGGCGACCGTGGAGGCCGTTTGTCGGGCGGGCAGCGGCAGCGTGTCAGCATAGCCCGTGCCATCCTGAAGAATCCGCCGATATTGATACTGGATGAGGCGACTTCCGCATTGGATACGGAGTCGGAGCGGTTGGTACAAGAGGCGTTGGAACGCTTGATGAAATCGCGTACGACCATTGCGATTGCGCACCGGCTTAGTACGATTAAGAATGCGGATGAAATATGTGTGCTTTACGAAGGAGAGATTGTAGAGCGCGGGACGCATGAAGAACTCATAGCCTTGAACGGCTATTACAAGAAACTAAACGATATGCAAAGTCTCTGACACATCCGGCTCAACTCGTGAGAGCGGCGGCTGTCGGGATAAAAAGAGGTTGTATTTTAATTTATTGTGAACCCCGCTGCTGATCATCACCAGCGCCTGCGGCATTGCGGGCGGCGAATTTGCAGATCTGCAGGTCACGCTGCTGCAGAGCGCCATGTTTGTGGCCGGCGTAGTCACGCTGGTACAGCTGTTCACCATCGGCCCCGTGGGCGGTAGTGTGCCCATCATCATGGGCACCAGTTCCGGTTTTATCGGCGTGTTCAACAGTGTTGTCGGCAGCATGGGCGGCGGTGTGCTGGCCTATGGTGCCATTATGGGTGCATCCATCATCGGCGGCATCTTTGAAAGCGTGCTGGGCTTCTTCCTCAAGCCTCTGCGCAAGTTTTTCCCGCCGGTCGTCACCGGTACGGTTGTACTTTCCATCGGTCTTTCGCTGATCTCGGTGGGCATCAATTCCTTTGGCGGCGGCAACAGCGCAAAAGACTTTGGCTCCATGGAAAATCTTCTGCTTGCCCTGTTCGTATTGGTGGTCATTCTGATCTTCAAGCACTGGACCACGGGCTTCCTCAGCTCTTCCGCGATTCTGATCGGCATTCTGGCCGGTTACGTTGCGGCCTTTGTCATGGGTCTGGTGCTGCCCACCACCGGTGTCACTGCCGATGGTGTAGAGTTTACCAAGGCATGGGTGCTCAACTGGAATAAGGTGGCACAGGCCTCTTGGTTTGCCATTCCCAAGCTGATGCCGGTCAAGATCGTGTTTGATATGCGCGCTATTATGCCGGTGATGATCATGTTCGTTGTTACCGCTGTTGAGACCGTGGGTGATATCTCCGGTGTCATGGAGGGCGGCATGAATCGTGAGCCCACCGATAAAGAGCTGTCCGGCGGTGTGATCTGTGACGGTCTGGGCTCCTCCTTTGCGGCTCTGTTCGGTGTACTGCCCAACACTTCCTTCAGCCAGAACGTGGGTCTGGTGGCCATGACCAAAGTGGTCAACCGCATGGCTCTGGCCTCCGGTGCCATCTTCCTGATCCTGTGCGGTCTGATCCCCAAGCTCGGCGCACTGATCTCCATTATGCCGCAGGCCGTTCTGGGCGGTGCTGCCGTTATGATGTTCTCTTCCATCGTGGTCAGCGGCATCCAGCTCATCACCAAGGAAAAGATGACCCCGCGTCAGCTTACCATCGTCTCGGTGGCTCTGGGTGTTGGCTACGGCATGGGTGCCAACAGCGGAATTCTGGCACAGGCTCCGCACGCTTTCCAGCTGATCTGCGGCGAGTCCGGCATCGTTCCGGCTGCGTTTGTGGCGATCCTGCTGAATGTGCTGCTGCCGAAGGATGACAAGGCAGTATAAAGCTCAAAGCTTTTTCCGGGCCAGTGCTTCCAATTGCGCCAGTGCTTCGGGCGTGTCGGCGTCGGCCAATTCATTCCGATCCGCAATGTAAACGGTGTGAACATGCGCGGGATATTTCCGAAGCAGAACACTTCCGCCCATGCCCTGCGGCAAGGTGAGCAGTTCCTGAAAAAGTCCTTTTTCAAACAGAACGGGACTTCCAGTAAGGGGAGACGGGTCGTTACGGACCCGGAATCCCAGACGGAAGATCTCCCGTTCTGTTTCTTTTTGTCGTTCCAGCCGAGTTCTTTGATCCCACCCGGAGATGCCTGCCATGGCTTCCACTGTCTCGCGGCACAAAAGCGGCTGGTCTCCCGGCAGGAACATGCAGCCAAAAAGCTCCGGAACCTGTTCCAGCAGCGCAGAAAGACCCAGCCGCACCGTATCGTTTCGACCGGGCAGATCGTGCAGCAGCACCGGAACATTGCGGGAGCGGCAAAGCTGCGCAACTTCGTCCGAACGTGTCACCACGATGCGGGCCGAAAGCTTTGGAGTATCGGTCGCTGCAAATGCGCGGCATAGCATCGGTTCCCCGCAGAACGGCGCAAGGAGTTTGTTGGAGCCGAAGCGCTGGCTCAGACCGGATGCCATGATGACACAGCCCACCGGAAGAAGTTCTTTCATATAGTACCACTCTTTCTGAAACGAATTCACAATAGTATTATATCGAAATCTGTGTTAAAATAAAAGAACAGAGAAAAAAAGAGAGAGGAACCTGCATCTATGATGACGATCCGAGAATATAAGCAGGCCGAAAGTCTGGAAGAAGCGTGGCAGCTGAACCAGAAAAAGGCCAACCGTGTGCTGGGCGGCATGATCTGGCTCAAAATGGAGAACATCAATGTCGGTACAGCCATCGACCTGTCCGGTCTGGGACTGGACACCATAGAGGAGACCGAGGGCAGCTTTTCCATTGGTGCCATGGTTACACTGCGCCAGCTGGAAGAGCACGCCGGTCTTGCTGCGTATACCCATGGCGCAGTAAAGGAAGCGCTGCGGCATATCGTGGGCGTGCAGCTGCGCAATCTGGCAACTGTGGGTGGCAGCATCTACAGCCGGTTCGGCTTTTCCGATGTGCTCACGCTGTTTATGGCCATGGACTGTTCGGTAGAGTTGTACAAGGGTGGGATCATATCCCTGCAGGAGTATGCTGAGCGCCCTTATGATCGGGACATCCTTGTGCGGCTGATCGTTAAAAAGGAAAAAGCAGAATTTTTCTATCAGTCCGTGCGCAACAGCCAGACTGATATCCCGGTGCTTACCTGCGCTGCCGCCCGTCTGGAAAACGGCAGCTATCGCATTGCGATCGGTGCACGGCCGCTCAAGGCTGTGCTGTTTGAGCTGCCGGCAAAGGCGGGTGTTTCTGCGCAGGAACTGGCGCAGAACTTTGCCGATGAAGTAAAGCAAAAAATTGTCACTGGCTCCAATATGCGCGGCAATGCCGAGTACCGCCGCCATCTGGCAGGCGTTCTGACAAAGCGTGCTGTTCTGGAACTGGAAGCACGCACGGCACAGGAGGAAAATTAAATGCAGATCACTCTTACATTGAACGGCATCAAGGTCACAGAGGATGTGGCTGCAGATATGCTGCTGATCGATTTTGTACGTGCCCACGGCTGCAAGAGCGTCAAGCGCGGCTGTGAGACCTCCAACTGCGGTCTGTGCACGGTGTTTCTGGACGAGAAACCGGTGCTGTCCTGCTCGGTACTGGCAGCGCGTGCCAGCGGCCACAGCATTACCACACTGGAAGGCCTGCAGGAAGAAGCCGCGGAGTTCGGCGGCTTTATCGCGGATCAGGGTGCAGAGCAGTGTGGCTTCTGCAACCCGGGCTTTATCATGAACGCGCTGGCCCTCTTCCGCGAGAATCCGTACCCCAGTGAGGAAGAAGTGAAGGAATATCTCTCCGGCAACCTCTGCCGCTGCTCTGGCTATGAGGGCCAGCTGCGCGGCATCATGAACTTTCTGGCATGGAAAAAGCAGAAGGAGGCCGCAGAATGAGTACCATCAACAAGCCTTTCCGTAAAAAGGATGCCATGCAGCTGGTCACCGGCCAGCCCGTCTATATGGACGATGTGATCCCGCAGGACTGCCTGATTGTAAAGCTGCTGCGCTCTCCGCACGCAAATGCCTTCGTCAAAACTATCAATACGGCTGTAGCAAAAAAGGTGCCCGGCATCGAGGCAATCTTTACATGGGAGGATGTGCCGCAGGATGCGCCGCGCTACACGCAGGCTGGCCAGACCTATCCGGAAGCCAGTCCGCGTGACCGCCTGCTCATTGACCGCCATGTGCGCTTTGTGGGCGATGTGGTGGCCATTGTGGCCGGTAAGGACGAAAAGTGCGTGGATAAGGCTCTCAAGCTCATCAAGGTGGAATATGAGGTTTTGGAAGCAGTGCTGGACTATCACACTGCCAAGGACAACCCCATTCTGGTGCATCCGGAGGACAACTGGGCCAGTCTGTGTCCGGTGGGAGCCGACAACAAACGCAACCTCTGCGCCCACGATGAGAGTGGTTCCGGCGATATCGATGCAGTGCTTGCAGCCAGCGATGTAGTCATTGACCACATTTACCACACCAAGGCCTGCCAGCAGGCCATGATGGAGACCTTCCGCACCTACTGCTCCATTGATACCTATGGGCGGCTGAATGTGCTCAGCTCCACGCAGATCGTGTTCCATGCACGGCGCAATATTGCGAACGCACTGCATATTCCCAAATCCATGGTGCGCGTGGCAAAGCCCCGCATCGGCGGCGGATTTGGTGCCAAGCAGACGGCGGTCAGTGAGGTATATCCGGCTTTTGTGACTTGGAAGACCAAAAAGCCCTCCAAGATCATTTTCAGTCGTGTGGAAAGCCAGATTGCATCCTCGCCGCGTCACGAAATGGAGATCCATGTGCGGCTGGGTGCCACGAAGGACGGCGTTGTGAAGGGCATTGATCTGTACACCCTTTCCAATACCGGTGCTTACGGTGAGCATGGCCCTACGACCGTGGGCCTTTCCGGTCACAAGTCCATCCCGCTGTACGGCAAGGCAGAAGCCTTCCGCTTTATCAGTGATGTGGTGTATACAAACCACATGTCTGCCGGTGCTTACCGCGGTTACGGCGCAACGCAGGGACTGTTTGCCGTAGAATCTGCTGTCAATGAACTGGCTCATAAGCTGAATATGGACCCCTTTGAGCTGCGGCTGAAAAACACCGTACAGGAGGGCGATGTGATGCCCGCCTACTATGGGGCTGTCAACACCAGCTGCGCGCTGGACCGCTGCCTTGTCAAGGTGCGGGATATGATCGACTGGGAGCACAAATACCCTGCCCGTGATATGGGCAACAGCAAGGTGCGCGCTGTCGGTATGGGCATGGCGATGCAGGGCTCCGGCATTTCCGGCATGGATGTGGGCAGTGCCACCCTGAAACTGAATGACGACGGCTTCTACACCCTGATGATCGGTGCGGCCGACATGGGCACCGGCTGTGACACTACACTGGCGCAGATCGCCGCCGAAGTGCTGGACTGCCCGCTGGACAATATCACGGTCTTCGGAGCTGATACGGATACCTCGCCCTATGACTCCGGCTCCTATGCGTCCAGTACCACTTACGTTACCGGAAAGGCCACCGAAAAGTGTGCCATGAAGCTGCGCGGCCAGATCTGCAAGCTGGGCGCAGAGCTGCTGGAATGCACCGAGGACGAGGTGAAATTTGATGGAAAAGATGTTTTCAAGAGCAAAGATCCCACACAGAAAAAGTCTCTGAGCGAGATCGCGTATGCTTCGCAGTTCGGCCATATGGTTCCGCTGGAAGCCACCGAAACGCATACGTCGCCTTTGTCGCCGCCGCCGTTCATGGTTGGTGCTGCTGAGGTGGAAGTGGATACTGAGACCGGCGAGGTAAAGCTGCTGGAGTTTGATGCCTGTGTGGACTGCGGCACGCCCATCAACCCGAACCTGACCCGTGTGCAGGCTGAGGGCGGTCTGCTGCAGGGCATCGGCATGACTCTGACCGAAAACATCACCTACGATAAAAATGGCTACCCGGAAGAGAACTCTCTGTTCCAGTACAAAATTCCGGCCCGCACCGATGTGGGCAAGATCAAGGTTGAATTCGAGAGCAGCTATGAACCCAACGGACCCTTTGGCGCAAAGTCCATCGGCGAGGTGGTCATCAACACGCCGCTGCCTGCCATTTCTGATGCGATCTATAACGCTATCGGCACCCGGTTCTATGAGCTGCCCATCACACCGGAAAAAATCGCCATGGCAGTTGCAGAAAAGCAGAAATGATCGACGAAAAAATTTTTCCGTTTCTTGCGGAGAAGGGACATGTTATTTCTCTGGTGGGCGGCGGCGGAAAGACCACACTGATGTACAATCTGGCTGCGCACTGCGCCCGCAAGGGCTGGCGGGTATTGGCCGCTACCACCACCCATATTATGCAGCCGCCCGGCGGGGTCTGGGCACAGACGGATGCAGAGCTTTTCCGCCTGTGGAAGTGCGGCAGTTATGCCGTGGCCGGAACCGCTGCACACGGCGGCAAATTGACGGCCCCGCCGCAGGCACAGCTGGAGCGCTGGATGACCCTTGCAGATATCGTGCTCATTGAAGCGGACGGCGCAAAACGGATGCCCTGCAAGGCACCCGCTGCGCACGAGCCGGTGCTTTTACCGCAGTGCGATACGGTTCTGGCCGTAGCAGGGCTTTCTGCGTTGAGGCATCCGCTCCGGGAGGTCTGTTTCCGGGCAGAGCTTGCCGCAGAGCTGCTTTGTGTTCCGCAAGATGCGCAGTTGACACCGGAACTTCTGGCAAATCTGCTTGCAAGTGAAGCCGGTGGAAGGAAGGCTGTAGGGGATCGCAGCTTTTATGTTGTACTCAATCAGGTCGATACAAAAGAGCAGGCTGCTCTGGCCCGGCAGGTGGCTGATATTCTGAAAAAAATTTATCGGATTTCCTGCGCTACGTCTCATTTCGAGAAAGGAGAACGTGCATGAGCAAAGAAGGCAAGATCGTGTTCTGCACCGGTGGCGGATGTACCGCAAAGCTGGGAGCAGGTGTGCTGAGCCGTATTCTGGAAAAGCTGCCGCGCGGTGCAAGAGACCCGAGCCTTCTGGTCGGGTACGACAGCCGGGATGATGCGGCTGTATACCGCATAACAGATGATATCGCGTTGGTACAGACAGTGGATTTTTTCCCGCCGATGGTGGATGACCCCTATACCTTCGGCCAGATCGCAGCGGCCAACGCCCTGAGTGATGTCTATGCCATGGGCGGCGAGGTGAAGACTGCACTGAACCTTGTCTGCTTCCCGGAGAGCATGGATCTGAACATTCTGGGCGAAATTCTGCGCGGCGGAGCCAAGAAGGTGGCCGAAGCGGGCGGAAGCCTTGCGGGCGGGCATTCCATTGCCGATACAGGTGTGAAATACGGACTTTCGGTGACTGGCCTTGTGGACCCGAAAAAAATGATATACGAATGATTCCGGCAGGCCCGGCGACAGCTGATTTTAATCAAAAGTTCTGGGACGTGGGCCTGATCGTGCACGGCAAACCGTAGTGGGCGGAGCGGCACCGAAAGATATGGCCGGTGCCATTGCGTCCATGACAACGCTGAACAAAAACGCTGCCGAGATCAGCCGAAAGTATACGGTCCACGCGGCAACCGATGTGACCGGTTTCAGTTTTCTGGGCCATCTGCACGAGATGATGGGCGGAAAGCTTTCCTGTATCATTGATGCACGGATGGTGCCGGTTCTACCGGGAGCCGAAAAAGCAGCAGATGATTTTTTGTATACCGCTGCCGGACAGCGCAACCGCAACCATACCGGCCCATATGTCACTTTTGAAAATGTGCCGTTTGCAATGGAAGAGGTGCTGTTTGACCCACAGACTTCCGGCGGACTATTGCTGGCTGTGTTGCCAGAAGAAGCAAATGCGCTGGAAGCGGAGCTGCAGGCCGCTGGCCTGCCCGCAAAGATCGTGGGTGAGATCATACCCAAAACCGAACAGGAAATCACTGTAAAATACTGATGGAGACCTACAATTATGATGCTGAAAGTTGATGCCCGTGGTGACACATGCCCGCTGCCCGTTGTAAAAGCCAAAAAGGCGATTTCTGAACTGAAGGGTGCCGGTGAGGTGGAAGTGCTGGTGGATAATGAGATCGCCGTGCAGAACCTTACCAAAATGGCCCAGCAGAAAGGTTATCAGTACAGCGCCGAAAAGCTGGCCGAGCGAGAATACCGCGTGCTGTTCACGGTCGGCGAAGCGTCCGAAACACCCACTGAAGAAGCACCGGCCTGTGCACTGGACACCCGCACGGACACGGTGGTTGCCATCAGCTCTGATAAAATGGGCATTGGCGCAGATGACCTTGGCAAGTCCCTGCTCAAGGCCTTTGTGTTCGCACTTACCCAGCAGGATCAGCTGCCCAAAACAGTGCTGTTCTATAACGGCGGCGCGTCCCTGACCTGTGAGGGTTCGCCCATGCTGGATGACCTGAAGGCACTGGAAGCACAGGGCGTGGAGATCATGACCTGCGGCACCTGCCTGAATTTCTATGGCCTGACCGAAAAGCTTGCTGTTGGCAGTGTGACCAACATGTACACCATCGTGGAAAAGCTGACGCAGGCAGGCAACGTGGTGAAACCGTGATCTATCTGGATAACGCTGCCACGACCCTGCGCAAGCCGCCGCAGGTAGAGCAGGCTGTGCTGGACGCAATGCGCACGGCAGGCAATCCGGGACGGGGTGCCCATGAGCCCACGCTGCACGCAAGCCGTCTTGTTTATGCTGCGCGGTGCGCAATGGCAAAGCTCCTCCACGCACCAGACCCGTCCTGTATTGCTTTTGCGGCAAATGCAACGGAGGCCTTGAACATTGCATTGGGTGGTCTTTTTGTACCGGGCGATCATATCATCACAACGGTATGTGAGCATAACTCTGTTCTGCGGCCGCTCTACCGGCTGCGGGAACAGGGCTTGCAGTTCAGTTTTGCAGGCGTGGATGAGCGCGGACGGCTGCAATATGATGACTGGGATAAGCTGGTTCAGCCCAATACAAAAGCGCTGGTCGTAACAGGTGCTTCCAATGTGACCGGCAACGGAACGGATCTTGCAAAAGCAGCGGGTTTTGCGCACCGGCACGGCCTGCTGCTGATCGTGGATGCGGCCCAGACGGCGGGTTCACAGGCCATTGACGTACAGGCACTGGGCATTGATGTGCTATGCTTCACTGGGCATAAGGCGCTGCTTGGCCCGCAGGGAACAGGCGGCTTGTATGTGCGCCCGGGGCTTTCCATCCAGCCATTGGTAGTGGGAGGCAGCGGCGTACACAGCTTTGATGAACAGCATCCTGCACAGATGCCCACCGCTCTGGAAGCCGGGACGCTCAATGTTCCGGGTCTGGCGGGCCTGTGTGCCGGTGTGGAATGGATTCTGGCTCAGGGCGTGGAAACGCTGTGTGCAAAAGAAACTGCACTGGCGGCGCTCTTTTATAAAAACATTCGAGATCTGCCGAACGTGAAGATCTACGGCGACCCGGAAATGGCGCTGCACGCTCCTATTATCTCGCTCAACATCGGAGACGAAGATTCAGCCCACATTGCAGATATTCTGTGGGAGGACTACAGCATCTGTGTGCGTGCCGGTGCGCACTGTGCACCGCTGATGCATAAAGCGCTGGGCACGGTGGAGCAGGGCGTGGTACGGTTCAGCTTTTCGCATTTCAATACGGAAGCCGAAGTGCTGCAGACCGCAGCCGCTGTTCAGGAGCTTGCACAGGAGATCTGATATGCGCATCAAAAAAACTTATATTGTTCTTTCATTCCGCACAACGCTGGATGCCATGGAATGGGAAAAGCAGTGCCTTGCGGAGAAGGTTCCGGGCAGGCTCATCCCACTGCCGCGCGAGATCTCCGCAGGCTGCGGCCTTGCCTGGCGGATGCTGCCGGAAGAATTTGAGCAGTGGCAGAACCGGCTGGACCCGGCACGTTACGATCAGGCCGCAGCGGTAGAACAGTAATAAAGATAAAACAGGAGAATGACGCATGGGTAAAATGCCGCTTTATACAATGCTGCAAAAAGCCTGTTCTGCGGGCGGCTGGACGATGGTGGCCCAGTTAGAGGGCGATGCCGCGGGGAGCCAGCTGCTTTTGCTGGAGGGCAGGCCTGTGTGGCAGAGGGGAGACAGCACCGTACTGCTGCAGCACCTGACAGAACTGCAGGGCTGCACAGCAGCTGGTATCCACTCTGTTGCAGGCACAGACATCTTTGCGGAGCGCTTTGGCGCGGTGCCGCAGCTGGTAGTCTGCGGCGGTGGACATGTGGCTGCAGCCGTTGTGCAGCTTGCAAAGCTGCTGGGCCTGACGGTCCTTGCAATGGATGACCGCGAGGAATATGCACAGCAGCTGCGGCTGGCCGGAGCCGATAAAGTGCTCTGCCTGCCGTTTGATAAAGCGCTTGCGCAGGTACCTGACGGCGCAGAGACTTATTTTGTGGTCGTCACCCGGGCACATGCATTTGATGTGGACTGCCTGAAGGTGATATTAAAAAAGCCTGCAGCCTATGTTGGCATGATGGGCAGCCGCGGGCGTGCCGCACTGGTGCGCCGTCAACTTCTGGAAGCCGGTATCGATGCCGAAAGAGTGGAGGCGTTGTACGCCCCCATCGGGCTTTCCATCGGCTCACAGACGGCAGAGGAGATCGCACTTTCCATTCTGGCACAGATCGTATCGATCAAGAATGCGCGTCCGCAGACGGAGGGCTTTTCATCTGCCCTTCTGGAAGCCATGGCTCAGACAGATGCCGCCGGGCAGCAGGCGGTGCTTGCCGTGATTGCGGCGCGGCACGGCTCTACGCCGCGGGAAATCGGCGCAAAAATGCTGGTTCGCGCAGACGGCTCTATTGTGGGCAGCGTGGGCGGCGGTATTATGGAGCACCGCACCATTCTGGCTGCACAGGAAATGCTGACGGGAGCTGCTCCGGCGTATCAACGGCTGCATTTTTCGGCAGACGGCAAAAATGATGATGCAGCAATTGCTGCCTGCGGTGGGTCTATGGAGATCGTATTGACTCGACTCCAGCCCGGAGAGGAGATCAAATGAAGAAGGATGCACTGATCCTTGTGCGCGGCGGTGGCGACCTTGCTACCGGCACCATTCACCGGCTGTGGAGCGCAGGCCTGCGTGTGCTGGTGCTGGAAGCGGAGCATCCGGCGGCGATCCGGCGGCAGGTTTCTCTGTGCGAAGCCGTTTATGAAGGTGAGACCGCCGTTGAAGGTCTGCGTGCGGTACGGATCGAAACTCTGGCGCAGGCAGAAGAAATCTGGAAACAGAATGCCGTTCCTGTTCTGGTAGACCCGCAAGGCAAAAGCATTGCGCCCGCAAAGCCGGATGTCCTTGTGGATGCGATCCTTGCCAAAAAGAATCTTGGCACAACGCGGGATATGGCACCCCTGACCATTGCACTCGGCCCCGGTTTCACGGCCGGGCAGGATGTGGATGTGGTGGTGGAGACCAAACGCGGCCACCGGCTGGGACGCATCATTCGGGAAGGCAGTGCCATCCCTGATACCGGCATTCCCGGAATCATTGGCGGCTACGGCAAAGAGCGCGTGATCCATGCCGGCACGGCCGGTATATTTATGGATCTCCGCAAAATTGGAGATATCGTGGAAGCGGGTGAGACCATTGCGCAGATCCGCACGGCAGATGGTGCCATGATTTCTGTGACCACGCAGATCACGGGCATTCTGCGCGGACTTCTGCGCAGCAGTTATCCGGTAACGCCCGGTTTTAAGGTGGCCGATATAGACCCCCGCAAAGAGGAACTTTCCAACTGTTTTCTCATTTCGGATAAGGCCCGCTGCATCGCGGGCAGTGTGCTGGAACTTGTCTGCGCTCAACTGTGGAAATAAACCTGTAAAAAGCAAAAACCTCCGCTTCCCAGCGGCAGTACCGACAGGGAAGCGGAGGTTTCTATTTTTCATTTCAGTTGCGGTAACAGCGGTCCTGACCTACCAGCCAGTCCTCACACAGGCGCTGGGCTTCCTCCAAACTGCGGCTCTCGCAGTCGAAGAATGCACCGTGCATCGAGCGATAGGAGTAGTGAACTCTCGGAATACCGTTGCCATCCTTGAAGCGTTCGCAGCGTTCTTCACCGGGCATCAGAAAAAGTTGTTCCATGGTTCCTTCTCCTTTGATTTCAGCATTCCGGAGCGGCCGGCCGGGTGCAAGCCGCACAACGCTTGCTATTGTAGCACGCAGGGGAGAAGTTTGCTATTGCCTTTTTGGCCAAAGATATGTTTTGTTTTTCTCTGCGGTTGTGGCACAAAAGGTCTTGACAAGATCATTCGTACAGGATGCATTCCTGTTCCTGCATTTTCTTTTTTGCCGCTGACGCTTTGCAGGGGCAGCTGCCTTGGCGTATGAAAAAACCGATGGAACGGATGAAAATATTTTGTATACTTTTCACAGTTTTCTTCTCGAGATTTTGGTGGTACAATAGAAGCATTAAAATATATCCTTTCAGGAGGAGCACATGGCAGAAAAGAATATTGAACTGGATAGTGTAGAGGTCGCCGCAGCTGTTTTTGGCAACTGCGACCGGAACATCCGTCTGCTGGAGAACGAATTTTCTGTTACGGCGGTCTGCCGGGGCACGCAGCTGCGGCTTTCAGGCGAACCGGCCAATGTTGCCGCGGCCAGCCGCGCTGTGGAGGGAATGCTGCTTCTGATCGAGAATCATACACCGCTGGAAGACCAGACCGTGCGCTACTGCATCAGTCTGGCGCACGACGGAGCAGAAAAGCGGGTCAAGGAACTGACCGAAGATTTTGTTACCGTAACGGTCAAGGGACGGCCGATCCGGCCCAAAACACTGGGCCAGAAGGAATATCTCAATGCCATCCGCACCAATGCCATCACCTTTGGCGTTGGCCCGGCGGGTACCGGCAAGACCTATCTGGCCGTTGCCATGGCGGTAAAGGCTTTTAAAGCCAAGGATGTTTCCCGCATCGTGCTCACCCGCCCGGCAGTGGAAGCAGGTGAAAAGCTGGGCTTTCTGCCCGGTGATCTGCAGCAGAAGGTAGACCCTTATCTGCGCCCGCTGTATGACGGCCTGTTTGATATGCTTGGTGCCGAAACTTACGAGCGCCTTGTGGAAAAGCAGATTATTGAGGTTGCACCGCTTGCCTATATGCGCGGACGCACGCTAGATGATTCCTTTATCATTTTGGACGAGGCACAAAACACCACACCGGAGCAGATGAAAATGTTCCTCACACGTATGGGTGTCGGCTCCAAGGTGGTGGTTACCGGTGATGTGACCCAGATCGATCTGCCGGAACGCACCCGCAGCGGTCTTGTGGATGCACTGCACGTGCTTAAAAATGTAAATGGGATTGCACAGTGCTATTTTACTGAGAAAGATGTTGTGCGCCACCGTCTTGTGCAGGAGATTATCAAGGCTTACGAAAAGGCTGCACACCCTGAAAAATAAAATCACCAGAATTCATATAAAGCCATCAAAAACAGAAAGGAGTGGACTGATTTATGTCCAATAAAGTTTTGATCACCAATTCACAGAAGGCCGTCAAGGTTCCTTCCGGTCTGCGCATTCTCATCCGCCGTGCCTGTAATGCCGTGCTGGAGTATGAGCATTTTGAAGCTCCTGCAGAGATTAGCGTGACCTTTGTGGATAACGCCGCCATTGCTGAGCTGAACAACCAGTACCGCAACAAGCCCATGCCCACCGACGTGCTGAGCTTCCCTCTGGGTGTAGACGGCAAATATGATGTTGACGAGAACAACGGCTGCAAAATGCTGGGTGACATCGTCATCAGTATGGAGCGTGCACAGGAGCAGGCAAACCTCTACGGCCATCCGCTGCAGCGTGAGGTGGCGTTCCTGACGGTGCACTCCATGCTGCACCTGCTGGGCTACGACCACGAAAATGGCGGTCTGGAAGCCATGCGGATGCGTGAGAAAGAGGAAGCTGTTCTGCTGCAGCTGGGCCTGCCGCGCACCGTAAGCTATACCGAGTAATAGATTCACCGTGCGGTTGCCGCACAATACAGACAGGAGCTAGATTTTGAGTAACGCTACACCCATTCAGGGGCATTATGATACTTCTTCCGTTTTGTGGCTGTCATTGGCCGTCCCAATGTAGGCAAATCCAGTCTGACCAACCTTCTGGTTGGCGAAAAGGTAGCCATCGTCACTTCCAAGCCGCAGACCACCCGTACCCGCATTACCGGCGTGATCACCCGCGGGCCGCTGCAGTATGTGCTGCTGGATACACCCGGTGTGCACAAGGCACGCAACAAACTGGGTAAACGGATGGATAAGACTGCCAGCGATTCCATTGCAGATGTGGATGTTTCCATGATGCTGTTTGAGCCTTACGGCGCACTGAATGAATCGGAAATGGTGCTGGTGGATATGCTGCGCAGCAGCGGCGGCCCGGCAATTGCAGTCATCAACAAGACCGACCTTGTCAAGGAGCCTGCTGATCTGGAAGCCCGCAAAGAAGAGCTGAAGGCATTGGGTGTATTCGACGATATCTACACCATCAGCGTCCGTGATAACGACGGCTGCGAAGTGCTGTTCGATGCTTTGAGCCGCTATGCTGTGGAAGGCCCGCATTATTTTGATGATGATGCCTACACGGATATGCCGGAAAAGGAGCTTGTGGCGGAGGTCATCCGTGAAAAGGCCCTGCTGTTCATGCGCGACGAGATCCCCCATGGCATTGCTGTTGTGGTGGAGCGCTTCAAAGAGCGCCCGGGCACCGACCTGATCGATATTGATGTAAATATCTACTGCGAGCGCGAAAGCCACAAGGGCATGGTCATTGGAAAAGGCGGTGCAATGCTGAAAAAAATTGCCAGTGCTGCCCGTGCAGACTGCGAAGAGTTTTTGGGCTGCCGCGTCAATCTGCAGTGCTGGGTAAAGGTAAAATCCGATTGGCGCGATAACGAGTTCCTGCTGAACAACTTTGGCTTCAAGCAGAACACCAATAACCGCTGACACTTGCCAAAGCAGGACAGAATTCCCTTGGATGAACGGTTAAAATAAACCTGACACTATCCGTAACAGGGAAGAGGTGCTGCAAATGGATGCACAAGCAAGCTGGCAGGCGTTTGCCTGCACGGGAAACATTCTTCGTTATCTCGATTATAAACAACAGCGGCCGGAAGAAACCCCGGCAGAGGACCAAGAAAATGGAAGCCTTTGTAACCACGGGTCTGGTGCTGAAGGAGACCCGCTATAAGGAATCGGACCGCATTCTGACGATCCTGACACCGGAACTGGGCGTGATCTCGGCAGCAGCGCAGAGCAGCCTGCGGCTGAAGAGCAAGCTGTTCAGCGCGTGCGGGCTGTTCTGCTACTCCGAGTTCACACTGGTGCCGGGCCGCAACATGTACACTGTGCGGGAAGCAGAAGTGAAAAATGTCTTTCACGGCATCTCGTCCAGCATTGAGGGCATGAGTCTTGCCATGTATATGGCTGAAATGGCAATGACCCTTTCGCCCACCGGGCAGGAGGCACAGCGGGAGCTTCGGCTGCTGCTCAACTGTTTCTATATGATCAGCGAGAGCAAAACGGATCTGCGGGTGATCAAGGCCGTGTTTGAACTGCGTACCATGAGCGAGTGCGGCTTTATGCCGCAGATCGTGTGCTGCCGCGATTGCAGCGCCTATGATGGTGCTGCGTTCTATCTGGATGTGCAGGAAGGCCATCTGCTCTGTGCAGACTGCGCCGCAAAAGCAGGAAAGACCTGCAACCTTGATCAGGGCGCACTGTATGCGCTGCGGCACATCTGCCTTGTGGACGACAAAAAAATATTTGCATTCAAAATTTCTGTGGGCAGTCTGGAAAAGCTTTCCGCAGTGGCAGAGCGCTATGCACTGACCCACATGGACAAGCCTTTGAAAAGCTATGACTTTTTAAAGACCCTGCTGCCCTGAGCATAAAGGGAACCTATGGAAACAAGTTACTTAAAAACTCTGGAACTGGATAAGATCATCGCCCGTGCCGCAGAGGGCTGCGTGTGCAAGGAAGCGCGCGAAATGCTGCTTGCCACTCAGCCGCAGTGCGACCCGGACGAGGTGCGCTATGCGCTGGAACAGACCGATGCCATCAACACCCTGCTGATCAAAAACGGCTCCCCGCGCTTTGGCGGCGTGGAGAATGTCAGTCAGCTGGCGGCCCGCGCCGTAAAAGGTGGCGTACTTTCAATGGGCGAGCTGTTGATGGTGGCTGGTGCACTGCGCAATTTTCAGAATCTTTCAAGCTGGTATGGTGCTTCGGAGCACGACGCTCTGCCTACAGACGATCTGTTCTATGCGCTGGCACCGCAGCCGGGCCTGGAACAGCAGATCTCCAGCGCCATTCTGGCACCGGATGCCATGGCAGACACGGCCTCTCATACCCTGAACGACCTGCGCAAAAAAATCCGCGCAACGGAGAACAGCATCCGTGACCGTCTGGAGAGCATGGTCCGCAATATGGATACCTCCAAGTATCTACAGGAAAGCGTGGTTTCCATGCGCAATGGCCGGTATGTTGTGCCGGTCAAGAGCGAATACCGCGGTGAGGTGAGCGGCATTATTCATGATGTTTCGTCGACCGACGCACTGTCTTGTGAGCGCAGCGTTGTGGAAGCCAATGCCCGCATTTTGCAGTACCGTGCGCAGGAAGCGCAGGAGATCGAGCGCATTCTGGTGGCCTTTACCGCACAGGTGGCCGCCATTGAGCCGCAGTTCCAGTACAGCTACAAGGCTATGCTGGAGATCGATGTTCTGCTGGCAAAGGCACGGCTGGCTTTGGATCTCAAGGCATTCAAGCCTGCTGTCCGCACCGACGATTCCTTCTCGCTGATCCGTGCGCGCCACCCGCTGATCGATCCTAAAAAGTGCGTGCCTGTGGATATTGCTCTGGGCAGAGATTACGATTCGCTGATCATCACCGGACCGAACACCGGTGGCAAAACTGTCACCTTGAAAACAGCGGGCCTGCTGTGCGCCATGGCGCAGTGCGGCTTTCTGATCCCGGCTGACGAGCGCAGCGAGATCTGCGTATTTGACGAATTTCTGGTGGATATCGGCGATGAACAGAGCATTGAGCAGAGCCTTTCCACCTTCTCCGGTCATATGAAAAAGATCACCGGCATTCTGGAGCTTGCCATGCCGCACACACTGGTGCTGCTGGACGAGCTTGGTGCCGGTACCGACCCCGCCGAAGGTGCTGCGCTGGCTGTGGCCATCATTGAAGAGCTGCGCCGCCGCGGCGTGCTGCTGATGGCCACCACTCACTACGCTGAGCTGAAGGTGTTTGCTCTGGAAACCAAGGGCGTTGTCAATGCCAGCTGTGAGTTTGATCTGGAAACGCTGCGCCCGACCTATAAGCTGAGCGTCGGCGTGCCGGGCAAATCCAATGCGTTCCTCATCAGCGAAAAGTTGGGCATCCCGGAGCGCGTGATCGAAGCGGCACAGCAGCATCTTTCCGCAGAGGATAAGCGTCTGGATGCCGTTCTGGGACAGCTGGATGATCTGAAGCTGCAGCTGAAGGAAAGCCAGAACGAGGTGGAAGAGCTGAAAAATGAAGCTTCCCACCAGCTGGAAGCCGCGCAGAAAAAGCGTGATGAGCTGATCCGTCAGGGCGAAAATGAACTGGAAGCTGCCCGTGCCAAGGCTCGTGCGCTGGCACAGCAGGTGGAAAGTCAGGCTTACGCCCTGACCGACGAACTGCGTCAGCTGCAGAAGGACGAGCGCATGAGCACCCAGCAGAAAGCTCAGCGCGCCCGCGAGATCGCCAAAAAAGAATCGGAAAAGCTGTTTATCGGCTCCGAGGCTGTGCATAACCCCGTCAAGGAATTTGTGCCGCTGAAAGAGGTCAAGGTAGGGCAGGAGGTCTGCATTGCAGAGCTGAACCAGCTGGCCACCGTATTGGCCTTGCCGGATAAAAACGGCGATGTTCTGGTGCGTGCAGGCATCATCAAGACCAAAGTTCCGCTCAAGGGCTTGAAACAGCCGGAAAAGCTGGTCAAGGAAAAGAAACCGCAGACTAAAGCACAGCAACGCTATTCCCGCCTGACCGGCGATGCCAACCGCCCGAACGGCAGGGTAGAGAGGGTACAGCGTTCCGCCAAGATGGAATGCAATCTGCTGGGCCTGACGGTGGACGAAGCGCTGCCGGAGGTGGATTCCTTTATCGACCGTGCCATCCTGAACGGACAGACAGTGGTTTATCTGATCCACGGCAATGGAACCGGTGCGCTGCGCACAGCTATCCACAAGCATCTGCGCGGCAACCGCATGGTCAAAAGCTTCCGTCTGGGCCGTTATGGCGAGGGTGAAAGCGGCGTGACCGTGGTAGAGCTGAAATAAAGAAAAAGCTATCCGAAGGATTTTTCGGGTAGCTTTTTCTCACATTGAAGGAATTTGCAGAGCAGAATCGTATTCTATAAAGAATGCTAATATAAGGATGTAAGCCAAAATGGCAAAACGATATTCCAATGCCGCGCACTCAAAAAGACGAAAACAGACTTCTCATGTGCTCAAAAATACGGTCATTCTGCTTTTTTGCGCAGTGGGCATCTGGTTTGGCAGCTCACTCTGGCATGCAGCGCTGACTCTGCAGACAGCTCAGCCAGCGGAAAGCATCGCCGGTGAAGAATTCCGTCCGCAGGTCGGTGATCCGCCTTACCGCGTGGTGATCGATGCTGGGCACGGTGGTACAGACCCGGGTGCAAGGGGAGTGATCGAAGAAAAAGATATGACCGCAGCAACCGCCTCGGAACTGATCCGGCTGCTGCAGCAGGACTCTAATTTTATTCCACTGCAGACCCGTGACAGCTTTGATGAAACCACTACGCCCGCCCAGCGTGCCGCCAGAGCGGACGAACAGGCACCGCAGCTGCTGCTTTCCATCCACGGCAACTCAGCTGCAAATGGCTCCACTGCATCCGGCTTTGAGTGCTATCCGGCAGTGCCGGGCCGGACTTGGCATCAGGAAAGCTTTTACTTTGCGCAGCTGCTTGCCAAAGGAATGCAGGCTGTAGGAGCATCTCTGCGTGGGCGCGGGGAGTCCGATACATTTATTATCTGGAAACGATCAGAAGCAACTGGTGGAAAGCACCCACACCGAGGTGCGTGCAGAGCGAAGCTTTACGTTGCTGGAAGATGTAAATTGTCCGGCAGTGCTGGCAGAGCAATGCTTTGTAACGAATGAAGCAGATGTTGCACAGTTCGGCAGCGAAGAAGGTTGTAAAAAAACAGCCCGCGTTTATTACGAAGCGATCTGTGCATACTTTGGCACACAGCCGCAGGCCGAGCAGCTTGCCGGGTTCACTTTAAATTAAAAAGTATCAGCATAGCATCACCAAGGGAGAAGAAGCGATAACATTCTGAACCCAACACCATACAGCCATCAGTATTTTAAGACCGCTGAACTCATAACCAGAAGAGAAGGGCGGTCTTATTTTTTTGAGTGTATAATTTTCGTATAATGCACGTTATGCGAAATGCGGGGAAGCGAAAAATCTCTATTTTCCTGAATCTGGCCTTTTTCCGCGACCTGCGGATCTGCAGCCATCTGTAATACCGTATGATTCAACTTTTGCGTTTTTTATATTTTTGTGTCTCATTAGTATTTTGGTGCTACAATCTTTTTATGGACTTACAAATTACAAATGCTGCACAGTCTGCCGCTGCCATGCGCGCTTGCATTTTATTTTTCCAGATTCTCTTTTTATGTTGCTATAAGTTCTGTGGTCATTCTGATCTTTTTATTTTTCTGTGAACGACCATTTGCTCGTACGATTTCAAATCGCTGGCCAGATCACAGCTTATCATTCCATTATTTATATAAATATATCTATAAAAATACCGCCGATGACATGTCCGCACCTTGGACGCGTCACAGACGGTATCGTTCCATTTTATGGGTATTCTTATGTGGTTCAGGAATTTCCGTTTCCAGCGCTCGCATCAGGCTTCATTGCAAGCACGGAAGCATCCAGCCCGATGCCATCCTGAGCCGCACCCTCAAAGGCTTTCATGGGCACAGACGAAAGTTCCTCATCCAGAGCTGAATCCTCTGCTGTCTCCCCTGTTTCCTTTTCTGTTGTATCCAAGATGTGAGAAGATGTTTTGGGCTTTTTGACCTTGCCCAGCGGGTTTTCTTCAATAGCCGCGCGCACCTGAAATTCCTGTAGGTGCGTATAAATTTGTGTGGTAGACACGTTGCTGTGGCCCAAAAGCTGCTTGAGTGTAAGGATATCCACATTGCCGGTCTGATACATCAGAGTTGCGGCAGTGTGGCGCAGCTTATGTGTGGAAAAGCCTTTTAATCCGGCTGCTTTCATTGCACCGGTCACTAGCTGTTCTACCCTGCGGTTCGAGATACGCTCTTTGCGCCGTCGGGTAATAAAGACCGCCTTTTCCTGCGGCAGAAGCCCCTCCATCGTATTGCGTTTGCCCAGATACAGCCGCAATGCTTCCATGCAGGCATCATTCAGATAAACCATGCGCTCCTTGTGGCCCTTGCCAAACAGGCGTATTTGGCGGTTTTCCAAATCAATGTCGTCCAGATTCATGCCGACAAGCTCTGCCAGACGCATTCCACAGTTCAAAAACAGCGTCACCATGCAATAATCCCGCTCCGGAAAATCGCTTTGGGTCTGCGTGCTTTCCAATAACTCCATGGACTGCTCCGCCGTCAGATATTTGGGCAGTACCTTATCCTGTTTGGGTGGGTGGATGGCCGCAGTCGGATCAGCATCCAGCCGGTTGACCTGATTGACCAGGTAATCATAAAAGCCGTGCAGGCTTGCCAGCCGCCGGGCCGTTGAGGACTTTTTGTTGCCGCACTCGCGGTTTAAAAAGTACAGATATTCGTAGATATCCTCCTTTGTTACGGAGGCCCAGAATGCGGTGTCCAGCCCTTTGGGGTCGATATCCTTCATCTCGCTGTCTTCGGGCACAAGCCCACGGCGGCGCTTCATAAAACGGCTGAATCCGCGCAGATCACAGTAGTAGCTGAACGCCGTGTTTGCGCTTTTGCCCGCGATCACTTCCAGATAGCGGACGTATTCTACAATGTCCGGCGCAGCATCATCGAAGGGCTTGTGCTTGCCGGGATTTTTCTCGTCCAGATAGATCGACATTGTTTTTCCTCTTATAAGCGGTCAGATTTCAGGGCATTGATCGCATCGGTGATATAAGCCGCGCCGATCAGCTGCATTCAGATAATCTGCCGGGCTCAGATGATTCAGGCTGTGCTTCGGGATCACCGCACGTTCAAAGCCGATACGCTCTGCCTCATGCAGGCGCTGTTCCAGATTGGGTACGCTGCGCACTTCACCGCCAAGGCCGACCTCGCCAATGGCGATCAGCTTATCGCTGACGGGCCTGTCCAGCAGCGAGGAGACCATACTCAAGCAGACAGAAAGATCACAGGCAGTATCACGCAGCGCAATGCCGCCCACGATGTTGATATATACATCCAGGTTGCCAAAGAAATACCCTGCACGCTTTTCCAGCACAGCAATCAGCAGATTCATGCGGTTGTAGTCGTAGCCGCTGCAGGCACGGCGCGGTGCTGGAAAATTGGTTTTGGTTGCAAGGGCCTGAATTTCGCTCAAAATGGGACGGCTTCCCTCCATGGTACAGGCCACACAGTTGCCGGAAACGCCAAGAGGACGGCCTTCCAGCAGCATCTGTGAAGGGTTTTCGATCTCAGCAAGGCCCTGCCCCGTCATATCAAACATGCCCAGCTCATTGGTGGAGCCATAACGGTTCTTGGCCGCACGCAGGATGCGGTACGGCAGCATTTTATCGCCCTCAAAGTAAAGCACCGTATCCACGATATGCTCCATGACTTTGGGGCCTGCAATGGCACCGTCCTTGTTCACATGGCCCACAATGAACATGGGGATCTCCTGCTTTTTGGCCACGGCCAGCAGGCGGGCCGCACTTTCCTTGACCTGACTTACCGTACCGGCGGAGGACGAGATATCCATGCAGCGCATCGTCTGGATGGAGTCGATGACCACGAGATCCGGCTTTTCTTTTTCGATCAGGCCGCAGATCTCGTCCACATCATTCTCCGCTGCCAGAAAGATGTTATCCTGCGGCACTTTCAGCCGGGCAGCGCGCAGCTTGACCTGCCGCACCGATTCCTCGCCAGTGATATACAAAACGCTGTGCTGGTTGGAAATAGCACCGCACAGCTGCAGAAGCATAGTAGATTTGCCCACACCCGGCTCACCGCTCAAAAGCACAACGCCGCCCAGCACAATGCCGCCGCCAAGTACACGGTCCAGCTCCGAAATGCCGGTCAGAATACGGCTTTTTTCTTCGGTCATGCTGATCTCAGAAAGGCGTTTTGCGGTCAGGGTGGTCACCCCTTCCGGGCGGGCGGCTGCCGCCTGTTTGGCTGCGGCAGTACCTGCTTTGGGGGCTTCCGCTACAACGTCCTCGTTCATCGTGTTCCAGCTGCCGCAGCTTGGGCAGCGGCCCATCCAGCGGGGGCTTGTCTCGCCGCAGTTGGAACACACATATACAGTTTTCAGTTTTGGTTCCTTCATCAAAAAAGCTCCTGTTACATTGTCTTGGCTTTATTATTCTCTATTGTAGCATATAACAAGCAAACCCGCAAGAAAAGCCCTTGCTCAAAGCCTGCTTCCAATGCTTGCAAGCGCTGCAGAAATGCCGCACAGCGGCACAAATAACGTCAGCGTCAGCAGATACTGCCGGATGAATCCATGTGGCCGGACGATCTCCCGGTCAGGCCCTGCTGCAAAAAAGGAACAGACGCGGATCTGGCTGCTCACCCGCAGAGAATCTGTGCCGAGCGTGCACAGCCCTGCAGAAGCAGCTGCCGCAGGCAGAAATGCAAGCAGCAGAAGCCACGTTTCTCTTTTCAGTGCCGTGTCGGAAAGCAGCTGCACAAACAGCGTCCCGTTTCCCAGCCCATAGAACATCGTAAACAAAAAGATCAAAACCGGCCCCAGTGCGGAAAAGCCCATCAGGAACAGAAGGGTCGCGGCCGCAGCAAGCGTAAGATATTCCGTTCCGAAAAGGCTGGCCGCAGTATGTGCATCTGCAGCGGCAAACAGGCCGCGCCAGCTTTGCAGGTAATATTGCAGCCAGTCCGGCTGCTGCTTTTCGCAGAAAGCCAGAAGCACGCCAGCTGAGCCAGAGCCGATCAGAAAGGCACAGACGAGCAGCCAGCAGGTTTTCTGCCGGGTTTCCGTGTTATGTCTCTGCAGCGGTGAAGGCACTTTCGGTGCGGATCGTTCTGGCGGCAGTGTTTTCTGCGGCTGCGGCAGAAGCGCAGCTTCACCTGTGGGAAGCTGCTGCGCGGCTTCTGGCAAGTGCGCTGGCGTTCCTGTTTGCTGATAGACCCACATGATCGAACCTCCTTGTTTTATTTGTTCAGCTGCGGCGCTTTTTCTCCCGGGTCACCATGCCCAGCAATCCGCCAATACTGCCGCACAGGATCAGCACAGCAAACCGCAGCAGCGGCGGCTCTTCCGTAAGCGTACCGGAAGGAACGCTGAGCACCACGAGCAATGCCGCATAAAACAGGCCCTGTACAAGCCCACACAGCAGGCCGCGTTCCTTTTTGCAAAATGCAGCGATCCAACCGCTGCAAAGGCTCCCTGCACCAACGGCTGCTGTTGCCAGCGGCGGTGCGGCGGCACCAGAATAACCCTGTGCTGTCATCAGCGCTGCCATTGCGGCCAGCCAGCCCGCTGTGACCATAACGCCGACTGTCCCAGCCAGCAGAAGAACCCGGAGTTCCGCCGGGAAAAGTTTTTTCTCAGACATAAAAACGCGCCTCCCTGCCAGTAATCTATGCAGGAAGACGCGTTTGATATGCTCTTAATTGTTTGAAGAAAAAGCTTACTTCTTGTCAGCCTTGTCCATGTTCAGCTTTTCAACAGCGGAAATTGCAGTCTTGGTGAAGCGAATCTTCACACGGTCAGCACCGGTCTCCAGAACAAAGGTATCGTCCTTGATTGCAACAACACGGCCAATGACACCGCCAATGGTGGTGACCTGATCGCCGATCTCCAGGCTGCTGCGCATTGCGGCATCCTTCTTCTCCTGCTTCTTCTGGGGACGATAGATCATGAAGTACAGCAGAACCAGCATCAGAGCCAGTGTGAAGAACAGGCTGATGTAGCCTTCGGAAGTGGTAGTCAGAAATTGCATGGGGCAAAATCTCCTCTCAAAATTCAGATAAGCTTATTATACCTTTTTAAACGACCTGTTGCAAGGCTTATTCTCAAATTCGGGTATCCAGAAGCTTTACATATTTATCGTGGAAAGCCGTGAAGGTGCCTGCATCCAGCTCATCCCGGATGCGCTCCATCAGATGGTTATAGAACCACAGGTTGTGCATGACGGCAAGGCGCATTCCCAAAATCTCCTCCGCTTTGAACAGGTGGCGGATATAGGCACGGGAATAGCTGCGGCAGACCGGACAGCCACAGGCAGGATCAATAGGGCGTTCATCGCGCTCATACTTTGCATTCTTGATGTTGATGATACCGCCCCAGGTGTTCAAGTGGCCGTGGCGTGCATTACGGCTGGGCATCACGCAGTCAAACAGATCCACGCCGCGGGAAACTGCCTCAATGATATTGCCGGGGGTGCCAACGCCCATCAGGTAGCGGATCTTATCCTTGGGCATGTGGGGCTCCACCTGACTGATCATTTCATACATCACCTCGGTGGGCTCGCCCACAGCCAGACCGCCGATGGCGTAACCGTCCAGATCAAGGTCTGCGATCTGCTTCATGTGCTCCACACGCAGATCCGCAAAGGTGCAGCCCTGATTGATGCCAAACAGCAGCTGATCGGGATTCACGGAAATGCCCTCGTGCTTCAGGCGGGCCATTTCAATCTTACAGCGTTTCAGCCAACGGGTCGTTCGTTCGCAGCTGGCCTTGGAATAATCGTGCTGTGCGGGGTTCTCTACGCACTCGTCAAAGGCCATGGCGATGGTAGAACCAAGGTTTGCCTGGATCTGCATGCTCTCTTCCGGTCCCATAAAGATGCGGTGGCCGTCCAGATGGGAGGCAAAGGTCACGCCCTCTTCGGTGATCTTGCGCAGCTTTGCCAGACTGAATACCTGAAATCCACCGCTGTCGGTCAGAATGGGGCCGTTCCAGCGGGTAAATTTGTGCAGACCGCCCATATCGGCTACCAGCTTGTCGCCGGGGCGCAGATGCAGGTGGTAGGTGTTGCACAGCATGACCTGTGCGCCAATGTCTTTCAGGTCCTGAGCAGACAACCCGCCCTTGATGGCACCGGCGGTAGCCACGTTCTGAAAAGCGGGCGTCTGCACCGTGCCGTGCACGGTCTTGAACTCGCCCCGCCGGGCGTCGTGTTCCTGCTTGAGCAGCTTATAGGTCGTCAAAGAAGGCATAGTTTTTGTTCCTTTCTGTGCACGGAAAACAGCCGTGCGATCTTCATGAAAAAGCCCGGGATCAGGCTCATCAACAACAGAATAGCGGGAAAAATAATCAAAGAATCAGCATTGCATCGCCAAAAGAGAAGAATCTATAACGTTCCTCCACAGCCACCTTATAGGCTGCCATGGTCTTTTCGTAGCCATACAGGGCCGACACCAGCATGATAAGGGTGCTTTCCGGCAGGTGGAAGTTGGTGATCAGGCCGTCGATGCAGTTGAACTTCACGCCTGGATACAGGAAGATAGAAGTGTTGCCGCTGCAGGCGCGGATCTCGCCGTACTTTGCGGCAACGGCTTCCAGCGTGCGGCAGCTGGTGGTACCCACGGCGATCACACGGTGACCGGCAGCCTTGGTATCGCGGATCATCTGCGCCGTTTTTTCGTCGATGCAGTACCATTCGCTGTGCATTTTGTGATCCGCGATCTCGTCCTCCTGTACAGGGCGGAAGGTGCCCAGACCCACATGCAGGGTCACTTCAGCAATGTTCACGCCCTTGGCGCGGATGGTATCCATCAGTTCCGGGGTGAAGTGCAGGCCAGCCGTGGGCGCTGCGGCGCTGCCAAGCTCCTTGGCATAGACGGTCTGGTACTGGCTCTGATCCTCCAGCTGCTTTGTGATGTAGGGCGGCAGAGGCATTTTGCCAAATTCGTCCAGCTTTTCATAAAGGGTCTCGGTATCGTAATAGAATGTAACGTACTTGTTGCCGTCCTCCATGGTCTCGTCTACCACGGCGGTCAGGCTGCCGTCACCAAAGCTCACCTTCGTGCCGGGCTGCATCCGCTTGCCGGGCTTTGCCAGACATTCCCACTGGTCACCTTTGACCTGACGCAGCAAAAGCAGCTCACACACAGCACCGGTGGGCTGCTTGACGCCCACGATGCGGGCAGGCAGAACCTTGGAATTGTTTACCACCAGCAGGTCGCCCGGCTCTAAAAAATTCCGGTAGATCGTGGAAGATCTTGTGCTGGATGCTGTCGTCTTTCTGGCTCAGCACCATCAGCCGTGCAGAGTCTCTGGGGTCAGCCGGCTCCTGTGCAATGAGCTCTTTGGGTAAATCATACCAAAAATCTTTTTTTAACATAGCGTTCAATTTGCCTTTCCGATGATTGACACGGACACCGTATCAATGATATCATAAAATCTGTGTAAACAGTATCTATTATATTGCATCGCTGTCCGGTTTGCAAGCCGTGAATCTATGTAATAGAAATATTTATTGAGTTCGCTTTCACGAAAGGAAAGGTGCTGGAAATGGAAAAACAGTATAAAGTGGGTATCGTAGGTGCGACTGGTATGGTCGGTCAGCGTTTTGTGACGCTGCTGGAAAATCACCCCTGGTTCAAGCTGACCGTTCTGGCCGCATCCGGCCGCAGCGCTGGCAAGACCTATGAGGAAGCTGTCGGTCCCCGCTGGGCCATGACCTCCCCCATGCCGGAAAGTGTCAAGAAGATGGTAGTTTTGGATGCATCCAAGGTGGAAGAGGTTGCTTCTCAGGTGGATTTTATCTTCTGTGCAGTCAACATGCCCAAGGATGAGATCAAGGCTCTGGAAGAGGCCTATGCAAAGGCTGAGTGCCCGGTGGTGTCCAACAACAGTGCAAACCGCTTTACCCCGGATGTGCCCATGGTGGTGCCCGAGATCAATGCCGACCACATCGAGATCATCCCCGCACAGCGCAAGCGTCTGGGCACCAAGCGCGGCTTTATTGCCGTCAAGTCCAACTGCAGCCTGCAGAGCTATGTTCCCGCCCTGCACCCGTTGATGAAGGATTTTGGTGTCAGCAAGGCTCTGGTGTGCACCTATCAGGCCATTTCCGGTGCAGGTAAGACCTTTGACCGTATGCCCGAGATCGTGGACAACGTGATCCCCTACATCGGCGGCGAGGAAGAAAAGAGCGAGCGCGAGCCGCTCAAGCTGTGGGGCCACATTGAGGGCGACCATATCGTGAACGCCGAAAAGCCGGTGATCACCGCCCAGTGCTTCCGTGTGCCTGTCTCCGACGGCCACACCGCTGCCGTGTTTGTAAGCTTTGAGAAGAAGCCCACCAAGGAGCAGATTTTGGAGGCATGGGCAAACTTCCGTGGCCCCGCACAGGAGCTTGACCTGCCCAGCGCACCCAAGCAGTTCCTGCATTACTTCACCGAGCCGGATCGTCCGCAGCCCAAGCTGGACCGCAACACCGAGAACGGCATGGCTGTGTGCATCGGCCGCCTGCGCGAGGACACCCTGTTTGATTACAAGTTTGCCTGCATGAGCCACAACACCCTGCGCGGTGCTGCAGGCGGCGGCGTTCTGCTGGCAGAGCTGCTGGCCGCAAAGGGCTATTTTGACTGAGTATATTTTGCGCAAAAGCGCATACAAAGGAGTTTTTAGGCTATGAAGAATCCTGTCTTTACCGGCGCGGGTGTTGCCATTATCACCCCGATGTACGAGGACGGAAGCATCAACTTTGACGAGCTGGGCCGCATTATTGAGGATCAGATCGCGCACCATACCGATGCCATCATCATCTGCGGCACCACCGGCGAGTGCTCCACCATGACCGATGAGGAGCAGCTTGCCGCCATCAAGTATACGGTGGATGTTGTCAACCACCGCGTGCCCGTCATTGCAGGCGCTGGCTCCAACGATACCGACCACGGCTGCGCACTGGCCGCAAAGTCTGCCGAATGCGGCGCAGACGCTCTGCTGATGGTGACTCCCTATTACAACAAGACCTCTCAGGCTGGTCTGGTGGCTCACTTCACCGCCATGGCTGAGGCTGGCGGCATCCCGGTAATCATGTACAACGTGCCTTCCCGCACCGGCCTGAACATTGCCCCGGAGACTGCTCTGGAACTGAGCAAGCATCCTCTGATTAACGGCATCAAGGAAGCTTCCGGCAACATCTCTCAGGTAGCCAAGATCGCACAGCTGTGCGGCGACGAGCTGAACATTTATTCCGGCAACGACGATCAGGTGGTTCCCCTGCTGGCTCTGGGCGGCAAGGGCGTGATCAGCGTCGTGTCCAATGTCAAGCCGGAGCTGGTGCACAACTGCTGCAAGGCATTCTTTGACGGCGATACCGCAAAGGCACGTCAGCTGCAGCTGGAAATGCTGCCGCTGGCAGATGCTTTGTTCTGTGAAGTGAACCCTATTCCGGTGAAGTACGCCATGAATGTGCTGGGCTGGGAAGCTGGCGAGTGCCGTCTGCCTCTGGTAGAGCCGAGCGAGGCACACAAGGAGTATATTGAAAAGGCTCTGCGTGCAGAGGGTCTTATTACAGAATAAGTTTTTGGCTGCAAAATGCCCGGCGGAGCGCTCTGTCCGGGCATTTTGCGATATGCCGATATGCAAAACGGGCAGGAAAGGATAAAAATTATGACGGATATTGTGATTCAGGGCATCGGCGGCCGCATGGGCCATGTGCTGTGTGATATGATCGCACAGCGCGAGGACTGCCGCGTGATTGCAGGCATCGACATAAAGGATGGCGAACAGAACGGCATCCCTGTGTATGACAGCCTAGAAAAGCTGGACGGCAAGGGCGATGTGATCATCGATTTCAGCTCTCCGGCCGCTGTGGAAAAGGCTCTGCCCTACTGTGAAGCTCACAAGCTGCCCATCGTGGTGTGCACCACCGGCCTTTCGGAAGAGCTGCAGCTCAAGGTGGTGCAGCTATCCCGCACGGTGCCGGTGTTCAAGAGCGCTAATATGTCCATGGGCATCAATGTGCTGTCGGAGCTGTGCAAGCGCGCTTCGGCTATTCTGGGTGTGAACTACGATGTTGAGATCGTGGAGCAGCACCACCACAACAAGCTGGATGCACCCAGCGGTACCGCTCTGATGCTGGCCGATGCCATCAATGAGCAAAACAATGGCGAATATCATTATGTTTACGACCGTTCTTCTGTCCGCCAGAAGCGCGACCCGAGGAAATTGGTATCAGTTCCGTGCGCGGCGGCAGCATCGTGGGTGATCACGAAGTGCTGTTCTGCGGCCCGGACGAGGTGATCACTCTCAAGCACACCGCTTATTCCCGCAATATTTTTGCAAACGGCGCTGTGAATGCAGCAGTTTACCTTGCAAAAAAGGAGCCGGGCCTGTACAATATGGGTGATATGATCGCTGCACTTTAAAAAGCCTGATTGCTCTGCTTTTGGCAGAAACATGATGGAAGGATGTGGACGCGGATGAGCAAACAATCCCAGCAACAGCACCGGCGCAGACCGACTGCAAAACGCCGCGCCAGAAGGCAGGCTTTCTGGACAGCCGGAGCGGTGCTGATCGTATTTCTGTTCTGCCTGCCTTTGCTGCCAAAGTTCTTTCTGCAGGAAAGCATACCGACGGCAGAACCGGTGAGCACGGAAAGCTCTTCTGCAGGTTCTGCCACTGTATCACAGCCGGAAGAAGCAGAGCCTGCGCCAGAGCCGGAACCGCAGCCGCTGGTTCAGACTGTCCGCTTTTCTGCAACAGGAGATAATCTGATCCACGCACCCATTTATAAGCAGGCGCAGCGCCGCGCTTCCGGAGAGGAAGCTTACAGTTTCGATTACTGTTACGAACATATTGCGCCTTTTTATGCACAGCATGATGTGAACTGGATCAATCAGGAAACGCTCTGCACGGATGAATTGGAGCCATCCTCCTACCCATGCTTTTCTACGCCGGGCGATTGCGCCCGTGCGCTTTACCGGGCGGGTGTGCGGGTGTTCAGCCTGTCCAATAACCACACCTACGATAAAGGCGCTTCCGGCATTGCCGCTACCCTGCGCTTCTGGGGCAGTATGCCGGAGGATGTAGTGACCACCGGTTTGTGGAAGGGCAAAGAGGACTACAGTCATATCCCGCTGCAGACTGTCAATGGTGTAACGATCGCGTATCTTTCCTACACAGAGCATACCAATGGCATCCCGCAGAACAGCTCCATGCAGGCCAATGTGATCTATACCAGCCAGACCGATGTGATCGAGCAGCAGGTAAAAGCGGCACGTCAGCTTGCAGATTTTGTGGTGGTGGGTGTGCACTGGGGCGTAGAAAACAGCCATGCCATCGCAGATCCGCAGCGAACTCTGGCGCAAAACCTTGCAGACTGGGGTGCAGACCTGATCGTAGGTACCCACCCGCATGTGCTGCAAAATGCACAGTGGCTGACTGCAGCAGACGGCAGGCAGGTGTTCACGGCCTATTCTCTGGGCAATTTTATCAGCACGCAGGAAAAGCCCAATCAGCTGGTCGGCGCAATTTTATCGGTTCAGCTTGAAAAAACGACCGAACCGGACGGCACCGTCCGTTGCAGCGTGCTCTCTCCCAGACTTCTGCCGACGGTGACCCACTATGATGCAGGCAAATCCAATGTGCGTACCTACCTGTTCCGCGATTATACCGAAGCCCTTACAAAGGCCCACGGAGTACGGCAGGCGTATCCAGATTTCAGCCTGGAAATGATTCAGTCCATTGCCCGGGAAAATATCGACCCGGAGTTTTTACAGCTTACCTGAATGTTTTTGTATTGTTGAAGCCCGCCTTTCGGGCAGAACGGAGGATCCTTATGTACGGAGTATCGAAGATCAATATTGAGCCGAGCCTCATGATGATCAGTGTGCAGGATGTAGAGTTCAAGGGCAACAGCCTCGCACGTTACCTGCAGATCTTTGCAGATAACGGTGTGGTCGTAGATATGATCAGCCAGAGTGCACCCCATGGCACCACCATCGATTTCAGCTTTACCGCTTCCAGCAGTGATCTTCCGCTGGTGATGAAGGCTATTTCCGTTGCAAATCTGGACAAGGATGCCAAGGCTTCCCCGCTGATCAGCGTGGGTTATTCCAAGCTGAACCTGTTTGGTGAAGAAATGGTCACCAGCTGCGGCGTAGCTGCCCGTGCACTGAATTCTCTGGCAATGGCCGGCATTGAAGTACTGCTTATCACCACCAGCGATCTGGATATTTCCCTGCTGGTCCACGCAGAGAATGAGGATGCAGCTTACGAAGCATTGAAGAAGGCTTACGAGCTGTAAATTCTGCAAGCAAGCGAGCAATCCTCCATCAAGTGAAAAAATGCCGGTGCACTCCAAAACAGAGTACACCGGCATTTTCATGTTCAATATTTTTACAGAGTGACCTTGTGGTAGATCTTCTTGCCCTTCTTGATCACAATACCCTTTGCCAGCTGCTCAGCAGTGAAGCCAACGGTGGGAGCGGCTACCTTCTCGCCATCCACCAGAACACCGCCCTGCACGACCAGACGGCGTGCCTCGCCGTTGGATGCTGCCAGACCAGCCTTGACCATCAGGGTCAGGATACCGATGGAGCCATCGGTCAGGTCGGCATCGGTCAGCTGAGTAGAAGGCATGTGCTCGGTATCCATTGCGCTACCGCTGAACAGTGCGCGGGCAGCATTCTGGGCCTTCTCGGCCTCTTCTTTGCCATGGACCATGCTGGTCAGCTCGTAAGCCAGAATTTCCTTGGCTTCGTTCAGGCGCTGATCCTTCCATGTGCTCATCTCGTCGATCTGCTCCAGCGGCAGGAAGGTGAGCATACGAATGCACTTCATCACATCGGCATCGCCCACATTGCGCCAGTACTGGTAAAACTCGAATGGACTGGTCTTGTTGGGATCCAGCCAGACAGCATTGCCGGCAGTCTTGCCCATCTTCTTGCCCTGAGAGTCGGTCAGCAGGGTGATGGTCATAGCATAAGCGTCCTTGCCCAGCTTGCGGCGGATCAGCTCGGTGCCGCCCAGCATGTTGCTCCACTGGTCGTCGCCGCCGAACTGCATGTTGCAGCCGTAGTGCTGGAACATGTAGTAGAAGTCGTAGCTCTGCATGATCATGTAGTTGAACTCGAGGAAGGACAGGCCCTTCTCCATGCGCTGCTCGTAGCACTTGGCGCGCAGCATGTTGTTCACGGAGAAGCAGGCACCCACATCACGCAGCAGTTCCACGTAGTTCAGGTTCAGCAGCCAGTCTGCATTGTTCAGCATCAGTGCCTTACCCTCAGAGAAGTCGATGAACTTTTCCATCTGCTTTTTGAAGCATGCGGCATTGTGGGCGATATCCTCTTTGGTCAGCATCTTGCGCATGTCGGTACGGCCGGAGGGGTCGCCGATCATGGTAGTGCCGCCGCCAATCAGGGCAATAGGCTTGTTGCCTGCCATCTGCAGGCGCTTCATCAGGGTCAGGGCCATAAAGTGGCCTGCGGTCAGGCTGTCGGCAGTGCAGTCAAAGCCGATGTAAAAGGTTGCTTTGCCGTTGTTGATCAGGTCGATGATCTCTTCATCGGTGATCTGGGCCACCAGGCCGCGGGCCTTGAGTTCTTCGTACAGAGTCATGATTTTTTCCTCCTGTTTGTGGGCAGAGGGAAAAATAAAACACCCCCTGCCAAAAATGAATTTGGCAGAGGGCGAAAAAATTCGCGGTACCACCTCTGTTTGCCGCTTCCTCACAGAAACGACCTCACGAGTGCACACCCCAGAGTAGAGAGACACTCCTGCGTTTGTAACGCTCGCACGCGGCACAGCCTATTAACCTGAACGGCATTCAGCCTGCAGCTCCGGGAGGTATTTCCCCTGCTGCTCTGCGGCCCCTTACACCAACCGGGGTTTCTCTGGGCAGAACACTTCAAGGTACTTGTTCCCTTCATCGCCATTAACAAGGACTACTTTATCACAATGCTTCGGGCTTGTCAACCCCTTATCTGCAGCGGCTTATTTTGGCTTATTTTGCGCCAAGACCCAGCATTTCGCGGGCATTGGCACGCGAAAGCTCGGTAACGTGGTCGCCGGAGATCAGCCGGGCCAGTGCTTCCACCCTGCCCTCCTCATCCAGCGGATGGATCTCGGTATAGGTGCGGTCATTGGCTACATTTTTCTGAATCAGCAGATGGCAGTCGGCCAGTGCAGCGATCTGGGCTGTATGGGTGATGCACAAGATCTGGTGGCCCTGTGCGCTCTGGCGCAGTACCTCACCAATACGCCCGGCGGCTTTGCCAGAAACACCGCTGTCGATCTCATCATAGATCACGGTAGGCACGGCATCCTTATCAGCCATTGCATTTTTGATGGCCAGCGTGATGCGGCTCAGCTCGCCGCCGGAAGCAATTTTTGCAAGGGGTTTGGGCGCCTCACCGGGGTTTGTGGAAATGTAGAACTCGATGCTGTCCTGCCCATGGCTTGCCAGCGGGCCGCGGGTATGGCGCAGTGTCATGCGCACACCCGGCATGTTCAGAAAATCCAGCGTGCCGGAAATACGCTTGTTCAGCTCTTCAAAAGCGCGCAGGCGCGTCTGGGTCAGTGCTTCTGCCTTTTCACGGGCCAGCGCATAAAGGCGGAGCTTTTCTGCCTGCAGGTGGTCATGCCGTTCCTGCGAGGACTGGATGCGCTCCAGTTCTTCCCTTGCATTCTGTCCAAAAGCGATCACGTCTTCTACCGTATCACCATATTTGCGCTTGAGCTTGTAGATCAGATCCAGACGCTGCTCAATCTCGTCCAGCTCCGCATCGTTGGTATCATAGGAATCCAGCCGACCGATCAGATCTGCGGCAACATCCTTTGCATTGTAATACAGATCCAGCAGCTGACTGGATGCACCGGCAAGTGCATCATCCAGCTGCGCGGCAGCATCCACTGCATTGGATGCCTCGCCCAGCAGATCGACTGCGCCGGAGGCCTCGTCATCGCCCGAAAGCAATGCATAGCTCTGTGCGATCTTATCCCGGATGGCAGATGCATTGGCAAGGATCTTGCGGCGGCTTTCCAGCGTCTGTTCCTCTCCGGCGGTCAGTCCGGCATCCTCGATCTCCCGCACCTGATAGCTCAACAGATCGATCCTGCGTTGCTTTTCGGCTTCGTCGGTGATCATGGCATCCAGCTCCCGCTTGATGCGCACAAGCTCCCGGTACAGGACATAATAGTCCTGAAACTCCGCGCTGTTCTGCGCATAATCATCCAGAATGCCCAGATGTCTTGCTGGGTTCAGAAGGCCCACAGAGTCGTGCTGACCGTTGATATTGATAAGTCCTCCGCACAGCTCCCGCAGAACCGCAGCCGTTGCAGGCATTCCGTTGATGCGGCAGGTGCTTTTGCCCTCGGCTGTGATCTCGCGGCTGAGCATCAGTGCATCCGAGCGCTCGTAGCCCGCCTTCTCAAGGCTGTCCAGCACCGTACCGGGCACCTCCTCAAAGGCTGCACGGATCACCGCCTTGGAGGCCCCTGTGCGCACAAGATCCTTTGAAGTGCGGTTTCCCAGGATCGCATTGATGGAATCGATCAGGATCGACTTGCCGGCACCAGTCTCACCGGTAAGAACATTCAGGCCCGGCTTGAAATGTACTTCAGCCTTCTGGATCACAGCAACATTTTCAATTTGCAGGCTGCTCAGCATATCTTTTCTCCCGCGTTATTTTTATCCAATGTGTCTCGTCAGTTCCGAGCAAATCGTTTTTGCATCACGCTCCGACCGTGCAACGATCAGGAACGTGTCGTCGCCCGAAAGCGTGCCGACCACATTTTTCCACTGCAATGCGTCAAAAACCTCGCATGCAGCGTTGGCCATGCCAGAATAGCACTTTACCAGCACAACATGTCCGGCGTAATCTACCCCCAGCACGGATTCATGAAAGATCGTTTCAAACCTTCCCTGCGTTTGGGGTTGAAGCTTTCGTTCCGGCTGGAGACATAGCGATACCCCTCTGCCGTGGCAGCTTTTACCAAACACAGCTCCCGGATATCGCGGGAAACGGTGGCTTGTGTTACCTCGAACCCCTCTTTGGAAAGGTGATCCAGCAGAACTTCCTGCCGGCTGATCGGGTGTTCCTGCACAAGCCGGAGAATCACCTGCTGACGTTCTCCCTTGCTTTTTACATCTTCCTTACGGCTGCGCGCCATCGTAAACTCGCCTCCCCTTTATCGTCTGCTGCGAAGCTTCTGGTCAATGGCCTGGAACTGATCTGCTTTTCCGAAGGTGATCAGCTTTACCACCTGATCGGAGAGCCTTACTTCAGCCGTTGCGCCGGCCTTGAGCGGACAGCCAGCTCTGCCATCGCAGCTGATAAACACTTCATCATCGGCCACCTGTCCCACACAGATATTCAGCTTGCGCTCCTGCGCAAACACCATGGCCGGGCTGGCCAGACTGTGCGGGCAGATAGGCGTTACAACAACGCCCTTCGTCTGGGAATCCAGGATCGGCCCGCCCGCCGCCAGCGAATACGCTGTGGAGCCGGTGGGCGTTGCAACGATCACACCGTCCCCACGGTAGTGCTCTACTAAAATATCATCGCAGTAAATGCTGAAATCGATCGCCTGCTGCAGGCGGCCCTTTGTGACCACCACGTCATTCAGGGCGTGGCCCTCCCAGCCATCGTGGCCAAGAACGCGGACATACAGCAGCATCCGGTTGTCTACGCTGAACTCTCCCCGTGCAACAGCGGAGAGCTTGGCTTCCATCTCGCTGACTTCGCAGGTAGCCAGAAAACCACAGCGTCCCAGATTGATGCCCAAGATCGGCTTTGCGTACCGAAGCGAAAGATTTGCCTCATGCAGAATGGTGCCGTCGCCGCCAATGGTCAGGATCACATCTGCCTGCTCAAGGCATTCCTCCAGCGGCAGATAAACCACTCCGGCTGTGCTGCAGCTTGTGCATGGCTGTTCACACATCAGAACAGCTGCACCATGGTTCATTAGAATCTGCGCCGCGCGCAGTGCGATCTCGTTGGCAGAGGTCTTGCCGGGATTCGGCGAAATATAGATCGTCATGCGGGAAGCTCCTTTTTCTGGTCTGATGGCAGAGCCGCTCAGCGGTCCAGCGTGCTGTGGCTTGCCGCCACCACCTGCTCTGCAACGCTGTCGTCCAGCACGGAAGGTTCACCGCTCTTCTGCACGAACATCAGGTATTCAATGTTGCCCTCAGGTCCCTTTACCGGGCTGAAATCCAATCCGCGTACAGCAAAACCGTTTGCAGCAGCATAGCCCATGGCATTGTGCAGCACTTCACGGTGGGTAGCAGGGTCGCGCACCACACCGTTCTTGCCAACCTTTTCGCGTCCAGCTTCAAACTGCGGCTTGACCAGACAAACGCCCATGGCATCCGGCGTTGTGATTGCCTGTGCCACCGGGAAAATATGGTGCAGCGAGATAAACGAGACATCCACACTGAAAAACTCGATCTGCTCGGCAAGATCCTCCGGTTTGACATTGCGGATGTTCGTGCGCTCCATGTTCACTACGCGCTCGTCTGTGCGCAGACTCCATGCAAGCTGTCCATAGCCGACATCCACCGCATAGACCTTGACAGCACCGTTCTGCAGCATGCAATCCGTAAAGCCGCCGGTAGATGCTCCAATGTCCATGCAGACCTTGCCATTGGGCGTAAGCGGGAAACACTTCATAGCTTTTTCCAGCTTCAGGCCGCCGCGGCTGACATAGCCAATGTCGTGCCCGCGCACTTCCACCTTGGCATCTTCCTTAATCATCTCTCCGGCCTTGTCCACCTTTTGCTCATTGACAAAAACGATGCCGGACATGATCAGCGCCTTTGCGCGCTCACGGCTCTGTGTCAGACCATGCTGAACAAGATATTGGTCCAATCGAATCTTCACAGTAAATTTTCTCCTTTCGTCACGGCCATCTGCACGGCCTGTACAAGATGCGCTGCATCCAGACCGGTTGCCTGTTTGATCTGTGACACACTGGCATGCGGAAGACACGCGTTCCGCACTGCACAATGGATAAAGCGCCCATTCCATCCGTTTTGCTGCAAAGCATATTCCAGATGTTCACCAATGCTTCCGTTTGCAATGCATTCTTCTGCGAACAGAATTATTTTATATTTCGACAGATCAGCGATCATTTTGTCTGTAAAGGGATACAGCTTTACAGACTTTATCACATCACACGCAATGCTTTTCTGCTGTAATTCACGTTCTGCCTGCAAAAGGTCGGCCAGTTCGTCGGCGTAACTCACCAGAACGATTGTTGCATCATCCGCTTTGCACAGGAAATCATAATCTTCGCCGGTGCAGCCAAATTCCGCCAGCGCTGCATCCTGCCCACCGCGGGGATAACGAATTGCCCGTGGGCCATGGAAGCGGTCACTCAACAGCTGCTGCAGCCAGTAATTCAGTTCCTGATAATTGGAAGGCGCATACAGCGGCACTCCAAGCTGGCTCAGGAAAGCGGGATCGTAAATGCCCTGATGCGTTTCGCCATCCGCTGGGACAAAACCGGCGCGGTCGATGGCAAAAACTACATTCTCCCGCAGCAGATTTACGTCGTGGATGATCTGATCATAGGAACGCTGCAAGAAGGTGGAATAAATGCATACCACCGGCAGCATGCCCTGACTTGCAAGCCCGGCAGCAAAGGTCACAGCGTGCTGCTCTGCCATACCGACATCAAAAAAACGCTCCGGGTGGCTGTGCGCAAAAAACTGCAGGCCGGTGCCATACTTCATTGCAGCAGTGATGGCACAGATATTCGGGTTCCGGTCACCTTCCGTCACAAGAGCATTGCCAAATACCGTCGAGAACGATTCCTTTGGTGCCACCTCCGGGTCGGGCATTCCATCCGGATCAAATGCCGACACGCCGTGATAGTTGCCGGGGTTTACCTCGGCCGGCTGATAGCCCTTGCCCTTTTTTGTGATCACGTGCAGAAAATGTGGCCCTTGCCGGTTGCAGATGGTGCGCAGTGTGCGTTCCAGCTCTTCCACGTTGTGGCCATCCACCGGCCCGATGTACTGGAAGCCCATATCCTCGAACATGGTAGAGTGGTACATTGCCCGACGCAAAAGCGTCTTGCACTCGGTGATGTTTTTTTTCAGTGGAGCGCCCACCAGCGGTACTCCATCCAAAAAGCTGCGCACATTATCCTTGGCATCAAAATAGGCCGTGGTCGTGCGCAAATGAGTCAGATAGCGGGCAAGTGCACCGACATTTTTAGAAATGGACATCTTGTTGTCGTTCAGGATCACAAGAAGGTTGTCCAACTGTTCAATGTTGTTCATGCCCTCGTAGACCATGCCGCCGGTAAAGGCACCATCGCCGATCACCGCGACCACAAGCCCTGCTTCATGATGCAGCTTTTTGGCCCACGCCATGCCGATCGCAAGCGAAAGCGCCGTGTTTCCGTGCCCGGCAATGAATGCATCGTGTTCACTCTCGTTCGGGTTCGGGAAACCGGAGATCCCGTCGAGCTGGCGCAGCTTATCAAACTGTCCGCGCCGACCCGTAAGGATCTTGTGTGTGTAGCACTGGTGACCGACATCAAACACGATTTTGTCCTGTGGTGTATCCAGAACACGGTGCAGCGCAACGGTAAGCTCTACCACGCCAAGGTTTGAGGCAAGATGGCCGCCCGTCTTGGAAATATTCTCCAGCAGAAACTGGCGGATCTCCGCGCACAGCTGTTTCACCTGCTGTTCATTCAGTTGCTTTAAATCTCTGGGCTGATTGATGCTGTCCAGCAGCAATGCTCCCATAAATCACACGTCCTTCAAATGAAGATTTTCTGTTTGCTGCAGTGCGTTCCTGCGTGAAAAAGAATGTCTCAAGCCAGCGGATACAGGAAGCCGACGGCTGCGCCGACCAGTACGCCTGCCACGACCTGCAGCGGCGTATGGCCGACCATCTCCTTCAGATGCATGTTCTGCAGGAAAGGAGCATTCTTCTCGCTCACTTCGATCCACTGATCGATCATCTGGTTCAGGACCTTGGCCTGCTCGCCAGTCTCATGCCGCACGCCCATGGCATCGTGCATGGTAATGATTGCCACCACGCTTGCCACTGCAAAAATGGCAGAGTCAACGCCCACACAGCGTCCGGTTGCAATGACCATGGCACAGACCGTTGCGCTGTGGGCACTGGGCATACCGCCATCACCCCACATGCGTTCCAACTGGAACTTGCCCAGCAGGATAAAATTGATGATGGTTTTAAGCACCTGCGCCACAAGCCAGCCGAGCAGTGAAACCGTAAGGATCTGATTGAAAGACAGGATGTTTTGAATAAGCTGCATAATCTTTTTCCTTTATTCTGTATGGATTATTTTTAGTTTTTACGCACAAGAAGCTGCTGCGCAAGCTGTTCCAGAAACGCAGCTTTTTCGCCAAAATTCCGGTGCAGTTCCGTGCAGGTCTCCTGATTCAGGTCATGTGCAAGCTTCATGGCACCTTCCGCACCATAAAGGGTCACAAAGGTAGTCTTTCCATTTTCGCTGTCGCTGCCAATGGGCTTGCCCAGCTGTTCCGGTGTGCTGGTAACATCCAGCACATCGTCCACGATCTGAAAAACAAGACCCAGACCATAAGCATACTGTTCCAGCGCTCTGCACTGTGCTTCATCCGCTTTGGCCGCAGCCGCACCCATCTGGATGGCTGCATTGATCAGCGCACCCGTTTTATTGCGGTGGATCAGCCGAAGCTGGTCTTCTGTTGCGGCCAACGCTTCGTATTTCAGATCCAGTTCCTGCCCATAGACCATGCCGCGGCTGCCAGCGCCTGCACCCAGTGCCCGCGCTGCCTGTACACAGACAGACGCATCTGCCGGGGCATTGGCGACTGTCTCAAATGCTTCTGTCAGCAGCACATCACCGGCCAGCATGGCAGTTGCTTCGCTAAACGCCTTGTGGCAGGAAGGACGGCCGCGGCGCAGATCATCATTGTCCATGCAGGGCAGGTCATCGTGAATGAGCGAATAGCAGTGCAGCATTTCTACAGCAGCTGCAAACTGCTGTGCCGCCTGCATACTGCCGCCCAGCATATCGCAGACGCTGAGAACAAGAACTGCACGGATCCGTTTGCCGCCGCCCATCAGGCTGTAGCGTGCCGCACGGCACACCTCGGATTCTTCCGGCAGAAAACGGCCGCAGGCCTTTTCCAGCGCGGCCATTGCCTGCGCCAGATAATTCTGATACTGCTCCTGATAGTCCATTAGCTTTCCTCCTGCACTGTGCCCGCAAGCTTTGCGTCGATCTCGTCGATCTGCAGCGATGTTTTTTCCAGTGCAGCATGGCAGTACTCCATCAGAGAAGCGGCCTCTGCATACAGTTTGACCGAATCTGCAAGGGTCGTATCCTCGCTCTGCATCTGTGCAAGGAGCGTATTCAGCCGTTCCATGCCTTCCTCAAAACTTTTGGGTGTTCTCATTGATCTCCTCCACCGCTTCCACCCTGCACTTTGCACGGCGGGAAGCGCTGCGAACATAGATTGTTTTTTCCGGCTGCAGATCATCTGCATTTAAAATAGTGCCGTTGGCTGCTGTGACCATCGTGTAGCCGCGCGCCAGCACCTGGTATGGATCCAGCGAACCAGTAAGTGCTGCCGCATGACCCAGCTGTAATTCTGCAGAATGCAGACGTTTCTGCATCTGCTGACGGATGGCATCCTGCACCTGCTGCAGCTGACCCTGACTTTTTTGCCAGTTTCGGCGTGCAAGGCCCTGCTCCAACACAAAGTTGTATTGTTCCAGACCATTATAGCATAAATCAAAACGTTTTTGCATATTTTTGCGAATATTTTGCTGCAAATCCAGCAATATCCGTTCCTGCTCTGCCCGATCCGGTACAGCCAGCTCTGCTGCAGCCGAAGGTGTTGGGGCACGGCAGTCTGCCACAAAATCCAGAATGGTATAGTCGATCTCGTGGCCGATTGCGCTGATCAGTGGTTTTTTGCAGCGGTATGCAGCCCGGGCGATCATCTCTGCGTTAAAGACCCACAGGTCTTCCCGGCTGCCGCCTCCGCGTGCAACGATGATCTCGTCCACCTCTTTGCGCTGATCCAGCTTTTTGATGGCATCGGCCACCTGCTGCGCGGCTTCAAACCCCTGCACTGTCATCCGGACCAGCAGCAGCAGCCGCTACCGATGGCCAGCGCCGTGTGAGCACATTGCGGATATCCTGCAATGCGGCTCCCGTCTTGCTGGTGACAACACCAATGCATTTAGGGAATGCCGGCAGCGGCTTTTTATGTTCCAGGGCAAACAGGCCCTCCTGCTCCAGCTTTGCTTTGAGCTGCTCCAATGCAAGCTGTGCGGTGCCAATGCCATCCGGGAACATATCGTTCACGTACAGCTGAAATGCGCCATCGCGCTCATAAAGGGTAGCGCGGCAGCGCACGACTGCACGCATTCCCTCTTCCGGGCGGAAAGCAAGGCGGCGTGCATCAGTGCGGAACATTACCGCTTTGACGCTGCAGACATCATCCCGCAGAGAAAAATAGCAGTGCCCGCTGCGCGCATTCTGTACAAAATTTGCGATCTCGCCGCGCAGGGCAAGGTCAAACAAAGCATCGTTGGCATCCAGCAGCGTTTTTACATAACGGTTGAGTGCTGAAACGGTAATCACTTCAGCCATAATCCGGCCTCCCGCGCTGCCAGGATCGAAACACCGATGGCATTATCGCTAGAATACTGTCCCGGCACAAAGTAGACCTGCGGCAGACGTTTCTGCACCCATGCACGGATGATATCGCTGCTCATCACTCCGCCAGCACATACCACCGGCAGGCCGGGGTATCCTTCTGTGCAGCTTTGGTCAATTTTACCACTGTATCCGCCACACAGAGCAGGCAGTACTTGCACACATATTCCGGCGTTTTGCCTGCGGCAAGCAGGGCATTGCACTGGTTTCCAGCCCGGAAAGGCTGCATTGCATCCCCTTCACGCTGGATTTTGGCTTGATCTCCTCAGTGCACTGTGCAGCCAGACGGGAAACCTCGGCACCCGCCGGGAAGCCAAAGCCCAGCTTGACGCCCACACGGTCCACAGCCTGTCCGGCATAAAGGTCTGTGCTGGTGCCAAGCGTTGTGATCCGGCGCACCTGATCGCAGAGCAGCAGGTCCGTGGTGCCGCCGGAAATATGGAACAGCAGAACTTTTTCGGCAAACAGCTGTTCCCCTTAGCTGCAAACAGCGCTGCGGCAGCGTGACCCTGCTGATGGGTCGTCAGCACAAGTGGGATCCCTTTTGCATGTGCAAAGGCCGTTGCAGCATTGACACCTGCAAGAAAGCAAGGCATATAGCTGCCTTCTACCGGGCGGGGCTTTTGCGATACGCCCACAGCATCGATCTGCGTCAGATCAAATTCCTGCGCCAGTTCCTGCATCATCTCCGGCAGCGCGACCGTATGATGAAACAGTGCATCGCTTTGCCGCAGGCCCAGCTGGCCCGCTTTTACCGGCAAAAAGCGCTTCTTTGCGCAAACAACCTCTCCAGCTGTATCAAACACTGCCAGAGAGGTTGCATAGTTGCTTGTATCAATGCCAAGCGTATAACGGCTCACTGTTCGGCCTGCTCCGCATCCAGACCGTGATCCCGGGCCACTGCGCCAAGCAGACCGTTCACGAACTGGTAATCTTCGTCCGCACCATACTTTTTCGTCAGTTCCACCGCCTCGTTGATGGCAACACCGGGCTTATTCTCGCCGCCAAACAGCATCTCGGCAACTGCCAGACGCAGGATGGTCAGGCTGACACGAGGCAGGCGCTCCATGGTCCAGTTGCGCAGATGTGCACGGATCTCATCATCCACCTCGGCAGAATGATCGTAGTATGCGTTCAGCAGATGCTTGCTGAAACCATCCACAGGGTGCTCTTCATCGTTTTCTTCATGGCTGGTAATGGCCTCTGCCAGCGGGATATCACCAAAGGTCTGCGAAAATGCCAGCAAAAATGCATTCTCGCGTGCTTCTCTACGGGGCAAAATATTTTCCATAATGTTCCTCTCGCAGCACGAAGCCTCTCCGGCCAGAGCACAGAGAGGATCGGCTTCCAATTCTGAATTTTATTTTACTTCTCTGCTGCAGTGGTTTCTGCAAGGCCGGCAATCACCAGATTGACGCGGCTCACAGTGACATTGGTCATGTTCTGCACAGCGTTCTTCACGTTTTCCTGCACCTTTTCGGCCACAGCAGGAATGCGTGCGCCAAAGCTCATCATCAGGTTCAGAGTGATGTTTGCGGTACCATCCCGCATTTCCACCACGACCGGAGACTGGATGCTGGATGCTTCCAGCAGATCCTTGAGCTTTTTATTTTGTCTGCCGCAGGAAACCTCGGCAACGCCGTCAATTTCCAATGCTGCGCAGCGTGCGATCTTGCCAATGACTTCGGTGGAGATCTGAAGGCTGCCGCCCCGAAGATCTGTATTCTGAAAATCCATTGTGTTGTCCTCCATTCAAAAGCGGGCACAGCCTGCTTTTTCTTGTTTGAAATGGTCCTGCCTGAAACGATCAATGCCATACGCAGGACAACATCATTCTTTATTGATAGAGTTATTATACCATCAAAGCGGGTGCAATTTCAATACTTGTTTCGGAAAACTCTGCCGCACCTTCTTATTTGACCTCCACCACCGTGATGTTCTGGGCAGTCACAGTGCTTTTGTTCAGCACCACATCCCGGATCTGTGCCACCTGTGCCGCTGTGAGCGGTTCACCGGAGGTCATCACGGTAAGGTCTGCCCGGCCGGACTGCAAAAAGCACAGGCAGTCTGCAAAACCTTTGGCTTTGATCAGCGTTTCGATCTCATTCTCCGCATTCAGATCTTCCAGATTTGCGGTCATCTGGGCGGTATATTCCTTCTTTTCCTCTGCGGAAAGCGACGAGGATTTCATCGTTTTCTTGATGGAATCCATCGCCTCATCGTGGGCCTTCTGTCGCTTAAGCCGAGCCTGCTCAAAAAACTTTGCACCGCTGTCACTGGCAACGCTTACAAGCTGCGCTTCACCATAGTTTTTGTTGGCGCTGGACACCGCTTCGGCCTCTGTGGGCAGCTCATCCAGAACCGTCTGCGCCTGTACCGGGACATCCTCAGCCTCTGCCGCGACCATTGCAGCATTGTCCGGCAGCTCCGTGGGCACATCGCTGCGGGCGTACTGCCAGTTCAAGTATACGGCGATCACCAGTGCGGCAGCCAATGTAACAGCTGTGGCCCTGCGGGTATTTCTGGAAAGTGCTCTCATAAATCGTTCCTCCTTATAAAAGCTGCAGGGTCTCAGCCCTTGCGCTGTTCCACACAAATGCGGTTGGATGGCAGATCCAGCAGTGCGCTTACCAGTTCGGTGATCCGGGCAGCAACGCGGATGTCTCCGCCGCCCTCGCACAGCACGGCCACACCGCACACCTGCGGCAGACATACCGTTTCGGTCAGGGCTGAACCATCTTCCAGCAGGACATGGGTCTGCTGGGACTGCATTTCTCCGGACTGTGTATCCAGCGCATAAATGGCTTCTTCCCCAGTCTCCAGCGTGACCATCACGGTCGTTTTGCCCGCACCGCTCATCTGTGAGATCAGATGTTCCAGCCGGTTCTCCAGCTGTGCCTGATATTCCGTGCTGCTCTGGACAGGCTTTGTGTTTTTTGTGCTGCCCGCTGCCGTGTTCTGCGGAAAAAGTTCCGACAGCAGGATCAGCAGCATTGCCAGAACGCCTACTGCCGCAGCAAGCCTTGCTCTGCCCTGTTTCCCTTTGCATTTCCGGGCAAAATCTTTCACGGAATCTCCGAACGAAATGCCCCCTGCTTCTTTCATTCGGTGTCCTCCTGTACTTCCAGTATCGGTGCCATGCCAAGCTCTTGCTGCAGATATGCCGCGATCCGGCTCTGCTCTGCGGATGTGCACGCCGCCGGGAGGATTACAAGCACCTTTTCTGTCCGAACGGTCTGTTCTGTCCGGGTCAGTGTGATCTCCAGTTTCACCTTTGTACCAAAGCGCCGCTCACATTCTGCGCAAAGATCCGCTTCCAGCCGTTCCTGCGTTCCCTGCAAGAGCGATGTCTCCGTACTCTGGATGCTGACCGCTGCCGGAGCAGCCGCCGCTGCACTTTTCAGTTCCAGCTTCATCTGCGGGGCCAGCCGGAACAGGATCACTAGAATATATAGCCCGGCAACGGCTTTTATGCATCTGCCCGCCCAGCCTGCGCCCGCCAGCAGCGTCGTGATCTCCGCACAGATACAGGCAATGCAGAACGCTGATGCCGCCGTCTGAAATGCGCGCATTTCCTATCCGCCTCCCGTCATCATCAGAAGCCCCACGCCTACCGTCAGCAGTTCAAAAAACAGTGCCGTTACTGCTGCCATGCATTTTACCGCTTCGGCCATGCAGTCAAACAGCGCCTGACAGCGCCGGCTCTCCGCAAGGCCGCACAGAAGCCTGCATCCTGCAAGGAATAGCAAATGGAGCAGAAGCTGCAGATACAGTGGCAGAAATTCGGCCCCGATCACGGCAAGTGCCGCAAAACCCAGACTGCTTTTGAGCAGCTGCATCCCGGCAAGAAATACTTCTGCCGTATCGCTCAGAGCCTGCCCGATCACCGGCACGCCGCCGGTAAGCAGCTGGCCCAACCGCAGTGCAGAACGGTCCAGCTGAACCGTTACCGCTCTTTGCAGCCCTAACAGCACTGCAAAAATCCGCCCAGCCCAGACAAGCCCCCTGCGCAGCAACGCGCCCATGACACGGCACGTTTCCGAAAGCCCCTGCTGGGTGCTGATGCAGCACGCCATGCTTACCGCAAGGTAGCTCTGCAGCAGCGGACTGACCACAAGCACCGTACCCTGTGCCAGAAAGCACAGCCCGGTCAGCAGCAGGCCGCTTGCCGCTGTGCTGGCATTCACCTCTCCACCGGCAGCGAGCACACCGCTGTACACCGGAAGAAAACCCAGAAGGTAGTTTTTCCACCCCTCCATCCGCTCACAGATCAGCTGTGCAAGGCTGATCAGATCTCCCCACAAAAGAGTGCCGCAGCCCACAGCCGCAGCCAGTTCCAACAAGGCGCTGTCGGCTGCTCCTCCCACCAGAAATGAAAGCACGATCAGCAACAGTAAAAACAGCAGAACATCCGCATAGCAGTGTGCCATCTGCCGGATCATCTCTGCCGGTGATCCCGGCAGGAGCGCGAGCAGAGCTTTGAGTGGGTCTTTGGCAAAGGACTCTGCGCTTTGCGGAGCTTTTTCCAGATAAGGCTGCCAAAGCTCCTGTCCGGGCAGGCCCTGCAGCTGTGCCGCAGCGGCATCAGGTGCAAAAGCCAGAAAGCATACGGTGCACAATACAAACGCTGCCGCTTTTTGCAGGAATTTTTTTATCATGCGGCAAGCCCCCAGATCTTCTGGCAGATCTCTTCCAGCAGAGGAAATGCTGCCGCCAGAACCAAACATCGGCCCGCAAACCCGGCGCACCATGCCAGAGTATCCGCACCAGCTTCTTCACACAGGGTCCGCGCGTAATCGGTCAGCAGCAAAATTCCGGCACAGCGCAGCAGGCAGGCAAATGCAGGCCCGTCCACCCGGCGGCTGAAAGCCAGTACATTCCGAAGCAGCTCCTGCACCGCCACTCCAAGCTGCAGCAGCACAAACAATGCTGCGCCAACGGACAGCAGAAACGCATAGGCCGGTGCATCCTTCCGCAGCAGAAGCTGCGCCGCTGCAAAGACGACCACTGCCCCCAGAATGGAAAAAGATGTACTCATAGTGCAAACAGCGACTTGATGGTAACGAACAGTGCGCTGATCTGCTTGACAAGGATGGAAAGCACTACCACAAGACCCGCAAGGGTCGTCATCATGGCCTGATCCTCCCGGCCGGAACGGATCAGCAGCTGGTTCAGGACGGCCACGATAATACCGATCGCTGCAATTTTGAACACAAGGTCGATCTCCAAGTTTTCGTCCTCCTGCCACTACAAAAGAATCAGTGCTGCCACCGCGCCGGCTGCAAGGCCAAGCCTGCACGGTAAGCCTTGCCCGGATGCCGCTTTCTGCTGCGCCTGGTGCAGGAATGCTTCAAAACGAGCAGAGTAATAATCCAGTCGTTCGCATTCCTGTGCCGCTTCGCTTTGGCCAAGGCCGGCAAAGCACTGCTCAAAGCAAAGGCGTTCCGCATCATCAAATCTTTCCGGTGCCGGAATTTCCTGCAGTTTTGGTGCTGCATCGCTTTCCAGCAGCTTTTCCTGCACGAGACACCGCTGCAGCTGTTCCAGATCCAGCCTGCGGTAAGCGATCTCCTGCCGGATGCGCTGCAGCAGCTCCACGGTGCGCTGCAGCTGCAGGATATGCTGCTCTGTTCTGGCCTGAAATGCCGAACCGGTCAGCCACCCGCACAGCAGGAGCAGTGCAGCCGCTGTCCAATGAAAAAGCCGCATCATACCGTGCAGACCTGCCGGACTTTTCCCGGCGTTGTGCAGCCGTGCAGCAGTACAAATACACGCAGCATTCCATGCCGCTGCAGCGCCTGCACCTGCGGCCGCCGGGCGGCTTCTTCCACGCTTGCGGCATGGACGCTTGCAACAAAGTCCACCCCGCTGTAAAAGCCCTGTTCCAGCGCTGCAGTTTCGGCAAGCGTGCCCAGCTCGTCCAGCAAAATGACCTGCGGCGAAAGCGTGCGCAGTGCCATCTGCACAGCCCGTTCCTTAGGGATGCCGGACAGCAGATCCAGCGGCGGCATCTTCTCGGAATCACCCGGCGAAAAGATCTCGCAGCGCTCGTCCACCACGCAGGCTCGCCGCTGCATCCCGGCCAGTTCTCGTGCGATCTGACGAAGCAGCGTCGTCTTGCCGCTGTCCGGCTCGCCGACCAAAAGCATCCCAATAAAATGCTTTTTCAGTTGCACCAGAAGTTCGTCCGGCAGCTGTACCGGAACCGCCCTTGCAATGCGCAGGTTCAACCCCTGCACCTGCTGCAGAACCGTCTGGCCGTCGCGATCCACATAGCGTCCTGCCACACCCACCCGGCAGCCGGAGGGTGTGGTCAGAAATCCATGCGCAAGCTCCGTCTGGTGTGCATGTACCGCGCCGCCGCACAGGGTGTGAAAGATCTCTTCGATCTGAAACTGATCCAATACACACTCCCTCAGCTGCAGCGGGCACTCCGGCAGGTCCTGCAGCGGGAGCTGCCGACCCGACAGTGTAACAAAAACACCACAGCCTGTCCGGAACCGAAGTTCATGGATCTGCGCTGCCGTCTGTGCTGGCAGCTGTCCCAATGGCCCGGCCAGCCATGAGGGAAGCAGGCGTATCGCCCGATAATACTCATCCACACTGTCCTCTCCTTTTTCAGGCTCATTGCCTGCTATGAGTATATGCCTGTCCCTGCCGGATAGAACCTGCGGACATAAAAATATCCCCGCAGCACAAAACTGCGGGGATATCCATTGGAGCGGTTTTATCAGATGTTTTCGTCGCTGATCATTGCCAGAAATTCTGCCTCGGTCAGCACCGGGATGCCAAGCGCCTGCGCCTTGGTCAGTTTGGAGCCTGCTGCCGTGCCTGCCACAACATAGGCCGTTTTCTTTGAAACAGATCCGCTGGCCTTACCACCGTTTTTCACGATCAGTGCTTCCGCCTCATTGCGGGAAAGAGTTTCCAGCGTGCCGGTGACCACCAGCGTTTTCCCTGCCAGCTTATCGCCCTTCGGTTCGCCCTTCCACTGCATATTCAATCCGGCATCGGCCAGACGATGGACAAGTCGGTCGTTCCCTCTTTTGCAAAGAATTCCACGACGCTCTGCGCCATTACGCCGCCAAACCCATCGATCTCGCTGATTTGCTCTGCACTTGCTTCCCGGACAGCCTGCAGCGTACCGAAATGCTCTGCCAGCAGGGCTGCAGCTTTATCGCCAATGTTGCGGATGCCAAAGCCGAACAGGAGCTTATCCAGATTGTTCTGCTTGGAAGCCTCGATGGCGTTCAGCAGGTTATCGGCGCTCTTTTCCTTGAACTTATCCAGTGTCAGCAGCTGTTCCCGTGTCAGCGTGTAGATATCCGCTGCGGAGTGCACCATGTCCTTCTCCACCAGCTGGGTGGCAACTGCTGTGCCAAGGCCCTCGATATCCATTGCATCGCGGGAAGCAAAATGGATGATATTGCGCAGTGCCTGTGCCGGGCACTCGGGGTTAACACAGCGCAGAGCTGCTTCATCCTCCAGATGAACGACTGGTGCACCGCAGGAGGGGCAGACCGTGGGCATCTCATAGGGCTGTGCATCCTCTGCGTGATTGGTAACACCGATCACTTCCGGGATGATATCACCCGCCTTGCGCACCTGAATAGTATCGCCGATGCAAAGGCCGAACTGATGGATAAAATCCTCATTGTGCAGGGTCGCGCGGGCAACGGTAGTACCCGCCAGAAAGACAGGGTCAAAGCAGGCCGTCGGGTAAGAACACCGGTGCGGCCAACTGCGACCTCAATGCTGCGTAGCGTTGTCTCCTTTACCTCTGGCGGATACTTAAACGCAATTGCCCAGCGTGGGAATTTGTTGGTGGAACCCATCAAATCGCGCTGTGCAAAATCGTTCACCTTGATCACTGCACCATCCATATCAAAATCCAGTTTGGCACGGTTCTGGCCGATCTGCTCGATCTCGGCAATGGCCTGCTCAATGTCATGCACGATATGATAGCGCGGCGAGACCGGCAGGCCAAGGCTCTTGAGGTAATCCAGACTTTCAGCATGCTTGGTAAGCGTTTTGCCGCGGATCTGCTGCACATTGAAAACAAAGATAGAAAGGCCCCGGCTTCCGGTGATCCTTGCATCCTTCTGGCGCAGCGAACCGGCAGCCGCATTGCGCGGATTTTTAAAGGGCGCTGCGCCCTGCAGCTCCTGCTCTGCACACAGCTTCTGGAACGCGCCATGCGGCATATATACCTCACCGCGCACTTCCAGAAATTCCGGTGCATCCTTCAACTTTTTGGGAATGCTGCGGATGGCGCGGACATTGGCAGTCACATCCTCGCCCACCACGCCATCGCCGCGGGTAGAGGCACGAACCAGCTCACCGTTTTCGTATTCCAGACTGCAGGAAAGGCCATCGATCTTGATCTCCACCACATACTCCGGCTCTATGCCGGCTTCCCGCACGCGGCGGTCAAAATCCCGCAGCTCATCATACGAAAATGCATCCAGCAGGCTTTCCATTTTTACCGCATGGGTCACCTTGGGCAGCTTGCTGCTGGCCGTGCCGCCTACCTTCTGGGTAGGCGACGATGCCGTGACCAGCTGCGGAAACTGCGCTTCCAATTCTTTCAGTTCCCGGGTCAGAGCATCATACTCAAAATCTTCAAGCTCCGGGGCATCCTGGTCATAGTAAAGCCGATTGTTTTTCTCGATCACAGCGCGCAATTCTTCCACGCGCTTTTTTGCCTGTTCCAACTCCAAAAGTTCCACTCTCCCGCTATCCGGTTTCTCCCGCGCTGCCGTCCGGCACTACCGCCTAAAAATGCATCGCAGAAAACTATTTTGATTATAACACATCCAGCCGCGCTCTGCAAAGAGAAAGCAGATACAATTTGTATAAGTGCTTTGAAATCTGCATGTGTAATCGTTTTCAATCACCACTGCAGATTGATTTAAAATCAACACGTGGAGATACTCTTTGTTTATTCTTTTGATAAAGCAACGTATTATCGTGTGATTTCTTCACATCCATGATGAGTGAATCGTCCTGTGGTATCGTTAAGTCGCCAGCCAAAACACACACAGAAAGGGCAACGCATTCGTTGTGAATGCTTTAGGCCTTGGCCCCCCCCCGGCATCGTCCTCATGATGGTCGTGTTCAGTTCGTCACCACGGCAAAGAAAGCCGGTGTGGATGAGCATGTCATTAAAAAGATTGTCGGCCACTGTATTGATGATGTTGCCGAAAAGTCGTATACTAAAAGAGACATTGAGTGGATTCGTCATTTCATGCAATGCATCGTACCATCCTAGATTTTGTACTATTATTTTAGGAGAAAAGCTGTTCCGATTTGTGAACTAAGTATCATACCGTTTCAAGAGGAGATCAAGCTGCCATGGATTGGGAAACTTTAAGATCAAGCTGTCTTGCCTGCACCCGCTGCGAGCTGTGCAAGACCCGCACCAATGTGGTGTTCGGTCAGGGTGTGGAAGATGCCGAAGTTCTGTTTGTGGGCGAAGGCCCCGGCCAGAATGAGGATGAGCAGGGTCTGCCCTTTGTGGGGCGCAGCGGCCAGCTGCTGGACAAATATCTGTTTGCCATCGACCTTGACCGCACGAAGAACTGCTATATTGCAAACATCGTCAAGTGCCGCCCGCCGCAGAACCGTGACCCCCAGCCTGCTGAGAGCGAAGCCTGTATGCCCTGGCTGCGGGAGCAGTTCCGCCTGCTGAAGCCAAAGATCGTGGTCTGCCTTGGCCGCATTGCCGCCCAGCGGATGATCCGAAAGGATTTCTCCGTGACCAAGGAGCATGGCCAGCTGTACGAAAAGGGCGGCATCCTGTTCATGGGTACCTTCCACCCTGCCGCTCTGCTGCGCAGCCCGCAGAACAAGCCTGCAGCCTTTGCTGATTTTACTGCCCTGCGGGACAACATTGAAACGGTGTGCAAACATACCTATCATAAAGACTGAATCATTCCCGCTGCAAGAACCAAACACCTTCCTTTTGCATACTCTAAAACAAAAAGAGAGGTGTTCGATTATGGAAACTGCACGACATGATTCCATTGATTTCTTTCTGGGTGCCACAACGCCTGCCGGTTTCAAGGGCTATTTTGAACCGCTGCGCCACGAACCCGGTATGCAGATGTACCTGATCAAAAGCGGGCCGGGCTGCGGCAAATCCACCCTGATGAAGCGGCTTGCCCGTGCTGCCGAACAGCGCGGCGAGCTGACGCAGCGCATCCACTGTGCCAGCGACCCGGACAGTCTGGACGGCGTGATCCTGCCCGGGCAGCACAGGGCCATCGTGGATGCCACTGCGCCCCATGTGGTGGAGCCGGATGCTCCCGGTGCGGACGAAGTGGTGGTGAGTTTGTACCACACCATCGATGCAGAAAAGCTGCACCAGTGCACCGATGAGGTCAAGGCGCTGTTTGCCCGCAACGCCCTGCTGCGCAGCCGCGCTGCACGATATATTGCATCGGCAGGCAGCCTTTTGCTGGACAGCCGCCGCGCCGAAGCCTGCAGCGCCAATTTCGACAAGGTGCGCCGTTATGTCAAACGGCTGTGCACCCGGGTGATGCCGCGCACGGAAGGCATTGGCAGCGAAGAGCTGCGCCTGCTTTCCGCCGTCACCCCCAAGGGTGAAATGTTTTATCAGGGCACTGCACAGGCATTGGCGGATAAGTTCATCGTGTTCCGGGATGACTACGGCGCGGTGTCCCGCCTGCTGCTGGAGCTGATTCGCGCCGAAGCCCTGACGCGGGGCTACCACATTATTACCTGTCCATGTGCCATGCACCCGGAGGATAAGATCGACCATATCCTGATCCCGGAGCTGAAGCTTGCCTTCCTGACGGATAATCGCTGGCATCCGGTGCATCTGCCCAGTGTGCAGGCTGTGCGGTGCACCCGCTTCCTTGACAGGGAAAATCTGGCAGCGTACCGGGCACGGCTGCGCTTTAACGAGCGTGCTGCCGCCGAACTGCTGGAACAGGCCAGTGCCCTGATGGCACAGGCCAAGAGCTGCCACGATGAGTTGGAGACCTATTACCGTGCAGCGGTGGATTTTGGCAAAGTGGATGAAGCGGCAGCAGAATGCATGGAGATGTTCGGCCTGAAATAATCAGTTTACGTCGACGAACCGGGAGTTTCTCTGAAGACCGTCCGCTGGGGTGGAACCCTGTTGCCGTGAGGCAATAGGGCGGGCGATGGAATGGCCCGAATCGTGTCCGAAGAGAAATTACCGGTTCGTCAGTGTATCCCAAAAGCGGAGGTGAAATGCTTTGGCAACGGTTCATCTGCCCATCCGGCAGCTGGTGGAATTTCTGCTGCGGACCGGCAGCATTGACAGCCGGTTTACAGGGTTTGACCGTGCACTGGAAGGTGCCCACATCCACCGCAAATTGCAAAAAGCTGCCGGAGACGGCTATCAGGCTGAGGTATTTCTCTCCGTAGAGCGGCAGGCAGAGGACATCACTTTTACCCTTGAGGGCCGGGCTGACGGCATTTTTACCGATGAGACTGGCACGGTAGTCATTGACGAGATCAAGACCACCGCTGTGCCGCCGGAAGAGATCACTGAGGATATGAACCCCTGCCACTGGGCACAGGGCATGGTGTACGGTGCCATTTATGCCGCACAGCAAAGCCTGCCGGAACTGAACGTCCGGCTGACTTATTATCAGATAGACAACGATCAGATCATCCGCTTTATCCGCCGCTTTACGCAGCAGGAGCTGGATGAATTTCTTGACAAATTATTGTGCCAGTATGCTCCGTGGGCGCAGCGCCGGATAGAGTGGGATGTAAAGCGTACTCAGAGCCTTGCGGCACTGCAGTTCCCGTTTGCGCAGTACCGGCCCGGACAGCGGGCTATGGCGGGCGAGATCTACCGCGCCTGCCGCGCTGGCAAGACCGCCGACTGTAAGGGCGGTACGCGGCTGTTCTGTCAGGCTCCTACCGGCGTTGGCAAGACCATGAGCGCGCTTTTCCCCGCGCTGAAAGCCATGGGCGAAGGCAACGGAGAAAAGCTGTTCTATCTCACGGCCCGCAACACGACCCAGACTGCCGCCGAGGATGCCTTGACCCGGCTGCATACGGCCCAGCCAGAGCTTGCCCTGCGCAGTGTGACGTTGACCGCCAAGGAAAAGGTCTGCCTGCATCCGGACGCAGAGGGACATCCCGCCTGCCTGCCGGAGCTTTGTCCCTACGCCAACGGCTACTACGACCGCATCAAGGATGCACTGACAGCTCTGCTGGACGGTACCGGCAGCTTTGACCGCGCAGCGCTGGCCGGGGCGGCAAAGCGTTTTTCGGTGTGTCCCTTTGAACTGGGGCTAGACCTGAGCGAGTGGTGCGATGTGGTCATTGGGGATTACAATTACCTGTTCGATCCGGTGGTGCACCTGAAACGGTTCTTTGATTCTTCCGGCGACTGGTTGTTTTTGGTCGATGAAGCACATAATCTGCCCGACAGAGCCAGAGCAATGTATTCTGCACGCTTTTGTAAAAGCAGCCTGACCGAGGCAAAACGCGCATTGGGCAAGGGCAAAAGTGCTTTAAAGACCGCTCTGACCAAAGCAGACAAAGCCCTGCTGGAAGCCCGGAAAGCCTGCATACAGCTTGCACCCCGGCACAGCAGCCAGACCGATGCCGCAGACCCGGCACAGACCAGTCTTTTGCCTGAAAACACTGCCCCCGCACTGGAACTGCCCGAACCGCTGTATGCACAGGACAGTACTGTATTTTTGCAGGAGCCGCCCTCTGCCCTGCTCAGTCCGCTGCGGGCCGTACAGGCACCTTTGCAGGACTGGCTGGAAGCGAACCCGGATGCCGAAGCACATGCACAGTTGCTGGAGCTTTATTTTGCTGTACAGGACATCGCCCGTGCTGCCGAACGATACGACAGCCACTTTGTCACTCAGCTTACCGCGCGCGGCAGAGAGCTTGAATTGCAGCTGCTGTGTCTGGACCCGGCACCTTTTGTGGATGCCAGCCTTGCCGCAGGGCGCAGCGCAGCGCTGTTCAGTGCAACACTGGCTCCGCCCTCGTTCTACCGCAGTGTTCTGGGCTGTAGCGATGCACGTGCCGTCGCACTGGACAGTCCCTTTCCGGCTGAAAATCTGGGGCTGTATTGCCTGCCGAATATCTCTACCCGCTACCGCGACCGCGAAGCCAGCGTGCAGGCAGTTTCGGATGCACTGGCCCAGCTGGTGCAGGCCAGAACTGGAAACTACTTTGCCTTTTTCCCAAGCTACGCATATCTGCGGCAGGTACACGAAGATTTTGCAGCACGTTACCCGGGCATTCGCACCCTTGTGCAGGAAAGCCGTCTGGATGATGCCGCTCGGGCTGAATTTCTGGCTCAGTTTGTGCCGGACCCGGCCGAAACACTTCTGGGTTTTGGCGTGATGGGCGGCATCTTTGGTGAGGGAGTTGATCTTGCAGGCAGCCGCCTGATCGGGTGCGCCATTGTGGGTGTGGGCCTGCCGCAGGTAAATCCGCAGCAGGAAATGCTGCGCCGTTATTATGACGCACAGAACGGCTTTGGATTTGATTATGCCTACCGCTATCCCGGCATGAACAAGGTACTGCAGGCCGCAGGGCGCGTGATCCGCACGCCGGAAGACAGAGGTGCGGTGCTTTTGCTGGACGACCGGTTTGCCCAGCAGGAATACATCCGGCTGTTCCCTCCTCACTGGCGGCATATCCGCTATCTGCGCAGCTGCGAAGAACTGGCCGCTGCCCTGCAGGACTTCTGGAATAAATGAGACCCAAACAAAAAGGCACTGCCGCACCCAAAACAGGAGCGGCAGTGCCTTTGCTTCTTTTTTGTTTTATTTTGCTGCTTTCCGGTTCTGCTGCAGGCTATCCCACGAGGGCATTTCATTGCGCAGCTTTTCCCACATGGGCATTGCCGTGCCGGTCTGCCTGCGCAGCGCATCGAACGCTTCGTCCAGATACTTCATTTCGGACACTGCGTGCATGGCGTGATCCGAAACGCACAATCTGCCCAGCGGTGTTTTTGTCATGGTAAACACCATCGCTTCCATCTTACGGCGGGCCGATGTGCCGGGCTGGAAATTATCGGTGTTGTTGGCATCGTTCACCGGGATGCCCGCATCCTTGAGCATCAGGCAGGCTTCATAGGCGGCATCCAGAATGGCACCGCGCTGCTGCTTGGTGGCCCGGTGCAGATCGCCGTTGCAGGCATAGCACACATAGCACGCTGGCAGAACGAATGCAATGTGGCACTTGAGCCATTCATCCATATCGCCATAGAAGGTCAGCTTGTATTTTGCACCGTCAAAGGCGGTCTTGAGCCGGGTTCGGAAGGTGCCAGAAAGCGGAGTTGTGGCACCGCCCACCGTCATGCCAGCACTGGCGTACACACTGACCACATGGTCGTGTTCACGGCGGCCTGCCGTGCCCTGAAAGCCGAATGCGATCTTATCCGCCGGGCGCTGCATGAATTCCAGCACCTGCTTTGCCTGCGGGTTATTGCCCACAAACACAAAATACTGGCTCTTGTTGGCCTTGAGCACAGGAAGCACATCCGGCAGCTGGCCCGCCTGCACGACCACAAAGACGAGATCATAATAATCATCCGGGGCGAGAGTGTCCACGGTTTTGATCCGTTCCGTTGTGGTCTTGCGCTGCACCCAGTGGCGGATGACCAAACCCTTCTGGTCGATCATTTCCTTCCACTCTCCGCGTGCAAGAAGCGTGACAACGTTCTTTTGTTCTGCATCAGCACATGGGCCAGCTCGCCAGCCAAACGCCCGCACCGTAAACCAGAATCCTCATCCAGATACGCCTCCCTTATGTGTGTTAAGGTTTGCTTACTTTTCAAAAACGAGAAAAAGCCTTTTTCTCGTAAGGTGCACTGCTTACGCCCTTGACCTCATAGCCGGTTGCATTGATGGCATCCCGCAGCTTCTGCTCGTCCAGCGGCTGTTCCGAGTGGATCACCGTCTGGGCTTTTGCCTGCGAGGACGACACCCTTTTCACCTCCGGGAAGGCCTTGCGCACGGCTTCGTTGACATGGCTCTCGCACATGCCGCACATCATACCATCTACTTTTACGATCGTTTCAATCATTTTATTCCCCTCCAGATCTTCTGCGCGCATCGGCCCGTTGACGCAGAATCTGTTAGGGAACGCTAACCGCAGTTTTCAAACAAAACGCCGTCGGGAACTGCCCGGCAGCGGTGCGGAGCGGTTCCCTGTTCTGTGGTGGGTCTGCTCAGAAAATGCACGCATGATTTCTTGTCTTCATCATATCACACCAGTGGGCTAAATGCAAGATGAAAAATACCCCATCCCGGTTTTTGTGCTTTTCACTCATGCACCCGGCATCCTGCTGCCGTGGTCAGTATTCAATGCCCTGCCGGGCGGAAATTCCCCTCTGGTAAGGGTGGCGGTGGCACTTCATCTCCGTGGCATAGTCGGCGGCATCCAGCATCCACTGCGGCGCAGCATGGGCAGTAAGCACGCATTCCTGCTCTGCCGGGCGTTCCAGCACAGCCTTTTGCAACAGGGCTTTATCCACCATATCCAGTTCCCATGCGCTGCCTGCTTCGTCCAAAATCAGCAGGTCGGCAGGGTCGGCCATGGCAGCTGTGAGGTTCGCATTCTGCAGCTGGCGGGTGGCTTCCTTTTCCGCTTCGTTCATCTGGAACACGAATTTCTGCCCCGCCTTGCCGCGGTACACCTTTGCACCCAGCTGTTCCAGCAGCGGCACCTCGCCGCTTTTGCCGCCTTTGAGGAACTGTAGGATCACCACCCGCTTTCCGCTGCCCATGGCCCGCAAAGCAAGGCCCATGGCAGCGGTGGTCTTGCCCTTGCCATCACCGTAATATAGATGTAACAGCCCTGTACGCTTCATGGTCATTTCTCCTTTTGTCTTTGCGTTTATGGTAACACAAACCCAGCAAAAAAGGAAGAGGAAGCACCCGAAGGCGCTTCCTCTTTCAAACAATGCGATATTTACTGGTACAGCGGAAAATCGTGGGTCAGCTTCAGCACACGGTCACTGATCTCGTCCTTCTTCTCGTCGTAGTGCCAGATGCAATCGGCGATGCAGTCGGCGATCACCTTCATCTCGGCCACGCCCATGCCGCGGGTGGTAACAGCCGGGGTGCCCAGACGCACGCCAGAAGTCACGAACGGGCTGCGGGTCTCGCCGGGGACAGTGTTCTTATTGGCGGTGATGTGCACGCTGTCCAGACGTGCTTCCAGCTCCTTGCCGGTGCACTCCTCGTCACGCAGGTCGATCAGCATGAGGTGGTTATCCGTACCGCCGGACACCAGCTTGACACCGCGTGCCTGCAGCTCTGCTGCCAGAGCCTGTGCATTCTCCACGATCTTGCGGGCATATTCCTTGAACTCCGGCTTCAGTGCTTCACCAAAGCAGACAGCTTTTGCGGCGATCACATGCTCCAGCGGGCCGCCCTGGGTGCCGGGGAACACGGCAGAATTGATGCGCTTTGCAAGAATGGGATTGTTGGTCAGGATCAGACCGCCGCGGGGGCCGCGCAGGGTCTTGTGGGTGGTGGTGGTAACAACATCAGCATACGGCACAGGGCTCTGGTGATAGCCGCCTGCCACCAGACCGGCAATGTGGGCCATATCCACCATCAGATATGCACCATAGCCGTGGGCGATCTCAGCGATCATTCTCAAAATGCGATGGCACGGGGATATGCAGACGCACCGGCCACGATCAGCTTGGGGCGCACCTTTTTAACCTGCTTTTCCAGCTCAGCATAGTCGATCACGCCGTCGGCATTGACACCGTAAGAGACAAAGTTATAGTTCTTGCCGGACATGTTTACAGGAGAACCGTGGGTCAGGTGGCCGCCCTGGGACAGGTCCATGCCCATGACAGTATCGCCCAGATCCAGCAGAGCAAAATAAACTGCCAGATTGGCCTGTGCACCGGAGTGGGGCTGAACATTGGCATATTTTGCGCCGAACAGCTTGCAGGCACGCTCGATGGCAATGTTCTCCACCTCGTCCACATAGACACAGCCGCCATAGTAGCGCTTGCCGGGCAGGCCCTCGGCGTACTTGTTGGTCAGGATGCTGCCCATTGCGGCCATGACGGCGGGAGAGACGATGTTCTCACTGGCGATCAGTTCAATGTTCTGGCGCTGACGGTTCAGCTCGCGATCCATGGCTGCGGCCAACTCCGGATCAACGGTATTGACCAGACCGATGGTGTCCATCATTTCATTGTACATAATATTCTACCCCTCTCAATTTCCGGAGAAAGCCCCGGATCTCTGGATCTCTTCAAGCCACCCTGCTCCGCGCACGAACCGAATTGCTTTCTTTTATCATAGCAGAAAGCTGCAGAATCTTCAACTTCCATTTTGCCAAAAGGCTTGCTTTTTTCGTCTGAAGTGTTTATTATACTTGTATAAAAATGCAATGTCGTTTTTGTATATTTTTCAAGTCAGTCAACCTTCAGATGAAGCGAGGTGTTCTCTGGTGACGGTCAGTGAAGCAAAGCAGACCCAGCGCAAAGCGGGCCGTGCCGCACGCAAGGCTCTCGGCCCGGAAGAACGCAAGGCTGCAAATGCCGCTTTGTGCGCATTCCTCTGGCAGCTGGCTACCGTGCAGAATGCGCAGACCATCCTGCTGTACGCAGCGTTTGGTTCCGAAGCCGACCTTTCTGCCCTTGCGGAAAAGGCGCAGGCGCAAGGCAAAACGCTGGCCTATCCGGTGTGCGGCGAGGCGTATTCCCTTACAGCCGCTGTGCCCGGCCCGGACGGCTGGGAGATGGGACAGTACGGCATCCGCACCCCATCCTGAGCCGGTCGGAGATTCTGCTGCCGGAAGCGCTGGATCTGGTCCTTGTACCCTGCACGGCTTTTGATGCAGACTGCTTCCGGGTCGGTATGGGCAAGGGCTATTACGACCGGTATCTTCCCCGCTGCAAAAACGCGGTGAAGATCGGCATTGCATTTGAGGCACAGCGGGTGGAACATGCTGCCGTAGACGAGCATGACCAGCGGCTGGATGCCTATGTAACAGAGAGGGGTATTTACAAATGGAAATGACTAAGCTGAGCTGCGAGAAATTTCTCGCAGAGCTGGCCAGCAAAGCCCCCACGCCGGGCGGCGGCGGAACGGCGGCGCTGGTGGGTGCTGCCGGTGTAGCGCTGGGCAATATGGTGGGCAACCTGACCACCGGCAAAAAGAAATATGCCGCCGTGGAAGCAGACATTCAGGCTCTGAACACAAAGGCCGATTTCCTGCGCAAAGAGCTGGAGGCGCTGGTGCAGGCCGATGCCGATGCCTTTGCGCCGCTGGCTGCGGCCTACGGCTTGCCCAAGGACACACCAGAGCAGGCTGCACACAAAGCCGCCGTGCTGGAAAAGACGCTGGATGCCGCCTGTGCCGTGCCACTTGAGATCATGGAAAAGTGCGCCGAGGGCATTGCTCTGGTGGAAGAATACGCTGCCAAGGGCAGCGTGATGGCCGTCTCGGACGCAGGCTGTGCAGCCGCTCTGTGCAAGGCAGCCTTGCAGGCCGCAAGCCTGAATGTGTTCATCAACACAAAGCTGATGGCAGACCGTGAGCGCGCTGCTGCGTTGGACGCAAAAACAGACAAACTGCTGGATGAATTTGTGTCGCGGGCAGACGCTGTTTTTGCATCCGTGACGAACAAATTGCGGAATAAGTGAGGAAAAGTATTATGGCAACGATTTTGAAGGGCGCACCCGTTGTAGCCGCTATGAACGAACGCAATGCGGCGCTGTGTGAGCAGCTCAAGGCAAAAGGCATCACTCCCACGCTGGTCGTGGTGCGTGTGGGTGAGCGGGAGGACGACCTCTCCTACGAGCGCGGCGTGATCGCCCGCTGCGGCAAGGTGGGCGTGGAGGTAAAGCAGTTTCTTCTGCCCGCCGATGCTTCGCAGGACGATCTGCTGAAGGTGATCGCCGAGGTGAACGCAGAGGATACCATCCACGGATGCCTGCTATTCCGTCCGCTGCCCAAGCAGTTCAATGACCGCACTGTGCGTGCGGCGCTGGCTCCGGAAAAAGACATTGACGGCATCACGGACGATTCTCTGGCCGGTGTGTTCACTAATACCGATCTCGGCTATGCTCCCTGCACCGCGCAGGCCTGCCTTGAAATCCTGAAGTATTACAACATTCCGCTTTCCGGCAGGCGCGCTGTCGTAGTGGGCCGCAGCCTTGTGGTAGGCAAGCCCGCAGCCATGATGCTGGACCGCGAGAACGCCACCGTGACCATCTGCAATTCCCGCACGCAGAATCTGCCCGCCATCTGCAAGGAAGCAGATGTGGTAGTAGTGGCCATGGGCAAGATGGGTGCCGTGGGTGCCGACTGCCTGCGTGAGGGCCAGACCGTGGTAGACGTGGGCATCCATGTGAACGAAAAGGGCAAGCTGTGCGGTGACGTAAAGTTCAGCGAAGCAGAGCCGGTAGTGGATGCCATCACGCCGGTACCCGGCGGTGTGGGCACTGTGACCACCTCGGTGCTGGTGGGCCATGTCGTGCAGGCTGCAGCAAAAAAGGCCGGGCTGTAACGAATGATAGAACTATAAAATAAAAGACGCTTGATACACTGCTGTATGCTTCCCTGCCGGGAAAACATATTCAGACAAGACCAAGCGTCTTTTTTGATTGCTATATTTTAGCCGCGGACAATGAGCAGCAGCAAAGCCGAAGCCACACACTGCATGATCAGCCAGCGGGCCACCACCTGCTCGTCGCTCCAGCCCTTATTCTTGCGGGCGTGGTCGTGCAGAGGGGTGCGGGTGTTCTTGAGGATGGAAATGTGCAAAAAGCGCTTCAGGCTGATCTTCAGGATGCCCAGACTGCCATCCACGATGAACACGATGGCTGCCAGCAGGAAGGCAAACGGATGGCCGCATTTGAGGGACAGCATTGCGATAAAGAAGCCCATTGCGCGGCTGCCGGCATCTCCCATCAGCAGGCTGGACGGCTTTGCGTTGGACCACAGATAGGCCAGCAGCGCACCCATGAACACAACGCCTGCGGTGCCGTACTCGGCCAGCTCTGTTTTATAGGCCAGCAGGTAGGTTCCGATGGTCACCACTGCAACACTTGCCGAAAGGCCGTCCACGCCATCGGTGCAGTTGACCACATTGATGCTGGTCCAGATCAGAATAACGATCAGCAGCAGGTACACAGCATACGGCAGAGTGAAGCTCCACTGCAGGAAATTCACACCGCAGCCGTTGAAGTTGAGGTAGGTCACACCTGCAACAATGGCAATGGCAAAATCAATGATACCCTTTTTATACTCGTTCCATGCAGTTTCAGCAGCATCGTCAAAGTAGCCGGACAGCATGGATGCAATGAGCAGGATGGTGTAGATGACGTATTCCACCTTGAACGGCAGGAATGCCAGCGATACCAGTGCGATGCACAGCACGAAGATCAGGCCGGAACCACGGGCCTTACCCTTGGAAAGCGCACCGTTCACCGCAAACTCGCGGCCATGGTCGTGCGGAAGCTTATCGTGAAAAACGGAGTCCATCAAAGCCGTAAGGGCAAACGCCAGCAGGAATGCCAGAGCATCGACACCGCGCTGTCCTACGACCGAAAGCAGTGATTCGATCATATTCAAAGTTCCTCTTTCTTTTATGTTTGTGAGAGAAGTGTATCACGCTATCCATAAAAATCAATCATTCCCGGAGAAAAATCCATGTTTGATTGACTTTCTGCAGCACCGCACTTATAATAGTATATCAGTCTGTCGAAAAAGTTATTGTTTCTATAAAAGGAGAACTCATGTCCATCTCTCTTGAGCAGCTTTCGGCGCAGATGCGCCGGGGCGAACAGGTGCCGCTGCGGCACACCATGCAGGTGGTGCTCACACTGAGCATCCCATCCATCCTGCAGCAGATCGTGGTAACTGCGGTGGAGTACATCGACGCAGCCATGGTGGGGCATATCGGTGCATCTGCTACGGCATCCATTGGCATCGTCAGTTCCAGCACGTGGCTCATGCATGGAATGCTGGCCGGTCTATATATGTCCTTTGCCATTCAGGTGGCACAGTATCTGGGTGCAGACCGGCAGAACGATGCACGCGGTGTATTGCGCCAATCTATGATCTTCAACCTTGTGGTGGGCCTTGCAGCTGCGGCCTTCGGCATTGGCATCTAGCCGTTTCTGCCCGGATGGCTGGGCGCCGACCCTTCCCTGCAGGCGGATGCATCGGCCTACTTTGCCATCTGGTCGGCTTCCCTGCCCTTTTTGATGATCATGGGAACCTACTCTTCCATGCTGCGTTCCTCCGGCGATGCCCTGACACCGGGCCTTATCAGCGTGCTGACCTGCGTGCTGGATGTGATCTTTAACTTCTGCCTTATCAATCCCACCCGTGAGATGGTGGTGTTTGGCCGCACAATGACCGTCTGGGGCCTTGGCTGGGGGGTACCGGGCGCAGCACTGGGCACCGCCCTTGCTACCGCTATCAGCGGTGTGCTGACCCTTGCCATCCTGCTGCTGCGGGACGGACCGCTGTGCATCCGCAAGCCCGGCTCCTGGCACATTACCAAAGCCTGCCTGCAGAACCTGTGGAAGGTAGGCGCACCGCTGGCCGCAGAGCGTGCAGTTCTTTCCTCGGCGCAGGTGCTGCTCATCCGCATCGTATCCGGCCTTGGCACCACCGCCATTGCTGCCAACAGTCTGGGTGTGAGCGCCGAAAGCCTGTGCTACATGGCAGGCTATGGCATTCAGGATGCATCCCTTGCACTGGTGGGGCAGGCCGTGGGCGCAAACCGTCGGGATATGGCAAAAAACTTTGCCTGGCTATGCACCGGCATGGGCATAGGCATCATGGCGCTGACCGGTGTTGGCATGTACATTTTTGCGCCAAACCTGATGGGTATTTTCACCGCAGATGCGGCAGTTATTGCGCTGGGCGCACAGGTGCTGCGCATTGAAGCACTGGCCGAACCGATGTTCGGTGCCAGTATCGTTGCCAGCGGTGCCATGCAGGGTGCCGGAGACAGCACGGGATGCTTTGTGCTGAACCTTGTCAGCATGTGGGGCATCCGGCTCACGCTGGCTTCCCTGCTGGCTCCGCATTTTGGGCTGGTGGGCGTATGGATGGCCATGAGCTTTGAGCTGACCATGCGCGGTGTGCTGTTCCTTGTGCGGCTGGTACGCGGCAGATGGCTGGACAAAGGGGCATTAGCCTGATCGACCGCTGGCGGATATATTTTCCTCTAAATAACAGCTCCCGGCCGGGAACCGCACTGCGGGACCTGACCGGGGAGTTTTGCTGTGGTTATATGATTTGAGAAGAAGAAAAAATGGAGAACAAGTTACTTTCTGCCGTGCAGGATGGGAGACAGCGGCTTGTAGATCAGCATGCACAGCACTGCATCCAGCAGGCCTTTGACCAGCGTGAAGGGCATATTGAAGATGACAAGGCACTTGATGAGGCTGTCTGCAGAAGGCAGGATGGCCTGATACATGCCGAGGATGGCTTCCAGCGGCATGTGGTAGAACTGCACATAGGCCGGATAGGTGATGAAGTAGTTGGACGGTACGCTGAACACAGCCATGGCTGCAGCGCCTGCAATAGCACCAATGATGGCGGTCTTGCGGCTCTTGTGGTGCTTATAGATAACGCCTGCCACAGCGGAGAAAACCGCACCCAGCATGAAGTTGCACAGCTCGCCCACGCATGCAGTGGAAGTGCCCTTGATAACGATGTGCAGCAGGTTCTTCATAAAGCTGATGACCACACCGTACACCGGGCCGAGAGCAAAGGCACCCAGCAGGAGCCGGCAGGTCAGAAAAGTCCATCTTGACGAAGGACGGGATGAGCATCGGAATGGGAAACTCAATGAACATCAGGATAAAGGCCACCGCACTGAGCATGGCGGCAACAGTAAGATTGTGAGTCGTGCTTTTTTTCATGGTAATGATCCTTCCCGGGATAAGATGCCCCTTACAAAAATTGTTCCGAAAGCTCTTTTCGTATCTTGTTTTTTGGGAACGGGAAGGACAAATAGAAAATGCGCCCTGTTGCAACAAAAACACTGCAACAGGGCGCGTAGACAACGATTTGCCTGCCGTTTCTTGCATCCGGACTATACCGTTGGTCCCGGAGTTGCACCGGGTCAGCACCCTTGCGGGTGGTCGCGGACTTTACCGCCAGTGGGGAATCTCACCCCGCCCTGAAACGAACTTTCTGGCACAAAGTATAGCGTGGCAGGCCCAGCTTGTCAAGAGGGCAATCTTAAAATTTGTGCAAAAAATGTCAAAGTAATTCTTTCAAGCTCCCTTCTCTGTAAGCTCTTGCCCGGGTGGGTACGGTATGGTATCATAGATGGGTCGTATAAAATTCAGGAGGTTATCATGATCTTTTCTATTCGTGATCTTTCGTTTGAGCTTGGCTCTGTACTGCTGGAGGGCTGGTTTGCACTGGCTGCGCGCGCAGAGTGCGCACTGCTCATTCTGCTTGCCGCATGGCTGGTACGCCGCTGGCTGAGCAAAAGGGGCATTCCGGCACTGCTGGCCCGCAAGTGGCACTTTAACGGCACTCCCATCCTGCTGCGCAGCTTTGCGGTACCCATCCAGCGCATGTGCACTGCGGTTGGCGTATATCTGGCGGCAGCTTCCCTGCCCTGGGCCATTCCCGGCATTGCCAAGCTGCTGTTGGTCTGCTTCCGCCTTGTCATGACCCTGCTGGTCTGCGAAGGCCTGTATGCGGCATCGGATCTGGCCGACCTGCTGCTGGCTTCCTGCAGCCCGGAGATCCGCTCCAACAAAACACTCTGCTCTTTGCTGGACACCGCCTACAAGGTGCTGGTGATCGTGCTGTGCGTGGCAGCGTTGGCACAAGAAGTGGGCTTTCCCATCGGCAGCATTGTCGCCGGTGCCGGTCTGGTTGGTCTGACCATCTCGCTGGCCGCACAGGAAAGCGCCAGCAACCTGTTTTCCGGCATCGTGATTCTGCTGGACAAGCCCTTCTCGGTGGGCGACTGGATCACTGTGGGCGATGTGGAAGGCGAAGTGATCGACATCAACTTCCGTTCCACCCGCATCCGCTCGCTGGATAAAACCATCAATGTGGTGACGAACAGTAAGATCTGCTCTTCCACCGTGCAGAACGCCGCCCTGCGCACCATGCGGCCCTACAAGTTCAATCTGGGTGTCACCTATGGCACCACCCGCCCGAAGCTGGAACAGCTGATGAAAGACTTGCAGACCATGCTGGACGCAAGCCCTTACACCAACAAGGGTACCAACATCGTACAGCTTGCAAACTTTGGTGATTCCAGCATCAACATTCTGGTCTCCGCCTACCTGCTGACCAACGCCTACGCGGAATTTTTGCAGATGCAGAACGACCTGAACCTGAACATTATGGACATCATGCAGGCCGACGGTGTGGATTTTGCGTTCCCCTCCACCAGCGTGTATATCGAAAAGAACTGAGCAAACCTGTAAAGGGGCTGTTGCAAAATAGCGCCAACGAAAAGCGGAAAGCAAAAATCTCATCTTTTTCCCTCAAAAAGAGTAGAATTTTTCGGAACTGAAAATGCAAAAAGCTGAGCACCTGCTTTTTCACAGATGCTCAGCTTTTCTATACTCATTTTTTGAAATCTGCCTTTGAGGCCTCAACATTCTGCCCGTTTTGTACGGTGAATGCGGCGGCTATTTTCAATCAGTCAGCTCAAGACTGGCAGGCAGTGATCAGGCTCATCTTGTAGACCTCGTCGGCGTTGCAACCACGGGACAGGTCGTTGATGGGAGCGTTCAGACCCTGCAGGATGGGGCCGTAAGCTGCATAACCACCCAGACGCTGAGCAATCTTATAGCCGATGTTGCCGGCCTCGATGCAGGGGAAGATGAAGGTGTTGGCCTGACCAGCCACCTTGCTGCCCTTGCACTTGACCTGTGCAACTTCGGGAGCAACGGCAGCGTCAAACTGCAGCTCACCGTCCACAGCCAACTCGGGATCCATTTCCTGAGCCTTGATCACAGCGTCATGGCTCAAAGCAACGGTGCCGCCCTTGCCGGAGCCCTTGGTGGAGAAGCTCAGCACAGCAACCTTCGGATCGATGCCGAACAACTTTGCGGTCTTAGCGGTCTCAATAGCAACCTCAGCAAGCTTTGCAGAAGCGGCGATCTTGACCTCGCCGGTAGCCTTATCAATGGTATCGGTATAGTCGATGTTAACAGCGCAGTCGCCCATGGCAATGCGCTTCAGGCCCTCTTCACCGCAGTCACGGTCCAGAATGAAGCAGGAGCTGACCAGATGTGCGCCCTTCTTGGTCTTGACCAGCTGCAGAGCGGGACGAATGGTGTCGGCAGTGGAGTAAGTAGCGCCGCCCAGCAGGCAATCAGCCTTGCCCATCTTCACCAGCATGGTGCCGAAGTAGTTGGACTTCTTCAGCAGAGCGGTGCACTCCTCAGCGGTCTGCTTGCCCTTGCGCAGCTCCACCATGGTGTTGACCATCTCATCGAAACCGGCATAGTTCTCGGGGTCGATGATCTCGGCAGCGGAAATATCAAAGTTACCGGCGGCAGCAGCAGCCTTGCACTCAGCCTCGTTGCCCACCATGACGACCTTCAGCACGCCCTCGGCCAGCAGCTTTGCAGCGGCCTCCAGAATGCGGGGATCATTGCCCTCGGTGAAAACGATCGTCTTGGGATTTGCCTTCAGCTGTGCTACCAGCGGTGCAAACATATCAGCCATTGTGATTACCTCCGAATTTACTTTCCAATATTCACATCCAGATATCTGTTGGACACAAGGATGCCTTTCTCTTTTATTCTAGCACATACGGCAAAAAGTTCAAGACAAAATTGGCTTTTTGTGCTACAATTTTTGCCTCACGCATCATCGTTATTTTCCTGCCAAAGTAGTAAAACACGCCCTGCGTATTCCTTCACAATTTCCCGTAAACCACCTTCCACAAATTTCAATTTTAAGCTATGCACTTTTCATTCACGATTTTTCTTTTTTAAAATGCAGAAAGCTCCAGTCAGTTCATATATTTTTTTTGCGTTAAAACGCAAAAAAGAGCCGTCCTCCCGATTCTTCGAGAGAACAGCTCCATAGTATTGGCTTTATAAATATCAGATAGAAATGGTGTTACACACGTCGATCAGCACCGGGTCAAGCGTCTTGGTCATTTCAAGAGCTTCATCCACAGGGTAATCCACCAGCTTTTCGCCCTTCATGCCGACGATGCGGTTATACTTGCCCTGCTCCAGCAGGCACACGGCATGGTAGCCCATTGCAGAAGCGTTCACACGGTCACGCAGAGTGGGAGAACCACCGCGCTGGACATGGCCCAGAATGGTGGCGCGGGAGTCGATGCCGGTGCGTGCCTGAATCTCGTTTGCGATCTCCTGTGCATGGCCGACACCCTCGGCAACAATAATAATGAAGTGACGCTTGCCGGTCTTCTGAGTCTCAGCGATCTTATCCAGAATATCACGCTGCATGTCAAATTCCTTCTCCGGCAGTAGAACAGCCATAGCGCCGGAAGCAATTGCAACATTCAGAGCAATATAACCGGCGTTGCGGCCCATGACCTCAACCACACTGCAGCGGTCGTGGCTCTGGGTGGTATCGCGCAGCTTGTCGATCATCTCCAGCGCGGTATTCATGGCGGTATCGTAGCCAATGGTGTAATCGGTGCAGGAAATATCGTTGTCAATAGTGCCGGGCAGACCGATCATCGGAATGCCGCGGTGGGCCAGCTCACGAGCGCCGCGGTAAGAACCGTCGCCGCCAATGACCACCAGCGCATCAATGCCCAGTTCGCGGCACTTCTCTGCACCCTTGTCCTGACCTTCCTTGGTCTTGAATTCCAGACAGCGGGCGGTATACAGAATGGTACCGCCTGCAGAGATGATGTTCGACACACTGCGCAGGTTCATCTCAAAGCATTCGCCGTTCAGCAGGCCATTGTAGCCACGCTGAATGCCGATCATGCAGTAACCCTTATGCAGGCCGGTACGGACTACGGCGCGCACGGCAGCGTTCATGCCAGGAGCATCACCACCGCTCGTCAATACGCCAATCGTTTTGATCTGCTTTTCCATACGAGAGTTTCCCTCCAATTTGTTTCTTCATTTACCCAATGGTATCACAGCGTTCTCCGTTTTAACGCTGTCCAAAGCACTTCATTTGCCTTGAATCATTATAACACAAACGCCTTATTTTGGAAACAGCCATCCCGCCGGATTTGCGTTAAGATTCGTGCACGGAAATGTCATTTTGTTGCAATGTTGTCCGTTCCGACCAGCCTTTCCAGCTCTTTGAACAGCAGCGGATGGCCGGATGCGTACAGATGGCGCGGCACACGCAGATACTGCTTGGTATCGGTCAGATACAGGAGCACCGGCATGTCCCCATCAAAAATGCCAAGCAGATTGACCACCTTTGCATATTCCCTGCTGCTGCGGGAAGGCACACGGATATACAGCTTCTTTGCTGCCGTTTTCATCGGGTCCGGCCTGCCGTTATCCAGTCGGGCCGGATCGTAATTTTCGACCGGGACGATGCTCTCTGCCAGCAGCTTGGAAGCTTCATCCTCCCGTACCGACAGTCTGCCATCGATCACGACGACTGCATTTTCGTGCAGTGAATCCCGGAAAGCATCCAGCACCTTTGGGAATACGATCACTTCCATGGTGCCGGTCAGGTCTTCTACGCTGGTAAAAGCCATCATGCTGTTGGACTTTGTGGTCATCATGCGGCTTTTTACCACCGCGCACACAATGCGCACTTTTTCTCCATCCTTCACATGGGCATCTTCCCCTGTAAGATCCTTGATGGTGTGGGATGCAATGCGTGCCGATTGTTCCCGGTAAGCATCCAGCGGATGACCGGACAGATACAGGCCGCTGACTTCCTTTTCCTGCTGGAGCAGCTCCTTATGGCTGTACTCCGGCAGCTGCTTTATTTCATAGTTATCCTCGGAAGCACCGCTCTGTGCTTCCCCGCTCATCACCGAGAACAGATCCAGCTGTCCATCCAGATTGCGCCGAGCGTCGGTCTCAATGCTCTTCAGAATGCCCTCTACGGCCTCCACATGGCTGTGGCGGTTGTTGCCCAGATGATCGAATGCGCCGGCCTTGATGAGGCACTCCACTGCCCGGCGGTTCAGTTCATTGCCATGCATCCGCTTGCAGAAATCGTACAGGCTGGTGTAAGGCTTATTCTGCCGCCCCTTCACCACATTCTCGATCAGGTTGCGGCCCACATTTTTGACCGCATTCAGGCCAAAGCGGATCTGACCGCTTCCATCCGCCGTAAAGCCGCCGTTGGAAACATTCACATCCGGCGGCAGCACCTTGATGCCAAGGCGGGCACACTCGCCGGAATATTCAATGACCTTATCCGTGTTATCCAGCACACTGGTCAGCAAAGCCGCCATGAACTCACTGGGATAATGGCACTTGAGGTAGGCCGTCTGGAATGCCACATAGGCATAGCAGGCCGCATGGCTCTTATTGAATGCATATGAAGCGAAACTGGACATTTCATCGTAGATCTCATTGGCCACTTTCTCAGAGATGCCGTTTGCCACACAGCCGGGGCATTCGTTGCCGGGATCGGTGCAGCCGTACACAAAGTGCTCTCGCTCGGCCTCCATGACGGCATGTTTCTTTTTGCTCATGGCACGGCGGACATTGTCTGCCTGACCAAAAGAAAAACCTGCCAGCTCCCGGAAGATCTGCATGACCTGCTCCTGATAGACGATGCAGCCATTGGTCACATCCAGAATGTGGGCCAGCTGTGGGGTCTTATAGCTGATTTTGTCCGGCTCGTGGCGGTTGCGCAGGTAGGTGGGGATCGAATCCATGGGGCCGGGACGGTACAGGCTGATCAGAGCGATAATGTCTTCTAGGTTCTGCGGCTGCAGGCCCACAAGCACCTGCTTCATGCCGGAAGATTCCAGCTGGAACACACCCTCGGTGTCTCCCTGTCCCAGCATCCTGTAGGTGTCCGGGTCGTCGTAATCCAGCTTCTGGATGGAGAACTCCGGGTGGTGCTTCTGCACAGCAGTTTCCGCGTCATGAATGACGGTCAGCGTGCGCAGGCCCAGAAAGTCCATCTTCAAAAGGCCAAGTTCTTCGATCTCGGTCATGTTGAACTGGGTCACAGGCAGGCCGTCGTTGGTGGCCAGCGGCAGATAGTAGTCCGTAGGCTCCGGGGTAATGACGACACCCGCCGCATGGGTGGAAGCATGGCGGGGCATGCCCTCCACCTTCAAGGCCGTGTCGATCAGCTCTGTGACCTGCGGGTCGGTATCGTACATCCGCTTAAGTTCCGGCGATACCTCCAACGCACGCTTCAGCGTCATTTTCAGCTCCATGGGCACCTGCTTTGCCACAACATCTACCTGCTGATACGGAATGCCCATCACGCGGCCCACATCGCGGATGGCGTTGCGGGCGGCCATGGTGCCAAAGGTGACGATCTGAGCCACATGGTCGGCACCATATTTCCGGTTGACGTAATCGATCACTTCCTGACGGCGCTCGTAGCAGAAGTCCACATCAAAATCTGGCATACTGACGCGCTCCGGGTTCAGGAAGCGCTCAAAGATCAGGTTATAACGGATGGGGTCGATATCCGTGATGCCCACGCTGTAAGCCGCAATGCTACCTGCGCCGGAGCCACGGCCCGGGCCTACCGGGATACCCTGACTCTTGGCGTAGTTCACGTAGTCCCACACGATAAGATAGTAGTTCGTGTAGCCCATCTTTTTGACCACGCCGATCTCGTATTCCAGACGGTCTTTGTTGGCCTGCGGAACATTGGGGCCGTAGCGGCGCTCCAAACCTTCCCAGCAGAGCTTTTCAAAAACGCCTGATTATCCATACCGTTCGGCGCTTTGTAATATGGAATTTTAGTGTGTCCAAAATCAAAATCAAAGTTACACTGTTCGGCAATTTTGGCGGTATTCTCGCAGGCTTCCGGCACCATGGAGAACAGCTCGTACATTTCGTCTGTCGTTTTGACATAGAACTCGTCGGTCTGGAACTCCATTTTATCCGCATCCTGAATGGTCTTGCCGGTCTGGATGCAGAGCAGGATGCCCTGCATTTTGGCATCCTCCTTGCGCAGATAGTGGGAGTCGTTGGTGGCTGCCATGGGAATGCCGGTCTCCCGTGCAAGCTTGATGAGCTGCGGCAGCACAGTATTATCCTCTTCCAGACCATGGTCCTGAAGCTCGATATAATAGTTTCCCTCGCCGAAGAGGTCTCGATACCACAGCGCTGCTGCTTTGGCGCGCTCATAATCGCCCGCCAGAATGGCCTGTGGAACTTCGCCTGCCAAACAGGCCGACAGGCAGATCAGACCTTCGTGATATTTTCCAGCAGTTCCTTATCAATGCGGGGCTTGGAATAAAAGCCCTCCACAAAGGCGGCCGACACCATTTTGATCAGGTTTTTGTAGCCGGTCTCATTTTTGCACAGCAGGATCAGGTGGTTGTTGCCGTCGATCTTATTTACCTTGTCAAAGCGGGTGCGGGTGGCCACATACACCTCACAGCCGATGATGGGCTTGATGCCAGCCTTTTTTGCAGCCTTATAAAACTGCACGCAGCCGTACATCACGCCGTGGTCGGTGCAGGCAATGGCGGTCTGTCCGCACTCTTTTACGCGATCCATCAGCTGGTCAATGCGGCAGGCACCATCCAGCAGGCTGTACTCTGTGTGGATGTGCAGATGGACAAAAGGCCGGGTATTGGCTAATGCTTCGCTCATGCTTTTGCCTCCTGTTCCAGATTCTGCCGCAGATTTTCGGCCAATGCCTCCAGCTTCTTCATCCGGTGCGACAGGCCGGATTTGCTCACGGGCGGCTCAAAGCAGCCGCACAGCGCTGTAAGCGAAAGATCCGGGTATTGCATCCGCTTGGCAGCGGCCTCCTGCAATACCTCCGGCAGAGTGCTAAGGGCATCCTGCTCTTCCAGAAAGCGGATGGCCTTCAGCGTCTGCGCATTGGCACGGGCCGTTTTGCCAAGGTTTGCCGTATCACAGTTGGTCTGTCGGTTGGTCTGGTTGCGCACCTGTTTGAAGGCTTTTTGCGCATGCATTTCCTCTGCAGCGTTTCCAGCGCCCATAAATCTGAGCAGCCGTTCCACATTGGCCCCGGTCTTGACGTAGATCAGGTTCACGCCGTTGCGGCGGGTGCGGTGCGGTGCAAACTCATGCTCTGCCAGCAGCGCTTCAAAGTCCCGTGCCAGATTGGTGCGGGAGGTAAGAAATTCCAGATTATATTCTTTCTGCGGATCAATGACCGTTCCACTGCACAAAAAAGCTGCGCCAATGTACGCACTGACGCAGGTCTGACAGCGGATAAGGCGGGGGTCGATCTGCAGGCTGGTCTCGCTGCCCGTGGTGCCGAACAGCTCGTGCACCCGGGCCACCTGCTCCGGCGCGCGAATGTTGAATTCATACAGCACGCCGCTGGGTCGCTGCTTGTGCAGGATCTCGCCCTGCACGCCGCAGCGTGCGAACAGCTGCTGGGCAGCCTGCACCGTCTCCTGCTGCTCGGTCTGCACCACCAGACCCTTTGCATCAAAATATTTGGCAAAGCACGCAATGCCATAAGCTGCCGCACGCACACAGCAATCCTTCTGGATGCTGCGCTGCGCGATCTCCTCCCGAGCGCGGGATGCAAAACTACTCATACTTCCTCGAATTCTGTCAGCGTTTGGCATCACGATGCTGCACGCCCGGCTCGTAGCCGAGTTGCGTGCAATACTCCGCGATCTTACGCGCAAATGTAATGGAACGGTGCTTGCCGCCGGTACATCCCACCGCAATGGTCAGCTGGCTTTTGCCCTCCTTGACGTACAGCGGCAGTGCATACTGCAAAAAGTTCTCATACCGCTTGAGCAGTTCCTGCGCTTCCGGGTGGCTCATGACAAAATCCACCACATCCTGATCAAGGCCGGTCTTATGCTTGAGTTCCGGCACGTAGAAGGGGTTGGGCAGGCAGCGCACATCCAGCACAAGGTCTGCCTCCGGCGGGATGCCGAATTTGAATCCAAAGGACATCACGGTCAGGCGCATGGCACCCTTGGCTCCACCATTTTTTGCAAAAAGATCGCAGATGCGTTCTTTGTTTTGTGCTGTAGAAAGCAGGGCGGTATTGATGACGTAATCTGCACGCTCCTGCAAAGGCTTCAATATTTTGCGTTCCTTTGCAAAGGCCTCCCGGGTGGAAATGCCCTCGGCAATGCTGATGGGGTGGCGGCGGCGGGTCTCGCTGTAGCGGCGCATGAGTACATCGTCCGGGGCATCCAGAAATAGAATTTTATAATCCACACCCTGCTCATCCAGCTTGTCGAGCGCACGCTCGATCTCTTCGCTGGTGCGGCAGCCGCGCACATCCATGGAAAGAGCCACCCGCTCCAGCTGGCTGTCGCCCGCTTCCGAGAATGCAGTGATGCTGGGCAGCAGTCCGGCCGGAACATTATCTATACAGAAAAAACCGATATCTTCCAGCGCATTCATAGCCACCGACTTGCCTGCACCGGAAAGTCCGCTGACGATCAACAGCTCCATAATCTGATCTACCGCTCCTTTTTTGCTTTTTCCGTTATCGGACGACCCGGATCTCTTTTTCAAGGTCGTAGCCCGTCTTTTCCTTTACGATGGCGCGCACCTCGTCACAAAGTGCCAGCACATCAGCACAGGTAGCGCCGCCAAGGTTTACCACAAAGCCGCAGTGCTTATCGCTGACGGCTGCGCCGCCGTGGCGGTAGCCGCGCAGGCCGCACTGGTCGATCAGCGCAGCCGCAAAAGCACCCGCCGGGCGCTTGAAGGTGCTGCCGGCGCTGGGCTTATCCAGCGGCTGCTTTTCCACACGCTTGGCCATCAATTCATCCATTTTTGCACGGATATCCTCTGCGTTTCCGGGCTGCAGATGGAACTGTGCCGAGAGGATGCAGCCGCTGTTCTCTTCAAAAATGCTGTGGCGATAGCGGAGATCCAGCTCTGCGGCAGGCACTTCTCTGACCTCGCCTTCTGCGGTCAGATACCGCACTGTGGTGAGCACGTCCTTCATCTCGCCGCCGTAGGCACCCGCATTCATATACACTGCACCGCCCACCGTGCCGGGAATGCCGTAGGCAAATTCCAGCCCGGACAAGCCATGCTTCAGTGCCGCCTTACACAGTGCCGCAAGGCGGACACCTGCGCCTGCGGTCAGGACTGTATCTTCCACCGCGATCTCTGCGTCCAGTGCCGAAACATCGATCACCACGCCGGAAAAGCCTTCGTCCGCAAACAGGATGTTGCTGCCGTTGCCCAGCAGGTAATAGCGGACAGCCAGCTCTTTGCAAAGCGCAACTGCACTGCAGAGCTGCTGCTCGTTTTCCGGCATGACAAACAGCTGTGCCGGGCCTCCGATTTTAAAGGTACAGTGCGCCGCAAGCGGTTCATTCTCCCTGAACGGGATCGCTGCTACCTGCAGTTTCTGCTTGAATCGTTCCATGATAACTTGCTCCTTTTGCGGTGTGGGATCAATCCATTTTATCGTCCAGACCCAGACGGATCAGCAGTTCACGTGCTGCGTTGTAACCCATCTTCTTCTGGCGGTTGTTGATGGCTGCAGTTTCCAGCACGACAGCCAGATTGCGGCCCGGTGAAACCGGAATGCTGGTGCTGGGAATGCTGACGCCCAGAATGTCGTAGTATTCGTTTTCCAGACCGGTGCGCTGGTAGTTCTTAGTGGGGTCCCATGCTTCCAGCTGAACCACAAGGTCAAGGCTTTCGCTCAGCTTGACCGCGCCCACGCCGTACACACGGGCCACATTGACGATGCCAATGCCGCGCAGCTCAATGAAGTGGCGGATATTCTCCGGGGCAGTACCCATGATCTGACGGTTGGACACCTTGCGCAGCTCCACCGCATCATCTGCCACAAGGCGGTGGCCGCGCTTGACCAGCTCGATGGCAAGCTCGCTTTTGCCAATGCCGCTGTCGCCCAAGATCAGGATGCCTTCGCCGTACACTTCCACCAGCACACCATGGCGGGTGATACGCGGTGCCAGTTCCAGATTCAGCACACTGATCAGGCTGCCCATCAGAGTGCAGGTGGTCTCGTTGGAGCGCAGCAGTGCAACACCATGCTTCTGGGCCAGCTCCTGCATCTCCGGGAAGGGAGTCAGTTCTTCGCTGCGGCAGACGATAACAGCCGGCGGCTGCTGACGGAACAGCTGATCCAGCGCTTCGTAGCGTTTTTCCGGTGAAAGGCCGGACAGAAAGTTCATCTCGGCCAGACCCATGATCTGCAGACGCAGCTTATCAAAATAATCGTAATAGCCCGCCAGAAACAGACCCGGGCGGTTCACTTCGGCGATCTCCACACAGATCTGATCCAGTTCCTTCGGCGTATAGACAACTTCCATGCTGACACGGTCGGTCAGCGTTTTGAGCGAGACATTGAATGTGCCCATTCTTGTTCCTCCTGTGCTCCCTTTTGCTGCACAGCCCTGCCTGCTTTCAGGTACCGTGCAGGATTCCTTCTTATTATTATAATAGAACGATCGGTAAAAAACAATATTGTGCGGGCGGCTTTTTCGCAGCCCGGCAAGAATGCACGCAGCAGCGCAGCCATGTACTGATTTTTTACATTTTTCTTACCTTTACACGGATTTTACATTCCCTCGATTTTGGATTTTACATTGCATCTGTATACTCAAAATCAGGAGAAACACATCAAAAACACGTCAAACAAAAGTGAGGAAATCTTTATGACCATCTTCAATGTCTTTTCCCTGCTTGGAGGTCTTGCCCTGTTCCTGTTCGGCATGGACATCATGGGCAAAGCACTGGAAAAGCAGGCCGGCGGCCAGCTGCAGAAGATCCTGAGCAAGCTGACTGACAACCCCCTTAAAGGCTTTTTCCTTGGCCTGTGCGTCACCGCTGTGATCCAGAGTTCCAGCGCTACCACGGTCATGGTGGTCGGCTTTGTCAACAGCGGCATCATGGAGCTGCATCAGGCCATCGGCGTGATCATGGGCAGCAATGTGGGCACCACTGTCACCAGCTGGATCCTGAGCCTTTCCGGCCTGCAGGGCGACAGCCTCCTCATCAATCTGCTCAAACCCACTTCTTTCAGTCCTTTGCTTGCATTTATCGGCATTTTGCTGTATATGTGTAAGAGTGAGAAGAAAAAAGGCGTGGGCACCATCCTCATCGGCTTTGCCGTGCTGATGACTGGCATGACCACCATGTCTAACGCCGTCCTGCCCCTGCAGAACGAGGCATGGTTCACCAGCCTGTTCACCCGCTTTTCCAACCCCCTTCTGGGCGTTCTGGTGGGTGCCCTTGTTACCGGCATCATCCAGAGCTCCAGCGCCAGCGTGGGTATTCTGCAGGCATTGAGCGCCACCGGCGTGATCACCTACGGCAGTGCCATTCCCATTATCATGGGTCAGAACATCGGCACCTGCGTTACCGCGTTGATCTCCTCTGTGGGTGCCAACAAGAATGCACGCCGTGCTGCCATGGTCCATCTGTACTTCAACATCATCGGTGTGACCATCTTCCTTGTCGGCTTTTACGGCCTGAATACGGTCTGCCACTTTGCTTTTGTGAACACCACCATCGAGGCATGGGGCATCGCTGTGGTGCACTCGGTGTTCAATATCGTGGCAACGCTGGTGCTGCTGCCCTTTGCAAACCTGCTGGAAAAGCTGGCCATCCTCACCATTCCGGATTCGCCGGAAAAGGAAAGCTTTGCGCTGCTGGATGACCGCCTGCTGAACACCCCTGCCGTGGCCGTGGAGCGTGCACGCTCTGCAACTGCTGAAATGGCAGAGCTTGCCCGTGTGGGCGTGATGCAGGCCATGAGCCTGACTCATGAGTGGAACGACACCCTTGCGCAGAAAGTCCGCGAGGAAGAGACGCAGGTAGACCGTTACGAGGACGCTCTCGGCACCTATCTCGTCAAGCTTTCCAGCCGTGAGCTGAACCATGCCGACAGCCAGAGCGTAAATACCCTGCTGCACACCATCAGCGATTTTGAGCGTATCAGCGACCATTCCGTAAACCTGATGGAATCTGCCGAAGAGATGCACACCAAAGACATCCAATTCTCGCAGGATGCCCGCGACGAGCTGCAGGTGCTGGAGGATGCGGTGCAGGATATTCTGAACCGTACCACTGATGCTTTCCGCAAGGGTGATCTGCATCTTGCCAGCAAGGTGGAACCGCTGGAAGCCGTGGTCAACGAGCTGGTACGTGCCATCAAGGCCCACCACATTGCCCGCCTGCAGGCCGGCAGCTGCTCCATTGAATATGGCTTTGTGCTGGACGACCTGCTGACCAACTATGAGCGTGTGTGCGACCACTGCAGCAACGTAGCCGTTGCACAGATCGAGGTTGCACAGGACAGCTTTGATACCCACGCATACCTCAACGAGCTGCGTCACGGCAATGACACCAAAGAAAGTGAGGAATTCCATCGCCGTCTTGACCGTTACCGTGAACGCTATCTCTTCCCTGAAAATCAATCTGCGGAGGATTTTGACAAATGATCTATATTGTTGAAGATGATGCCGCCATCCGGGAGCTGGAACAGTATGCCCTGCAGTCCAGCGGATACGAAGTGACCAGCTTTGAAAGCTCTGAGCCGTTCTGGCAGGCCATGCACGCTGCAGAGCCGGAACTGGTGATCTTAGACGTGATGCTGCCCGGTGAGGACGGTTTTTCCATCCTGAAAAAGCTGCGCAACACCCCTTCCCTGCGCAGGCTGCCCATCATCATGGTGACTGCAAAATCCAGTGAGCTGGACACCGTGCGCGGGCTGGACTGCGGCGCCGATGATTACATCTCAAAGCCTTTTGGCATCATGGAATTTTTGAGCCGGGTGCGCGCCGCCTTGCGCCGCTCGGCTCCGGAAGCACGTCCCAACGTACTCAGCTTTCACGAGATCCTGCTGGACAATGCCCGTCACAACGTGACTGTGAGCGGAACGCCGGTGGAGCTGACCTACAAGGAGTACAGTCTGCTGCGCCTGCTGCTGGAAAACACCAATCTGGTGGTGACACGCGAGACCATTCTGCAGGTGGTGTGGGGCACCGACATTTCGGTGGAGAGCCGCACTGTGGATATGCATATCCGCACCCTGCGCAAAAAGCTGGGGGATGCCGGCAAATACATCTGCACTGTGCGCAAGGTGGGTTACAAGCTGACCGATGAAGAGGAGGCCGGTGAAGAATGAAGCTGCGCAGCATGGAAGAAAAGATCAGCTACCGCCTGTTCCTGATGGGCTTCCTTGGTCTGCTGTTCACGGCGGCGCTTTGCATCTTTGTTTTTCACAAGGCATTCACGGCTCAGGCATGGACCAGCCTTGAGCGGGAAGCCGATCTGGTAAGCGCCGGTTATGATCTGGTGCAGGACCCGCAGCAGCTTTCGTCCTTTGTTACCAATGATCTGCGCATCACCCTGATCTCGCAGGACGGCAGCGTGCTATTTGAATCTGCTACCGATCAGCCCATGGAGAACCATCTCTCCCGCCCGGAGATCCGTCAGGCCATGACCGAAGGTGTGGGCCGGGACATCCGCGACTCCCAGACCATGGGCTACGAGACCTATTACTATGCCGTACTGTTGCCCAACGGTGAGATTTTGCGCATGGCACAGGATGCAGAAACGGTCTGGTCTATTTATGATTCGACCCTGCCTGCCATCGTGCTGAGCTGCGTTGCACTCATGCTGGCCGCCGCTGTGCTGGCAGCTCTGCTCACCCGTGCATTGGTCTCCCCTGTGCTGAGCATGACCGAAGATCTGGATCATATTCAGGACAATGTTCCCTATAAGGAGCTTGTCCCCTTTGCCGAAAGCATCCACTCTGACCGCATCCTCCGTGAGAACAATGAAAAGATGCGGCAGGAGTTTACTGCCAATGTCAGCCATGAGCTGAAGACCCGCTGACCAGTATTTCCGGCTATGCGGAGCTGATCGAGACCGGCATTGCAAAGCCTGAGGATGTGCGGGCTTTGCCCAGAAGATCCATGTGGAGGCCAGCCGTATGATCCAGCTGGTGAACGATATCCTGCAGCTTTCCAGTCTGGACAACGCCAGCGAAGCCGGTTCTGAGCCGGAGATGGAGACAGTGGATCTGCTTACCGTTGCCAAGGACTGCGTAGAGCGCCAGAAGCTGAATGCCCGCCGGGCTTACATCTCGCTGAACTGTCTGGGCGAAAGTGCTCTTGTGCACGGCAACCGTGCCCTGCTGGACGAGCTATGCCAGAACCTGTGCGATAATGCGATCCGTTATAATCGTCCCGGCGGTAAGGTACAGATCACCACAGCCTGCAGCCGCGACGGACACTGCACCCTGACTGTGGCCGATAACGGCATCGGCATCCCGAAAGAAGCACAGTCCAGCGTGTTTGAGCGCTTCTATCGTGTGGATAAGAGCCGCAGCAAGGCTACCGGCGGTACCGGTCTGGGCCTTGCCATCGTCAAGCATATCGCACGCATCCACAACGCACGCATCAAGCTGGAAAGTCAGGTGGATGTGGGCACTACCATTACTGTCACCTTCCCCACTGCCAACTGAATCACATCGGTAAAAATCTCACGTCTGCCTGCAATTGCGGGCAGGCGTTTTTTATTGTTATCTTTTCTCTGCCCACACCGTTCTGCAATGCACTGCGCTGCTGCAGATGCACAAGGTCGATGCCCTGCTGCCAGAAAGACTGCACCGTCTGCGTGCACAGTTCTGCCAGCTGTTTGCACTGTGCGGCGCTGGGCTGCGGCGTATCATAGCTGCGCTGACAGTCCAGCCGCAGACTGGCAGTTTCTTCCCGCAGGGTGACAGACACGCTGCATCGGCGGACCGTTACCGGCTCACCTTCCAGCCAGAAAGTATGCACGCCTCCCATTTCCAGCAAAAGCCGCGCTGTTTCCGCCTGCCGGGCCTCCAGCTCAATGCTGTTTTCCACTCGCCAGAGGATGCTTGTATCTGCAAGTGCCACTTCCTGTTTCTCTGCCCGCAGCTGCGGCAGAAGCATTCCGTCCTGATACTGGTAAAGCCTCGGCATCTGGTCTGTGCACTGCTTGAGCAACTCAAGCAGTTTGTTCGGAAATTCCTGCTTTTCCGCTGGAAGTTCCTCCAAAAATCCATCGTCCATCTCCAGCACAGAAACTTTTGCCGATACCCTGCCCTGCCTGTTTTCCAGCACCGTACGCTCATACGCTGCAAGCAGCTCTGCCGATGCATTTTGATCGATCAGCAGATAATCGCACAGGCGGTAATCCGCCTTTTGCGGCAGTTGCTTTTGAGCCGCCGCCAGCGCTTTTGCCAGCGTGTCCGCCTGCGCCAACTGCAGCTGCACAGCCCCAGAAGCCTCGGATGCATCGGCGGCGGCTTCCGGAGCCTGATACAGCAGCCCTACGGTGATGGACTGTTCCTTCTGAGCAAGATACAGCGCACGCACCATGCTTTTTTCAGTGGTCTCGCAGCGCAGAAAAATCAGGCACCACCCGATCAAAAGCACCGCACTGAGAGAGCGCAGTTTCTTCTGCTTCATTTTGCCGCTCCTTTCCCGCACTGCACCGCGCGCTGCCACACGGTACGCACTGCCGCGCAGAGAAAGCCGATGCGGAAGATCGCGCAGGTGAGCCAGATGAGCAAAAGCAGCGCATCCATGCGGGAGAAAACATCTGCACTCCATGCCCGCAGCAGTTCCTGTGCCGGGTAATCCGCTGCGCCAAATACGAGGCACATCCCGGCAGTAAGACCCGCCTGTGCCAGAAAGGTGAGCCATGGCAGCCAGGACATGCTGCGCGGCTCTTCATAACCTGCAAGAAGCGGCCAGAACAAATACTCCGCATACAGCGGAACACGCGGCCAGCGGGCCAGTTGCATAGCATCTGCCGTCAGCAGGTGCGCCCAGTCCATCTGCCCGGCAAGCCCTGTCAGACAGACCAGCCCACCCAGCAGCACGAACCACCACAGTACCCGTGCCGGAGCATCCCAGCCGGAAGGCGGAATACACCACCCTGCCCAGAGCAAAAGCGGCAGCAGGCCGATCAGCGCCATGGAGCGGAACTCCTGCTGGCAGATGTTCTGGGCCTGCATTACGGTTCCAAACAACTCTGCCAGAAACCATGCTCCTGCGGAAAACAGCCAGACCCACTGCATGGCTGCCCGCTGCCAGCAGGCAGAGAACACCCCACTGATGCATGTGAGCAAAAGAGCCTGAACCGCTCCATGAATGATCATCCCACGCGGAGAGATATCGGTCTGCATTTCTTCTGCCAGCGCAGCTGTCCACACACTCAGTGCCAGCACGGGAGCAGAAAAGCCTTTCTGTTTTTGTATCATTTTCCCTCCCGTTTCTGCCAGATATTAAAGTCGTGCGCTGAAAGGCGGCGGTAGTTGCGGCGGATGATGCCATCCTCTGCCATGGGCCGCTGCGGGAACGGATGCGCCGCCAGATATGGCACCTGCAGGCAGGCTGTGCCGGAAAGACTGAGCAGAACTGCAAAAAAATGCCCCCGCAAGGCCCACCGGCCCGGCAAGACCTGCAGCCAGCACCACACCCAGACGCAGCAGCGTAGCAGGCTCGTACAAAGAGGGCGTGACGAACACCGCGATGGCCGTGATGCTTGCCACAAAGATCACCGGCGTGCTCATAAGCCCGGTGGCAATGGCAGCATCGCCGATGATCAACGCGGACACCAGACTGACCGAATGCCCCAGCGACTGCGGCATCCGCAGACCTGCTTCCCGGATGACCTCCAAAATGAGTATGACCAGCAGCATTTCCGCAAACAGCGGCAGCGGTGTGGCCTTCTCCGCCGCTTCGATCTTGTACAGAAGCTGCGGTGGGATCAGCTCCGGCAGGTAGACCGCCAGACAGACAAACACACCCGGCAGAAATACCGTGAGGTAGAACGAAACATATTTGAGGATGCGCAGAAAAGAGGAAAACACGGCGGTGGATGCATAATCGTCCAAGCACTCAAAATTTTCGTAGAAAAGAGCCGGAAGCACCATGGCAGAGGGACTTCCGTTGACCAGCACCACGATCTTGCCCTCACAGATCTTTGCCGCCGCCACGGCAGGCCGCTCGGTGTAGCTTACCGGCGTGAACAGCCGCGCCTTGCCCGGCAGAAGCCACGGCACAAAGTAACTGGAATCCAGCAAAAGCTCCGGCTTTGCAGCGGCAAGCGCTTTGCGCACACGGATCACCATGGCGGAGTCTGCCCTGTTTTTGCAGTAGCAGATGGCGTATTCCGTTTGCATTTCGGTATCGGCCTGCGCCACCTCCTGCACCAGATGTTCGGTACGGATGAGCCGCCGCAGCAGGCTCAGATTGACCCGCAGCAGGTCGGCAAAGCCTTCGCGGGAGCCGCGCAGATTGCCCTCCCCGGAAGGCTCGTCTACCGAGCGGAACTTCAGTCCCTGCACCGAGAAGGCAATGCCCTTTGCGCAGCCGTCCAGCAGTAAGACCGCCATGCCTGCCGTCATTCGTTTGATCAGATCAGCCAGATCTGTTACCGGCTCACTTTCTGCCGGAAAGGCTGAGTCGTGCAGGATCAGCTCAAAGACCTGCGGCCCGGTGCAACGCTGGCCTGCCTGCTGCGGCGGTGCCTGACGGCTGGCCGCATCCAGTAAAAGCTCCCACAAAGAATCCAGGCTTGCCATGCCGTCAAACAGCAGGATGCTTCCCCTGCAATGATAAATCGTGATCTCCTTGGCATAATAATCCGCAGAGGTGCCAAACATTTTGTCCAGCACCGCAAGATTTGCCGCAAGGCTCTGTGATAACTGCCGCATCCAACCACTCCTTTGCACAGCAGTATGCCCGGCTGCAGCGGCATCCATTCCGCCAGAAACGACAGGAGGTCTTGTTACTTGAAGCTTCTGATCTGCCGCACTATCATCATTTATCTGTGCGTTCTGTTTGCCATGCGGCTGATGGGCAAGCGCCAGCTGGGCGAACTGCAGCCCGAAGAACTGGTGTCCACCATTCTCATTTCCAATCTGGCATCCATCTCCATTGAATCGGAAGAGGTGCCCATCACATCCAGCCTGATCCCGCTGTTTCTCATTGCAGCGCTGGAACTGCTGGGCTCCGTGCTGAGCTTCCGCAGCCAGAAATTCTTCAACTTTCTCTCCGGCAGACCCAAAACGGTGATCTTGGACGGGCAGATCGATCAGAAAGCCTTGCGGATGCTGCGGCTGACCACAGCTGACCTGATGGAAGCGCTGCGCGGTAAAAATATTTTTGACCCACGGGAGGTCTCCTACGCGGTGATCGAGACGAACGGCACCCTTTCGGCAGCACTGCGGCCAGAAAAAGAGCCAGCCCGTCTTGCTGACCTGCAGCTGAAGGTGACCCATACCAACGCCACCATTCCCTTTGTGCTGGACGGACAGGTGCTGGAAGACAACCTGCGCTGGTGCGGCAAGGACCGCGCGTGGCTGGAACGCACGGCGCAGGCCAACACCCTGCTGCCGGAAGAAATTTTGCTGCTGATCGGCAACGAGACCGAGGATTATTTTTTGCTAAAAAAAGAGAACCGCCGTGCCGGCGGCTCCCATTGAGGTGAGCGGATGAAGCGGATCTATGCATGTATCGCCATTGTGGGCGTACTGTTGAGCGTGGCCTTTTACAGCAGCTGGAAGGTGCAGAGCTTTGCGGATGTGATCTCGGCAGACCTTGACACCGCCGCCGAAGCCATCCGCAATGCCGACGAATTTATTGCCGGTAAAAGCAAATGGTGAAGTACGGTTACGGTCTGTAGCATCCTTCATGAAATCCGGAAGCGTCTTAACGCCTGTATCCATTTTCTCCCGGTCTTACTTCTTGTAGCAGTACCAGTGCTGATCAGCTGCTCCAGCACATCCTCAAGCTGCTCTCCAAGAAAAACAGAAATAACAGCTGGCGGAGCCTCATGACCTCCAAGGCGCTGGTCATTTCCAACATCTGCAGCGGACTCACGAAGAAGATCTGCATGCTTGTCAACTGCTTTCAGGATACAGGTCAGAACCAGAAGGAACTGAATGTTCTCATGTGGTGTCTTCCCGGCTCCAGAAGATTAATTCCGTCATCAGTAGTCAGGGACCAGTTATTGTGCTTACCGGAACCATTTAAGCCTGCAAAAGGTTTCTCGTGAAGCAGACAGCGCATGCCGTGGCGGCTTGCCACCTTTTTCAGGATACGCATCATGATCTGGTTGTGATCTGCTGCAATATTAACAGGTGCATAGATCGGCGCAAGCTCATGCTGTGCCGGTGCAACCTCATTGTGCTGGGTCTTGGCTGTAACTCCCAGCTTCCAGCACTCTTCATTTACTTCTTTCATATATGCGGAAACTCTCTGACGGATGGTTCCGAAATAATGGTCATCCATCTCCTGTCCTTTCGGAGGCATGGCTCCGAAAAGAGTGCGTCCGGTGTAAACCAGATCCTTTCTCTGCATATATTTCTCTTTATCAACAAGGAAATACTCCTGCTCTGCACCAACAGATGGTGTCACCCGTTTGGAGGTCGTATTTCCGAAAAGTCTGAGAAGTCTTAATGCCTGTGTATTGATGGCTTCCATAGAACGAAGAAGCGGTGTCTTCTGATCCAGCGCTTCTCCTGTATAGGAACAGAAAGCGGTAGGAATGCATAAGGTTCCACCTGCTGCATCATGTCTTACAAAAGCCGGTGAGGTACAATCCCATGTTGTATAGCCTCTTGCCTCAAAGGTGGCACGAAGTCCGCCAGATGGAAAAGAAGATGCATCCGGCTCTCCCTTGATCAGCTCTTTACCGGAAAAGCTCTGAAGGACTTTTCCATTCTCCATAGGTGCGGTGATAAATGCATCGTGCTTCTCTGCAGTTACGCCTGTAAGGGGCTGAAACCAGTGACTGTAATGAGTGGCACCCTTCTCGATGGCCCATTCCTTCATCTCGTGGGCAACCACATCTGCAACCTCCATGGAAAGCTCCTTGCCCTCTTCAATGGTTTTCTTCAGCTCTTTGTAAACCTTCTTCGGCAGACGGTCCTGCATGACGGAATCATTGAATACATCACATCCGAATAATTCCTTCACATTAACATAATCTCCCATTGTTCCTCTCCTCTCGTTCATCTCGCTGCTTATTTCCCCAGGCTGCCATTTATCTGCGGTACCTTCTCTCCATAAACAACGATTCATCACACATTACTGGTTCTTATTTTTTCACATGTAAGCACTCAATGCTTTCACAGGTGCAAGGCAAAAAA